>ERZ772946.23-NODE-23-length-102538-cov-42.294_pt1 | contig 102538 bp, 88 predicted proteins | sample MGYA00511680_ERZ772946 | MGnify/ENA primary metagenome ERZ772946 (study PRJEB29015, sample SAMEA2737918) | human oral metagenome | biome: human oral; feature: human-associated habitat; material: dental | place: China | collected 2016 ... | reverse complement strand
GAGCGTGTCTGGTTGTTTGTGTGTGGGGGTTGGTTTCTTAGAGGTGTTTGTCGAAGTGGTCTGGGTAGGCGACAGTCATTTGGTTGATGGTTTGTTTCCATCTGGAGACTTTTTCGCCTTCGACAAGGCGGCTAGTTGAGGCGGCAACTTGCTGGCCTTCCTTGGCTCGCTTAGCTGAGCGTTTATCTTTGATATTGCAGATCATCAACCACAATGTCTTCAACGCCGACTCATTATTAGTAAATTGGACGCGGTTGCGGGTAGCTTTACGCAGCTCATTGTTAAACGACTCAATCGAATTCGTGGTGTAGATGACCTTGCGGGCTGCCGGCGGGAACTGCAAAAACGGCACGAACCGCTCCCACGCGTCCTGCCAGACCTTGACGGACCTGGGGTATTTCTCACCCAGCTCAGAGCCTGCAAATTCCTCCAACGCCGCGGCAGCACTGGCCTCATCAGGGGCGGTATAAACCTTCTTCAACGCCGCTGACACTTTCTTACGGTCCCCGTAGGCTACCCACCGGTTGGCGGCACGAATAAGGTGCACCACACAGGTTTGCACCATCGAACCTGGCCAAGAAAGCCTCTACTGCTTCAGGCAGGCCTTTAAGCCCGTCACAGCAGACAATGAAGACGTCTTTGACCCCACGGTTCGACACGTTAGAGCACACTTGTGCCCAAAACGACGCGCCTTCTTCCTTGGCAATCCACAAGCCCAGGATGTGCTTGATCCCCTCGATATCAACGCCGATGGCCATGTAGGCAGACTTGTTGATCACCCGGCCACCGTCACGGACTTTGATACGTAAAGCGTCGAGGAATACAACGGGGTAGAACTCGTCTAACTGGCGGTTTTGCCACACCATGACTTCATCCAACACCGCGTCAGTCACAGCGGAGATCGGCTCATGGGAAATATCCACCCGCATCGCAGTCGCCATATGGTGTTGACTATCGCGGATGGTCATCCCGCCGGCATACAAACTGATGATCATGTCATCAACATCAGTCAAACACCTCGAGCCCTTGGGAACCATCGTCAACAGGAACGTTCCAGCCCTGTCTCTGGGTACGTCTATGATCACTGGCCCGTAGTTGGAATCAACGGTCTTTGAATACGTTCCGTTGCAGTGATTATCAGTACCAACAGCCGCTTTAACGTCCCGGTCACCAGGGCCATAACCCAGGTGGGCGTCCATTTCCGCGTTCAAGCCCCTAGTAATCGAGGCTTGCAACATACCACGAACCAAGTCATTAGCGTCCGTGGTGGACATGCCTAGCTCGTCAATCAGCTTCGCAATTTCAGGGTTAGCAAGCAGCTTTGCCTCAATCGCATCAATTTTGGCTTTATCAGCCGGATCTCGTCGTGCCACAGTAGTCATTCTGGCTTATCTCCTTATGCGGGATAGATTCCCACACACAAACCATCAAACACCCTCGACACGAACCCTTAACGAGTGCGCACATAGGTAATGTCAGCTACCCACAACCGATTCGGCCTAGTGGCTCGAAACTCACGGCCGACCAAATCCGGGCGATAATCCGACCCCCTTTAGGCCTGCGAGTTGTCACAGGACAGCAGCCTTTGCCTTTACCGGTGACCCCAGCAAGGCGCATCAAACAAGCAGTCTGCTCACAACCACTATTAATTCCTTCACGGCAAAGGAGCATGCCACATCTTACAGATGGACGTACACGCCGTAATTCGCGGCGTGAACCTCACGGATGTGCTCTACTAGGGGCGGCGTTATGAAGACAGCGAGCACTCATGCCACGGGATTAGTGCTGGCGGTACCCACCACAGGTGAGAAAACCACCAATACGATAGGTGTATAACGTCTTGCAGATAAACTCAACACAGAAACAATCCGCGGTACTCATCGATGAACCAAATCATCTCCGACGTTACGGGCCGAGTCTAGATGCAAAAACCGACGCAGCCTTCAACAACTCGCTAGTGTTCCGCAGCTGCTGAACCTCACGACACAACCATGCGTTCTCAGCAACAAGGCCAAAGGTGCCGGTTCAACAACACAACCCTCACAGCGAGCTGCCTGCATCCATTGTCGGACTGTATGACAAGAAATACCCAACTTTGGCGCCACAATCTTACACGCCTCCTACATAAAGATAGCCTCTGCTAGAATTCGATCCTCAACTAAACCGACCACACGATCCTTCGCACCCTGATCAAACTTCTCCGACATAATCGAAAATTTCCCCATCTACTCAAACAGAACAAAACCTAGGACACTTCACACCAAAGAAAACCAATCTCGCCACCTACCAGCAACACACACAACGCCATCGCCAGCCAACTGAACACTCGACCACACACCCCCACAGCAAAATATGACCTCTGTCAACCATAAGCGGGTTGCTAGGATCATGAAACTACTAGGGCTTTATGGGTTTTCCTACAAACCTAAAGGTCATCACCACTGGTAAAGCGTGTTCACACCAGGGTGTTTCCTGATTTGGTTCAGCGGAATTTTACCGCGGCTGAACCCAATCAAGTCTACGTTGGTGATATCTGCCTAACCTCCGCAACCACACAAGATGCCCGCAACTTGTGGACAACCCCAATTGACACAGATCACTGCGTAGAGTGAAAATAGTAACAAATTGCTAGTTATGGGTAGTATGCTTGCTTTTTGAGTGTAAGCTTATGGATACCCTCCGTAAAGAAAATTTATCTTCCCTGGGAAAGTAACCATCATCAAGCATTTTCTTTAGAAAGGTACCTAAATGAGTTCACTTGCAGTAGGTGGCAGCTATCTCTTGGCTGCGGTTCTTGCAGGCGACGCGCTGATGTCGATTAAGCCTCCGAAGTTCATTAGCCAATGCCTAAGCGGAGTCAATTTCCCTAAGGACTGGTGGTGGGCGCTCATCGGGATCAAGTCGCTCGCAGCAACAGGTCTAGTTGCAGGAGCCACCATCGGTGATACTTCGATTACAACAACAGTTTCTATAGGTGTACTTGGATACTTCATCTTCGCCATCATCGCCCACATTAAGGCAGGTTTCCTCAAGCAAGAATTCTGGGTTAATTGTCTTGGCATGACAGCACTCAGTGCGGTAGTTCTCGCTCTTAATGTTGGAACAATGTGATGATTTCTGCGTTGAAACTGCGACAGGACCCTAGTCCACATCTAAGCAAGCTGTTCAGCTCCGAGTACCCCAGTGCAGCAACATTCTTAGTGGACACGCCTACGGACGTTTTGCCCAAGAAAAATCGTCGTTATGGCGTTGATGATTTGGATGCCCGTGTTAACGAAATAGCTAATGCCATCCAACGAACTGCAGGGAAAGCTTCACTGGGTGACCGAATCTGTTTTATTAAAGAGAATCATTTCGACGTTGTGGTTCTAGCGGTAGCTATCTCTCGAGCAGGTTTTGTTCCTATAGTCGTGTCCGATTCGGCATCCGATGACGACTTCCAAGCATTAGTTGCAAAGTCAAACCCAAAGCTCGTTCTACTTGGTGGTCGGTTTGATTCTTACACAGATCATCAGATCCAAGCGCTTAGCATAGAACGTCCGTTTTTGTCAGTGCAGGAACTCACCTCGCTATCCGACAATGAAGAAATCACTCTTCGTGACCCCCGTATGTCTGTGCCACAGGACAGCCATACACTGATGCTTGTAACACACAGCTCTGGTACAACAGGTTTGCCTAAGCTGGTATGTCATTCAGCCAGTTCAATGCGAGGTGCAACAGAGGTTGAACTCTCGCATTTTCCTTTTCTACAGATCGGACGCAAGGATACTGTGGTTGCAAATATTTCTTTCTTCCATTCTCGCGCTTTTTGTTGGACATTCGCGCAGCTGAAATGGCAACCCAAGCTCTCCTGCGCAGTAGGCTCGTATGACTATACCGTCATGCAGGAAGCTCTTCGCGGCTTACATCCAACTATTTTCGAATCATTACCAAATGTAATGGCGAGAAATCTTTGGATACTCAAAAAGCAGCCAGATCTATTTTCGCGAATTCGAGTGTTTCTAAACACGTACGACATGATGCACCCCTCTATCGCGAGAGACTTCATGCGCGCAACACGAAATCGTGCCGCTATCTGGTTGCATAGCTGGGGACAAAGTGAGATTGGCCCCATTGCCGCAGGTTTCTACTCCAGAAAGCGACTGCTTAATCGCAAGCGCCCATTATCAGATATGAACACTATGGGCTGGCCATGGTTTGGAAAGATTCAAATCAAAATTGTTGACCCCAACAATCCTGATCGATCTGTTCAAAAAGGTCAACAAGGTGTCGCCGTAGTTCGTAGTAAATCTATTACGACTGGCTACCTAGGAGATGAAGACCACTATCAGGGGAAATGGCATAAAGGCTGGTGGAACACTGGTGACATTGTTTACTTAGACAAGCTTCTACGAATCAGGTTCGTTGATCGTAATGCTGATAAATTCAGCGACCATAGTCTTACTCATATGGAAAGCGCGCTACTGCAACAGCTTCCCGCAGCGCAGGAGATCATCCTCTTGCCCGTAGCGCGTCAGGAGTTAGTGCCTGTGGCTATTCCCAACGCAGGCGAAACAAGCCAGTTTCAAGAACAATGGTCTCTGGTAGATATTCCGAACGTAATTCTTCGAGATCCTGTCCTGCTGACATGGGATCAAATCCCACTGACATCCACCTGGAAGATACGCCGCAGGAACTTAATGCAAAATCTGGGACTTAATATAGACTGGATCGACCGTCGCTATGCATAATAATTATCCTCTTCATCGATATTTAACCATCTGTCAGGAAATCAGGTACCCACCAAACAAAGGTCAGGTCCTTTCATGGGAAACATGTCTACTACCATGGCGTTTGCCATATGACGGAAAGTCAAGTCGAGCACAAAAGATTTCAGCGGTGGAATTAAGTTTTTGGATACTCCTAGAAACTTCACTCAATTTCATCTAGAGGAATTTACTAACGAGCTGGACTACTTGCACAAATGGTTTTCTTCGGAGTTAAAAAACTAACTAAAAAATAACACTTCGATGGATAACTGTTACGAAAGCAGTATAGGGAATGCCGGAGAGACGCTGGCGACATAGAAAGGAACGAATCATGGCACTAAACAAATTTGGTTTTATTTTTACAGGTGAAGGACTCGATCCCTGCAGTGATCGAGCTGTAATCGAAAAAGGTCAGTTTTCAGCGATTATCATCGGAATGTCGAATCCTGATGGAGTAGAAAAAATTGCTCAAGAGTTAGTTCAGGACGGAGTTCAGTTAATTGAACTCTGTGGTGGTTTTGGCCCCTTATGGACCTCGCGAGTAATTAATGCAATCAAGAATCAAATTCCAGTTGGCTCAGTGGGATATGGACCAGAGTCAATTAACATGATGGCAGAGTTATTTCCTGCTACGTAGATTTCTGAGGAATATTCACGTGCAGGCAAAACTTTGATGAAGGTCAATACCGATTGCTGCCCAGCCCGAGATCGCAAGTAGCGTCATCATACCTGCTAGATGCTGTCTTAATATCCCTTATAAATGATGAAATAAAAGCAGTATTGTATAATGAGAGGATTTCAATTTGAAGAATTTAAAACTCTACGAGCAAGCCTTGTTAGAAAGTTTGACACGAGTTCCGTATAACAGCGCGGCTCAGTTCCCTAACTTTATTGAAAATCAAAGTACAGATCCAAAACTAGGTGTCGCCTGCGTCTTACAATCGTTAGACGCAGCGGAACGTGCAGAGCGAAGCGGTGCGCCTGAGGCTGTCTTTCTACAAGATGGGAGACACATTGCTGCAGTGTTCGAATATGATGATGGCATCGTAATCTTAGATCCGTATCTTTTGCATACAAAGCCAATAGTTTTGAATTTCGGTAACGCGGTTCATGAACCTGAAACAGTCACTGTACCAGCATTACCAAAACGGCTGGATTCAAAAGGGGTTGAAGTTACAAGTCAAGTGACTGCTACCTTATTTAAGGGATCTGGGAAAGATGGATACAAGTTTTCCTTGGACTATTACCGATACAGCCCAACAAAAGCTTCTTTTTTCTTAAGTCGGCATTTCAAGTTGGATTCCCAAAACCGAATTGATCGTAATTCTAAAGCTTCCAATGTTGTCGCGATTTTGACTCACCCAGAACAAACTAGTCTTTCAATCAGAGTCGTTTCAGGTGAAACCTTTTATTTGTCGGAGGTTATACTTCCACTAAGTGATTGGGCAGATACTGAGTTTGTTGCAGAAAACCTATTTATTCGAAACAATAATGGTGAAGTATTTTCGGCTGATTCAGACTTCGCTACAGAGGCTTGGGATTTATTGACTCAAGTTACCGAGCACTCACAGAAAGAAATCGAGCAGCATTTAGAATATGCTTTTTCTATCTATAAGAGCATAGCGGATCCTGCCATTGAAATAAAAGCATATAATCTGCAATCTGAATGAGAATATGAATCGTTTATATGTCATGGTCAAATAGGCGATCTAAAAACTCTTAAAGAATTAGATGGATTTTCTAATAATCATATTTGTCTAGGAAGTTGGATATTGTAATATGCGACTAATAAACTATCTCGATGCTTCCAATCCTTGTCGTTTTGATGTATTGAATATCGATGGCGAAGTGGTAGAAACATCTTCGGCACTTCAAATGCGCAGTGACAGCCTGCACCTAGCTAGCAAGCTAAAGTCAGTGGGAAAACTAGGTGATCGTGTAGTTATACCCCCTTTGCCTGGGATTGATGTTTCAAGGGCATTTTTTGCTGTAGTTGCTGCGGGGATGGTAGCAGTCCCGTTGTCTAAAATGCCGAAGGCTGGTTCACAGCAATTTAAGTATTTTGAAAAAGTGATTGCAGACTGTGAACCTGCCATCATAATTTGTGATGTGGATGCTCCGATACCCGAGAGCTTCAATCTGCGTGTTGTGGACATCGAATTTCGAGGTACTGAAGATTTCGTTTTCCATTCTGAAATGTGGCCAGCTAATGACGATGAAACTGTATTAATTCAATATACTTCTGGGTCAACTGGTGATCCAAAAGGTGTTTGCATATCAGAACGTAATCTTATAATTAATCAGACTGAAATGTCTGCGCAATCAGGTGTTGGCCAAAGATCCAATGTTGTAAATTGGCTACCCAGTTATCACAATATGGGCTTGTATGGGATGACTGTTGTCCCAGCTGTAAGCAGGGCATCTCTGGTGCGTATTGCTACAGAAGATTTTATTCGACGCCCTCTGATGTGGATTGAGGCAATTTCAAACCGTGAAGATGTATGTGCCATAGCTCCAGATTTTGCGTACCTTGCATGTGCTCGAGCCATTAAAAATGATCCCGCCACCCTTGGTGAAGTCGATTTATCAGGCTGGAATGTTGCAGCTACTGGGTCTGAACCCATACGTGAATCTACTTTGAAAATGTTTACTGATGCATTTTCAAAGTATGGCTTCCGAGAAGAAGCATTTACGCCTGCTTATGGGCTCACGGAATCAACATCGTGTGTTTCTATCGGAAGGAAAGACCAAAAATACAAAAAGATATTAGTTGATGGCTCAAAGCTGGCTTTGGGAGAAGTAAGCTTGGTGAATTCGCCTGAAGATGCTACAGAATTGATTGGTTGTGGCAGTCCCATTCACAGTAGCAAAGTTCGAATTCTAGACCCAGAGGGAACCGACGAATTACCTTCTCATCGGATTGGGGAAATTTGTATAAGTGGAGCATCTGTAGTTTCTGGATATTGGAACAATCAGAATAGTGAAACTTTCGCCGCAGACGATCATAAAACGAGGTTTTTACGAACAGGCGATATTGGTTTCATTTATGGAGGAGAATTATTCGTCTGTGGACGCAAAAAGGATCTCCTAATTCATGCCGGAGAAAACTACTTCGCTTCCGATCTAGAAGCCGCCGCACTTGATGCTTTTCATGCCTATGAACATGCTGTATGTGCCTGTTTTCAAGCACTAGATGGGAAAGTACATTTTGTATATGAAGTAGAGCAACAGTTTCACAAGGAATCAGAAAAGAATAGATGTGTTACTCTCACGCAGACTATATCTAAGATCTACCCAGGTGCTATCGAAGTATCTGCAGTGGCATTTGGCGAGCTTCCACGAACAGCGAATGGAAAAGTCAGGCGTCAAGAAACAGCGCATCTGTTCGCTGCTGGAAACTTGAAAGTGATTGCAACAACTGTCAAATAGGAGGAAGAATAAGTATGTCTGGTCAAAATAAGCAATTAGCAGAAGAGCTCTCTGTACTATTATCCGAGTTGTCCCAAGGGGAGATAGATTCGATTGACGCAAGTTTGCCACTTTCATCTCAAGGGCTAGATTCGATTCTATTAGTCGCGTTCTTGTCGCGGATTGAATCTCGCTACGAAGTAGCATTTGATGAGGAGCAGATTTCTTCCGATCTTGCAATTGATGATTTAGTAGAATTAATAGATTCTTCGAATTGATTAATGAAGAGGTCAATTTAGCAAGAATAGTAATTCATGCAATGCTGAGTGTCATTTAGAACGTTGGAAATTGAACGAAGAACCCTATTAAAAGGATGAGTCAGATTTGAAAAGGATAGTACCGCGAGTTGCTATTATTGGCCCAATACAGGCAGCGCTTCCGAAGGGAACGTTTCATTCTCAGCGATATCGTAGTGAGATAGCTAGCATGGTCAGATTAGCTATTGGTGATTTTGAATATTACGACCCAGCGGAGCGGGTACAGCAGTTGTTGGCGGAAGTTGGATCTGACTTTTTTGACCAGTCAAGTGTTACACAAATTGACAGAGAAATTGTGTCAAGATTTCACTCAGAGTTCCTTCTTGCAACTGCTGAGGTCGGAAAATGTGACTTGGTGGTATGTTATCTTCCGGCGCGTACACTGAGTATGGGAACCGCGATGGAGCTGTACTCTGCAAAACTAGGTGGTTGCTACGTTATTTCTGTTACTGAGCTATCAGATAATTTAGCTGTTACGTCAACATCAGATGTTATGGTTAATGATTTGGAATGCTTAGGGAGTGAGTTGCGTAAGTGGAAAGTGCAATCTTTTGGATCTTCCGATTAACCTGTTGAAAAAACCTCGTTGATATTAAAATAACTAGGCTTAGGTTCAGATCGTCAAGGCAACGTTTTGGTTGTGGGTTTCTAGTGGGGTTTTGTAGTCGGGTGTTTTTCGTGGTCGGGTTGTTTTAGTTGGTTGGCGATGGCGCCAGTGTGTGTTGCTGGCAGGTGGCGAGATTGGTTTTCTTTGGTAGGTATTGTCGTAGGAGCCGTTGGTGTTTTCGTTAGTACCTCGTTGCCAGGGACTGTGTGGGGCTGCGAAGTACACTTTGATACCGGTTGCGCGGCTGAGTTGTTCATGGTTGGCAAGTTCCATGCCCCTGTCCCAGGTGAGGGTTTTCACGAGGTATTGGGGCAGATTGTTGAAGTGTTCGGTGAGTTTATAGGTCAGCTCTGCAGCGGTATGAGGTGTACTGGGTTTGTGGGAGGGCATGATATAACACAGGAGGTTATTGTTCATGTCTAAGTCTAAGTTCGATCAGGAGTTGAAGGATCGGGCGGTGCGGATGTATCACCAGGAGTTGGAGACTGAGGGCCAAGAGCGTGTCTGGTTGTTTGTGTGTGGGGGTTGGTTTCTTAGAGGTGTTTGTCGAAGTGGTCTGGGTAGGCGACAGTCATTTGGTTGATGGTTTGTTTCCATCTGGAGACTTTTTCGCCTTCGACAAGGCGGCTAGTTGAGGCGGCAACTTGCTGGCCTTCCTTGGCTCGCTTAGCTGAGCGTTTATCTTTGATATTGCAGATCATCAACCACAATGTCTTCAACGCCGACTCATTATTAGTAAATTGGACGCGGTTGCGGGTAGCTTTACGCAGCTCATTGTTAAACGACTCAATCGAATTCGTGGTGTAGATGACCTTGCGGGCTGCCGGCGGGAACTGCAAAAACGGCACGAACCGCTCCCACGCGTCCTGCCAGACCTTGACGGACCTGGGGTATTTCTCACCCAGCTCAGAGCCTGCAAATTCCTCCAACGCCGCGGCAGCACTGGCCTCATCAGGGGCGGTATAAACCTTCTTCAACGCCGCTGACACTTTCTTACGGTCCCCGTAGGCTACCCACCGGTTGGCGGCACGAATAAGGTGCACCACACAGGTTTGCACCATCGAACCTGGCCAAGAAAGCCTCTACTGCTTCAGGCAGGCCTTTAAGCCCGTCACAGCAGACAATGAAGACGTCTTTGACCCCACGGTTCGACACGTTAGAGCACACTTGTGCCCAAAACGACGCGCCTTCTTCCTTGGCAATCCACAAGCCCAGGATGTGCTTGATCCCCTCGATATCAACGCCGATGGCCATGTAGGCAGACTTGTTGATCACCCGGCCACCGTCACGGACTTTGATACGTAAAGCGTCGAGGAATACAACGGGGTAGAACTCGTCTAACTGGCGGTTTTGCCACACCATGACTTCATCCAACACCGCGTCAGTCACAGCGGAGATCGGCTCATGGGAAATATCCACCCGCATCGCAGTCGCCATATGGTGTTGACTATCGCGGATGGTCATCCCGCCGGCATACAAACTGATGATCATGTCATCAACATCAGTCAAACACCTCGAGCCCTTGGGAACCATCGTCAACAGGAACGTTCCAGCCCTGTCTCTGGGTACGTCTATGATCACTGGCCCGTAGTTGGAATCAACGGTCTTTGAATACGTTCCGTTGCAGTGATTATCAGTACCAACAGCCGCTTTAACGTCCCGGTCACCAGGGCCATAACCCAGGTGGGCGTCCATTTCCGCGTTCAAGCCCCTAGTAATCGAGGCTTGCAACATACCACGAACCAAGTCATTAGCGTCCGTGGTGGACATGCCTAGCTCGTCAATCAGCTTCGCAATTTCAGGGTTAGCAAGCAGCTTTGCCTCAATCGCATCAATTTTGGCTTTATCAGCCGGATCTCGTCGTGCCACAGTAGTCATTCTGGCTTATCTCCTTATGCGGGATAGATTCCCACACACAAACCATCAAACACCCTCGACGCATGCGAGTTATTGTTTACGACAGTGGTCGGTTCGTTATAACACCTATCATCCGCATTCAAGCTTAGGTTTTGTCCCACCCACAGAATTCACTTTACAATGCCAACACAACCAAAAAAACGCTCAAACCATCCAATCCTAAAAATCAGCCCACTCCAGAACCAGGTTCGACTATCCCACAGCAGGACCGGTGAATGCCTAAGACAATGCTGTTGCTGAGTCGTTTTTCGCGACTATGAAAAAACGCGTGTTCTTCGACAAAAACAGCTTTGCCAGCATGATCCAAGCAAGAGCAGAAATCGGCGAGTTCATCGAAGGCATCTACAACCGAAACCACCGACACTCCACACTTGGATACCAAATCCCCAAACACCTTATGGACCAATTCTTCAACAGAACCCACCCCGCGGCACCAGCCGCCTAACCCAACAAAACAAAACCAAAAAACGTCCAAAAACTTGACACAGACCACCCCCTTAAGGGAAGTGCTTGATTCAATACACCTTTTCTTTTCATTTTCGAGCCATCGCTCAATCTTCAAGAACCCGGACGGCCTCTTTCCGCATGATAGAAGCAATTCCGGAGGGTGTAGAGTCTTCGTACAGGTCGCTCATCCGCAAACTTAATCCAAGGTCCTCTTTTGCTTCTGACACTGTCCTAGCCAGTGTCAGTGAATGTCCTCCCTCGTCAAATAAGTTTGAAGATCGGCCCACAACTCTTCCGATAAGATCACCCCAAAGTTCGATAACCCATTCTTCAAACTCATCTTTTACATCATTGGATTCGTTCGCTGAAGGGGGCAAGGCCCCTTCTTCTATTTTCTTTACGGCTTTAATTATCTCAGCACGATCGAGCTTCCCATTAGGAGTAAGCGGGAATGGCTCGTCGGTGTTAGCGAACAGATCAGGTCGAATAGCTTGAGGCATTTTAACGAAAACAGATTCTAGCGCTTGTCTAGTGGCCGTTCCCCGAGTCAGGACGTAAATCTGCTGCCCATCACATGCAGCCGCAGCGGCAGTAACTCCTTCAATCGTTTTGGCTATACTTTCGTATTCACCAAGCTCGATTCGGTGTCCTCTCAACTTAATTTGGCTATCACTCCGGCCGAGAAAAATCACCTCTCCCCCCTGTATTCTTCCTAGGTCGCCAGTGTCATACCAACGTTTCCCATCGATGATGATAAATTTCTCGGCAGTTTTATCTGGTAGGTTCCCGTAGCCTTCAGCTAATGCTTCCCCGCTAATAAGTATCCTTCCGACCTCGTTTCGAGCTACAGGAACAGTCAACATGTCATTTGAAATCCGGATTTCGTATCCAGGAAGGGGTGTGCCAATCGGTGGGTCTTCTTGCGATGAAGTCACCCGATGCTCCGTAGCCCAGATGGTGGCTTCAGTTGGCCCGTAGACATTCCGGACATCAGAGGAACGCTGCATTAGCTTCGTAGCCAGTTCTTTATCGAGACGCTCACCGCCAACGATCACCCGCCGAATATCCGACCCCTCCCCCCATCTTTCCGCGATTAGAGTCTCCATCATGCTTGGGGTGCCGTGAACGACGGAAACTTCACTTCGATTTATTACCGAAGCAGCATCTTTAACCCCTTTCAAGCCATGGCCACCCGCGGGAAATACAACCGTGGCGCCCTGAGTTAAGGGGAGTAAAAGCTCATCCAAGGATATGTCAAACGTAGGGCTGGTTAAGGCGAGAATGCAGTCATCCTGCTCCACGAATCCTGCTTGGCTGGCGGCTGCAACATGACGAGCTAAAGCTTTTCGACTTATCCAAACAGATTTTGGCTCTCCAGTCGAACCAGATGTAAACATAGCGTAAGCAAGTCCTTCGCTTTGGGTCTTGTCTGGCTCGGTCTTTGAAGCTTTCACTACTGGAGTCAAGGACAGATCACCTTGTTGCGAAGTAATATCAACATCCGGCTCAATCTGTAGCTTGATTTTTTCGACCCTATCGGCCGACAAGTTGTCACTAACAGGAACGTACTCAACACCTGCGGCAAGACATCCCAGCAATGCTACAACTAAATCAGGACCGTATTCTGCTGAAACTACAGCTGTTCGAGCATTCATCTTCTTCAATTGATTCCGTATATTCTCGATACGCTCAGACAATTGCAAGTAGGTCAGGGACAAATTCCCTTTGATAGTCGCAGCTTTGTCCGGCGTCAAGGAAGACCAGCGGTAGAAAAGCTCTAGAACGTCAGGGGCTTCAGAAGTGCCCTCGGTCGAAAGTTCAGAGAATGATTCACGCCGACCGAGATCCGATATCGGTAAATCCTTTGGAATGTCAGCCATGGCCTGCACTAGATCCAAACCAACCTGCTCCATAAATTCCGTACTGTACATCGAGGAGGAGAAGTCGACTCGGAGTGTAATCCCTGCATCTACACTGCCACCAACCGTAATCTGCACAGGCACAGGCACAGGAACTCTTGCAGTTTCGTTTAGTAGTGGTTTCATAACTAAACGGGCCCCACCTTCTAGGTCAAGTGGTTCCTGCCGAGCTGCATCCATAGTTATCAAAACATTATAAAGAGGGTTCAAGCCAGAAACTCGTGGAACCCTTAGCTCTCGAACTAGCGTCGAAAAGGGGATTTCGTGAACAGGCATTTCATGTCTGGAAAAATCTACGATATGTTGTAGCGCCTTTGTTGTGGAATCGCTCGGTTCAAGCGCGACTCGCATTGGCTTGCTATCGGCGAACGGTCCTATGACAGAATCGAAGGCAGTGGTAGACCTCCCACTTACGGACATACCAAATACAGAGTCCCAAATGCCACTGTACCGGCCATGTACCGCAGCCACAGCTAGTGTAACCAACATCGAAGGACCAGCCCCAAACTTAGAGACAAAAGCAAGAGAGCAAGAGCGGCATTCCAGGTTTGACCATCAATCGAGAAGATCAAATGAGATCCTTTGAAGCGGCCTTGACTAGATTCTTCGGGTTTCACAGGGAAAAGGGACGGCTCTGCGGAGCCCAAGCGATTTCTCCACCAGTCAATAACTTCCTTGGGAGCTTCCTTTTTCGCGGGCAATATGCCCTCTCTGACCAAGCCCCGAAACTGGCTAACACGTTCTGGCTGAACCTCGTTATACCGATTCACGATTTCTCTGGCGAATTGGTCCATTGACTGACCATCCGTGACTAAATGATGGGTTTTGACCAATAACAAAAGATTTTCAATCCCAGGGCCGTACAAAAGGAAAACGTTCGTACATGGACCCACTTTCGGATTAATAGGAACATCCACTATCTTCTGCAAGCTCTCCTCCAGAGTGGTAGTCTCCACTAGTTGTATCGGCGCTGGAAAGAGATATTCCGAAACAAGACAATCCTCTTTAAACAAATATCTGGTATTGAGGATCGGATGAGAAAGGAGAGTGTCTTCTACTGCCCGCTTTATCCGGTCAATCGCCACGGGACCAGTAATACTGTACGAGAAGTTGAGCGTGTAGGGACTCACAGGGGCAGACTCGATTTCCTGTGTCAGGATTGCCTTCTGAGTATCTGTTGCCGCAACTGAGCCTCTCGGATCGTCAGCTAGTGTCTGCTCTTCACTTTGGAGGGCGGACTGTCTTTCTTCAGGGGACTTACTCTCCCAACGTTCCAGAAAATCCATTTTATTTCTCCTCTTGGATTGTATTTTGAGAAAATAGGGGAGTGATTTTTTCGCGGATTTTTGCAGCAAGCCTTTCAGCATCATTTTCACTAAAATAGTGATCGGCCCCGCTAAGTATTACCAAACTGACTGGATGTCCTAATCGTGCCCAATTTTTGTATTTCGTCTTGTACCCTCGTGTTGCTGGATCCTCGTCACCGATGACGCAACAAACCGGAACAGCAAGAGGCTGCGGTAAGCTCTGTTCATATTGAAGATACATATTGACCATCTCTCTTAGGTCATGACGGACAATTCCGAGGATGCGATCCACATCTGAGTCGTCTAGCAACCCATTGAACCCTCCCAAGCCAGTCATATGGCCAAGAAGCATGTCATCATTGGCGTCGTTGACAAGAGCCATAGAGGCTTGTGGGTCTTCATCAGGCAGAGCTGCGCCAATAAACACCATGTCCAGCCTTTGCCCAGCGGATCGCATAGCTCGCGCCAGCCGATCGGCAACTGCACTTCCCGCACACTGAGAATAGATCGCGGTAATCGTTTCAGGCAGCTCGCTCAGTTCAGCCACGACTTGCTCTACTACCTGGTCAATCGGTTGAAGACCAGAATCATCGGCTAGATCATGCCCAGGTAGATTCACAGCTATAACCTCATAATCTTGACCGAGCTCTTCTGCTAGATTCTGGTATGAGATGGCATTACCGCCTCCATATGGCACGCAGACCAAGCGTGGCTTTGGTCCTCCCCCGGACTCAGACAGGTTGACGAGACATTTTTTCACTCCAGGATTTTCGTGGGAATCAAGAAACGCGGCGAGTTCTCGCACGGTCGGATACTTGAAAAGAGCCACCGTGGGCAGGGTAGGATTCACCAATCTCGCTGTTGTGATTGCTTTGAACGAGTCACCACCCATATTGAAAAAGTCTGCGTTTGCATTTGTAATCTCCACCCCAAGAACAGTGGACCAAACGGAAGCAATATGAAGCTCTTGTCTTGTGGAAAGCGGTACTTCTTCAGTAAGCGACCCCAACTTTGTGCTCGCACCGATCATAGACTCAGTCTTCCTACGATCAATTTTGCCGTTAGCGTTGAGCGGCAGCGAGTTAAGCCAGTGAAACTCGGCGGGAATCATGTACGAAGGCAAAATACCAGAGAGTTGGTTGTTAATCGCATCAACGTTAGGTGGTCTGTCTGCTTCCAAAACCGCAATAAGGTTTGTACTTCTTTCTTGCAGCATAACTCTTGCTGCCGTGCACTGACCTGTCTTCAGAAGTGCAGTCTCCACATCTCCAGGTTCAATGCGGAGCCCGTTCTTCTTGATAAGAAAGTCACTACGACCAAGTAATTCAAGATTAAGAGAAGTGGTCCACCGAGCGATGTCTCCAGTGTCATACCACGATTCATCGTCAATGTTAATTGTAAACGGGGTGGTTCTTTCTTCCGCAGGAGCCAAATAACCGCCAGATAGCCCTAAACCACCAATAAGAAGGCGACCTGGCACTCCAATTGGGCAAGCTCGATTGTTCTCGTCAACCACCTTTACCTTTTGGTTAGCCATCGGTGTGCCATACGGAATTGAAATCCAGGAGGAGTCTACCTGAGACACACGGGTAAATGTCGAATGAATAGAGGCTTCTGTAGCTCCGCCAAGGACATCGAAGGTAGATTCTGGAAACATACTTCTCCACTGACCTGGCATGGAGATAGGCACCCAGTCTCCCCCCAGTACTGCTGCACGAAGCGGCGGAAGTCCTAATCCAACCTCTTCTTGGAGTGCGTCGAGAAACAACCCTAGTAGTGCAGGCGCAGAGTTCCAGATGGTGGCTTGGTCTTCAACTGCTCGCTCAATCCAGTGAGAAGGATCCAAGCGGTAGTCGTTGTCCAGAATTACCACAGAGCCCCCGCTCCCTAGAATGCCAAAAAATTCAAAGATAGACATGTCGAAACTTGTCGAAGAAATAGCCAGACACCTGTCGTCCTTGGTTAGGCAGAGACGATCGGAAAGGTCCTTAAGGTTATTAACAATTCCGCGATGAAGCACTTGAACGCCTTTGGGGACACCCGTCGATCCAGAGGTGAAAATCACGTAAGCTCTGCTTTCAGGATCAATTGCTGGAGCTTGGAAGGGCAGGCCGTTGCAGACCAGCCTCTCAAGGTCTTCGTACTCCCTTATTTCAAAAGCCAGTCTAGATGTCGAAACTATGCGTTCGAGCCGATTCTTAGGGGTGTCCGACGCTACAGGAATAAAAGCGGCCCCTGTCAGCATGACAGCAAGACACGAGACTACATATTCGCGGCTCGGTGGAAGGCTCACGAGAACTGTGTCATTGTCTCCAACCCCTGCGGCAGCAAGGCTGCTTGCGGCAAGACGGGATTCTTCGGCAATCTGCCCGTATGTAACGGCTTCCCCTGAGGGGAGAAAAATAGCAGGCTCCTTGGGTTCTGATTCAGCCTTAGCAAGTACATATTCGTGAAGAGTGAGTGGCCCACCAAAATACTTCTTTGTGTTGTTCACCTCAGCAATGAGCCCCTCTTCCTTCGGGCTGATAAGCGGAAGATTTGAAATTATGGTGTTTGGATTCCGGCACGTAATTTCTAAGATGTTGTCCAAGGACTCTAAGAGTGAGGCAATTCTCTTTGAAGTAAAAAGGTCCGAATCGTATTGGACATGAATTCGGGTGTCATCTGCTTGGTTACGTACGCTTATGAGAAGCTCATATTTGGATGAATGAGAGTTAACATTATCTTCTAGTGTCGTCTGACACCCCGCGAAGGAAAAGGCGCTTCGAGGAGTATTATCCTGCTGAATAACTACGGCAACCAATGCATTTCCGGTTCCGTCACCGCTTGCACCTACTTGCTTTACAACCTCGTCGAATGGCGCACTCGAATTTTCCAACGCCTCCCCCAAAGAAGACTTCAACTTCGAAACCATCTGCTCAAAGGTATCGCTAGTTGATACTGAGGCAGCCACCGCCAAAATGTTTACAAAGAAGCCTACGACTCCGGTTAATCGCTGGGATGATCTACCAGCAGAGCTGGTCCCAAAGACGAATTCTGACTCCCCACTTTGTCCTTGCGCGAGAACAAGTAGAGCGGCCAAGGTAATAATGAATGGCGAGGCCTTAAGCTCTTTGGCGCATTCTCGGATTTGGGTATTCCGTTCTTCTCCGAGCCACATGTAGATTTCATCACCTGAGTGTGAATTTCTAGGTGGCCGCCTCTTATCTGGAGCAAGTCGTAACGCAGGAAGCCCCTTAGCCCGTTCTACAAAATAATCAATGCTTTTTTGCGAGTCAGTCTCTTCTCCACCAAGGTGCAGATAATCAACGTCAATGGGATCGAGGATCGGGGTTTTTCCGTCTACAAGCGCTGAATAAGCTTCATTCAACTCACGCGCAAAAATCCCCATCGACCACTGATCACACGCAATATGATGAATAGTCAAGAGCAACTTATGACTCTCTGGAGATAAAGAAATCAAGGTAGCTCGGAATGGGATCTCCCTTGTTAGAGCGAACCCTTTCGAGATCTCCGCATCAACAATCTTCTGGGATTGTTCTTCACGCAGGTCATCACGAGAATCATGAAGAGATATGTTTCTTAGAATTTTTTCTGGCACCGCCTCCAACACTTGTGTCAGCCCTCCTTCGTCCTCGCGAAAAATAGTCCGAAGCGCGGTGTGACGATCTACTAGCAGGAGGAGCGCAGTATCTAAAAGTCGGGCGTTAAGGGGCCCTTCAATTCGGAGAAGGATAGGAACAGTGAAGGCAACGTTTCCGGCAGACGCGTCTGCGACCCATAATCCTTTTTGAGCAACCGTTGCCGAGGCGTGAGTTCCCGGTGAACTTCTTTCTACAGAAGCTACGTTTTCATTCCGTGTTTGTTCCGAACCCTTTCGAGCTCTCAATCTATCTCGCAGGTTTTCCATTTTTACTCTCCCTTTACTTTTAAATGACTTTTTCACCCGCAAGTTCGGCCTGGGGGAGAAAGGTACTTGCGGACTTTACCGACCCCTAACTCTTAATTGCCAAGATCCTGCACCATGAGCACAAAAAAGGAGAGACGAATCGCTGATGTAGTTATTGTTGGTGGTCGCGTCGCTGGGGCAAGCCTCGCGGTCCGGCTTGCCAGCCTAGGACTTGAGGTTTTGGTGTTGGAACGGGGAAAAATCGGAAGCGATACCCTCTCAACGCTCTACATTCATCAACCGGGGGTTGAGGAGCTGCGCGGCCTTGGAATTGAGATGGGCGACACGCTCGAAGGCGCCCCAGCTATCTCGAAGATGGTCTACGAAGTAAACGATATTAGAATTGTGGGTAAGGGGCCTTGGTACGGCAAAGGAAATGTTTCCTACGCACCAAGAAGAAGCAGATTGGACCGCGCTCTCTGCATCAAAGCAGAACGCGCTGGTGCCATTATACTCCATGAGGCCAAGGTAACCAGCGTCAACTTTCATGGAGGAAGAGCTTGCGGCGTAACCTTCCGCAGAGCTGGCAATGAATACTCAGTAAGAGCCCACTTAATCGTTGGCGCAGACGGGATGAGATCCTTAGTCGCTGAGGAGGTTGGAGCGGTTTCCTATCTCGAGCGGCCAAAGCTTACCTGCTGCTACTACGGTTTTTTCAGAGGCCTTGAGCGGCCCTTCTCGCAATATCAAGGGCATCGCCGCTGGATAGGTGTGATTCCTACATCCGACTCACACCTCGTCGCTTGCTACGTGCCCCAAGATGAATTTACAAAAGCTAAAAGTGACCCCAAAGGAACTTTCTTTTCCTCGCTACAACAAGTGAGCAGCTCACTTTCACAGGAAGTCGCCCAAGCACAACAAATTGGCAGACTAATCGGAATGGGCGACCAGCAAAACTTCTTCCGAGAAGCTTCAGGTCCAGGATGGGTACTTGTAGGAGACGCGGGTCATCATAAAGACTCTCTCACCGCCTATGGCATCACTGAGGCCCTTCAACAGTCTTCATTCTTAGCAGAAGAGTTGGCGAAAGTCCCCATTGATGTCCCTGAAGCTGTGGATTCAGCTACCAAGATGTTCGGAACTCGTCGAGATGATGAGTCCCTTCCAAGATATATTCCCACCCTTTCTGTGGCTAGGCTCGAAGTTTCTGACGCACGCATGACTATGCTTCGCCGTATTCAAGATGATCCGGAAATGTGCGATCTTTATTTCTCTGCCATGGCGGGGGTTATACCTACCGATGATTTCTATAAAAAACTTTCCGATCAAGGTATTTTAATCAAAAAGTAGTAGGAGGGCAAAAATGTCTGAACCAAAATCGAACGACAAGCATATGTCCGGTGATGCTAGCATGTACACAAAGCCGGTTTTGAGGATATATGATCCCATTGCTCTTGGGATAGTCTGTCCGGTCGCATGGAAATGCTCCCGAAATACAATGCTTGATTTCTTTAACGACAACGTCAGGGAAAAGCATCTCGACATCGGTCCAGGCTCTGGGTTCTTTCTCGACAGGGCTACTTTCCCCACCTCTAATCCTGACATTGTATTGGCCGACCTTAACGAGCTGGTCCTCGAGACCGCGGCGAATCGAATTTCTCGTTACTCCCCTCGGACTATGGTCCAAGACGCATTGAAGCCACTGCAGACAGAAGAAAAGTTTCAATCTATCGCACTCCAAAACGTCCTTCATTGCTTGCCAGGCACTATGGAAAGCAAGGCTACTGTGTTTGACAATTTCTTGCGAAATTTAACAAGTAATGGCGTGCTTTTTGGCTGCACGGTTTTAGGAAAGAATCACGGGCTCGGTCAATTGGGGACTTGGATGATGGAGAAATATAACGAGGCAGGATCGTTCAACAACTTAGAGGACGACTTGGAGACCCTCGAAGCAGTCCTTAAGAGCCGTTTTCCTCGTTATTCCGTGAGGACTCGAGGGGCAGTAGCTTTCTTTGAAGGGTGGGCCTCTTAGCCTACTCAGATCAATAATCAACTAATCTTCATGTGCCCTGAACGCTTTATGGGGGCTGAAAAGTTACTGGAGAGCTCCGTAGACACCGCACATTGCTAAGGATTCTTCAAGTGTCTTAATAGTGGCTTCACTTGGATCCACTCCAAGTTCATTTTTGAGCACTTCTTCACATTCACTGTACCATTTGAGAGCCATCCCTAATTCACCACGACTCGAATGAATACGCATCATAAGGCGGTAAACGTCTTCGTTATACGGATCCAGTTTGATCAGCTGCTTGCAGTACTCCATCGCACGGAAGTCACAGCCTCCCCTGGCTTCGGCTGCAGCTAAGCGATTCAGTATCTTAACTCTGAGGGAATCAATCCAAATTCGCTCTCTGCAAGCCCACTCAGAGTCGTCATCCGGGAGGAATGTTCCCTGACATAGTTCTGCAGCGTTTGCATACATTTCCTTGGCGAGGCTTAAGTTATTTTCTCCTTCTGCGATGGCAGCCTGTTTAATCAGAGCAGCAAACTCTACGGTATCTACCCAAGCCCCTTCAGCAAGGAGCTGATAGCCAAAGTCTGCATATTCGATAGCTGCTAAGCTGCTTCCCAGCTCCTTCTCGTTCCGCTTAAGGATGCTTCGAGCCGAATGAACTACAACCTTCAGCGAACCATTACAGCCTGATTGTTCTTCTCCAGGCCGAAGCGCCTCTATAAGCTGACTTCGCGGAACCACTTCACCGTGATTAAAAGCTAAGCATTGAAAAAGCTTCAAGGCTTTTCCCGCCCTCCATCCTTTCAATGGAGTTCCGTCGACGCTTATTTTGGCAGTTCCAAGCATCCTAATTTCAAGGTGTTTTTCATGCATTACCGTCCCCTAACTCTTTCATCCTAAAGACCTTCAGATCCGTATCCTCAGAGATGAGGTTGTCCCACTTCCTGAAGATCTCGCTTTGGTCTAGAAGATTTTCCTGGGTCTGCTACGAGTTTAACTATAGCTAGCACAAAACAAAACTGGGGTTGTCCGCAAGTTGTGGACATGTTGTGGGGTGTGTCAAATTTTGTTGTCGGTAGAACCTTTATTTTTGGGGTTGGGGGTTAGGCGGGGTGGTGGGTGAGTGTTGGTGGGTGGAGGAATTGTTTCATTGCTTGTGCTGGGATCATGTTGGTGGTGGAGTGGATTCTGCGGCGGTTGTAGTACGCTTCGATCCATTGGCCGGTTTCTACTTTGGCTTGTAGTTTAGTTTCGAAACCCTTCCGATGGTAGAACATGTGTAGTTTGTACGTGGAGAAAAATGATTCTGCTACCGCGTTATCCCAGCACACGCCAACCTCACCAACGGAGAGTTTCACGTTCATTGTGCGGGCGTATTCAGTGAATTCTTGTGAGGTATATTGACTACCTCGGTCTGAATGCAATATTGCGTTGTCAGCGACGTAGCCTGCTGTATAGGCCATGTGTAGTGCGGTTATTATCAGATTCGTTGTCATACGATCATCGACAGCCCAGCCTACGATCATGCGGGTTGTCAGATCGATGATGGTGGCTAGATACATCCAGCCTTGTTTGGTGCGCAGGTAGGTAATATCTGAGCATAGATGGGTTGTTGGGGTAGGCGGGGAAAAATTGCGGTGGATTAAATCCAGGCGTTTATAGGCATTGGGATCAGCAATGGTTGTCTTTTTCCATGGCTTTCGGTACTTGGTGCACAAGCCTAGCTCTTTCATTGTTGTGCGAACTGCGTATAAGGTTATATCTACTCCAGCTGCAATAAGATCAGCAAGGATCGTACGCGCACCGGCAAATCCACGGTGGTCGTCAAAGTACTTTTTCACCAAAGCGGCGATGGATTCCCGTTTGCCTTTAGGGGTGGATGCTGCAGCAGGTTTCGTTTTCCTACGTCGCCACGAGTAGTAGCCAGCAGGACTAACACCTCACAGTCGGCACATCAAAACAACCGGGTACGTGTTGCTGGTGGTGCCTTCTTCATGAAAATGCTTAATTGCTGCGAAAATATCGCTTTCTACATGCCTTTCGCGAAGAAGGCGGCTGCTTTTTTTAAAACTCGTTTTCTTGTTCCAGCTCACGGATACGTTGAGCCATCTCATAAGGGTCCTGTGATGTCGGGTCAGCTTTACGCCGAGCTGAGCCTGAACCGGTACCAATAGTTCCTTGTACAGCAGATACCCAGCGACCTAGAGCAGAAAGAGAAACATCATACTCACGGGCAACTTCAACACGTGACTTACCAAGCACAAGCACCGCATCGACACATTGCTGCTTGAACTGATCAGAATAAGCCTTCGGCATACTTCTACATCCTTCTTGTTAACGGGTTCTCCTGTCAACAAAAATCATGACACCTCAGCCAAGGTTGTATACGGCCGAATAAACCCGTGTTTCTTATGAGCTGTGATGTCATGGGTTGATCCGGGTAATGGCTCGGAAATATAAAAGATCTGGCCTGCTTAATTGGTGAGTATTTGCAGTATGCCTTGCCCTGTGGTGTTTCCCGCTGTATAAGTTTCTAGCATTTTTCCACCACTAACACGGCACGAGCGTGCCATCGAGTACGTATAGCCGTTGGGGGCATAAGGTCTTTCGGTCTTGGTGGGGGTGGGAGCACTATGTCAAGGATATTCAACACAGTATTAATCGCCCTGGAGATAGTGGGTTGGGACGTGCCAAAAACACTAGCTAGGGTTTGTTGCCGCAGGTTTTCTTGCAGGTAGAGGATATCTGCACGCTGGTGAGCACTCCGAGGCTTGGTGGGCAGTGGTGGTCTAGCCTTGATGTGGTGATGATATTCGCTAAGGTGAGGAGATTATCTGTGGTGCGTGTGCAAGTCATCAGCGGTGCGGGGTCGATAGAGTATTTTATTTTTGTTCACACTTACTATAAGTACACTACCGGCCTCGTTTTCCTATGCTTTCGGGGGTGATCGTTCACTGGGTAGTGAGGGGCATATTTAAAAACGCTTGAATAAGCTTCATTGTTTAATGCCTCGTTGTTTATTGTGGACATGCTTGAGTGGCTTTCAAATGAGTAAAATTGGTTTTGGTTGTTTTTAACCTAATGAAGGGTGCAGTGATTAATATGAAAAAATACTTTGTAGTTGCAATAACTTCGATGTTGATGATTGTAGGAACTGCTGTACCAGCTCAGGCTTCTGTTTGGAATATGTCGACTTCTGAATGCACGGCTACACCAGTTAATCAAACCACTCCATTGCTTGGATTTGAATTGCAGAAGGCGAGGAATTGTTAACACATATTTATGAAGTTTATCTAGGAAGCTTATTCAGCCGTTAGGAAACTCATCCACACGAACAGGTAGAAAATCAGAAAGAACATGCTATCTAGCTTGGTCTTCCTTACTTACAGAGGCTGGTCATGTTTGGGAATGCTGAATAAGCTTCATACTCTGGTAATTGGGAAATCGGCAAAACCGTGTCCCGCCGAAGTGCGCTTATAGCAATAGCTTTCGCCACTGGGGTGAATTTATACTGGTTAGAGACCGGCGAGTCACCCTACCCGCCCGAACCTGTCAAAGATGCTAAACCCGGTAATTCTATGGTTTAATAGAATTCCATGTTAGGTTTCGATCGGGAAAAATACATCGAGCTGCAATCCCAACACATCAAGGAGCGCCGCGCCGAAATTGGTGGCAAACTTTATCTAGAAATGGGGGGCAAGCTTTTCGACGATCTCCACGCCAGCCGGGTGCTTCCCGGTTTCACCCCTGACAATAAGATCGCCATGCTGGAACAAATACGCGACGAGCTGGAAATCCTCATCTGCATCAATGCCAAGGACCTGGAACGCCATAAAATGCGCGCCGACCTTGGCATTAGCTATGAGGATGACGTGCTCCGACTCGTCGATGTCTTCCGTGATCGAGGCTTCCTCGTCGAACACGTGGTCATCACCCAAATGGAGGACGACAATCGCCTGGCCGTCGCCTTTGTGGAACGGCTGCAACGCCTGGGGCTCAAAGTCGCCCGCCACCGTGTGATTCCCGGCTACCCAACCAATTTGGATTTAATCGTCTCCCCCGAAGGATTCGGCCGCAACGAATATGCCGAAACCACCCGTGACCTGGTGGTCGTGACCGCGCCGGGGCCGGGTTCGGGGAAGCTTGCCACCTGCCTCAGCCAGGTGTATCACGAGCACCGCCGGGGTGTGAACGCCGGCTACGCCAAGTTTGAGACGTTCCCCGTTTGGAACCTGCCGCTGGAACATCCGGTGAATCTGGCCTACGAGGCCGCCACCGTGGATCTGAACGATGCTAATGTCATCGACCATTTTCACCTCTCCGCCCACGGCGAGCAGACCGTGAACTATAACCGGGATGTTGAGGCATTTCCCCTGCTCAAAAGCATGCTGGAGCGACTGACCGGCACTACCCCTTACCAATCCCCTACCGACATGGGAGTGAATATGGCCGGCTATTGCATTGTGGACGATAAAGTTTGTTGGGATGCGAGTAACCAGGAGATCATTCGCCGCTACTTCAAGGCGCTTGTCGACGAAGCCCGGGACAACTCCGACTCCACCCAATCCGATCGGGCCGCAGTCATCATGGCGAAGGCCGGCATCACCGTCGACAAGCGGGCCGTAGTTGCCCCCGCCCGTGCCGTGGAGGCCGCAACCGGGGAGCCAGGCTCCGCCATCCAACTTCACGACGGCACCATCATCACCGGCGCCACCTCGGAACTTTTGGGGTGCTCCGCCGCCATGTTATTGAATGCCCTGAAATATCTTGCCGGCATTGATAGTGAAGTGCATTTGTTGTCGGTGGAGTCCATCGAACCGATCCAAACCCTCAAAACGGTGCACCTGGGCAGCCGCAATCCCCGGCTGCACACCGACGAGGTGCTGATCGCCCTGTCGGTGTCCGCCGCCAGCAACGAGGATTCCCGCCTGGCCCTGGAGCAGCTGAAACAGCTCCGGGGTTGTGACGTGCACACCACCACCATTTTGGGTTCGGTGGATGAAACCATCTTCCGTAACCTGGGCATCTTGGTGACCTCCGACCCGAAGTTCCAACGTAAGAAGCTTTATCAAAAACGCTAACCAAGCGGTGCTAGCTGCACGATGTGGTCCACGCAGTGATTGAGAAATTCAATATCGTGGCTGATGACGATCACGGTTTTCCCGTCGGCTGCCAGGCCGCGGAGTAATTCGGCCACCAGTTTGAGGTGATGGTAGTCGACGCCGGAGGTTGGCTCGTCGAAAAGCAAAACTGGTACGTCCATGCTGAGGGCGGTGGCGCACATGAGTCGTTGTTTCTGGCCGCCAGACAGCGACAATGGGTGCCGGTCCGCCAACTGGTCCAGGCCGAGCTGTGCCAAAAATTCTGGGCCCGCCTCCTGCGCAACGCTTTCGGTAAACAGCTGGCGGTGCACATCCTGCATGACCAGGAATGCTCGGCCCGGCTTCGCCGAAAACTCAATCGTGCCGGCCTGCACACGCTGCAAACCGCACAGCACCCGGGCCAAGGTAGTTTTACCGGCACCATTGGGGCCAATAATGCCGGTGACCTTGCCTTCTGGGAAACACATGTCGGCAATGTCGAGCACACGCCTGCCACCAAACGACACCTGCACCCCACGCACATGCACGCCCCGCTCCGCCGGGGACGGCTCGGGGACCTGATTCAACTGCGGTTTTTCGAGCGTGCGCAACCCTAACTCTTGGGCCTTGGCGCCGAGACTGAAAAACTCCTCCCCCGTGTATGCGTGGGCGACCCGGCCGTCTGCAATCAGCAGCACTTGGTCGACCAGCCCGCGGAGAAAATACAGGCGGTGTTCCGCAATAATAATGGTCTTACCCTGCGCCTTCAGCCGGCCCAAGAGCTCCGCAAACTCGGTTATTGCCGCCGGATCCAGGTTGGAAGTGGGCTCATCAAATAACATGATCGGGGTGGTTTGCGCCACGGCTTGGGCACAGGCGACTTTCTGCACCTGTCCACCCGATAGGGTGCGCAGCGACCGCCCCGCCAAATCTGTGATCCCCACATCCCGCAATGCCGCGGCCGACCGTCTGCGCAGCTCATCCGCCGGAACCTGAAAATTCTGGCCGGCAAATGCCAGTTCGGAATCCACCTCAGTGGTGAAAAACTGGGTGCGCGGGTTCTGAAACACGGTTGCGCACGACTTCCCGATCTCATAGAGCTGCATGTCCACAACCAATTTGGACCCTAACCGCACCGTGCCGGTTTGGGTAACCGCATGAAAATGCGGAATCAGCCCATTGATCAACCGCAATACCGAGGACTTCCCGCTACCACTGGCGCCACATAATAGGGTAATCCCTGGTTGTGGGGTGAAATTTACGTTCTCTAGTACCGGCCGTTCCGGTGCCGCGGCGTAGGTCACGCTGACATTATCTATGTCGATCATGCTTGCTTCCGCATTAGTTGCCGCATTCGTATCTGCGCTGGTGTCCGCCATCATTACCTCCAGTTCCCGTCATGCCCGTTGCGCAATCGTCAGGCCAATAAAACCAAGAATGGCCAGCACCATCACCGCATCCCACGCCCCAAACCTGTGGATAGACAGCTGCGTTGGCCGACCCGGCGCACCCAGCCCGCGAATGAGGGCTGCGGCTGCGAGCTCGTCGGCGATCCGGGCCACCGCCGAGAGCAGGGGTACCACAATGTATTCGGCGGTGCGTATGGGGTGCAGCCAGGGTTTTTGGTAGCCCCGTAGTTTCATTGCTTCGATGATTCCCCGCATTTCGTCAATGACGACGGGGAAGAATCGGAACATGACGCTGAGGGGAATGACAATCATATTGGGGAGCCGCATTTGGTGGAATGCGGTGGTGAATTCGCTGATGCGGGTGGTGCTGAACATCCATATGGCCACAGACAGGCTGACGGTGAAGCGCAGCACCCAATAGCCGACAATGCCGAGGGCCACCCCAAGCCAGTTGTTCATTCCCGGCACCCCGGGGAGTAGTGTTGCCCCGAAGCTGATAAGAATAATGGCCAGGTATCCCAGGAAGAATCTCCGAGACATGTCGCAGGCAATGAGTATCCCCAGGCAAATGATGATAGGCCAGAGAGTTGATCGGGTGTTAAGGCCCATGACCAGCACATTACAGACAATGAGGTAAAGCAGTTTTATGCGGGCATCAATATTGGTGCGGATGTTCGTGCGGTCGCCCAGTGCACTCCCGTTAGCGGCGTGAGTGGCGTTGGCGGTGGTGTTGTTGCTGGTCATTACACTATCCCGGCGCGGGTGAAATGCTTTTTGAGGGTGCGCATTCCGATGAAGCCGGCGATGAGGCAGACGATGAAGGTTGCGACACCCCAAATGAGGATCATTGTTGGGGTGAAGACGTGCCGCATGGTGTCGGCGTATTCGGCGCTTTTCATTTGGGCTTCAATGTCGGCGAAATAGTCGTCGGAGTTAATAAATATGGGTGCGACGAGTGCCATGGACCAGAGTTGGAAGATGGCGTACGCCAGGGGGTTGGTGAGTTTTCCCTGGTAGTTGCCACTGCGGGCGATGGCGTCGCCGATGAGTCCGGTGATGATGGCGGTGGGGACAACGTACCAGACGTGTCCGGTGAGCATCATGCCCAGCCCGGTGATGAGGCCGAGGATGGTGAGTGACCCGAATTGCGGCACTTTCGCAAGGTATAACATGACCACAATGCCGTTGATGAGGGTGCTGATGATTCCGCCGACCATAATCATGATGGGTGAGAAGATTCCGAGCATTCCACCGGAGAACATGACTACAAAATAAACGCAGCAGAATACGCCGATGAGTACTAGGTTCCTGGGACTTCTCATGGGTTATCTCCTTAGGTTAGACTTCACTAACTATGAGACTAGCATTGGGCTTTTCGACGGTTCTGCTTACCGTTTGTGCTACTGTTGCTGTTCCCCCGGTTGCCGCCGGTGAGACCCGCATGCCGACTATCCCGGATAATAATCAGGCGCAGGAACATACCCGTATCACTGTTACTACGGAGTCTGGTGAGCCGGTGGCCGGGCCGGTTCATCGTGGTGATGTGCTATTGGTTCATGGTTCGGGGTTTGATCCGCAGGCCAATAAGGGCGGGTTCCCTATCCCCGTACCGCCTGGTACCCCCAATGGGGTGTTTGTGGTGTATTCGGCGTTTCCTGAGTGGTGGAAGCCGAGCGAGAATGCGCCAGAATCTCACCGGAAGCATCCCCATGATAGGGGTATTGCGTGGATGATGCCGGCCGGCACGTTGGAGTCTATACCGTCGGCTTTTCGACGGTCGATCGCCCGCCAGACGCAAACCATGAACCCTGATGGCACGTTCACCGCCCGCCTGGTGGTGGATCCACCGGCCCAAACACCTGGTGACCGGTGGGGTGTGTATGTGTATGCGGGTGCCGGTTCGGTGAATCCGGCGGAGGAAACGTTTGTGCCGATTCCGTTTTCTTCGGATCCGGGGCCGAACACGCCACCAGCGGCGACACCGGATTTCACCATTGATGCCGCCACCATTGCGCAATTGGCTCATGCTGCCGGTGGGAATGTCAGTACGAAGAATGGTGCGGCCCGGGATGGTGACCGGGTGACGTTTAGTCGGGCGGCGGATGCCGGCGATGGGATTATCCGGTATCGGGGTGTTGCGGTGGCGACGGCGAAATATAACGTGGTGGAGGTCGCGGTGGCCGACCCGTGGTTGGAGCCGCGCGGGAATGGGACGTGGGCGGTGACCGCCGAGGTGTCGATCGGGGCGGATGTGGGCCCGGATTCCATGGTGCGCCGTGAATTGGGCACTATTTCTGGCACGACGGGTACGTTCCCGCTGTTGGGCAGTTCGGTGACGGTGCGTTAGGCGTTAGGTTTTAGTGGTAATGCTGGTGCCCTCGACGCACCAGCATTCGTTTTTGGCGTTTCCGCGCCTACACCACGACGAGTGTGAGGGACATGCGGGAGGGTTCGAGGGCCTCGACCGCATGGGGGTCATTGGGTGCAAGGTAAATGACGTCGCCGGGTGCGACTTCGTTGTCCTTGCCGTTTATTGTGAACCTGAATCGGCCTTCGAGGATATTAATGATGACGGCCCGGGTGGAGGTGTGTTCCGTGAGGACCTGTCCGGTGTCCATGGTGAACATGACGTGCCGCAATACATCGTTATTGACGAGGACGCGGGAGGTGGTGGCTTCCTTGGAGATCGGTAGGTCGGTGTAAGTGTTGGTGTAGACGCCGGATTGGCTGACCGGGGTAGTTGCCATGCTGTTGTCCTTCCTATTGGTGGGCTTGCGTCTTCCTACACTACCCCCAAAATAGCCAATAGGATAGGCCCATTATGCGTGGCTTTATTGATTTAGCGTGCGTGACGTCCACTGTGTGGTTTGCGTCGTTCGGGATTATCGGGGGTGGGGTGCATTAAACTTTCCCGCGAGAAGAAAGGTGCTTTGATATGACTGTTTCCGAACGTGCTGAGGCAATTTTCACCACCGGTTCGCTTCAGGCCCCCGAGTTTGCATCCCTGGTCGGCAATATTGCTACCGCCATTACCGCTACGGCAAAGGCCCAGGCCGAGGCCACGGGCGCGCAGGGGTCGTATGCCCGCCCGCTGGTGTTTACGGCAACCCATGATGGGTTTAGGCTTGCGGCGGCGCCCCGCCCTAAGGATTCGGCCGATGTGGAGTTGGATTTTGTGGTGCACGATATTGATGATGTTGCGCTCCGCACGGTCGTCGATACGCTTTTCGACGATTCCCGCAGCCTCACCAGCCTGCCGCATGCCGCGCAGCGCCCCCTGGCGAATGCCGCAAGCGTTATGGCGAAGCGACATCATAATTTCAGTGTTACGTTGCAACAACGTGGAACAGATACCATCAACTATTCGGGCAATATTGAGCATGTGGCAGGACTTATCACGGAGTTTCAGACGAAAAGAGTCGTCACCGAAACCATCGAAGATGTGTTCCAATTTGATGGCTTTCAGGGGTCATCAGACACGATTTTCCTCATGATTGATGGCACATCTTACGCCATTAAGGCCACCGACGAGCAGGTGCAGCAGGTCACGGGGTTTGTGGCCAGCCACGGCCCGGAACTCACCTTGGATTGCACCATTGAGCAAACCACCTGGCACAAGCCGGGCCGGAAACCCACCATTATGCGTAGGTTGTGTGCCGTGTCCCGGCGGGATCGCCCCAGGGTGGGCGAACAATTTACCCTGTTATGACAGGACTTTGCCCAGACCTTCCAATATGATTTGGGCGGACAGCAGGGAGGCGTTCAAATACCAGGATTCGTAGTCGACCTCGACCGCATGGTTGTCGGTGACCGCTTTGAGGCTGGGCCAGAGCGGCGTGTCCGCCGGTGAGGGCGCCCCGGATTGGACCCCGTAGAAAATCCAGTCGGCATCGGCCTGGTCCAGGACTTCGGCGGAGAGGTCCTTGCCGGCTTTGTCGGTGAATTGTTGCGATTCTGGCCGGGCGAGTCCGCAGTCGGCAGCCACGGTGCCGGCCATGGAGTTTGTGCCATACACCTGAAATGCGTCGTCTTTGGTGCGCAGGAATGACACTGTTGGTACTTCGGCTGGGAGTTTTCCTTTGAAGTCGGCGGCGTCCGCAAGGTAGGCGTCGAGAAGCTTCTTCGCCTCGTCTTTCTTGCCCACGGCCTCGGCGATGGTGGCCAGGTCGTCTTTCCAGTTTTCGCCGCCGCCTTTGCCAGTCACCACGGGCGCGATATCGCGGAGTTTGGTGAGGATTTCTTCGTCGGTGCGTTCATTGGCGCAGATCAGGGTTGGTTCCAGCTTGCTGATCGCCTCAACGTTGGGGGTTTGGCGGAGTCCACAGTTAGCGATGCTGTCTAGATCGTATTGGGAACCGAATTTGTCCTTGATGAACTGGGGTATGAGTTCGGCCCCTTTCGCGGCCGCGACACCCACGGGGACAATGCCCAGCATGAGGAGGTTATCGAGCTGGCCGGTGTTGAGTGCCACCACCCGTTGGGTGTCGCCGGTGGCCTCGGAAGTAGTATTGGCTGCTTCGTTGGTGCTCTTGGTTTTGCCGCATGCTGCAAGCACGCCGACAGATGCGACCGCACCTGCTGCAACCAGGCCCAGGAAGCCCCGGCGCGAAATTTTATTACTCATTCTTTTGAATGTAGCTTAGGATTAACTAAAGTTGCAATAGTGCTTAATAGACGTCTTAGTGGACTCTTTCTCCTTCTAGGGGTGCTTGTGCTGCTGGTGGTGGCGAGTATCGTCATTGGTACCCGCACCATTGCTTTGAGCGCCCTGGTGGATATGGTGAATGGTGTCGATATTGATGCTGCCGATGCCGCGGTTATTCAGGATCTTCGGATTCCCCGCACTATTCTCGGCATTGTTGTTGGTGCGGCCTTGGGTACCGCCGGCACGTTGATTCAGGGCCATACCCGAAACCCGCTGGCCGACCCCGGTATTTTCGGTATTAATGCCGGTGCCGCGTTTGCCGTGGTGGTGTCGTTTACGTTTTTGCAGGTTACCAGTGTTGCCGGCACCGTTATTGCGGCGTTTGTGGGCGCCATTATCGTTACCATCATGGTGTTTTCGTTTAGTGGCATTAATCCGGTGAGTATTTTGTTGGGTGGTACGGCCTTGTCGGCGGTGTTGAGCGCCATGACGAGCGCCATTGTGTTGACGAACGATGACAGTCTCGACCGCATGCGGTTTTGGAACGCGGGTTCGGTTGCCGGCCGGGATGTGACGGTTTTTACGGGGGTTGCTCCGTTCATTGTCGTGGGTGTGGTGGCCGCGCTGGTGACGGCCCGGCAGTTGAATGTGTTGAATCTGGGTGATGATATTGCCGCCTCCATGGGTGTGGATACCCAGCGCGCCCGGCTGGTGGGCATGATTATTATTGCGCTCTTGGCGGGTGCCGCGACGGCGGGTGCGGGCCCGATCGGGTTTGTGGGGCTCATTATCCCCCATGTGATTCGGGTGGTGACTGGACCTGATTATCGCTGGTTATTGCCGTATTCCGCGTTGGGTGGTGCGATTTTGGTGTTGTTGGCGGATATATTGGGTCGGGTGATTGCGCGGCCCGGTGAGTTGCAGGTGGGTATTGTTTTGGCCGGTGTGGGTGCCCCGTTTGTGTTGTATTTGTTGGCGCAGCGGAAGTTGGTGGCTCTGTGAGGGTGATACATTCCCGGATTATTGTGGTCAATGTGGTGTTGGTGCTCGCCGCGGTGTTGGCGTTTGCGGCGAGCATTACGATTGGCGACCACCCCATTGCTCTCGAAAAGGTATTCGAGGTGTTTATGGGTGGTGGTACGCGGCTGCAACGCACGGTGGTGCTCAAGTGGCGGCTGCATCGTGCTGTGGCGGCGGTGGTGGTCGGGTTGGCGTTGGGGCTGGCGGGTGCGCTCACCCAGTCGGTGACCCGGAACCCGCTGGCCAGCCCGGATGTGTTGGGTATTTCCCAGGGCGCGTCGGCCTGCGCGGTGACGATCATCGTGCTGGGCAGCGGCACCATGGGGGCGGTGAGCCTGCCGGTGGCGGCGCTGATAGGATCCACCCTGGCTGCGGTGGTGATTTGGTTGTTGGGGAGCAGGCGGGGCATGGACACGTTCCGGCTGGTGCTGTCAGGCATTATGATTACGGCACTCCTCCAGTCCTATATCACCTGGTTGTTGTTGCGCGCCGATATTTCGGATGCGGCAATAGCGAAAACCTGGCTGACGGGTTCCCTGGTGGCGTCGAGCGCGAACCGGAACCTGCCGGTGTTGCTGGTGTTGGCCCTGATCGTGCCGACCATTGGGTATATGGCGTTTCAATTGCGGGCGATGACACTCGGTGATGACATGGCCGCCGGCCTGGGGGTGAGTGTCGATAAGCACAAAGCGCTATTCCTGCTGGTGTCGGTGGTGCTTACTGCGGTGGCGGTGTCGGCGGCGGGCCCGATTGGGTTTGTGGCGTTTGTGGCACCCCAGCTGGCGATGCGACTTACGGGAACCCCCACGCCGCCGCTGGTTGGTTCGGCACTCTGCGGCGCGGCATTATTGGCCGTGGCTGACCTGGTGGCCCGGGCGGGGCTGCCGGTGGAATTGCCGGTGGGCCTGGTCACGTCGGCGATTGGCGGGGCATTCCTGGTGTACCTTCTCATCCAAACAAACCGAAAGAGCACAGTATGAGTCGTTTAGCCGCAACAGGGCTACGGGTTGGTTATGGCCCGAAAACTATTATTGATTCCCTCGATGTTGCGATCCCAGACACGCAGGTCACCACGATTATCGGCCCGAACGGTTGCGGCAAATCAACACTGCTGCGGGCTATGGCTAATTTGCTGCCGACCCAGGCTGGTGAGGTGACGCTGGATGGCACCCCCATTCGCGCTTTACGACGCCGGGATCTGGCCCGTAGCCTGGGGGTTTTGCCGCAAACCCCGGTTGCCCCGGATGGGCTGATAGTGTCCGACCTGGTGGCCCGGGGCCGGCACCCCCACCAGGCCTGGTACCGGCAATGGTCGTCGGACGATAAGGACGAGGTCATGACCGCCCTGCGCATGACCAAGGTGGATGACCTGGCGGACCGCACGGTGGATTCGCTTTCCGGCGGGCAGCGCCAACGGGTGTGGATTTCCCTGGTGCTGGCCCAACAAACCGACATCCTGTTTTTGGATGAGCCCACCACCTACCTGGATTTATCGCATTCCATTGAGGTGCTGGAGTTGGTGCACCGTCTGAGTCGGGAGCACGGCCGCACCATTGTGATGGTATTGCACGACCTGAACCTGGCGTTGCGTTATTCGGATAACCTGGTGGTCATGCGGGACGGGAGCCTCAAGGCGGTGGGGAAACCACGGGACGTTATCTCCCCCGAGCTGCTCAAACAGGTATTCGACCTGGATGCGGTGGTGGTGGAATGCCCGGTCACCGGCGGGCCCCTGATTGTGCCCGCCTAGTTGGCGCGGCTACGTTCCTAGTTCGTTTGCGTTGTAGGCACCCATGGCGATGTACTGTTTCTGCGGTGTGCACTCTTGCTTCACTGCGGTTTCTTGCTGATTGGTCACAACCAGGGATGCGAACATGTCAGCCGTGGTTTCCGCATCTTTCATGCTCTTGTCGCTCGTGCCCACAATGTAGCCCACAACCTCGTTGTGCTTGCCTGGTGAGGGATTCACCATGGGGCATTTCACCGTGAACATACCCAAACTATCACGGTTGCTGTCTTCCGGTTCGGTGCCGTAGTCACCGGGGCACACTACTACCTCATCGAAGCGGCCCAAGGCTGGGCCAATGTTTGCCCGGGTTCCGGGTTTGACCGGCAGGCATTTGGTGTCCGGGCCGAACGCCATTTTGGCCTTCAGGTTGAGGGTTTTCGTGGTGTCGCAGTTGTTGTAGGCCTGGACGAAACCCCATTCGGTTTTCATCTCAATACAGTTGGGGGCCCGGGTTTCCGCATCCAGCGGCTCTGCCTGGGCCACGCCAGTAAGGCAGGTGAGTGTTACAGTGCAGGATAGTAGGGCAGTACGAAAAAGTTGACCCATAAATTTTTCCTAATTTATTTGATCTACAATATTTTTTCCTCATCTTATCAATCCAAAAAGGTCAAATCTATCAATTCCCCTTTCTTGGGGGTTTGGTTCGTGTTGCAGGGGGATGCGGTTATCTGCTTTTGTGGCGGCGGGGGTGAGGGAGGACGATCATATATTCGACTGATAACGAGATAATGGCGGTATAAAGCCCTCTGGTGGCGCCATGCGGTTTCCTGATAAGCGCGACCCATCGCGTGTCGACCACGTTTTCGATGCTAGCCCCAGGCCGCTGGCCAAATCTAGACGGCACGGTGGATATGTCGTAGGGTCGCAAGCGGTGAGGTAATGACGTGAATAATCGAGATTCATTGCGGGTGAATATGTGGTGGTGGAAGACGAATCGTATTTGGGTAAAACGCATAACCCATTATTTCCTTTTCCCAAGACACTCTATGTCAGCAAAGATAATGGGAAACCACAATGCCCACGATGAAACCGACACACTAGTTTGGGAAATCCTTTGATTTAGTATTGCGGTATGTGGTGAGATGGAATATCTTCAGATGAGTAGTTCCCGCAGCCGCCTCTCTTGGAAGCGTCCCGCTGTAGTGGCCCTGATAAGCCTTGGAGACCAACTGGTTTCTAGGGCTTATCCGCTATCCTAGGTCGAGGAAACCCGCCCCCAGCTGCGGGTTTATGCCATGGCCGGTAGGCGGGAACAGTGCTGGAGCAAACCGACTACACTATTTACCCATGAACAATCCGAGTGAGGTACCAGCACATCGCTATTCCCCGGAACTAGCGGGTGTTATTGAGAAGAAATGGCAAACACTATGGCGGGAGAACGGCACGTTCCAGGCCCCCAACCCGGTCGGCACCCTCGCCACCGGGGCTGAGCTCCCCAGCAATAAGTTGTTTGTGCAGGACATGTTCCCATTCCCTTCCGGTGCCGGCCTACACGTGGGCCACCCGCTCGGATACATTGCCACCGACACATTCGCCCGGTTCAACCGCATGCTCGGCAAAAATGTGCTGCACACCCTGGGCTATGATGCGTTCGGCCTGCCGGCGGAGCAATACGCCATCCAAACCGGCACGCACCCGGCGATCAAAACGCAGGAATCTATCGAAAACATGGAGCGTCAGCTGGGCCGTTTGGGGTTGGGGCACGATAAGCGCCGCGCCATCGCCACCACCGACGAGGACTATTACCGCTGGACTCAGTGGATTTTCCTCCAGATCTTCAACGCCTGGTTCGACACCGAATCAAACAAGGCGCGCCGCATCACCGAACTCGTCCCCCTCCTGGAGAGCGGCTCCCGGCCCGTCCCGGAGAAACTCGCACAGGAGTTCGGCACTTCGGACTTTACAAAGTTGGATAAGGTGCAGCAGGCCAAGGTGATTGATGAATACCGGCTGGTCTACCGGTCGTATTCCATGGTGAATTGGTGTCCCGGCTTGGGCACGGTGTTGGCGAACGAGGAAGTGACCGCCGACGGCCGTTCCGAGCGCGGTAACTTCCCGGTGTTCCGCAAAAAGTTGTCCCAGTGGATGATGCGCATTACCGCATATGCAGACCGGCTTATTGATGATCTTGAGGTTCTGGATTGGCCCGATAAGGTCAAGAACATGCAGCGGAATTGGATCGGCCGGTCCCGCGGCGCTGAGGTGGATTTCACCGCCGGCGGCCATTCGATCACGGTGTTTACCACTCGCCCCGATACTCTGTTTGGTGCAACCTACCTGGTGTTGGCCCCCGAGCATGAGCTTGTCGACGCCCTCACGGCCGATACTCCCTACCCGGAGGGTACCGATTCCCGCTGGACCGGCGGCCAGGCGACTCCCGCGGCGGCGGTGGCCGCCTACCGGGCGGCCATTGCCGCAAAGTCGGACGTCGAAAGGCAAGAGAATAAGGACAAAACCGGCGTGTTCCTGGGAACCTACGCCACCAACCCGGTCAATGGCGAGCAGGTGCCGATCTTTATTGCCGACTATGTGCTCACCGGCTACGGCACGGGGGCGATCATGGCCGTGCCCGCGCACGACACCCGCGACTACGAGTTTGCTACCGTGTTTGGCCTGCCCATCGTGCCGGTGCTCGACGGGGACGTGACCACCGAGGCGTTTGTTGGTGACGCGCCGCACATTAACTCCGCCAACACCGACGGCCTTGACATCAACGGCAAGGACACCCCCACCGCCATTGCGGACACCATTGCCTGGCTGGTTGCGCACAATGTTGGCACGGAAAAAATCCAATATAAGCTGCGCGATTGGTTGTTTGCCCGCCAACGCTACTGGGGTGAGCCGTTCCCCATTGTGTACGATGAGAACGATGTGGCGCACGCCCTGCCCGAATCGTCCCTGCCCGTGGTCTTGCCCGAGGTGGAAGACTACAAGCCGGTATCCTTCGACCCGGACGACGCCGATTCCGTCCCCCACCCCCCGCTGGCCAAGGCCACCGACTGGGTGAATGTGGAATTGGACCTGGGCGATGGCCTGAAGCACTATCGGCGGGACACCAATGTCATGCCGCAGTGGGCCGGTTCCTCCTGGTACCAGCTGCGCTACATTGATCCGCAGAATCCCGACGAGTTCTGTGCCCTGGAAAACGAACGGTACTGGACCGGCCCCCAATTCCCTGGCGACTGCGGTGGCGTCGACCTGTATGTGGGCGGCGTCGAACACGCGGTGCTGCACCTCATGTACGCCCGATTCTGGCATAAAGTCCTATTTGACCTGGGCTATGTTTCCTCCTACGAGCCATACCGCCGCCTGTACAACCAGGGCTACATTCAGGCATTCGCCTACACGGATTCCCGAGGCGTGTACGTGCCCGCCGCCGAGGTCGAGGAGCGCGACGGCAAGTTCTACTACCAAGGTGAGGAGGTCACCCAGGAGTACGGCAAGATGGGCAAGTCGCTCAAAAATTCGGTAAGCCCCGACGAGATTTGCGACGATTACGGTGCCGACACCCTGCGGGTTTACGAAATGGCGATGGGTCCCCTGGATACGTCACGCCCCTGGGCCACCAAGGATGTTGTGGGCGCCCAACGGTTCCTGCAACGCCTGTGGCGCCTGGTGGTGGATGAGGAAACCGGCGATGTGACCGTCTCCGATGCGGAACTTGACGACGACACCGCCAAGGCACTCCACCGCACCATCGCCGGCATCCGGGACGACTACGAAAACCTGCGGCTCAACACCGTGGTGGCCAAGGCGATTGAGTATGTGAATTTCCTGACCAAGCATTTCGCCGCCACACCGGTGCCGCGGGCGGCGGTCATCCCGATTGTCATCATGATCGCCCCGATCGCCCCCCACATCGCCGAGGAACTGTGGCAGCGCCTGGGCCACGACGACACCATCACCTATGCCAACTTCCCCACCTTCGACGAGAAGTGGCTGGTTGACGATGAAATCGAATTGCCGGTGCAGATCAACGGCAAGGTGCGCAGCCGCATCATGGTTCCCACCGAGGCCGACCGCGACCAGATTGCCGCCATCGCGCTTGCCGACGCCACCATCCAATCCCACATTGCGGATAAGACGGTGGTGAAGCAGATCGTGGTGCCCGGCCGCATGGTGAACCTAGTGGTCAAGTAGCCGGGCCGCGTGCAGGGCGAGGAAGGTTTCCTCGTCCTCGGTGATGTCCACCCCCAGGTCGTCGGCCACCAGGCGTGCAATGTTGCAGCCCACCCGCATGGCTTCGGGGTGGTTTGCCATCAGGGAAGCCCGCACCGCGCTCAACCCGGTGTCTAACTGCTGGCCGCCCAACACCCGGGTGAGAAACAGCCGCACGTGGGTGAGGAACTTCATGCCCATTTGCACCGGCAGCAGGCGGGTGATGTGGTCGAGTTCGGCGGCCATGAGGTGGGCGTCCGCCACGGTGCCGCCGACAACACTGGCCGCCACCAGGTGCAATGCCACCAGGTTAGGGTCGACGTTCCGCAGGTGACGTGCGATCAGCCGTTGCGCCACCCGGTATTCGGTGGGAAACCAGGACGACACGTCCCGGACCGGTGCGGCTGGCCTTCGCTTCTGCGGCAAGGCCTGCAACTGGTGGGCCAGCGCGGGTGCATCAATAAAGTCCAGGTCCGACCGATTGAGTTCGGTGAGCAGGGCATCCATCATGGGGTGAGCGTGGCCCCATTGCTGGCGATCACATCCTTGTACCAGTAGAACGACTTCTTCCGATACCGTTGCAGCGTGCCCGAACCATCATCATTGCGATCAACGTAAATGAAGCCGTAGCGTTTGGACATTTCGGCGGTGGACATGGATACCAGGTCGATGCACCCCCAGGAGGTGTAGCCCAGTACCACCACGCCGTCGCTTAGTGCCTCGCCGACCTGCACCAAATGGTCATTCATGTAGGAGATCCGGTAATCGTCGGCCACCGTGCCGTCGACAAGTTCGTCGCGGGCACCCAAGCCGTTTTCCACAATAAACAGGGGTTTCTGCCACCGATCCCAATACTCGTTGAGGATGATGCGCAGGCCTACCGGGTCGATCTGCCACCCCCACTGCGATGCCGCGAGCGTGGGGTTGGGGACGCCGCCGATGAGGTTGCCGGGGCCGTGCGTGGTGTCCGTCGCCGACTCGCACACGGACATGTAGTAGGAGAACGACACGAAATCCACCGTGTTCCGCAGGTCAATGCGGTCCTGCTCGGTAATATCGAGCTCGATGCCAGCCTCCCGCAGCTTGCGCAGGAAATAGCCAGGGTAGGTGCCGCGGCAATGCACGTCGCCGAACGTGAAATCGTCATGGGCGGCGTCGAGTGCGGCCCACACATCGTCAGGGTTCGGGGTGAGCGGATAGCGCGGCATCGCCAGAATCATGCAACCAATCTTATTGGTAGCGTCCACCTCGTGGGCGATCTTCGTCACCCGCGCCGACGCCACTAGCTCATGGTGAATCGCCTGGTAGAGGTCCTGTTTGTCGGTAGTGTTCATGATCCCGGCCAGGATGGGGAAGTGCAGAATCGAATTGATCTCATTAAATGTGAGCCAATATTGCACCCGCCCCCGGAAGTGCTCAAAGACCGTTCGGGCGAAATTCTCGTAGAACCCAATGAGCTTCCGGTTCGTCCACCCGCCGTACTCCTGCGCCAGGTGCAGCGGCAGCTCGTAGTGGCTGAGCGTCACCAACGGCACAATATTGTGAGCAAGTAATTCGTCGATGACGCGATCGTAAAACGCCAGCCCCGCCGCATTCGGCTCCGCCTCGTCGCCCCGCGGGAAAATCCGCGACCACGCGATAGACAGGCGGAATACCTTAAACCCCATCTCCGCAAATAGCGCAATATCCTCCTGGTAGCGGTGGTAGAAATCAATCGCCTCCAGCTTTAGATTGTCCGGTGTGGGCCCCGCACTCACCGGCTTGACGACGCCTCCCGGTAGCACATCCTGCACACTGAGCCCCTTGCCATCCTCCGCGTAGGCACCCTCAATTTGGTTAGCGGCGGTGGCGCCACCCCACAAAAATCCTTCGGGAAAACCCATGGTGTCTCCTCACTTTTTGGTTTTCTTTCAGTTTAGGCATGTTTAGCCGCAATGGAACGCTTCGCAACCATTCTTGGAAAAAATCGTGCTTGAGCTGCCGGTTTATTGGGTGGCGCGCTTTGCGGGTTTTGTGTCTTGCCGTTGCTGGGGCACGAAAACACCCCCGAAAAGAGTGGAAAGATCAACTGTTAAGTGGCTAGCACTTTTTAAGGATAGGCACGGGGCTATGGGGGTGCCTGCGGGGTGTGGGGTTGGGAAAATTTGGGTATTTACAAGGCGATTTAAGTCGGTAGCGGAGCTGATTTTTGCGGTGGATTACGGGGGAATGTTGGTAATCGAAAATCAGGGCGAATCATAATAGGGGTAATATATTAGTTTCTTATTTTGAGCTCACGATTGCGCCATTGGCCACAGTGGGAATAGTGACTTATTGTCATCATTACATCTTCCATGATGTGCGTGATTTTTATTCCCTCATGATGGCGTGAAATGGTGAATTGCAATAGGTTTTTGGCGCGGCCATCATTATGGCTTCCCGGAGTGGCCGCAGCATTCGCCGTTTTCGCTTGCTCAAAATTGAACCTAGAGAACACGCTGCCTTCATCGGTGGGGTCCGTTATCCTTCGCGGAATGACCTTTATGACCAGCGGATTGGCCGTGTCCGTGGCGTGGGATGCCGCAAGGCTCCATGAGGTAGCACGCATCATGGGCCGCCGCAGCCAACTACTCAAGCTTGTCGGGTGGATTCTCATCCCCTGCTGGGCGTGGATTCTCGTGGCGTTTCTCCTGCTCTGGGGATACCAAATTATGGCCATGGGTGCGGTGATTTATCCGCACCCATTGACGCTTTTACTGGCCGTAATTATGGGGACAACATGGTCCATTTTGGGGATAGTTTTTGTCTGGGTACTACCGCATATTGTCGGGTTGCTTATGGCCATTATTATGCCATTTATGGTGACGTCTTTTGCCTGGACTCTTCCCGATTTTAGGTGGCGGCATATGTTTGGGGTGCCATCGTTTTGTTGCGGATTATCTTCCACGCTCAATACGAATATGGTTCTTGCCTCAACCTTGTGTTTAACCAGCATTGCCACCGTTGGCGTAGCACTTATCCTATTTGTGCGTGGTATCCCGGCCATGCAGGTCACGCGGGTGATTTCTGGTGTCCTCATGGTCATTGGTGTGGGCGGGTTTGGTGGTTCCGCAATGATAGCCCAATCATTGGAAAACTTTGCCGCCACTCAACCCCGAGACATCAGGGAATCCGTGTGCCGGAATGGCATGTGTTTCTGGCCGGAGCACACGGAGGAACAGATCGTGGCTAATAGTGCAGCATACGACCAGATTCGCGCAACAATGCCGGCACAATGGTTGCCACCAACGTCACCAACCACGCCTGCGATCGGCCCAGACCCCAATTTTAAGATTGGTGTCATCAATGAATCATCATGGATGCTGGGGGAACCGAACTCGCTGCTGCCCTTCACGGACAGTGTGGATAACAATGAAATATATGGTCATTTTGCCAACATTCTGGTTTCGAGACAGCTGGGATTTTGGATTCCGCTTATCGATGCGGATAACTGGCAGAAATGGGCGAGCCACCAATCAAAACCAGCATCCCCGGAGGAGGTTTATTCATGGGTTGAGTCAGAGCTAAAACAACTAGGACTTGCCGATATTAAGCCACAATAAAAGAATGAGTAAATTTCGATAACGCCATTTACTTCGGATGTTTTTTATGCTTAAAATTTAATCATATTTGAGGAGGTTATGATGAAAGAATTATTCATGGATCCCCGGCGGGTTCTCAAGGCATTTGGTGCCGTGATCGTGGGCGTGATTGCCTATTGCGTGCTGGTCGCTCCCCTGGTCAAGGAAGGCAGCTACAGTGATGTTGTGCGCGATACTCTCGCATCGGTGGGCGTGGGATACTGTGCCGCTGTCGTGGTCGTTGGCGCCCTGTGGCTAGGGGTTATCGCGGTGATCAACCGTCGTAAGCAATAACCAGCAAGAACACAACCAACAAGCACGGTGGCGTTGCTCCGCGAAGTATCATGTTTCGTGCGGCAACGCCATATGGCTGCTATATTCGAGGCTTATTCAAATTCCCGGCAACTGAATAAGCCTCCTTTGCTATCATTTATCGACTCGACAAGGGGAAATATGCGCTATGTTCTATTGCTCCGCGGCATTAACGTTGGCGGCAAGAACAAGGTAGTCATGGCTGATCTCAAGGCCGATTTGGCGGAGCTGGGGTTCCAAAACCCGGTCTCCTATATCAATAGTGGCAACCTCGTTTTTGACAGCGAAAACCGGGAGGCGAAGATCACGGAAACCCTGACGGACTATTTCCGCAGCACCTATGATTTCCCCCTCCCGTTTATCCTCATCAGCGCTACCACGCTCCGTAAAGAGGCGGCCCAGGTGCCGGATTGGTGGCGGGATGAGACGGCCTACCGGCGGGATGTGCTCTTTTACCTGCCCGAGGCGAAGAAAGACGAGATTGAAGCAGTGACCGCGGATTGGGCTACCGACACGGAGCGGCTGCATTTCGGCCACACGGCCTTCTTTTACAGCAACACCAATCAGGCGGATTACCTCAAGTCCAACTATCACAAGAAGCTGCTCAAGGCTAGTTTTTATAAGCAGCTGACCATCCGCAACGGCAAGACCTTCCAGAAGCTCCTTGAGCTTGTCGACGAGGCCTAAAGCGCCTACGCCTTATCGTTAGGTTTCGTCATGAGTGCGGTCATGGCGTCCTGGATTGAGGTTCCCGGGTGGTCGATGCGGTATTGCTTAATTACCGCAGGATCCGGGATCTTGCCTTCGGGAATCTTTGTCGGCAGGATTCGAGAGGAAAGCGCGGACATTACCAAGACGAGGCACATTATTATTGCAAAAACATACTGCCCATTGATGAAACAGAGTACGGCCAAAAGTGCAGTTCCTGCGTATCCGACGTAGCGAAGAGTTTTTGCTAGTTTCATGATGGTTCTCGCGTTTTTCTTGATGGAAGATCTGGAAAATTATTGAGCTTGCCGCCGAAGCCTGAAACGCCTATGCCTTATCGTTAGGTTTCGTCATGAGGGCGGTCAAAGCATCCTGAAGTGAAGTTCCCGGGTGGTCGATGCGATACTGCTTTATCACCGCTGGGTCTGGGATTTCCCCCTCGGGAATCTCCGTGGGGATGCCTCGGAACAAGAAGTATGATGATCCTAACAGGCACACCGCTATGAGGATTGTAGTCAGTATAAATGTAAGGTTTCCGCTGATAATGGCCAGCAGAATAGATACGACCATGAGAACATATCCGCTGTACTGAAGAGTTTTCCCTAGATCCATGATGATTCCCGCAGTGTTGTGGTAGAAGATTTAGAAAACCATTGTGCATGTGGATATTGCACCTTGAGCATGGTACAAGGATATTTATTCGATTTTCCTTACGTCAAGATAGCCACCCCCACCCTTCGCGGTCGGCAACATGGGTCTGAACGTTTCCGCCTATTTTGCTGTATATTTCACTAGTTTTAGCTCAGGTGAGCTTCATTGACCGCTCATGATTCGGCCGATGCTATACAGCAACTATCGCCCATGGTAACCATTGTCTTCCAGAATTTTCCTGATAGCTGTGTTCTTGGTGGCGGCTGAATATTTTCAGCCGCCGTAAAAGAGCTGTGGTGGGAATATTAAGAAGTTGCTGTGATGATGTCGCCTACCCCCAAATGAGGTTTTCCAAGGAAATAGTCGCTTATTGCCCGGAACCTGTGCGTGTACCTGATCCTGTATTTCCCACTGGCTGCGATCTTGAGCGCGAATGCCGCTATTATTACGTTGGCCATGTGGATGGTGGGGCAGAGCGCAATATACCAGTATGAATCCGGCCGTATCATGTGGGCGCTCACGATTATTCTGCAAAAATCATCCCCGCTTCAGGTAGCGGCCGCAGCTGTGTGCGCCCTTGGCATGTGGGTGATTTTCAGACGAAAAATCAAACAACAAGGCATGGGTTGATACAGATTGGCATGTGCGCAACCTTTGGGCGTCGATAAGCAACCGATAGCCCCAAATAGGCCCTGACCTGGGGGCACCCGCGGCTTGTAGGATGTGGGTTCGTTACCCTGGTGCTATGAGACAGAAGCTCCAGTATCTGGCGTTAGTTTCCACAATGGGGATGATCGTCGCCCTCACGACTCTGAAGATTTTCTACCGCATCGGCAAATTGTGGCGCCCGGAACGGCAGCATGCGCGGGCCTTAGAGCTTGTGCCCTTCGACATGTTTTTCAGCGGAAAGCACTGGTTTTATCCCCTATTTGAAACCCTAGGGAATATTAGCATGTTTGTGCCATTCGGGCTGATGTTATACATGGTGCTTCCCAGGTCGCGGCCGCGGCGGATCCTCACCGTTGTGATCGCAGGTTTCCTGTTTAGCCTGGCCATCGAGGTTGCCCAGTATGTGTTTTCCGTGGGCCGCACCGACATTGACGACCTCATCTGCAACACCATTGGCGCCTACGTCGGCGCACTATTCGCACACTGGTTCGGTCCCCGCTGGCATTTGGTGTGGACAGTGCTGGCGCTGCTTGCCGCCGCCGCGTTCATCGTCCTGGTGTTTGTGAGCAATGTGCCGTGCAGCACCGGTTTGAATGCGTTCTGCCACCTGAAAGAAGTCCCCTAGCTCAAGCTTTACGACGCCCACCCCAGGGCGTGTGATTTTTCATTCAGGTGTGGAGAAAAGCGACAAATGACATATGGTCTGGTGGAAAACCGGTTTTGTGTTTATACTGAGTGCAACAGCACCCCCAACGCCTCTCAACGATGCGCCTCCTGGGGGCCCTCTAGTCTTTGAAGATAGAAAAACTTTACATGGTGAGCCCCTATCTGTTGCCGGAAAACCGAGAAGCCTACCTGCGTTCCAAGGGATTGATAGAAGGCGACATATTTGACGATGACCGCGAGTGGCTCTATTTCATTAACCCCCACTACCTGATTAGTTATGCACGCAACTACCAGTTGCTGGTTGAACAAAACCAAATCACCGAACCCAAAACCCTCAACAACATTCGGGGGATTGTTGAGGCGGACGCCCAATTAGCGGCCATTTTGATGCCATGGATGCGCACAGCCGAGCTGAATCTTCGGGCCCTGACGCTGAAGCATTATTGCGCAGGCCACCAGTTTGGCGACGGCTACCTGGATATCAGCCGGTGGACGCGCATGCAGGAAGGGGATGACAAACGCCTGCAAGGAGCATTGCTGAACAGTATTTCCCGCTGTGGCGAACCCCATGTGACAGAGCACTTGGACAGGAAATGGGCAAAAACCCACACTGGTGACCGGCCGAAAGTATATGACAACCACGAGCACGAGCTGTGGCTGGAGCTTTGTAGCGGGCTACCGTTGTGGGCGGTTGTCGATAGTTTTTCAATGGGCACATTGGGGAAGTTCATTATGCGCTGTGGCGTGCAGTCGCAGGAAAATCCACTGTTTAAGGAAATCGCCGGAGAGCTGGGTATTACGGCGAAATATTTTGGTACCGCCGTTGAAAGTTTCGGCATCACCCGAAACCTCCTGTTTCACCACCAACGGCTGTGGATGCGCCCCATGCCGAAAAGCCCGGGACTATCCAAGGATTTGATGCGGAAGTATCGGAACTATGATTTTAAAGAGAAACACAAGCAGGCCCAGTTCATTGCCCTGCTGACGATCTCTAGGTTCCTGCCCCGAAAGCAACGCGACTGCTATTTGGAGGAGCTGGAGAACACAATCGACCAAAACGAAGTATTTTCGCTGGGCATCAAGAAACCCCCGTTCCCTTGGATAAAGAAGCCTGATAGGCGTAGGAGATCGGGAAATAGCTGAACGACAACACGGGTTCATCCTCCCCTGCCAGCTGACCGACGAGGAATCCGTCAAGGCAGCCAAGAGTGGTTGATTGGGCACTCGAACCTACGGGTCTAGACATGCCACTAACGGCAGAGAAATCCTCGAACTATTTTTCGAAGAATACCCGCCAAGGTCCCGAGACACGGATGAGCCCTAGGCGCCTAGATATTCAGGTGAGCAACCAAGGGTTTTAGGCGCAAGCAGCACCGCCTCCTACACTTAAAACAGTGAAGCAAATTTCTGAACTTCCCGTTTTTGATAAACGCTGGCTTGCGGTTGCTCCGTTAAGCATTGCCGTGGGGTTTATCTTTTACAGGTGGAATGTTCCTGCCGCATGGATTCTCGCGGCGATTCTCTGCGCCGGCGGGTGCGCGCTATTGACCGGCCGTGAACTGACAGTACACTCTGAAGTTGAAGGATTCGCCAAGGCGTTGATCGCCATGATTACGGCAGTCCCATTGATCACAACCCCACCGCGGCAGTTGGCGCTCTTTATTCTTCCAGGTCTCATGGTCGCCGCTGTGACTCTGGTCATGAGTTTTGCGGGTGGGTTCGTGCTCGCACGGGCGAGTTCGGGTGAGATCACCCAGGAGACAGCAATTTTATCGCTGCTGGCAGGCGGGGCGTCCATAATGCCGCCCCTAGCCCAAGAACTGGGAGCAGATTACCGTTATGTTGCGCTCTCCCAGTATTTACGCCTGTTCACGGTTACCATTACTTTGCCGCTGATCACACCATTATTAGGTCTGCATTCGCAGGGTGCTGTTGCCACGCAACCTCATGGCGCATTCACGTGGATGAGCTGGGTAGTGATGATCTTCATCGTTGTTTTCGGCGAACGGGTGGGTAAACTCCTCCACTTTCCCGCCGCAGGGCTCTCTACGCCGCTGGTTCTCACGGTCGTGGCGTATTTTCTGCTGCCGGCAGGCACATCACTGCTCCCGCCGGATGCGGTGCTGGTGGCAGCATTCGCTGTTATTGGCTGGATGGCTGGTGGCGGCTTATCGACGTCTGCCCTCACCAGTTTTGCACGTCAACTCCCCATCACTATTGCCTTTATCGCAACCCTCCTTGCCGGGTGCGCGGCAATGGCGTGGCTGCTGCACGGTTGGCTTGACGTGTCCTATCTTGATGCTTATCTAGCCACCACACCCGGAGGTCTGGAAGCCGTGCTGGCCTTGTCAAACGAAGCCAATTCCGGCCCGGTTGTTGCTTCTGTCCAAATCATTCGGCTGTTACCCATCCTGATTATCGCAGGCTGGTTGCCGCAACTTATCCGACTGTTTGTCCGCAAAAAATAGTTTGTGGAAGGATTCGTGCGGGTGGGCATGCCGAAACTCCATCATGCGGTGAAACAACACGGCAGCCGGTTCGGTCGGTAGCTGGGGGCAGTCCTCCCCTGTGGAGAGACCCGGTCGTAGGGCGTCGACAAGCAGGGAAGAGTCCAGCGTTGCGGCGGCAACATAGCGGGCCGCATGTACCTCGGCGGCTACAATCCGGCGCCAATCGAGCGACCACCCGGCGTGGCGCAGCATGTGGTCGAAAAAATACCGTTGAGTTCGGGAATTCCCATCAAGGAACGGGTGAATGATTGTTAATTCTCCCCAATGTTCGGCCACCGTGCGGAGCGCAGCCTCCCGATCCGTTGCCGACGGCGGATTCTTGCTGATGCGCCGAAAGAGCCGGTCTAATTCCTGGTCCACGTATGTGGCCCGGCACATGGCGAGCCCCATGGCCCCCACCTCACCGGTTCGGATCGTCCCAGCCCACGGATACACGTCACCACAAAGGTAGGCGTGCGTTGTCAACAGCGTCTCCCTGGTGAACACCGTCAGGGGCTGTGACGACTCCAGCTTGCTGAGCCGCCGAAACGCGGTTTTCCCAACCAAATTAGCGGCATCACAGCCGGCATCACAGCCGGCATCCGCCAGGACCTGCCGGACCGACTCGTCCGCCGAAACCTCACCCCGAAGGATCCTCCGGGACTCCGCCCGATCCGCCTCGGTCATGGTGTAGCCGGCCATCGTCATCGAGGCCGCCACCGCGGCAAGCCGCTGCTCAACGGTACGATTGTCCGCCATGACGGGATTACCTGCGGGTGGTGGCCGTGAGCCGGGCCGTGGCATCCTGCACATGTGCCGCGATGGGTGATGCCGACGTCGGCGCCGGACCGTAAGGGGTTTGGGCCGCCAACCAGGCGGCATCCGCACACAGGTGCACCGCAATGATCGCCGCCTCATGCAGGGGCCGGCCCAAGGCCGCATACCGCGCCAACCATGCCCCCATCACCCCAGCCAACACATCGCCGCTCCCCGGCGTGGCCGACCAGGAATGCCCGGAATTAATGCTGGTGATCGGCTCCGAACCGGGGGTGGCGACAAGCGTGAACCGGCCCTTCCGCACCACAATGAGCCCCAACTGTTCAGCCAACGCCTGGGTGTCGGTGAGCCGATCCGTCCTGGAGATGCCGGCGACCTCGGCCAGGGTGGCGAACTCCGCATCGTGGGGCGTGACCACCGTTGCAGCCGTCCGGTGGGCCAATAAATCCATGAGGTCCGCGTTTTTGGCGAGGAGTTTAATGCCATCGGCGTCAATAAGCAGGGGGATATTGCGGCTAAGCAAATCCCGCAACTCTGCGGTTGTGGCGCCGCCGGGCCCGGCCACCCATGCCTGCACCTTACCGGCCGTCGCAAGACTGCTGGCAATAACCTCGGGGGTGGCATCCAACACGAAATCCCGGGCGGCACCAACGTAACGAACCATCGACGGTGTGGCCCGAACTGCGCCCTGAACACACAAAACGCCCGCGCCGGGATACCGCTCGCTGCCGGCCAGCAACCCCACCACGCCCCGTGAATACTTGTGGTCGTCCGGGCCCGGCTCCAGGGACTCAATTGCGGGGATGCGCGGGATTGGATGCAGCCCTTCCGGCCATACCCGACCTGTGCCCACTGACCGGTAAACTTGCACGTGGCTTCCCTGCGGTGCGATCCCAATGTCGCCCACCACCACCTCACCGCAGGCCGGGGACACCGCGTGGGCGTACCGCAGCGTCCCGAACGTCACCGTTGCGGTCGCGGTTATGTGCGCCCCCATCGGCACCCCAGTATCGGGATTGATACCACTGGGGACGTCGATGGCCAGGATCGGCGTGCCCGCGCACCGGGCCAGTAATGTGGCCACATCATCCGATAGTCCTTTCGAACCACCCAATCCGATAATGCCATCAATCACCAGGTCATAATCCCCAAGCTTGGTGACAAATTGGCCGCCAGCATGTTCGAATGCCGCGGCGGCGCGTTCGTGAATTCGGGTGCCGACTCTGATCGCTTCGACGTGATGCCCGGCGCGGGCTAGCTCGGCGCCGGCGTACAGTCCGTCGCCGCCATTGCCCCCGGATCCGGCCACTACCAGCACGTTTCCCGGGTAGGCGGCATTCGGCAGCGTCTCTGCCAGCAGCGTTGCGGCAGCCTGCGCGACATGGCCGGCGGCCTGCTTCATGAGGGCGTCATCGGGGCCGATCAGCGGCGCCTCAGCGTCCCGGATGGCCTGCACGGAATAGGCATACATGACCCCAGGATAACGGTTTTTACGATGCCGCACGTCGCCCTAACCCCGCGATCATTTTGCGCACTTCCGGCGGCGGGGGCGTGTGGCGTTCGGGTTCCGCTGCCGGCACGATTGGGGGCGGCCCGTCGTGCGCGCACCGGATGACCAGGCTGTTTCCGTTGGTGTCTTCGGTTTGGGCCATGCCGCGGTCGTCGCAGTGTGGGCACGCCGCAATGCTCGCTTTACGACGCTCAGCCTCCCGGTTTTCCCACTCCACCACCAAGGCTTCGACTCTTTCCCGCTCAGCCCGGCATGCGTGGCATGCCGGCACGTAGCCGTTTGGTGGGATGTGCGCATGGTCGGGGCAGCGGGCCGCGGCGGGGTTGGGCGGATGGTTGGGCGGGGGATCGGCGGTGACCTGTCCCCCTCCTCTCTTATTCTCTTCTATTACTTCTTCTTCTACGCGAGGGACGTCATCGTGGACATCGTGGTGGACATCCTGGGGTGGGCTGCTTTGCGGTTTTGTCTGTTTTCGCTGCTCAGGACGGTTTTTGGCTCGTGATCGTTGTTTTGATTCCCGCCATTTTCTGCGCCGTTCTTCCACCTCTTCTCGGGACAAATTGTGTTCAAACCAGTGACAAAAGATGTACACTTTGGTTCCATTTTGTTCGGATTCTGCCCATACGTTGTTCTTGATGAGTGTCTTAATTTGTCGCACGGTGCCGCCAAGATGGTGGACGATTTTGGCGGGGATGACCCCGTCGGTGAGGTGTCGTTTGCACCAGGTGCCGCAGGTGACCCAGAGGCCGCGGGCGGACATATTGACTTCGAAGAATTCGGGACTGTCGTAGAAATTGACGTCGACCGGAAAATAGATGGACATGTGGGACTCCTCATCGTTGCCGAAGGCGGTTGCTGCATCATATGTGCAGCTAAAGGCTGTATTCACAATTTGTATTTTTTGATTCTCATATTTTGGAGAACTAAATCGTGATCTTAATTCACATAATAGTTCAATTGTCTCAGGCGTGTGACTAATGGGTGTACTTTCCCCGGAAGATCAGAAGATGGGCGAAACCATGCGGTAAAAATTAGGGTATGGCTGAACCGGTATTTATAAGCGAAAACCCCGAATCATTCGGTGTGGCAATGCGGAAACTGCGGGAGATTCGCGGCTGGACCCGGGCCGATTTTCTGCGACAGCTAGGGAAAGCCACCGGCTATTACATGCACGCAACCACGCTCAAACGCATTGAAGACGGTGAAAAAATAGCGCGAGTTCACGAAGCCCTGATGATCGCCAAGATATTCGGCATGACCATTGAAGAAATGGGGGAGTTCGGGACTGATGACGAGAAACAAATACTCGTTCATCTCAAGCACGCCAATGCGCTGTTCTCCGATACCAGTACCCGGCTTGCCGATCTCGTGGCGCAATGGTCGCAAAAGCGGCAAACATTGCGGGATTATGTGGAAGAAGCCGAAAAAATTGGACTTACCGAAAACGACGATGAGAATTTAGCTGCCGCATATCGACTCTTGGCTGAGTTTGGCACACTTGATGCCATCCAGAAACGCGCATTAACCCTGGATACTAATACTAGCGAGGAGTAGACAATACTCTAAACACATATTGTGATTTCAGCACTATGACATTTTGTATATAACCCCGTTGGTTTTTCCGGTAAAAATTGAGGTATGAACAATACTTCATGGGTCGACCACTCCGAGTCATTCGGCGATACAGTCCGGCAAATGCGTGAAGCTCGCGGGTGGACCCGGGCTGATTTGCTGCGTGAATTAGACAAAATCGGCTACTGCATGCACGCCACAGTGTTGGCGCGGATTGAAAAAGGCGACCGAATCGCTAGAGTCGCCGAAGCCCTCGCAATCGCACAATTATTCGGAACAACTGTTGAGGAAATGAACTCCGTCGGCATGAGCGACAAGACCTGGGCAATCATCCAGCTCAATCGCACAAATTCCCTGTTTGCCGATACCGGCACCCGGCTTTCCGAAATAATTGAGCATTGGTTGGAGGAGCGCCAAACGTTACGGCGTCGCATAGAAGCAGTGGAAGGATTCGGGGTGACCGAGGAAGACGACGACCTATCCACCGCCTACCAGCTGCTTGCCGAATTCGGCACGCTCGATGCCATCCAAAAGCACGTTGTGATCAAGCGTAAAAGAGAAAGCGCAGGCTAGTCACCTTTTTGGCAGGTGGGACACCAGAAAAGATTCCGCCCTTCCATCACCTGCTCGTTGATAGGTGTGCCGCATATATAGCATTTCTGACCGGCGCGCCTATACACATATACCTCCCCGCCATGGTCGTCGACACGCGGCGGGCGATTCATTGCCTCGGGCGTGTGTTCGGGTCGCACGGTGTCGATGCGCCCCGCCTTGACCCCCTCGGCCATGAGCTGCACCAGATCAGCCCAAATCGCGTCGAAATCGGCATCCTTACCGCTGCTAAACGGGTCAATCCCCAGCCGAAATAGCGTCTCAGCACGGTAAATATTGCCCACGCCAGGAAACAACGACTGATCCATAAGCAGCGACGCAATACTCCGGTTCGACTTATTGACCTTCTCTTTAATGGGCTTCGGGTCCGCATCGGCCCGCAGCGGATCCGCCCCCAGCTTATCGACGGCCACCGCCTTCTCCTCCGCCGTAATCAGCCGACACCACTGTGGCCCCCGCAGGTTTGCAGCAATAGTATCGGTGGCCATGTGCAGTCGAATCTGCCCCTTGGTTTCCTCCGGGTCCTCGAAATGCAACGAACCGATGAGCCCCAAATGTATATAGATGATGCGCTCCGGTTGGGAAACATCAAACTCGATAAACAGATGTTTCCCATAGGCATCCGACTCCAGGTACGGTTGACCATCCAGGGTCCGGGCCTGGGCATCAAATCTCCCCTGCGGCGAGGTGACTATTGGGCTGGTGTCCGTGAATTCACGATTGAGATGTTGGGCAAGACGATGAATGACGTGGCCTTCAGGCATAGGTGTGTAGTCTAGTCCCATTCCCCTTCCAAAGCATGTCTACTAGTGGAGCCGCGTTGCTTTCTCATGCTGCAGGGAGATTCCCATGGCCGGCCCTAGCATCTCAGCGGCCGTAAACTCCAGCTCAGCACTTGTGCGGCGCCAAGCTTGCCTGTAGCTGTTCTTCTAAGCTGCGAAACCCTCCCTGGGCATGTTTGGAAGCCTTGCGTTTTGGTGGAAATGCAGCTTAGAACAGCTGCTACCTGCGCCCCGGCCGGAGCTTCATGGGTGCTAAGCGGGGTTTCCGGTTTCAGGGCCACTTAAAGGTACGGGTTTCAGGCAGAAACCCCGCTTAGAAGATGTGCTGAGCTGGACTTCGGATTTCTGCCTGTTGCTACTCCTGCTGGTATGCACACCTGCTACTTCAAACTCAAGCTCAGCACTGGTGCAGCTGGCCTTGTAGTACAACATCTAAGCTGCAAAACCCTCCCGAGGCGGGTTGAAAACCCCCAGTTTTGGTGGAAGTGGAGCTTAGAACAGTTACTACCAGTACTGCTTTCGCGTATCCACGAGGCTGCATGAATGCTAAGCGGGGTTTCCACCTGAAACTGATGCCTTTGGGTGCTCCTTGAACCGGAAACCCCGCTTAGTAGAAGTGCTGAGCTAGACTTCGGATTCCCTCCCCATGCTTCTCTTGTTGTTACGTATATTTGCTACCCCGAACTCAAGCTTAGTACTGGTGCAGCTGGCCTTGTATCGCAATCTCTAAGCTGTAAAACTCTCCTGGCTGAGCTTGGGCGCCTTGGGTTTTGGTGGAAGTGGAGCTTAGAACATGTACTACCTGTTTCTCCTTGGAGCTGCAAGAGTTCTAAGCGGGGTTTCTCCCAATGGGCTGGCACGCTCCAGGCGAAACACAGGACCTAAACCAGAAACCCCGCTTAGATAATATGCAGCCCTACTACTTCACGCTGCCCAAACTCAAGCTCAGCATCCGTGCAGCCGACTATGTAGCACTACGCCTAAGCTGTAAAACTCTCCTGGCTGAGCTTGGGCGCCTTGGGTTTTGCCAGAAATGCAGCTTAGAACGCTTACTACTCGTGTTTTCTCGTGGCTGCAATTGTTCTAAGCGGGGTTTCTGGCTGAAACTGGTGCTCGTAGGTGGCCCCGAAACCAGAAACCCCGTTTAGTAGAAGTGCTGAGCTGGACTTCGGGTTTCTGCCTGGTGCTACTCCTGTTGGTATGCGCACCTGCTACCCGGAACTACAGCTCAGCACTAGTGCAGCCAATGCCGTAGCACAATATCTAAGCTGCAAAACCCTCCCAGAGACGCTTCAAAAGCACCACGTTTTGACAGAAACGCAGCTTAGAACGCTCGCTATCCGCGTCGCCCCGCCACAGCCTGGAGCTGCAAGAGTTCTAAGCGGGATTTCTCCCAATAGGCTGGCGCGCCCCATCCGAAACAAGGCGCCTAAACCAGAAACCCCGCTTAGATAATATGCAGCCCTACTACTTCACGGGTGCTAAGCGGGGTTTCTGTCGTGGGCAGTGCCGTTGGGCGGATCCTATAGCAGATTCCCTGCTCAGGAAGCATGTAGCATTGTGATATGGCCGTGTCAGCCTCCACATATACAAGGCATATCTGGCACATTTGGTACACCTGGGGCGTTTGGCATGTGGCAAATGTGCGGTCGCGGTGGGCGCAGGGGAGGGGGTTTGCGTGCGGGAGGGCGTCGTCAAGCAAGGAGGGAAGGAGGGGGAGGGCGGGTACCCCAATAAACTTCCTGTTCAGAATGGGTTATGGGGGTGTTGCGGGGGTGTGGCGCGAATTGGGGAATGCCCTCGCACCGTGCTCGTATAAACCATGACTTATGGATGGCATGTCATCGTGGGGGCAAGAAAAAGTAATAAATACCAGTATTATGCCTACCCCTAGGTGGGTCGCAGTGGGTGTTTCGAACAGCCACTATTAAACTTAGGCAGTAACTGCATAGCTTAAGAACTCACAGAATCGGAGTTGATATAGAAACATCCGGTTCGCGTTGCGTGCTTGACCACAAGCAGTTGCTTTGTCGAACAAGGAGAAATTCGTGTCCAGTAAGCGCCCCACAACCCGCAGCTTGCCGCTAATCGTGTATTTGGTCATTGCAGTGGCCGCATTGATCGGTACCGGCGCCGGGTGGGCTTGGTATGTCACCTACCCACCTGAGCGAATGGTGGCACTCATTGTCGGTATCGTTGCTGTCGTAGTGGTGGCGGCGGCGCTTTTGGCGAATCGGCGTGTCTGGCAGATCATCATGAATCTAGCCCCCACGGCCTTACTGCTCGCAATATTGCCCTTTGTGACCAAGCAACTTGGTGCGCAAACCACCATTGTGGTGCTTGTGGCCATCACCACGCCATGGTTGGTTGGTACCGCAATGCTGCCGGCGTTCCGGCCGGTGGCTAGGCTGTCCGGCACGGATAAACAGGCCAAGCAGGATTTTGTTCGGGAATTCTGCCGCGGCTGGCTGCTCATGCTGGTCTTTACGCTCATCCCGGTGGGGATTTTTTCGCTTCTCCTTCTTATCTGTGGTTGGTCCGCCGGCAACATTGGCCTCTATATTGCCGGCGTCATGAGTAATGTGTTTTTCCTGCATTGCCTCATACCCACCATGGAGATCCGCAAGGAAGCGGTCGTGGCTGGCTGGGTTGCCTACGGGGCGGTGTTCTTCTTCCTCCCCGGATTCTGGTACCTGGCCCCTCTCGCCGGCGCGGTGCTGCAAATCCCCTTCCTTGGGAAGGGGCTGCTTGGTTTATTCCGGGCTCCCGCCATGGATCTGCAAAGTATGCTGGCCAAGGCTGTGTATGGGGTGCTCATTGGTGGGGTGCTGTGGATGGATAAATTCTTGGTTCTGGTGCTCACGCCGAATGAGGAGAACCTTTGGCTGGCATACACCGCCATTATTCCCGTCACGGTAACGCTCGCGGTGTGTAATGCCACGAAGTTCCCGGACCTACAGCACAGTTTCGACAAGCTAGTGGATGATGTGGCCCACCGGCCGTTGTCGCAATTGGGGAGCGATATTTCAAATTCTCGGGGGAACCTGGCCTATTTGGTGGCTAGCACTATTGCGGTCAGCACGTCTGCAAGTTTAGGCTCGTTGCTCATGGGTGGTGTTTTTGGCATTCAACATGGGTACACCAGTTTGTTGCTGTTCCTGTTGCCGGCCACATTGGTGGCGGCATATGTCAGTATGGCGCAGTTAAGTCAGGTGCGGCGGCACGTGAACGCGGCGGTTGGTGCTGGCGGCTATTTGGTATTGGTGACGGTGGCGTTCGCATTCCTGTCACCATTGGTGGGTTTGGTTATGGCGTTGTTGGTTTCGTCGGTTGTGGCTATGTTAGCGGCGGTCCGAGTGGAGCGCAGCGTGGTTGATGCACCATATGAACTCTTCTGGCAAAAGGCGGTGGCATGATGCCCAATAATGAAAACGATAAAGACACATCGAGCTTGCCGACAGACGTATCGCGGGATGCGTCAAAACTCAATCATCCCAAGCCGGCAAGCCGACCAACCACACCTAAATCGGCTATTAAAGGCAGTGGGCAGCTGCGGAAGGAACCCTTATTCCCCTCCCGCACCGACATGCCCACCCCTCCCAAGGTGGCCGATGAGCCGGAGAAGCCTCGCACTCCGCTGTTCCCATCATGGCATTCGGAAAAGTCGGAAAAATCCGATCCCGAGCCGCCACGTACCCCCCTATTTCCGTCATGGCATAACGAGCGGCCCCCCACACGTCCCATGGAGACGGCCAAGCCATCCGAACCTTTGTTCCCGTCCCGGTCGTCGTCAACAAACCCGAATCGGCATTCGGCAAATGACTCTGACGTAGAGAAGCCCAAGACTCCGCTGTTCCCATCGTCAAATTCGAAACCACGATCATCTGGTGACGACCCCGACATCCCGGACAAGCCGCTGTTCCCGTCTACCGGCGGTTTTCGGCAGTCGAAGACCCAGTCGCACGATCCGATATCCATTTTCAGTGGGTTCACGATGATGGATAATCCCACACCGCCGCCGGTACAGAAACCCAAGCCATCGAAGCCGGCGTCCCGACCGAAACCCGAAACGTCGAAGCAGGATCGACCCGCATCTATTTTCGATGATTTCAAGTTCATTAAGCCGAAGTCCGAGCCGGAGCCCGCCCCAAAGGCTGAAGCTCCTCAGGTGCAGCCCGAGGCTCCCGAGGCGCTGAAGACCCCCAAAGCGGCTGAGTCTCCCGCGGCGCCAGAGGCGGTGTCGCCCACCGTGGACGTCACGCCGGAACCCGAGCCGGCGCCGGCACCACCCGAGCAATCGGCACCACCGGTATCCAAGACCCCGGCAGTCCCGCAGCAGGCGGCATCGACGCCAACCGTGCCGACCGTGTCATCTACGCCGGACGTTGCGGACGTGGACGTGCCTGATGTATCTGAAACATCGGATGCGCCGGACACGTTGGCCGTGTCTGATACATCGGATTCCGCAACCATCAAGCCGGAATTACCTAAACATGAACAGGCATCATCTATGCTCGGCAGCTTTGATTTTGTCAAAGCCCCCGAACCAGAATCCCAGCCTACGGAACCTGACGAGCCACCAACACCAACCGTGGCGGCGGCCGAAGCACCTGAGTCTGAAGCAACGGGAGTAACTGAAGCTGCCGAACCAACCGAGGCGGTGGAAGTGCCGGAAGATCCGGAAACCACCGGCATTGGGGAAGAACTACCCACATCAAGCATATGGACTGATGGTTTCAGCTCACTGAAACCCATTACCCCCTTGCCGCCCACCATCACTCATTTCGATGATGACGATGACTTCGACTACACCCCACTCTTTAACGAGTTGGGGGCCCAGGTGGCGGCGTCGAAGGCCGAGTCGGCGGCGAAACCTGAACCCGAGCCGGAACCTGAACCCGAACCTGAGCCGGAAGAGCCGGAGGCATCCGACGAGTTGGGAGTCATAAAGCCGCTCATCATTGGACACCAGGCGGATCTGAAACCATCCACTAACCCGTTTTCCGCAATAGTGCGGCAACCCCTGGCGTCGCCGGAGCCCGAGCCCGAAGCCATGCAGGACCCCACATTGGGGGTAGCAGAGGTCTCAGAATCAGTGACACAGGTAACACCAACTGTGCCAACCTCGCCAACTGCGTCGACTGTGCCGGAGGCACCGGAAGTTCCGGCAGCCCCGGATTCTCTGACGCCACCGGCGGCACCAGCGCCAGCCAGGATCCCCACGGCTGCCACCACTCCCGCGCCCGCCGTCCCTGAGGCTCCGCCGGTAAAGCCGTCGAAAGCGCGGAAACCTGTGGACGTCGACAAGCTCAAAGCCGAATTGAGCGAGTGGGGCGCTTGGGCGTCCATGCCACAGCTGGGGTCAAAGAAACCACAGGATAAGAAGAAATCCAAGGTGGGCGGGCCATCATTGGTGTACCGCTTTCCAGGCGACAGTCAGGTGTTGCAGGAGGTCGACATTGCGGTTGTGATGGAATCCACATATCCGTTTACGGCGGGTGACACTGCGGTGTCGGTGCAGAACATTATTCGGCACAACCCGGACCTCACATTCGGCGTGATCCACATCGCAGATAATTCGAACGCACCTACGAAAAGCATGTTTGAGCTTCCCGCGAACGTGAAGTGGGTTGACGTGATTTATCTTGAATCAACGGAAGTCTCGGAAAAATTCTCCGGCTTAGTATCGTCACCGGTCACCGATGAGCAAGTCCGAGAAGTGCTCGACGCTATTGAATCATCTGTGACTGGCAACCATGAACCGATGCATGCGTTGTACGAGAATGCCATCAACCCGCAAACCCGCACATGGTCGGCGTGGGGCGCGCTTGGGCATCGGGAATTCATGAACGCCGCAATTAAAGCCGCAGGTAAAGCCGATGATATTAGCCTCAGTCAGCTCTTCGATCTCGCCTATAATTTCTTCTTGCGGATTTATACGCTACTCGATCGGGTGCTGCCCACCGCGCGGGTGTATCACGCGCATTCCAGTGGCAATGCCGGCCTCGTGGCCGCGGCAGGTGCGGTGCAGAACAAGGGCAAATTCTTCCTCACCGAGCACAACCTCAATATTCGTGACTCCATTAACAAACTATTGAGCCGGGATCTCAATCGGCGGGTTACTAGTGAAGCACCACTAAAGCTAACCACAGATACGTTCGAACGCTTCTGGACTCAGTGGTGGCTCGAACTTGGGGCATTAAACTATGCGGAAGCAGAGTTGATTACCTACCTGTATCCGCAGGCTGTTACCGATGCCCAAGAGCTGGGTGGCGCCCAGGAGAAAGCGGAAGTTCTTCCTGACGGCATCGAGTGGGAAGACCTGGAGATTCCCCGCATTTGGCGGCAGCAAGCAGTGCCAAAGCTGGAGCGCAAAATCAGTTGGAAACTCGCAGTTGTGGGAGATTTCCAGCCGAGCAAGGGCATCATTGAGCTCATTGATGCGGTCAAAATAATGGTGGATGGCGGGAAAACCGATGTGCGCGTCGACCTGCTCAAGCCCGCCGACGGCAGCACCACCGACGAACCGGAATATTATTCGCGTTGTGTTGCTCACATTAAGCAATTGTCGGTGGAAAACTATGTGCGGTTGCGTGATGTGAAAGACGCTCGTGACGTGATGCACGAATACGATGCACTGGTAGTGCCCAGTTTCCAGGAGAGCCAACCCCATGCGGCACTCGTGGCCATGACCATGGGTGTGCCGATTATTGGCTCCAGCGTGGGCGGCATGAACGCTCTAGTCACCGAAGAATTATCGGATGCGCAGCATAAGAAGATTGGTGCAAGTGGGGAATTAGTTCCCCCCGGTGATTCAGCGGCTCTTGCTACACTTATGGCAAAGCTTACGCAAAGCCCAGAACTTTATCGTGCATGGCATGAAAATGCCCTCGCTCGCATCAAGGCTTTTTACCTTTTGCCACAGGTTATGCGTCGCTATAACGCGATCTATCGCAATCTTGGGGCAGGGAAACACAAAGTAATTGGTGGCATGGCGATGGTGCCGTGATGATGCTGCGGTTGTACATGGTGCCGCGGAAACGTTATTGATTGTGCAATGGCTTTGTTGAAAACAATGCTGGGGCACAATCATGACGGAATTTTGTTGCATCGTGTGCTGCTCGTGGCGGTTCTGGTGGCTTACAGCAGTGAGCATATAACCACATTCGTACCAGCTACTAGAGGAGGTGGCTGACATCTCTACGCCTGAAGATTCACCCATTAATTCCACATCAGAAGACCCGTTCGAAGTCGCATCTACTGAGGCAGACGCTGCGCCTGCCGATGCCGCATCAGCCGAGGTTGGGGGCACCGAATCGGTGAACTCCGCCGAGGCTCCCGAAGCCGCTGCGGCATCCAAAACCGATCTTGCTGACGCCATTGATGCCGTGCCGTTCCCCGAGTTCAGCCGTGTCGCATCGGCGACCAGCGAGTCGGAAATAGCGTCAGAGACAACCCCGGCGGAATCCGGGGAACCATTAAAACCGCATCCCCGGCTTTCCTGGGTTCGGCATGGGCATCCGATATCGTCGTGGCAGTTGAAAAAGGCCGCAGGTAGGTACCATGTTGCGATTCTGAACCCGTGGGAGCTTCGTGCCGCCCACAATCTTAAAAAGCACAACCCGCACATGAAGGTGCTGGCCTATAAGAATCTCAGCTCGGTGCCCACCGCCGCGGCCGAAGAAAAAGGCCCGATTTACACCTCCGGCATACATCCAGTCATGGCCCAGAATCTGGGTACGAGCGCCCAGCTGACCCGGCGCGTTTCGCACAAGGGTCGTGACCACCAGCGGGTGTGGGATCTCACCTACCAGCAGGCTTGGTTGGGTGGTGTTGCCGCGGAGATGGTCGATAGCCCGTTCGACGGGGTGGTGGTTGATTCTGATCTTGATGAAAAGTTTTTCCGCCACGAATTAGACAGAGAACAAATGTATGAGGGCATAGAAAAGCTGTTCAATCGGGCTGGTGAACGGTTGACTTCCATGGGGAAGATAGTTGTGCCGAATTTCCCGGCTCGGGATGGTAATTGGCGGGGTCAGGGCCGCTTCGGTGGCGTGTTCGAATCCAATTGGTTGGGTTGGGGCGGCGCCGGCGATGGGTGGTTGAGCGCCGATGAGTGCGTGGAGCAGGCCCGTCGTTTGAATGAGGCCGAGGGGCAGATTATTCTCCGGGCCCCAGGCGCGAACCGTAACTATATTCGCCATTTGGGGTTGGCGTTGGCGGCGGCGTGGGTGTTTTTCCCGCAGCGTGAGGTATCGGTTGCGGCGACTGGCGCCGATGATTTCAATGGTGTGCCGTTGGTTCCCGAGGTTGATCTTGGCGATCCCACCTCGGATGTGATTCGTGACGGGGATTTGTTCCGCCGCGAGTTTACCGGTGGTGTCGCCAGGATAAATTTGAGCGAAACCACATCCATTGATGGGTTGCGTCCGCATTCCGGCAGCGTGGAGGCTTCGTAGTGAGCCTGTTGGTGCTTGCCGCCTAGGCGCGTGTTACCTCCCCGGACTTTTTGGGTTCGGGGAGGTTTTTATGGGTTTTGGGGTGCCGTATTGTTGGCTACTAGGCTGGGAAGACATGAGCCTTGGCAAGATTCTCCTGTTTTATAAGTTCACCCCTATTGCGGATCCGCAGGCGATGCGGTTGTGGCAGCGTGACCTGTGTGAGCTGCTTGGTCTTACCGGCCGGATTTTGATTTCGGAGCATGGTATCAATGGCACTTTGGGGGGTGACATGGAGGATTGTAAGCGGTATGTGCGGAAGTTTCGGGAGTATCCGGGGTTTAAGGATACGGAGTTTAAGTGGTCGGCTGGTGGGGCCGATGATTTTCCGAAGTTGTCGGTGAAGGTCCGGGATGAGATTGTGGCATTTGGGGCGCCGCAGGAGTTGCAGGTGGATGAGCATGGTGTTGTTGGTGGGGGCGTGCATTTGAAGCCGGAGGAGGTGAACCAGTTGGTTGCGGATCGCGGCGATGATGTGGTGTTTTTTGATGGGCGGAATGCGATGGAGGCCCAGATCGGTAAGTTTAAGAATGCGGTGGTGCCGGATGTGCGGACGACGCATGATTTTATTCGGGAGTTGGAGTCCGGCAAATATGATTGGATGAAGGACCGGCCGGTGGTGTCGTATTGCACTGGGGGGATTCGGTGCGAGATTTTGTCGGCGTTGATGAAGAATCGTGGGTTTACCGAGGTGTATCAGATTGATGGGGGGATTGTGCGCTATGGGGAGAAGTATGGGAACCATGGTTTGTGGGAGGGGTCGTTGTATGTGTTTGACAAGCGCATGCATATGGAGTTTGGGTTAGGCACGAAGGACCCGGGGTTTGTGCAGTTGGGGCATTGTAAGTGTGGGAAGCCGACTAATAAGTTTGAGCATTGTGTGAATGAGGATAATTGTCGGGATTTGGTGCTGATGTGTGAGGATTGTTATGCGAACCCGGCAACGCGGCATTGCGGCCGGGAGGAGTGTGCCGAAGTTGCTGCTCAGGTGGCTGCTGTGGCGGGTTAGTGTTTGGTGAGGTGTTGACCACCTTCGTCCCATGGGGTGGGGTTTTGATGGAAAAATGTCTACCATGGCATCAAAACTTTTAGCGCATGGCGCGCATGTGACTAGCGTCGATAATAAGCTTGGCGAATTATTGTGGTTGAGCCCGGTTGCGAAACTTGATGGGCCGGGGGCGATTCGTGGCGGTGTGCCGATTATTGGGCCGTGGTTTGCGGCGCTCACCGGCCAGGAGCCGAAGCACGGGTGGGCCCGGGTGTCGCAGTGGCAGCTTATCGACGACGCTACCGCACGGATCACGAAGGATGGTCTGGAACTTCAGGTGGTTGTGGTGGATCATGCGACTGGGTTCACCATGACGTATAGTGCCCGGAATGTGGGTGATGAGCCTAGGAAGATCCAGTTGGCGTTTCACCCGTATTTCCGGGTTGCCGATGTGGAGAAGGTGACGGTGTCTGGGGTGGATGGCGCCGATGTGTATGACGCGGTCACGAAGACGCATGTGACCCAGCAGGGGGATTTGACGTTTACGGCTAGTGAGTATGATCGCATTACCCGGGGTGGGGATTATGAGTATGTGATTTCTGATCCGGGGTTACGGCGTCGCATTATTGTGAGTTCGTCGGCGGCGGATAGTGTGGTGGTGTGGAACCCGGGTGAGAACACTATTGCCGATATTGGTGACGAGTGGCGGCATTTTGTGTGTGTGGAGCCGGCACTGTTGGGTGAGGATTATCAGGGAGTAGTGATCCGGCCCGGGGAGAATCATACGATTTCGTTGACGGTGCAGACGGAAGCGTTTTAGGGAGTGAGCATGACCTTGAGGGCGGTGCGGGAGTCCATTGCCTGGTAGGCATCGGCTACTTGTTCGAGCGGCAGGGTGAGGTCGAAGACCTTGCCGGGGTTAATTTTGCCGGAGAGCACGTCGGCGATCCCTGCTTCGAGGTAGTTGCGGACTGGTGCGGGGCCGCCGGCCAGGCGGGCGTTTTTGCCGAAGAGGGAGCCGAATCCGATGGGTGCTTCTTCGTATTGGGGAACCCCAACCCGGGAGATGATGCCGCCGGGGCGGACCACACCTACCGCTTGGTCATAGGCGGGCATGTGGCCTACGGCTTCGAGTACCACGTGAGAGCCGTAGCCGCCGGTGATGTCCATGACTTGGGCGATGCCGGCTTCGCCGCGTTCAGCTACCACGTCGGTGGCCCCGAATTCGCGGCCCAGGTCGGTGCGGTCTTTGTGCCGACCCATGAGGATGATGCGTTCGGCGCCGAGGGATTTGGCGGCGAGTACCGCGGAGAGGCCGACGGCGCCGTCGCCGATGACGGTGACGATTTTGCCGGGGGTGACTTCGCCCATGTGGGCGGCGTGGTAGCCGGTGAGGTAGACGTCGGAAAGCGTGAGCAGGGAGGCGAGCAGTTCGTCGCTGGCGGTATCGGGGTTGATGTCGGGGACTTTCACCATGGAGCCGTCGGCGAGGGGGATGCGGGCGTATTGGGCCTGGAGTCCGCCGGGGTCGGGTTGGCCGTAGAAGCCGCCGTGGATGCAGGAGGTTTGCATGCCTTCTTGGCAGTAGACGCAGGTGTTGTCTTGGTAGGCGAAGGGGACGATGACGAAGTCGCCGGGTCGGACGGTGGTGACGTCGCTGCCTACTTCTTCCACGACGGCGATGAGTTCGTGGCCCATGGGGTTGCCGGCGTCGTTGCGGGGCATGTTGTGGTAGGGGTGCAGGTCGGAGCCGCACACGCAGGCGCGGACTGTGCGCACGATGGCGTCGGTGGGGTGTTTGATGGTGGGTTCGGGAACGTCGGCGATGCGCACATCACCGGCACCGAACATGAGGGTGGCTTTCATTGGTGGACCTTTCATTGATAAGAAAGCACACCAGCCTTCATGAAAATATAATTCAGTAATGGCTGGTCGGGGTCGGCCTTATCGTAATAAACCGTTGGTCTCTATGCTACCACAAGCCAATAATGTAGGTTTTGCCTATTAATGATGCACCAGTGCCATTTGGAACGTCGTGGTCATCCACAACATGGCAAAGGGGATGACAAACCAAAACGTGCCCATCCACGGCCGCCACCTGGTATACGACACTAATTTGCGATACATCATAATCGCCGTGCCGAACATACTAGCGATAGGGATCATGCTGGTGGCAAACGGCCACCAAATCTCCGCCTGCCGCGAACAAAACCACGTGGCTGTCCCCGCCTCGCAATACTCCCCACCCTGCATCCGAGCCACCACCGCCAAGAACCCGGCAACCAGCAACGTCACCACCGGCGTGAGCACCGCCCACAATATAGCCTGACGAGTGGAACGCCGATTCGCCTGCGCCACCACCAGCGGGTCCGGGGCATCCGCCAACTCATCAAAATCACGCGGCGCCGGCCGCATCATATTGGTGAAATCGGCGTCGGTAATAAGGTCATTCTCTGGGTGATCGAGATACGATTGATTCAACATGGGATCCCTTTACAACAACGGGGGCAAGGCAGGGCGAACAACAACATCAGTAAGGCTTGCATCACGTGGCGTCTCTAACACATCCCCCATAACCCGGGCAACGGTATTCGGATCGAGATACTCATCCGGGATATACGGCAACCCCTCCTGGGCCCGAATCGCCCGCTGCATATCCGTAGCAATCCGCCCAGGAAAAACACTGGTCACCCGAATCTCCGGCTCCTCGGCCCGCAACGCATCACACCACCCCCGCGCCGCATGCTTGCTGGCACTATAGGCACTCCAGCCGGCCGCAGCCTGCCTGCCCGCCCCCGAATTGAGATACACCATCGTTCCCCGCGCAGCCCGCAATGCCGGCAAGAACCGTTGCGTCAACTCCACCGGCGCCAAATAATTCACCGCCATGTGCTGCGCCGCAACCTCCCGCGACTGGCCCCGCCCAACGCTCGCAATCCCAGCACAATGCACCAGCGCATCAAGCTTGTCGACGCCCGGGGCGGCGTCGTCAAGCGGAACCAAAAAATCCGCCTGCCACCATGTCAACCGCGAATGCTGGAGATTGGCTGGGGCAGTACGGTAATGGGCAAATACTCGATAGCCCCGATCGAGCAATAACCTTGTGACCGATAGGCCCACGCCACGGCTAGCACCGGTGACAATTGCGTGGGGGATCATACCCGAATTATAGCGATCAACAAGGGAAAATAGAATCAAACTAAAGTATCAAAAAAGCGCCATTGGATAAACCTATATACCCTGGCGCTTGCGGAAACGTCACTAGTTATTGTCGAGAGTGCCGTCCAAAATCGCTTGAACATTGGAGCGGCGAGATGCCTTTTCGAACGCTTTAAGTGCTTCTTCGGTGTCATAGGCTTCTGATAGTTCATTGATCAAATTGGCCAGTTTGGTGATATCGCCCAGCTTCTCCTCTGGCAAAGCTGCCAGCATATTTGCTAGATAGGCGGTGCGTTCATTACCAACCCGCTCCAACTCAGACTTACCAAACGGCGTCAACTGCACCTTAACACCACGACGGTCAGTCTCCTCCCGAATCCGCTCAATCATGCCGCGGTCCTCTAACTGGTGCAAAGCATTCGATGCCGTAGGCATACGAATCCCCTCAGCCTTAGCGATCTGGCTGATGCGCGCCGGGCCCTCATTATCGAGCCGGCTCAAAATCGTTAATTGCGGACCCGTGAGATCGGACGTTTCTGCTAGTCGGAAATATAATACGTACAACTTAGTTAGGGCGGGTCGAATCCGTGCCGCCAACTCTCGATGTGCTTGTGATGTCATGAAACACATTCTATCGGTTTGTCAACAAACCTACCGCCCGAGGTGCCAGAAACCCCGAAAAACTTTGATTTTATGATTGATTCCAAGGTATTTTATAAACCTTTAATAGGCTGCATTATTACAGTAATGTCAGAAGAATCTTTGGTTCAGATGGGGGTAATTTTCCCTTTTGTGGTAAAGATTAGGAGTATGCATCAATGACGCTACACTGTATGGGGTGGTGGAATTTCAAGGCCAAATTTCACATCGGTTTGCCCGGGCTAAAACCCTCGCCGCTTGGCGGGCTAACAAGGTGAAACAAGATACTATTTGCGATGCTGATTCCTTGCTTCTAGCTGCGGCTAAGTTTCATGGAGTTCCAGCATCCACTCCCTGTCCTATCTGTAACAAAACCAACCTTCGAGAGGTGCTGTGGGTCTATGGCGACGAATTAAAACGAGCGGCGGGCAGTGCTCGATCACTTACAGAAATTGAACAATTTGCAGCCGCCGGATTAACCTTTACCGTCCACCGAGTCGAGGTGTGCACGAACTGCAAATGGAATTATTTACTCATGACTGCAATTGCAGCTCCTTCTTATAAAAGTGATACTTAACACATAAAGCCCCTGAGTGGTGATTATGCTAACACACGGGGTTAAAACCATCTCGAACGGGAGTGTGACCACGCTAGAGAACATACTAAAGTCATAGGTTAATCAAGGCTGCTTAACATTGAGGAAGAACTGTCGTGACAAACAAACGCAACACTCGCAAACCCGTGGGCTCGCGGCCTAGTCGACCCCGCAATAAAAAGCGGCCCACCAGCAAGAAGAAAAACCGCAATAAATGGCTAAAAATTGGTGTCATAAGCACTATACTCGTCATGTTCCTAAGCCCATTTCTTCTTTTTATGGTTGCTTATCTCATGGCGGATGTGCCGAAACCCAGTGAGTTACAGAACAAGCAGATCTCCCATATTTATGCCAGCGATTCAACCACCGAATTGGCCCGCATCGTTCCAGCTGATGGTAACCGCCAAGAAGTGCCCTTCGAACAAATACCCGAAGTGGTGCAGCACGCCGTGTTAGCCGCTGAGGACCGGCAGTTTTACACCAACAGTGGCTTCTCCTTCACCGGGTTTGGTCGCGCTATATTAGGCCAGCTGACCGGCAATTCTTCCGCCGGTGGTGGTTCGACCATCACCCAGCAATATGTGAAGAAAACCTTAGTGGGCGACGAGTCTTCCTTTAAGCGTAAGGCCAAAGAATTAGTGTATTCCGTGAAAATGGCCAACGAGTGGAGCAAAGAAGAAGTGCTCGGCGCCTACCTCAACACCATTTATTTTGGGCGTAACGCCTACGGCATTGACGCCGCCGCCCGTGCCTACTTCGGCATCCCCGTCCAGGAACTCAACGCCAGCCAGGCAGCCGTGCTGGCGGCCTGTATCCAGCGGCCCAGCCAGCTTGACCCCCGAAACAACTTCGCCGAGGCGGAGGAACGCTGGCGGTACGTGCTCGACGGTATGGCTGAAGAAGGCTGGCTCAGCCCCTCCGAACGGGCTTCCCAAACCTACCCCGAAACCATCGACCCAGCCACCATCCCGGAACAGGCGCCCGAAGTTTCTGGGCCCAATGGGCTCATTAAAAACCAGGTGCTCGCCGAGCTGGGCAATCTTGGTATTGACGAAAGCGAAGTCCAAACCCGGGGTCTGAAGGTCACCACCACTATCGACATGAAAGCCCAAAACACCACCGTCGACATGGTCAATGCCGAGCTGGCCAAACAGCGGGAAAACGTGCGGATGGCCGCGGTGTCCGTGGAACCAAAAACCGGGGCGGTTCGTGCCTACTTTGGCGGTAACGACGGCAATGGGTGGGACTACGCCAATGCTCCCCTGCAAACCGGCTCCACCTTCAAAATCTTCACCCTGGCAGCTGCGGTATCCCAAGGCATCCCCACTAGCCAGGTAGTTTCCGACGCCAGCTACCAACTCCCCAACACCGTGGTGCCCGGCGGCGGGTGCCGGGGCGGCTGCACCATTAAGGAAGCCCTCAAACGATCACTCAACCCCCCATTCCTCCGGTTGCAGGGGGAACTGGCCCACACCACCCAAGACACGGCCGACATGGCCCACGCCCTCGGCGTCGCTAGGTCCTTGCCCGGCATTGAAAAAACCCTCACCGAAAACGGAGCCGCCCCCTTCGAAGGCATTACCCTGGGCCAATACCAGTCCAGGCCCCTCGACATGGCCCACGCCCTGGCAACCCTCGCTAACCTGGGGGTTTACCATGACGCACACTTCGTGGAACGGGTGGAAGCCGCGGACGGGCAGGTCCTCTACCAGTTCGATGCCGGCGCGGGCGAGCGTCGTCTAGCAAAAAAGGTAGCCACCAACGTGCTCGAAGCTATGGCTCCTATCGCCGGGTGGTCTGGCGGCAATAACCTTGCTGGTCGCACTTCCGCCGCGAAAACCGGCACCACCCAGCTGGGCGACACTGGCCAAAACAAGGATGCCTGGATGATCGGCGCCACCCCGCAACTCGCCACCGCAGTGTGGGCCGGCACCGACAGCGGTGAAGCGCTGATTAGCCAATACGGTGCCGATATTTACGGCGCTAACCTGCCCGCAACCGTGTGGAAAAACATTATGGATGGCGCACTCGAAGGGCAGCCGGCCGAAACCTTCCCGGCCGCGGAATCCATGGGCTTCACCCGCAGCGGTGGCGCTATCGGGCCGGTGGTTGCGCAACCACAGTCGGTACCGACCCATCAGGCACCCGTCGTGACAAACACGCCGGACACCAACACCGGGCGGCAGGAAACCATCGAAATTCCTGGGCTGCCAGACATTACCCTGCCGGGGAATGTGACCAATAATGTGCCCAACAACATGCCCGGCACCATGCCGGGGAATCTCCAAGACTTACAGCAACAATTAGAGAATCCCCGAGGGCAGAACACCACCCAAAATCAATGAGATTGAAGAATAATGAGGCGGTTATGGCGAGCATAACCGCCCAACGGGGTAAAACTGCGCTACGCTAAAGCGCGATGAACGCCACCGTACACAACCGATACTCACCCGCAGTCGAGGAACCCATGGCTGCGGGTTTTATCGAATTCATTGGTGGCAAACTCGGTCGCTATGCCCAGGTGGGGACGCAACGATACTGGACGCCCCTGCGGGTGCTCCTCATGTTCGCGGTCATATTTTTAGGGCTGGCATACCTCAGCAAAGCCTACTGCCTGGAATCGGTACTGCCAGGTGCCGGCCTCGGCGGCGCCGGAAGCGCTGGTAGTAGCGGTGGGGCAGGCGCTACCACCGGGGCTGGGGAGGCGCTATTGAACTGGTCCGGGAACCGCCAATATACCGCCGCCTGCTACAGCGATACCATTGCCGGCTACACCCAGTTTTCCTACAACTTCCCCTACAATGTGCCTGTAGCGGACGCCCCCAAAAGCCCAGTCCTGTCGACACTCTTCGGGTGGATCATGTACTGGATTTCGGGCATGGTCGGTGTGGTGGTGCGGCTGGTGGGTTTGCAGATAGCGCCGCCAGTGGTGTACTTCGCGGTGACCGCGGTGACGCTATCGATACTGTGGATGATTACCGTGCGGATCATGGTAGACCTGACGGGCAGCCGGGTGTGGGACACGCTGCTGCTCACCTGTTCACCGGTGGTGATTGTGCACGCATTCACTCACTGGGAAATCCTGTCTATCACCACCGTGGTGGGCGCATTATGGTGCCTGTCCCGCCAACACTTCGGGTACGCGGGCGTGTTCATTGGCCTGGGCATCAGCGCCCAAATATGGCCGGTGTTTTTACTACTTGCGCTGTATATCATTGCCGGCCGCAACGACCAGTGGTGGGAGACCCTGCGATGCACAGAATTCACCATTCTAAGCTGGGCGGCCATCAACATCCCGGTGGCGGTACTGTTTCCGCACACATGGTTTCGGTACTTCGTTGACGTGTACCTACAAATGTGGGACTGGCAGTCCGGTTTTGCGCTACTGATTCGGGAGACGAATTGGCTGGGGTTCGACCGCGCCACCACACTCAACCTGGTGACGGTTGGCATGTTCTCAGTCCTGCTGGTCATGATTATCGCGGTGATCGCCCAATCCCCCAGCACACCCGGTGTCCCCGAGGTCACGCTCCTGCTACTTGTTGCGTGGCTGTTGAGCACGAAAGAGTGGAGTTCCCAGTTTTCCCTATGGCTGGTGCCAATCATCGTGCTAGCGGTGCCGAAATGGCGGCTGGTCTTTGCCTGGGGAGCGGTAGAAGCAGTGCTATGGTATGTGCAGGCGCTGCATATGTTGGGGAAAGACCACCTGGGGCTGCCGGGCGGCATGCTGGATTTCATGTTGATTATCCGCGGCGGTTTATTATTAATGCTGGTGTGGGTGATGCTGCGTGACAATATTCCTCACATCCCCAAAACTCGCCGCCGAGCCTATAGGAAGCACACATGGACAGCACCACAATCGCCACAATGGGAAGCGTCTTTATGGGATTTCTCTGCTTCGGCGGATCGTTCGCCAGCTACATGTACCACAAGCCGGCGAAGCTCACCTGGGGACTCTTCGCCATAGCCGTGGTGCTGATTACGGTGATCCCGGTGACGTTGGCGGTGTTCTCCGCCAGCACCCCATAGCTTTACGACGTTGTCTAAAGCGTTTTATTCATGTGCCCTGTAGCTTTCTTCGGCGTCGTGCCATAATGGGCGGCATGACTGAGCATAATGAACATCAAGAACACGAACACCTAGAGCAGCTCATCGACAAGGTAAAAACCACATTGGACTCTCACGTGCAGCAGGCGGGCCCCCATGACCATGAGGTTTTAAAACAACAATTACAGGATGTCAATGCGGCGTTCGACGAGCACGTGAAGCATCATCACGCTGGTGATGACGACCAGTCGCATGCGGATCATGTCGCTATTGAAACGAAACTCAAGAATGTGCTCGACAAGTTTGAGGAGCATGTGAAGCACGACGTTGAGGCCGGACATGACCAGCTTAAATCCCAGTTAGATGAGTTAGTGACCAAGTTTAAGGCCCACACCAAGCACTCATAATTGCAATAAATCTTGCGCTATGGCGGCTCCTTGTCCGGGTGGCCGCCATTCGCAGTTATTGCATGGTGTGCAATGAAAATCGTCGAGACGTCGGGAGCCGCCGAAACCATAAAGCGATAAAATACCAATGTGAACACCTATATTGCCCTAAGCCACGCAGAACCATATTACTACTGATTGCACTGGCCACCGGAGTCGATACCTCCTAATTATTATTGGTCACCGAAGAAGTTTCATTGTGCTTTTCCGGTCAATTAGCTAACCTGGCCATATGGAATCAAGGGGATCTATACCAGTGATGTCACTACAGCAACGCATGCGGATATCCCGGGAAAACGCCGGCCTCAACCAGGAAGAAATGGCCAAAAAGATCGGCATTGGCCGCGCCACGTATGCCAAGACGGAGCAAGGGGTTCGTGAACCGCGGCGTGGGGAATTACTGGCCATCGCGGCGATCACCGGCGTTGATAGTCATTGGCTAGAGACCGGGGAGGTGCCGGAAGCCGGCGAGAACTGACTGAATAAAAACCAGGGCAGTACCCACGTAGTTGACAGGTGGAGTTTTCGCCGCGGTGGCGATGTAATGAAGCGTGATGAAAAAATAGAGCTAATCGAAAATATTTTCTATTACGATCCCGAGTGACGGTGCCCTGTCATTCAGATGTGCGCTAATTATTATCGCATGCCCTAGAACTTGGGAGTATTCCATTATTTTCCCAGCTTATATTAGCTGTGTATTATACAATGATTTGTATGGTATGCTTTACTTTCTCGATATAGCTGAGAAGACGGTGCCGGTTTATCTGGTTATTACCGGAAAACCGGGGGATTAATAAGGAATATGTCGGTAAATAGCTGATTTACTATTTTCAATTATACCGTTCATGTTTTCGATAATTAATTTGATAACCTGTGACATTATGAAAAAAGATCGCATAAAAACACTGGAAAACTCGTCATTTTACCGGAGGCATTGATGCAGGTTTGGTGCCCCAATTTCTGAGGGGTTTAAGCTGAAAGTCATGTTTTTCTTTCCTGAGATTCGATACTCTTAGCCTATGACTATTCGAGTGGCGCTCATTGAAGATCATCCGACAACCATTTTGGGGGTGAAGAGTATGCTTGAGAGCGCGAAAGACATAGAATTCGTCAAAGGATTCCCCACCGTAACGGCCTTTTTTGACTATGTTCGGTTCGTTCGAACCGGTATCGCCCTCCACCCAGTCGATGTGGTCCTCTTGGACTTGCGCTTGGCGGACCTCTCCATGCCCTACGACAATGCCAAAGCCCTCATCGACCAAAAATTAAAGGTATTAGTTTATTCATCATTAGAATCTCCCTATCTTATTCGAGATGTATTACGCGCCGGCGTCCATGGGGTCTTCGAAAAGAATAGAAGCGCCGAAGAACTATTGGATGCCATCAGAATCGTGAGCGCCGGAAACACGCACGCAACGACTGAATGGGCATCTATCATTGATAGTAATTACCAGGCGCTAGGAGTGGACCTATCCCCACGGCAACAAGAGGTCCTAGAACTCATTGCCTCCGGGGAAACCGACCGAGCTATCGCCGAAATGCTCAACATTCGGCAAAGCACGGTCAACGACTATGTCAACCGTATCCGCACCAAATTCGCGCAGGCGGGTTGCGAGACCGAGGGAAGAGGGGAACTCATTAAGCAGGGTATGTACAGCGGTATTTTGCCTGGGCCATCCGATCCTCGGAACTAAACACCTGCTCATGGGTATAAAAATGGTGCCCTTTATTCTGGGGTCTTCTGGTGAAGACCCCTATTTATCCAGTACTGATTTCGATATGGTGAGTTCATGAGAACTATAAAAGTAGCAATGATTGATGACCACCCATCAACTATTTTGGGGGTGAAAACCGCGGTCAATCAGGCCAACGACATGGAATTCTATAACGGGTACGCCACCCTCCCAGAATTTTATGAAAACGTGTACGGACCCTCCCGGAAGGCAGTGATCTACCCGGTGGACGTGGTGCTCCTGGATTTACGACTCGCGGACTCCTCAAACCCTTACGACAACACCATTGCTCTTATCAAGCTCGGCTTCAAGGTTCTCATCTACTCCTCCCTGGAATCCCCCTTCCGATTCCGAAGCGTCCTCGGTGCCGGGGCGCACGGGCTCTTTGAAAAAAGCCGATCCATGGACGAACTATTATCCGCCATTCGACTCGTGGCCGCTGGGAATACCTTCTCCGACGCCGAATGGGCATCTATCATCGACAGCAACTATAAGCTACTGAACGTAAAACTATCGGATCAGCAAAAAACCGTACTGGAACTCATGGCAGCTGGGGAAACCGATAAAATGATCGCCAAAAAAATGGGCATTTCCCCCAACACGGTTCGGGATTATATTAATCGAATCCGCGACAGCTTTGCCAAAGCGGGCAGTACTCCCGAAGGGAGAGTCCTCCTGGTTCGGGAGGGGATTAAAAGCGGCATCCTGCGGTGTCCCACGGATCCCTAATTCCAGCGCAGCGAGGCGTATCGGTCCCGCCCCGCGGGCAGCAGCCGCAATGTTAACGTGTGGGGGTTCTTCGCCAAGGCGTCGGTGGTATTGGCGATGATTTTGCTGTGCTCTTCGGGGTCGGCGCAGGTGGGGCTTCGGTCGTCGATAAGCGTGACTCGGCTGCCGGCCGCCCGGGCCCGCCACACCGCCACCGTGAGCTCCGGGACGTCCAAAAGTGGGGACCGGATGGCGTCGCGTAGCCGCAGTTCCATGAGCTTTGCCACCGTGGGGTCGTCGACAAGCTGGAGCAGTGAGTGCAGCCATTTCGTCATCTCTGAGGTGTATCGTTGCAAGTCCGGCTCCAAATATGCGTTGCTGTCCACCCGCTGGAGTGTGGGCAGCGACTTGACCACCCAATTGAGCTGGAGTGGCACAATCGTCGCCGGAATAAGTAGCGGTATGCACGCAATAATCGAGCTTGCCGACGCTAAAAGATCCAGCCCCAGCCACGACTCGGCGACATACGTTATTACCGCAAACCCTACCCACATCGCCCACGCCACCCCCGGTCGTAGCCGTAATGCCAAATACATTGCTAGCACCACCGAATAGGAGACAAACCAGCCATAGCGTTGGAGTTGCGGCGGCTGCGGATAATGCGAGAATTGTCCGATCGTCATGAGGGCACTCACGCACACAATCAAAATAATGGTGTTCCGCCACGGTAGCCGCAATTGGGACCGGTCTGTGAGTGACCATAATGCGCCCGCCACCAGCCCCATGCTGATAATCAGCACATGCCACTGCCCCGTATGGTCGTAGGGCATCACATCGAAAGTAAAGATAGCAAGTGCATACGCCGCCACCCAGGGCCGAAACAGCCGATCAAACCCCAGCTTCTGCACCTGGTATAGAAGCATATCTTGCTGCTCTTTCGACCCCTCAGGCGCCGCCACGGTATCCATCGCATTCCAAGTAATCTCATATCGGGTGCCCTGTTCCGGGTCGGACGTGAGACTCACGGACACCCCATTATAAATTTGTGGGCGCTTGAGCATGGTGATCCTCACACCCGCATGATTATGCGAGACCTTATCGATGCAAAAACCCGGGCCCGAATCCCGAAACACAATATTCATCACGGTGCCATTCCAACTAATGGTGAGCTCCCGCGTAGCTTGTGGGGCGTGCTCCACCGAATTATGGGATGCCTCAGCCACCGCATCAATAAGGGCCATGGCGGTCTTAAACGGCAACGGCATGGTGAGGTCGGCAATAGCATGAATGGTGATCTTGGTAGATTCGGCCACGGAATCCCGCAGCATAGTAATAAAATTCCCTACTGACATGGTGTCCGCCTGCGTCACATCCATGATATTGATGCGCGGCACATCGGTAATAGGCGTCAGTCCCGCCGCGGCGGAATTCAAAGTGGGCAAAACCTTGTCGTGGATACGGCTAGTAAAATAGTTCTCCAACTCGGAAAACGATTGTGACCGCAAAAACGTCATATTGGCCTGAGCACTTTGAAAAATCGCTGCATCAGTCTGCCGACTCGTGTGGATCCCGCTATACACCATGAATAACACCGGCCCGGAAATCAGGGTGGAATACAGGGCTGCGTCAAAATCACCTATATGCCAAAACGGCAGCTGATTATCGTGCAATGTCACAACCATCGAGGTGGTCATCAGCATAGTGACAAACCACCACCAGTGCGGAAATAGCATCATGAGTAAACACGCTGGGATCCCCACGAAATCCCCCAACAGTATGTCCCCGATCGCCGAATGCCCATAATGAGCCAATTGCGCTATCTGAATCATCGGGAACTGGGCATACGCCAGGGCAGAGCTCGGCAGGGCCAGAAGGTACAGCACCCGCTTATTCATCATGATGGCAATTGCCAAGAGCACCAGCGACCCAGCAAACATGACCATGGCAACCATGATCCATCCGCCGTAACTGTCATTGGTAGAAAGGCATGAATAAATTAAGCTCGACTTCATCGCCAAATATCCGCAGTAAGAAACCAAACAGATAATAGTGATGTAGCGGATCAGCTTTAACTCGGTGATTCGTGGTTGTTGAGGAATAAAGAAATCGGAGTAATGGTGACTTCGCGGTGCCGGGCGTGCGAGCTGAACCAAATCCGAATCCTTCATTCTTGAGATTCTATTGGTTTTCTCCAAGCTAGGACCCCTAATCAGGGCCCCAATCTTCTGGGGCAGCAACGGGGAACCGGGACGACGTGCCGTTTCGGTTGTACGGCAACCCTAAACCCATAATATCCAACAAGGATATCTTAAGGTAGAGGCCCATAAAAATATGGGCTTTTACCTGGAGAAGAGTAGGGTTATACTTATGGCATGGCCGCGGTTTTGCACAATAATCTATGGATTACGCAAGGAAAACCTTAATTTTATTAAGGTTTTTATGTGGCCAATAGCACTGTTTTCACTCAGGCGGTTGTCGGCATTATTTTTGGAAAGGATAACTTCAATCATGCCTGTTCATTTTGATTGGCGGAGCTTGCAACAATACGCTCTGCCGGCGTTGGGGATTGTATCTCTGCTGGTGTCAGCGATCATTGCGGTTGCCGGTGGGTTGGGCTTGGGCGGCTCCTCCTCGGAGAACGACAACGCGGATGCCAATGTCATTTTCAAGGTCGTGGACCAGCATGGGATGCCACGTGTTTGTTTGCTGATCCCCACAACAAGTCCACATGATGATAAAGCCAGGTATAACAATCACGATGGAACCTATCCCATCAAAGCAAAACCTGGCCAGACAGTGACAGCTATATTCAGCTGTAATCAGGCCAAAGACGGTGTCTTAGATACCGTGGAAGTATCCGCTGTTGCCCCAGAGACCGGTGTGCTAGAGCAAAAAGTCGTGATTCCCAACCCCAATGCGCCATCGGCAAACACACAATCATCATTACTCGATGACAGTGACAAGGATGCCAATGTCGTATTCAAAGTCGTGGATCAACATGGAATGCCGCGTGTTTGCCACGTTAAGCCAACCGGTGCTCTTCACACCGATAACATAGTGTACACCTCACAGCTGGGAACGTACGGCGTGAAAGTAGAACCAGGTTCCACGGTGACCCGGATTTTTGATTGCAAACCGTCGGAGCCAGGCACCCAGGTTGTTGAGGCCAGTGCCATCGCACCGCAAGGTGATGGAAAAATCCTGCAAGAAGTAGTGATCCCGGATCCGAACTCCCCATCGGCCTCATTCAGCAGCTAGGTGCCGTCACCGCGCCACAAGCGTGGCGTACCGGTCCCGCCCCGCCGGCAGCAGCCGGATTGTGGCCGTGCTCGGGCCTTCAGCCAGCTTTGCCACCGCGTCGGCAATGATGCGCTGGTGTTCCTCGGGGTCGGGATCGGCGGGGCTCCGACTGTCGATAAGCGTAACCTGGGTGCCCGACGCCCGGGCCCGCCACACCGCCATCGTGAGCTCCGGGACATCCAACAGTGGGGACCGGATGGCGTCACGAATCCGCACCTCCATGAGCTTTGCCGTCGCAGGATCGTCGACAAGCTGAAGCAAGGAGCGCAGCCACCCGGTCATCTCCGCCGTATACTGCTGCTGCGCCAACGCCGTTTCCCACTGCAAATGCTCATTGCGGTTCACCCGCCGGAGCGCAGGCAGCAACCGCACCACCCACTTTACCTGCAGCGGCATCAGCGTCGCCGGAATAAGCAACGGAATACACCGCAAAAACATGCTTGCCGGTGCCACCAAATAGAACCCCAACAACGAATCCACCACATAGGTTATCGCCGCAAACCCCAGCCACATCGACCACGCCACCCCCGGCCGCAGCCGCAACGCCAAATACATGGTCACCAACAGGGCATACGATAAATACCAGCTAAAATGCTGGTCTCGTATGGGGCGGGGATAATGCGACAACTGGCCCACAAATATAAGGGCACTGACGCACGCAACCAAAATGATGGTATTATGCCATGGCAACTGCACCTGCGAGCTATCCGTGAGCGCCCACAGTCCCCCTGCTAAAAACCCGGTGCCGGCAAGCAAAATATGCCACTGACCAGTGTGATCGTACTGTATGGTGTCAAACGCAAATGCGGCAAGCATGACTATCACCCATCGCATCCGAAACAGCTTATGAATCCCTAATAACTCCGCATCGGACGGGACATACGTGTCCTGCTTGTTGGTAACACTCGGTGACCTGGCAGAATGGTCCGTCACCCATGTGACCTCATAGCGAGTGCCCTGCTCTGGACTGGACGTGAGATCGACCGTCACCCCATCATAGATTTGTGGGCGGTCCGTCATAATGATGTTCACGCCCGTGTGCTTCCGCGACGCCTTATCGACGCGAAACCCCGGCCCGGTATCCCAAAACACCACAGACATGATGGTGCCATCCCAATTGATCATCAGCTCACGATGAGCATTTGGGGCATAGCGCACCGAATTATGGTGCGCCTCACTAATGGCATCAACCAGGGAAATGGCGGTTTTCAGCGGCAACGGCGTGGATGCATCGGCGATTCTATTGATGATGACCTGGGTGGATTCGTCGACGGAATCCTGCAATGAGGCAATAAAACTTTCCACCGGTATGGTGCCAACATTCGTGTCATTCGTGATATCCGCCTTGGCGACATCGCTGATGGGGATGAGCCCGGCGGCAGCCGCATTTAGGGTCGAGAGCACCTTGTCGTTAATGTGATGGATGAAATAGGCCTCCAATTCGGCCAGGTAGCGTGACCGCAATACCGTGGTGGTGGCCTGATACTCCTGAAACACCGCTTGGTCCGCCGCACGGCAGACCCGAATCCCATTGTACGCAATGAATAGGGCTGGGCCGCAGATCAAGGTGGAATAGAAGGCGCCATCGAAATCGTAGTAGTGCCAAAACGGTAGATAGCCGTCCGATAAGGCCGACATCATGCAGATGCTGAGTAGGCAGAAAATATAGCAATACACATTGGGAAAAACCGTCACCAATAGGCAGGTTGGGATGCCGCTGAAGTCCGCCAAGTATAGATTCCCCACCGGGGAATTCCCCCGGTCGAACAGCTCCATCATTTGAATCAGCTGAAACTGACTGTAGGCCACGGCCGAGCCGGTCAGGGCAACAACATAACCCATCCGAGTGTTAATAATTGCGGCAACCACCAAACCCGCAAGCGTGATGACGAATAACCATATGGAGACCGTGGTCCACACCGGAAAAATAAAATCTTTTGCAAGATACTCTCGCAGTATTTCCCACTTCAGCGTCAAATACCCAAGATAGGCAAAAAAACACACGAGCGTAATGCACCGGATGAGCGTGAGTTCGGCAAGTCGGGGTGGGGTACGGGCCGCCAAATCCGAATACTGACGGATCTTGGGCGCGGGCTGGGCCACACGAGCGAGAACCGAACTTTCCATGATCTACGATTGTATACCTTTAAAATGCGACTACAGGTGCATAATATCCCCAAGTTATTGGATATGTAACCCGATTCATAATGCCGCCATGGTCCGCCAAGGATGATTGTCATAGCGGGGGTCATTTAGGTGACCATGAAAATTAGGGCACTGTGGAGAAGCTATATAGCTACTGTGATTACACTGAAAATTATAGCCCTTCCAGTATATATGCTCCAGGAGATACCATGCCTCCCATCGCCCCTACCCTGCGGAGCCTCCGCCACTATGCCCTATCCGGTTTAGGGATCGTATCCCTGTTGCTTTCGGCAATCATAGCAATCATTAGTAGCATCTTCGGCGGCGGCAGTGACCCCATCGACCCCAACGCAAACATCGTGTTCACGGTAGTCGATCAATACGGTCACGGCCGACGATGCCTATACCAAGAAAAAGACGCAATCCAAACCGATGTGGCAAAATACACCAGCCCCAAGGGGATACTCGCCTTCACCATGCCACCCGGATATCCGCTGACGATCATCTTCATGTGTGGTAATGGTTCCGAAGACCAAGACGTGGAAGCAACCCTTGTCGCCCCAGAGACTGGCCGGGCTGAAACCACGGTTGTCATCCCCGACCCGGATGCCTCCCCCTCCAGCGGATCAGTAATACACTAAGGTGGCGTAGCGGCTCCGGCCAGGCGGCAAAAGCCGCAGCGTCAGCTTGCTGGGTCGAGACTCCAGGGCGGCGATAGCGTTCGCAATGATGGCGGGATGCTCCACCGGATCGGGATTGGGGTCTTGCTCGCTTCGGGCGTCGATAAGCACCACCTCGGTGCCGGCTTCCCGAGCCTGCCACACCGCCGCCGTCAGCTCGGGAACATCCAACAGTGGGGACCGGATAGCGTCACGCAATCGCTTCTGCATGAGCCCCGCGGTGGCCGGGTCGTCGACAAGCGACAAAAGTGAACGCAACCAACCGGTCATAGCCTGCACATACTGCTTCTGCGTGAGCGCGCGGGCAAGCTCCAAATGCTCATTCCGCTGCACCCGCTCCAACGCCGGAAGCGACCGAACCGCCAACGCCACCTGGGACGGAACCAATGTTGCCGGCACAAAGAGCGTAATTCCCACAAATAAGCTGATCGGCCAGGCGGACAATTGAATATTCATGATGTCGTCAACGACAAACGTGGCGGCGGTAAGACTCAGCCACACTACCCACGTCGTAATAGGGCGCAACCGCAATGCCATATTAGCCACCAAAATAAGCCCATACGATAAAAACCAGTGCGAATGATACGGCATAAGCGGGCTATAATGCGCCAACTGCCCGGTCGACACCAACCCCACAACACAACCCGACAAAATAATGGTGTTCCGCCGTGGTAACTTCAACTCTGTTGTATTCGTCAACGCCCACAGCCCGCCCGCAAAAAACGCCGACCCAATAATAAACGCCGGCCACCTGCCCTCATGGTCGTAACGGTACGAGTCGGCGAAAAACACCAGAAACGCATACACCGCCCAGCGTGGCCGAAAAATATCTGCAACACCAATCAGTTTTGACACCGACAACGGCTCAGCGGTGGCCGCTAACTCTTGTTGCGGAACTAACTGCCACGTCAACCGGTATCGGGTACCCTGCCCCGGCGCGGTCGTGAGCTGCGCTGACACGCCCGGGTGGTTTCGGGGTCGCTCAAGCATGGTGATGGTCACGCCCGCATGGTGATGCGGGATCTTTGCGACGTTAAACCCAGGGCCGGTGTCCGCAAACACAATGCTCAACTGGGATTCGTCCCATGTTGCCACCAGTTCCCGTTGGGCCTGTGGGGCGTGCGCAATGGAATTGGTGTAGGCCTGTTCGATGGCCGCTAGCATTGTGGCCGCGATTTCCATGGGAATCGCCACCGTGTTACTGGTGGATTCCGGCATGACGACCCGGGTGTCGTCTCCTACCTGGGTTTTGAGGTTTTGGATAAATGTGGTGAGCGGCATGGAACCTGTTGGCATCAGGTCAAAAATATCAATGGTATGGATGTCTTCGGGATCGGCAACCCCCTTGTTGATGTTATTGAGTGTGGACAATATTCGGTCGTGAATATTACTCAGTGATGTGGTCTCTAGCTCTTTCAACTGGTTTGACCGTTGAATACTGGTGAGTGCCTGGTACTCGTCAAACGCCGCCTTGTCTGCTCTGCGGCTGGTGGCCACCACATGGTGCACCATGTACATCCATGGGGTGCCGATAAAAGTGGAATAGAGTACATCAAACACGTAGGGGCGCAGCATGATGGAGTTGACGTTTTGGCTGGTGGCAACTACCGGAATGATTATGATTGCCATAATCATGCCTATTTTGCCGAGTTTCCGGTGCAGAATGGACACCGTGAGGCAGGTGGGGATGCCGGCAAAATCTCCCAGGTGGAGTTGGTCCCAAGGGGAGTCGTGAAAAATGATGAGCTCGGTGATCTGAATGGTAGCCAATTGCAGATAAGCCACCATGGTGATGGAGATAATGATGGTGTAGATCGGATGCTTGTTGATAATGATGGCGAACAATAAACTCGCCAGGCTCATGGAGAAAATGACAAAGGCGCTATTGGTCCATGTGATAAACCGGTGGTTGTTTCTGAGAAATTCCAGAAATGGGCCGAACTTGAAGAGGATATTCGTAATATATGTGGCCAGTCCAATGAGGGTGATGTACCGGAGCAGGGTTAATTCGGTGAGCGCAGGTGGTTTTTGTGTGATTGTTTGATCGGAATAGTCCCGCCTTCTGGGGGCGGGTTGCGCGAGCTGCGCAATCTCTGATTCCGTCATGATAGTGATTGTATAATGCCCGGATTTGCTAAGCGATCGTTATTGCTACTTTTTAGCTTCAGATTATGGCCTGCGATTGCTTGGGGTGGGTGGTGTGGGAGTTGGGGTGGGTGGTGTGGGCTTGTTGGAAACCCCGCTTGGGGTTTTACAGCTCTGGCGGGGTTTTGGTAGCAGGTGTTCTAAGCTGCGTTTCCGCCGAAACTCGGGGTTTCAAGCTTGCCCCAAGAGGGTTTTGCAGCTTAGGTGTTGTGCTACGGGGTGTAACAGGTTCGTGGAACACCTGGATTCGGATAGGACCGGAGAACAAAGTCCAGCTCAGCACTTCCGCTAAGCATGGTTTCCGGTTTTGGGGCCACCCACAAGTACTAGTTTCAGACGGAAACCAAGCTTAGAACTGTTGCTGCTCTAGGCTGTCGTGGAGCTGCGCGGATAGCGAGTGTTCTAAGCTGCGTTTCCACCGAAACTCGGGGTTTCAAGCTTGCCCCAAGAGGGTTTTGCAGCTTAGAGGAAAAGCTACATAGTTGGCTGCGCTAGTGCTGAGCTTGAGTTTGGGGTAGCAGGTGTGCATACCAGCAAGAAATTCGGCGGACAGAAATCTAAAGTCCAGCTCAGCACTTCCGCTAAGCATGGTTTCCGGTTTTTGGGCCACCTAAAAGGTACCAGTTCCAGCCAGAAACCCCGCTTAGAACATATGCTGCCTAGGTTGGGTTGGTGCTGGTGGGAGTTTGCCGGGTTGCGGGGAACATGTTTCGACTTTGAGCAGTAAATAAGGTATGTTTGACGGGTTGCTGACGCAACGACCCTCCTGCCGCAACCAATACGGGTTGCGGCCGAAACTACGATATTGAAAGACCATAGGAGGTGATGAGGTCCGTGCGTCACTACGAAGTTATGATCATTCTGGATCCGATCCAGGATGAACGCACCGTTGCCCCGTCCCTGGACAAGTTCCTTGAAATTGTCCGCAAGGAAAACGGCACCGTGGAAAAGGTTGACATTTGGGGGAAGCGCCGGTTGGCGTACCCCATCGCTAAGAAGGAAGAGGGCATTTACGTCGTCGTGAACCTTCATTGCGAGTCTGCTACCGTTCAGGAATTTGACCGTGTTCTGACCCTGAATGACAGCGTTCTGCGCACCAAAGTTCTGCGCAACGATAAGTAAAATCCTTGCGTAAAACCTTGCGTGTCCAAGGTTATGACTAAGGTTGCTTGTAGTAACTGAAAAATACGCAGAAAGGCTAACGAACATGGCATCAGGAGACGTGAATATCACTGTTGTCGGCAACGTAGTTGCTGACCCGGAGCTCCGCTTCACCTCAACTGGGGCGGCGGTTGCTACCTTCCGAGTTGCCTCGACTCCGCGTCGGTATGACTCCCAGTCCGGTCAATGGGTTGATGGGGAAGCACTATTCCTCACCTGTAATGTGTGGCGGCAGGTTGCCGAGAACATTGCGGAAACCCTGACTAAGGGCATGCGGGTTATTGTTACCGGTCGCCTCCGGTCCCGCTCGTACGATACCCAGAATGGGGATCGGCGTACGGTCATGGAGCTGGAAGTTGATGAAGTTGGTCCGTCACTGCGCTATGCGACGGCACAAGTTACCCGTAATCCCCGTGGTGAAGGCGGTGGCAATTACGGTGGTGGTTTTGGCGGCAATCAGGGTGGCGGCATGCGGCAACAGCAGCAAGCCCCAGCCCAGCAGCAGTCTGCACCGCAACAACAACAGCAGCAGATGCAGCCGCAATATTCGCAGCCACAGCAACAGCAATCGCAGCAGCAACCACAACAACGGTCGTCGCAACAACAGCAGCAACCACCCGCCAATGATCCTTGGTCATCCGCACCACCAGCCAATGGTGGTTTCGGGGGCGCTGATGATGAGCCTCCGTTCTAAAACCCAGTGAAAACCTTATAATTTCCATGAAAGGCAGGGGTCATGAAACTGATCCTCACCGCTGCCGTTGAGAACCTCGGTGTCCCTGGTGATATCGTCGAGGTGAAGAACGGCTACGGACGTAACTACCTGCTTCCGCGCAACCTCGCAATTGTTGCGACCCGTGGCGCAGAGAAGCAGATCGCCACCATGAAGCGTGCTCAAGAAGAACGCGCCATCCGCGACCTCGATCACGCTCGTGAGGTCAAAGAACAACTCGAAGCACTTACTGACGTGTCCATCTCTGTGCGGACTTCGGAAAAGGGTAAGATCTTCGGTTCGGTGTCTGCCGACAATATTGCCGCTGCCATTAAGGCTGCCGGTGGTCCCAAGTTGGACAAACGCAGCATTGAGTTGCAGAAGGGTGCCGTGAAAACTGTCGGCTCCTATTCCGTGAACGTCAAGCTGCACTCCGATATTGCAGCAACTGTGAACTTCCAGGTTGTAGCTGCCTAACAACCAGCTACAACGGTCACATTTGTGACCCAACGACAACAGCACAAAACGAGCCAGCCTCAGCGCCGGCTCGTTTTATTTTTGCATACATGTTGCGGAAAGTTTAAGAAAAATCAGCTGGTGATATAGGTTTCCTTGATGAGTAAGGTTCCCACACTTGGGGGGCCTGTGGATAACCCTGTGGATAACTCCCCGCAGGTAGTAGCAAAATCATAGTTTTACCCAATGTCAAACCCGCTGGTAACCGATTTATCCACAAGATGAAAATATGTTCTGAACTGCGTAGATAATAAGTTTGCAGCAAGTTTATCCACAAGGATCACTCGTTTTCCACAGCCCCTGTGGATAACTTTATCCCCAGGCTGTGCATAATGCTGGTAGCAAAGTGTAGAAAATCCCCTGATTCCGAGTAGAAAAATCCCCCCATATGCAACATGAAACCCATGGCATGTTAAGGAAAAACTCAGGCATGGGGGTAGTCGTGTGGCGGAGAAGCATTCGTCTCGATATTCGACTAGGATTCATAAAGTCATGACCTGCGGGTTTGCTACAATCGGGTAGGGAGAATGTTCACACCAACCAATAGCGTGCCGTTAGAAGAATACGCACTTATCGCCAACCACCACACTGTGGCGCTGATTTCCCGCGCCGGTCGGGTTGACTGGTTTTGTCCACAGGTTGACCACACTGCTACCTTCGCGGCCCTCTTGGGGGAACCAAAACACGGCAGCTGGAGCATCACTGTTGATGATGCGAATATGACCGCCCGCACCTATCTGGATCACCCCGATCACCTGATTCTCCACACCACATGGCTTTCCGCCACCGGCACCGCCGAGGTCGTGGATTACCTGGAGGGAACCACTCTGGTGCGCGCCGTGACCTGCACCACCGGGGATATCACCGTGCGCCATGATCTGAAAATCCGCACCGACTATGGCTCGCGCTCCCCAGCCTGGCACGATCACTTCCGCTTCGTTGACCGGCAGGGTGAGGCGGTCACGGCCCTCCACGGACCCGAATTGCACCACACCGGCAGGAATGCTGATTTTGTCGGCTCCTTTGACCTGGCGGCCGGAACCACACTGACCTGGACCCTGGGCGAAACCGCGGCGCCACAGAGGGAATTTCGGGAAGCGCCCCTGCCCCCATATAACGGCCAGTGGGTGCGGCTCGCCGAACGCTCCGCCATGGTGCTGAACGCCTTGGCACTCACCAATGGGGCGATTCTTGCGGCCCCCACCGCCTCCCTCCCGGAAATCATCGGGGGCGACCATAATTGGGATTACCGGTTTTGTTGGCTCCGGGATTCCGCGTTCGCCATAGACGCCCTCCTCATGGCGGAGCAGAACGGCTACACCCGGGCCCCGGTGCGGGAGCGGGCCGTGGCGTGGCGGGATTGGTTGGTGCGCACCATCGACCCCGAGAACCTCCAGATTGTGTATGGGGTGCGGGGCGAGACCCATTTGGAGGAACGCATCCTAGCCCATCTGCCTGGCTATCTCGACTCCCTGCCGGTTCGGGTGGGGAATGCCGCCGCATCCCAGTTTCAGGCCGATGTGGTGGGGGAGATTCTCTTGGTCTGCCGGCACATGCGGGAGGCCGGAATCCCGGAGACCGAGGAGTCGTGGCGGCTACAGACAAGGCTGTTGGATTATTGCATCAAAAACTATGAGCGCCGGGACCATGGTATTTGGGAAATGCGGGGGGAGCTGCACTATTTCACCCATGGGCGGGCCATGATGTGGGCGGCATTCGATTGCGCCCTGGATGCCGTCGCAAAGCATGAAACGCTGACCGGGGACACCGAAACCTGGCGGAAATACCGCGACCAACTCTATGACGAGATTTTCAGCCGCGGCTTCGACGCCGAGCGGAACACGTTTAGGCAGATTTACGACAACCCCGGCGTCGATGCGTCGCTGCTGCAGCTGCCACACACGGGCATTATTGCGGTGACCGACCAGCGCATGCACGACACGGTGGCGGCCATTGTGCGGGAGCTTGGCGACGACCATGGGCTCATATACCGCTATAACAGTGATGGCCCCCGGGCGGAATACCCCTTCCTCATCTGCAATTTTTGGCTTGCCGAGCATTATGCGCGGGCCGGCCACCTGGATGCCGCCACCAGGCTCTTAGAGCAGCTAGTTGGCTATGCAAACGATCTGGGGTTGCTGGCGGAGGAATACGATCCGGTGCGGGAACGGTTGGCGGGGAATTTTCCGCAGGCATTCTCACATATCGGAGTGATACGTGCGGTCGATGCAATTGCGCGGGCCCAGTGATGGTACTAATGATAGAGAGAAAATTTTTCCCCAACCAGACCAACCACAGCTAATAATGAGGGGGTGAATCGGCAATGAGCAGCGACTTTCCCAGCGAACCAGATTTTAGCGACGAACCAGCAGAACCCCCGGCATCCTTGGTACCCATGCCATCCATGTCCGAGGGGTCTCGCCGCAGCCGAGACGGCCGAGGCAGCTGGAGTGGCCGAGGCGGGCGCACCAACGGTCGAGGCGACGACCAAAACTATGATGATTTTCGCCAACCGCCTCACGATATTGATGCGGAGCAAGGCGTCCTCGGGGCCATGCTCCTGAGCCCCACCCTTGTGGTCGACATCATAGAAACCCTCGTGCCTGATGATTTTTATCGGCCCGCCCACCAGCTCATTTATAACGCCATCATCGACCTATTCAGTAATAACAAGGAGATCGACCCGCTGATCGTTGCTGGCCGGCTGGACCGCGACAATAATCTCGAACGTATTGGCGGATCCACCTATTTGCACACGCTGGTGTCGGCCGTGCCCACCGCCGCCAACGCCCGCTACTATGCGGAAATCGTGGCGGAAAAAGCGGTACTCCGGCGGCTGGTGGCTGCAGGCACCAGGGTGGTGCAGCTCGGCTACGAAGGCACCGAAGGCGCCGAGTTAGAAACCGTGATCGACATGGCGCAACAACAGGTGTTCGATATCGCCCAGCGGCACCATGTGGAAGACTATTCCGTACTTGCCGACCTGATCCAACCCACCATGGACGAACTCGACCTGATTTCCGTGCAGGGCGGGTTGGCCCGGGGCATCCCCACCGGATTTGAAGACCTCGACAATCTCACCAATGGGCTCCATGGGGGCCAAATGATTATCGTCGCGGCCCGGCCTGGTGTGGGCAAATCCACCCTGGCGCTGGACTTTGTGCGCTCCTGTGCGATCAAGAACGGCAAGGCCGCGGTCATTTTCTCCCTGGAAATGGCGAAAAGCGAAATCGTCATGCGCATATTATCCGCCGAGGCCGACGTGAAACTGTCGGACATGCGGTCGGGGCGGATGACCGACCAGGATTGGGCGAAGCTCGTGAATCGGCTCGATACGATCGAGCATTCCCCCATTTATATTGATGATTCCGCCAGCCTCACCATGATGGAAATCCGGTCGAAGTCACGTAAACTCAAGCAGGTAGCAGACCTGCAAATGATTGTGGTTGATTATCTTCAACTGATGAGCAGCGGCAAACGAACCGAGTCGCGGCAGCAGGAGGTGGCGGAATTCTCCCGCCAGCTGAAACTCTTGGCGAAGGAACTCGATGTACCATTGGTGGCGATTTCCCAATTGAACCGGGGGCCGGAGTCGCGTACGGATAAACGCCCTCAAATTGCGGATCTTCGGGAGTCGGGTTCCCTGGAACAGGATGCGGACATAGTGATGTTGCTGTATCGTCCAGATAGTCAGGACAAAGACGACACGCGGGCGGGCGAAGCAGATATCATTGTGGCGAAGCACCGTGGTGGCCCCATTGATACTGTGCAGGTGGCACATCAGCTGCATTTCTCGCGGTTTAAAGATATGGCCCGGCAATTATAATTCACCCCTATTTGGGGTGGCGTTTTGCGGAAATATTTAAAAAGAATATTAAATCAGGATATTATTTGTTTGAATAATCTGTTATCATCCAAGCGGGGTTCACATGGTATTCCAATTATTTACATCTATTCTCGCCTCGATCGTGGCGTTTTTCGGCGCGATCGTGCCGCTTAATGATGACGTAAAACACTGGTTTTCCGATATTACCGTCGGTAAAACACTCGACACCGTGTTGCCTGCCGACGCCCATCCGGTGTCGGCAGCCGAGTTGAAAGACGTGCGTTCCGGCAATTGGATGTCTGTAGTTCGCCCCCAAACCACCACAATGTTTTTCGGGGATTATTACCGCGACGCACCGAAAAAACTGCCGAATATTGGGGAAGAATTCGGTGGCAATGCACCAGCCGATTTACAGCATTTTTCGGGTGGCGCATCATGTAATGGGACCGCCAGCGGGGTATGGTTTGACGGCAATGTGATGCACAAGACCCGCCAGATCCTTGTCACCAATAATCCCTGCCCAGAGGTGGCAAATACCCGCGACAAGGATGTTCAGGCCTTCCTGAGTGCCAACCCCGAACTCTACCTGGACGGGCAGGGTCACCTTTACCTCAAGCGCCCCGATGGGGTGGCCTCTGAATGGCAACGTCCCTGGTTGGTGAAATAACGCTGATCCCCCCGGAAGAGGTAGCAAATAGGTCATGGTTGCTATCGCCGGCAATATGCAACGATGCAGGACGTCGTACATATTGCCGGCTTTGTCGTTGCCGTGGGTGAAACGTCGAAAAGCTGATCTTGTACGTTGGGAATTAGAACATTATTTTTCCTGATAGTACTGATAGGAAGCTTTTGCTGTGATTCTTAAGTTTCTCATGACACTGTTTACGGCGATCCTGGCATTTTTTGGCCTATCGACGCCGACCCCCACCACGACAATAACTGAAGGACATACCCGGCCGACCGTAGGACCCCTGACCCAGAACCGGTCGGAAGCCGCAGAGCCAACGGACTCGACCACCGTTGTCACGGTCACCCCTCAATCCGGTGGCGTAACTATTCCCGAAGACCCCAACTTCAAGACCATCAAGGCCACGGAACCTACCGACTCCGCCATCAAGCTGGTACGCACCGCCAAAAAGGACGGTCGGGATCTCCTCAACGGTCGGGAACCCGGCGACGGCGAGGGACCCATCCCGGGAAGCGCACTCGACACCACCCTGCCGGCCACTGCCCATGTGGCCACCCCGGCGGAAATCGCCCAGGTTCGCACCAAAAACTGGCAGTCCACCGTTCGGGCCAACACCGTACTGAAATTCCAAGGCGCCCCCACCAGCAGCGACTGGGACTGGTTGCATCAGTACTATGCGGCCAAGCCGCCAAAGGAGAAAATCCCCGAGGCCGACGCCATCAATGCCTTCGCTGGCAGCAGCTGCAACGGTCGCGGTGCCGGAATCGCCTGGTTCAAGGGTGCTGAACTGCACTACTACCTGACCGACCGGGGTGCTCAATGGCATCGGGAATGCGACAACGCCAGCGATGAACAGCATGCGGAAGCCCTGAACTATATTGTGGGCCGCCCCACCGTATACCTCGATGGAAACGGCACCATGTACCTGAAGCGGCTAGCAGACGGCAAGGTCAGCCAATGGCGAGAGGTGCGCGGCTAACATGCCTCAACCCGGGGGACTAAGAGGTCATACGTCATACGTTTATCCTATGGATAACTCCCCTCGATCTGGGGCAATGGCACATAGCGTAGGTATATTAGTACGTATTCTAATTGTTAAAACCTATGGTCCGGCAGTTGGGAATCCGGCCTATAGGCAAAACGAAGGATCGTAAGGAAAACCCTATGAAGATGAAGATTTTCGCCGCCGGCATCGCTGCCGTGACTGTCGGGATGCTAGCGCCGATCCCAGCAATGGGCGTCGACAAGCCCAGCGACAGCGTATCGACAAGCATGACCGCAACCCCCCGGGACATCATCGACGACTGGCACAAACCGCACCCGGTTCCGCCGCTCAGCGGCACAATGCCGGCCGGAACCCACCCCGCCACCGCCGCCGACATGCAGAAATTCGTAACCAAGAATTGGGTGTCCGCCGTCAGCACCGCGAAACTCGACTTCACCCAGTCGAAACTGTACAAGGGGAACGAAGCCGAATTTCGGACCACATTCCGCAAAGCGGAGCAGAAATTCAACGGCAACGTGCCGGACACCGCCCGCACATTTGGCGGCGGCTCCACCTGCCGGGGCAGCCTGGTGCTGGTGTGGTTCGAAAACGACAACGTGATGCGGTTCATTGATGCGGGTCCCACCATTGCTGTTGCCTGCCAAAAAGAGGTGGAGGAACAGGACCGGGAGCTGCAAACCTACCTGAAACAGTCCACCATCTACTTCAATGAGGTCGGTGACCACATGTACTTGAAGCGGGCCTCGGATGGGGCCGTCAGCCACTGGAAACTCGCCGATGCGGAAACGGTGAATCGGTCATGATCTTTAAAATCTTCGCCACCCTCCTCGCGGCCGTCTTAGGGTTCTTAGGACTGCAACAACCCTCGACATCTTCGACGCCTCCCACGGTCACCACCAGCACCAGCGCGGTGGCAACCTCGGAACCCACCAGCACATCGACGCAGGTGAGCACATCGGTGCCTACCACAGCGCCGGTCGTAGCGGTGCCGGAATTCGGGATGACGGTCATTCCCGCACTGCCTGCCGACGCGCACCCCGGCACCGAGGCCGACATGCAGAAATTCGTCACCAGCCTGTGGGTGTCCCCCAATAGCACCGATGCGAAAATCGACTTCTCCCAATCGAAGCTGTACAAGGATTATCCCCCAATAGATTTCCTGCGCGACTTCGGGCCCCGGACTGCTAAACAACTGAAAGACACAACCGTGCCGGACAACACCCGCAGCTATGTGGGCGGCACCATGTGCCCCAAACTGCGGGGATTGGCGTGGTTTGAGGGCAACCGCATCCACACCATGAGCTGGTGGAAAACATACCCAACCAAAGGCTGCGGGATGGTTCCGCAAATTGAGGATACGGAATTCCAAAATTTCCTCAAGAACGCCACCCTGTATTTCAATGCTGCAGGTGACCGTGTCTATGTTGAACGCCACACCGATGGTGCCATCAGCGAATGGAAACTCCATAGCTAACCCACGGAAGATGCCAGCGAGGACAAACTCATGATTTTCAAGATTTTTGCCACAATCGTCGCATTCATCATGGGTTTATTAGGGCTGCACCAGCAACCGTCGCAACCAACCATGCCGACCACGCAGGTTACGCGGACAGTGCAACCGGAGGCTTCCGTGAAACCGGCCCAGCCCACCTCTACCAGCGCCACCAGCGCACCGGCGACATCGACCCCGATTCCGCCCCGGCCACCACTGATGGCGCTGTCGGATCTGCCGAGCGGTTTACACCAGGCAACCGATGCGGAAATGCAGAAACTTACCACTCACCGGTGGGTTTCCACCAGCCCGCTGATCTTCCGGGTCAATAATTACGCCGAAATAGACTTCACCACCAACCACGACACAAGTAGTCCCCGCCGAGTATTCTCCGGTGGCACCAAGTGCTGCACGGTGCAGGGAACCGTTCTGGTGGCGCGCAACACCATCAGCATCACCGCCTGGGGAGACTCGATAAAAACTGCCTGTGACCCGCAGGTCTTGGCGGTAGAAGACACAGAATTCCGGGAGTTCTTGGACCACTCCACTGTGTACTTCAACTCTGATGGCAGCAGCATGTATCTGAAACGAAGTTCAGATGGTGCCGTCAATGAATGGAAACTAGCTGATAACCAACATGTGAGGTAGGAAACATGATTTTCAAACTGTTTGACATGATTGTCGCAGCCATAATAGCGCTATTAGGCGTGAATGTGCCTGGACCGACGATACAGCCGACGGCGTCGCAAAGCAACGCCACCACGGTACAACCGCAGCCCACAGGCACGAAAGTCACCAGCACCCCGGCCACCCCCACGCCAACAGTGCCGGTGCCGAAGACGATCGGTGGGGCAACACTGCCGGCCGATGCGCACCCCGCCACTGATGCCGACCTTCAGAAGTTCATGCACAACGAGTGGATTTCCACCGCCTACAAGAAGGCTTCGCTGAACTTCTACGAATCGACACGCTTCATCCTCAAGGGCAATGAACTGGATTCGCGCCGGGCAAATGGCAATAACGCGACACCCAACGACGTTGGTTTCATCCCCGATGATGCCCGCAGCTTCACCGGCATTCCGGTATGCAACACGGCTGTGTCCTGGGCATCGTTCGAAAAGAACGTGATGCAAGTGTACTGGGGCCCAATGACCGAAAAGGCTTGTGGCGATGAGACCTTGTTGGATGAGGACATCATGAAGCATTTCAGCTCCAGGCCCAGCCTGTACTTCAACGCTGATGCCACCTATGTGTATGTGCAGGGCGGCGGCACCATCAGCGAATGGAAGTATAACGAGCACCCAACTCCCAAAGCCAGCAAGTAATTTTCACCACCTTTTGGAGGAGAAACACCATGATTTTCAAACTCTTTGCCCTGATAGTCGCGGCAGTTACCGGACTACTAGGCCTGCTTGGGTTGCACCAGCCGGTCCCGAAGCCACTGCCGACTCCCTCGACGCCAACCTCAATGCCGACCTCGACCGCATCGTCGGATTCCACCGGGGTGCCGGCCCCGAGCACGTCGGTGACCGCAGTACCGGAACCGTTGCGGCCGGTGGCGATGGATATGCCGGCCGGCACGCATCCCGCCACCAAGGCCGACATGAGTAAATTCCTGTCGCACAACTGGACCTCCACCGCGAACAAATATGCCGTGATCTATATGGGCAAGTCCCAGCCCTTTGACGGCACCGAGGAGATCAAGAAGGAATTCAACGGCAACGTGCCGGAAGGCCTGCGGATGCTTACGTACGATCCAACCTGCAACGCGGTTCAGACCGCGGTGTGGTTTGACGGCAATACGATGCGAACCACCGCCTGGGGCATGCAAACTCTGCGCGGCTGCCAAATTGATGTGGAGAAGCAGAGCGAAGAATTCCAGACGTTCATGAAGCAATCCGACATTTACTTCAACGCCGCTGGTGATCGTGCTTATTTGAAGCGCACCGACGGCAAAGTGAGTGAATGGATCATCGCTACCAATTAAGCTTTGCGACGCCAAAAATCCCCACTTTCGGGTGGGGATTTTTCTTGCGTCTTATGGGAGTCTCACGGTCTTATTCCCGCAATTCGGCAATGATGACGACCCCATCGCCCCGGTGGGCCGCGGCCCTATAAAACCGTTGGAGCCTGGTAAACGTGTCCATCGCCCACCCGTCGGGAACCCCCAAATGGGTGCTGGGCCCTTGGAGTGGTTTGAGGTTCATATTCGGCAAATCCGCCATGATAGTGATGACGATCTTGGGATGATTGACGGTCACCCAGGTATCCCAAGAGTGCCAGCCCGTTATCATGCTATTCAATGGGTCGGCACCCCACCCCAGGAGCATGAGCGGCACCCAATAATGGTGGGTGATAGTCATCGAAGGATAGCGGGTTTGATGCATGAGTTGGTGGGCGTCATGGGTGTAGGTGGGCGAATAACAAAGATTATCGAACACCCGTGCGGGCACCGCGTGGTAGTGGAGAACCAATTCCGCGGGCCGTTTCGCCACTGGTGCTGGTGCGGGCGGATCCTCGGGGAAAACAAGCTTTTTAAACCGGGTCAACTGCTCAACGGTTTCGGTGCTCATCCCCGGCAGTGGGTATTGCCACCGCCCAGCAGCATTCGGGTACTGGCATGTGGAGACGAAAAACTCTTCCCCGGAAAACACCAGTTCGGCGTTTCGGGTTGCACCGAAATCCGACTCCTCCGTGACAAACCGAACCTGATTATGGGACAAATAAAACGGCTTTGTTTCCCTAGGATCAACAGTCCACCCTTTGAAAAGGGCGTTTTGATTGGAGTGGCGGAGTTCCACCTTGGCGTTACGGATATAAAACTCATAGTAGGAGCCATACCACATGGATACGCAGGCCGGGATATAAATATCGTCACCATAGTAATAGGCGTCGTGGTCGATCCACAGCTCATCACGGACGGTTTCCGCCACATATGCGAGGAATTCTTCGCTGGTTATCATGTGTTTCCCAAACTTGTTTCAGCACAGCTAAAACGCCGAGGTGAATCCCCGAAGCCGCAGCGAATTACTCACCACAAACACCGAAGAAAACGCCATGGCGGCCCCGGCAAACATGGGGTTCAATAAGCCCATGGCAGCCACCGGGATAAGCACAATGTTATAGGCAAACGCCCAAAACAGGTTACCTTTGATCGTCGCCAAGGTGCGGCGCGAGAGCCGGATGGCGTCGACAATGCCGCGGGGGTCATCGTTCATGAGCGTAATATCGCTCGCCTCGATAGCAACATCAGTACCCGCGCCCATGGCCAGCCCCAGGTCCGCCTGCGCCAGCGCTGCGGCGTCGTTAATGCCGTCGCCAACCATGGCAACAACCTGGCCCGATTGTTGCAGCTCAGCGACCTTCGTCACCTTATCCGCGGGCAGCACACCAGCAATCACCGTGTCGATCCCCACCTTGGTCGCCGCCTGCCGCGCCGCCCCCTCGTTATCGCCCGTGAGCAGGATCGGCGTCAACCCCATCGCCTTGAGCTTGTCGACGGCCGCCGCGCTGGTCTCCTTGGGCTGATCCATCACCGAAATATGCCCCGCCAACTGCTTATCGACGTGCACCGCCACCACCGTAGCCCCGGTGTCGCCGCCCGATTCGGCCCGGCCTACTTCAACCCGACGGCCATCAACCATGCCGCTTACGCCCACCCCGGTCGTGCTCTGAAACTCCGTCACCTCCGGGATATCGGTGGCCTCCGCCACAATGGCCCGGGCGATGGGGTGCTCGGACGCATTCTCCACGGCCGCCGCCAGCTGTAATACCTCATCTTTCTCGAAGCCAGCCTCCGGCTGTATGCTGCTCACGGACATGATGCCCGTCGTAATCGTGCCCGTCTTATCCATCACAATGGTGGTGATTTTCTGGGTGTATTCCAGCACCTCAGGGCCCTTAATTAGCAATCCCATTTGGGCGCCCCGGCCGGTCCCCACCAGCAGGGCGGTGGGGGTGGCCAGCCCCAAAGCGCAGGGGCAGGCGATAATCAGCACCGCCACCGCCGCCGTGAATGCCTCGGCCAACCCATGGCCCAACACAAAAGCATGAACCAGCAGCGTGGCCACCGACACCAGAATCACCACCGGCACAAACACCTGCGAAATCCGGTCGGCAAGCTTCTGCACCGGAGCTTTCTTCGCCTGCGCGTCACTCACCAACTTTGCCATCTGTGCCAGCGTGGTGTCCGCCCCCACCCTGGTGGCCCGCACCACCAGCCGGCCCGAAGAATTCATGGTCGCCCCGGTGACCACACTATCCTTCGTCACTTCCACCGGCACCGATTCGCCCGTGAGCATGGACTCATCTACCGCCGAATGGCCCTCAACCACCACACCATCGGTGGCGATCTTCTCGCCAGGCTTGACGACAAACATATCCCCCACCGCGAGCTTGCTGATCGGAATACGGTGCGTGGCGCCGTCGACAAGCACGGAAACATCCTTCGCGCCCATGTCCAACAACGCCCGCAATGCCTCGGAACTGCGGCCCTTTGCGCGGGTCTCAAACCACCGGCCCAACAGCAAAAACACAATCACCATGCCCACGGATTCCAAATAGATTTGGTCCATGCCCTCATGTGAATGCGCCGACAAACTCATCGACATGCGCATATCATTCATGCCCGCGTTGCCGAAGAATAGGGCCCACACGCTCCAGAAAAATGCGGCTGACGTGCCCAAACTAATCAATGTGTCCATGGTGAATGCCCCATGCCGCAGATTCTGAAGCGCCGCCACATGGAAGGGCTTGCCCCCATAGAAAAACACCGGGCCAACCAGGGCAAAACTCAACCATTGCCAATTATTAAACTGCAGCTGCGGAATCATCGACAACGCCAACACCGGCACCGACAACACGGCGGAAATGATCAAACGCTTTCGCAAATCCGCGGCATGCGCATCCCGAGCCGCACTCGTGGCATCCGTGCCGGAGGCTTCCGAAAGCTCTGGGCCAGCGTCATTGTCTGGGGTTGGGGAATCTGGTGTGATTTCAAACGCATCGTAGCCGGCGCCCCGCACCACATCAATCAACTGCGGTATCTTCACGGATGCCGGATCGTAACGCACGTTGGCGGTTTCTGTGGCGAAGTTCACCGTGGCTTGGGCGCCCGGAACCTTATTCAGTTTCCGCTCCACCCGACCGGAACAAGATGTGCAGGTCATGCCGGTGACACCCAGGTCCACACTAATGAGTCCTGGAGTATTTTCTGTTATCACTTATAGAACCTCCATGTAAATAAACCATCAGGTATAACCACGCCTGCTGGGCAAAAATTCCCGTGGATATTGGGCCTACGGGCTGGCCTGCGCGGGCGCTGGGGTGGGCGCCGGGTGCCGCAGAAGTTCTAAGCTTGGTTTTCTGTTGACAGCCTCCCGTTTGCGCAGGGGGAATATTGGCCGAAAAATGGAAACCAAGCTTAGCAGAAGTGCTGAGCTTGGGTTCGGGGTTATCCGGGTTTTCGGGGGTCCTGAGTTGGCCGGAACTCCAGCTCAGCACACGTGCAGCCGGTGTGAATGTGCCCATGGCCTGTGCCGCAAAAGTTCTAAGCTTGGTTTTCGATTGGCGGCCTCCCGTTTGCGCAAGACAAGTGTTGGCCGAAAAATGGAAACCAAGCTTAGCGGAAGCGCTGAGCTTGGGTTTAGGGATGGGGCTGGGGGCTGGACTGGGTTGGGAGCCTTTGGGCGTCGTCAAGCAAAGAAAAACGCCACGGCAACGAGACCGTGGCGCAGGGCTGACCGCTAAGCCTTGACAGAATAGCCTGCCTCGGAAACGGCGGCGCTCACCTGGGCGTCGGTGAAATCCGAGCCCGACACGGCAACCTGGCCGGAAGCCACATCAACATCAACCTTGGTAACACCGGCGATCTCGCCCACCTCTTCGCGGACGGAAGCTGCGCAATGCTCGCATGTCATGCCTTCAACTTGGTAAGTTTTCGTCATGGGAATTCCTCTCTTTACGCTGGTTATAGGTATAACCCAAATAAAATGCGACGAAATCTTCGCTAACGGGAATAATGTGGACACTACTGAATGTTAGGAAGACTAGAACTTAGATAACTACTTTGAAGGAGAGAATGCAACCATGGCACTCGTAGAAGTAAGCAAAGACACATTTAACGACACGGTCACTCAAGAAGGCATTGTGCTTGTCGACGCCTGGGCCGAATGGTGCGGACCCTGCCGGCAATTCATGCCCGTCTACAAGAAGGCATCTGAAAAGCACGAAGACATCACCTTCGCCAAGCTCAACACCGAAGAAAACCAAGGCCTGGCCGCCGCCCTGGAAATCCAAGCCATCCCCACCATCATGGCCTTCCGCGATGGGATCATGGTTTTCCGGCAGTCCGCCGCCCTGCCGCCCGCAGCATTGGAAGACGTGATCGAACAAGTGCGCGCATTGGACATGGATGATGTGCGACGCCAAATCGCGGAACATAACGCTACGAACAACTAATATTATGGGTCTGTGGGAAACCGCGGACCCATAATTATGAGATATCTTCGGGATTCCCCACCACCATCATGGTTTTTCACGGGACCCCAGTGTGAGTCCGAGTACCTTCATCACACAGCTATGGGCTTTCGCACTACACTAGTAGATGCTTTTCAGCATGGTTGCGAGGGGCCTACGGCATAAAAAATATGTGTTCCACCCCTTCGAAACCCTGTATCGAATTTAGTAACAACTAGCGGAGGAAGCATATATCATGGCGAACCCATTTTCTAAAGGGTGGAAATATTTACAGGCGTCACTAGATCAAAGCATTGATGAAAACGCCGATCCTCAGATTCAAATTCGGCAGGCCGTCGAAGGGGCCAAAAAACAGCACCAGCAAATCTCCCAACAAGCCGCAGCGGTGATAGGGAACAAAAACCAACTGGAAATGAAACTCAACCGGTTGATCGAAGAGCAACAAAAACTTGCCGATAAAACCCGCCAAGCCCTCACCCTTGCTGACCAGGCAAACGCCCAGGGAGATGCCATAAAATCCCAAGAGTTCAGCTCCACCGCCGAAATTTACGCCACCCAACTTGTGAGCGTCGAAACCCAGTTAGAGGAAACAAAAACCCTCCACGCCCAAGCCACCCAAAACGCCGAACAAGCCAAACGCCAAGTGCAACAATCCGAGGCACGGCTCAAGCAACAATTGGCTGAAGCCGATCAGTTGCTCAATCAGGCTCGCCAGGCGAAGATGCAGGAATCCGCCACCAAGGCCATGGACACCATGAACCAGCTCAAGCCTGATGACAGCGTTCCCACTCTCGACCATGTGCGAGCCAAAATCGAATCCCGCTACGCCACCGCCATGGGCGCCCAGGAGCTGCTGGAAAACTCCGTTGGCGACCGGCTCGCTGAAATCGAGGCGGCAAGCAACGACATGAAAGCCTCCGCAAAACTCGCCGAAATCCGCGCCCAAATGCACGGCGGCGACAGCGCCACCGGTGGCCAGCTCACCGCTGGGTCCGATTCCACCAGCCCCCAACTACCCGCAGGTACCGGCATGAATACCGGTGTGGGCACTAATACTGGTGTCGACGCCGGAACGACGCCGCAATCCGGTTTCGGGGCCGGGAATACCGGAACTGGGAGCGCTGGGGTTGGGGGGACGGGGGCCTTCCCGGCCTCGGGCGGGCCGGCAGCAGGTGGGCCGGTAGCAGGGACCCCGATGTCAGGGACGCCGAGCGTTCCGAGTACCCCGGCAGCAGGCACCTCGGCCCCGAGCGTTCCGGTGACGGGCAGCTCGGCGCCGACGACTCCGGCAACAGGAATCCCGGCGACAGGGACGTCGGCAACAGAGACGTCGTCGGTCTCCACGACCCCCATGGATGCAGAACCTGTGTTCGAAGAGGTGGGTCCAGACCAAAACCCTTTTAAACCCGCAGGCTCTTCTGGAACAACCAGCGTCACCAACACCCTCGACGTTGACGACGCCGATGTGGTGGAAGACTCCACCGACGAGCCAGCCGGTACCAAGCCAAAAACCACCCCAAATACCGGGAGCACCGGCAGCGCCGGAAACAGCAATACTACTGGTAACGGCTTCCAACTCCCCGGGCCACAACACAAAGAGCTCTAAAGCCACAGGAATAGCCAGCGAAAAACACCCCAATTTTCGTTGGTTTCCTCTGGGGGTAGCGCACCTACCACAAGCTCCTCAGGCGTGTGGGTAATGCTACTGTTTTTTCATGGCCCATGGATCCTCGGCTAGGAGAAGCCCTGCTTATAGCAGCTCAAACCGCCCGAAGCGTTCATCGCACTCGGCGCATTCAGCGCATTCGGCGCGTGTGACGAACGCGCCGGGTGCTCACGTCACACGTGATGCGTCGCGTTCGTATCAGGGGCATTCATATCGAGGTCGGGTATTGGGAGTGCTTATGCTCTCCCAGTTTTTTGCTGCGTTTCCCCTGGGCATGGTGACCGCGCTCATCCAATTGCAGTATGCGCACCATCATCAGGCGTCGGGAGTGTCTTGGCTGAGCATTGTGTCCCAGGTGGGGTGCGTAGCAGCAATCATTGGACTTACGAGGATCACCCTGCGGCAGGGACGTCGATTAGCGCTGGTAGCTGGCATGGGGCTCATGTTGGCGGCCAGCGTGTTGGGGTTAGTCTCCGCCCTGCTCGACGTGGATTTACTGCTCTACCTTGTTGCTTTCCTGTTGGGGGCGGGGTTGGCCGCGAACTGGTACACCCCATTTGCCGCCACGGATTTCTCCTCAAAAACATCGCGTGCCAGCGATTTCTCCTATGTCCTGAGTATGACTGCTATAGGGATGGCCCTGGGGTCACCAGTGGTGAACTACACATATTATTTGGAGCAACAGGCGGAAATTCCCCTTGGGGTCATTGGGTTCACGCTATGCATGCTGTGTTGCATGGTATCGGTCATTATTCTCTGGTTTGGCCTCCATCCCATATCGGGCACCATGCAGCAATCCGAACATTTGAGCGAAGATAATGATGCCCGGTTTCGGTTTATAGAAGCGCCAGGCGCAAGCGCCGCAATAGTGACGCTCACCGCCATGATCTTAGTGATCGATCTCCTCTGGACCACAACCACGGTCTATGTGGTGTCTTCCGAAAATGAACTGTACGGCACGCAGTCATTGATGCTGGTGGGGGCAGCCCAAATATTGTCGAGCCTGATCGGATATGGCATGTCTCCCCTGTTCGGCGTGGTAGCGGATCGGCTGGGGCGCACCCGGGTGGTGGCGACAGGCTACGGCCTGGCGGTGATAGGTTGCCTGATTTTAGTGGTTGCGGCCAGCGAGACCATGTGGGTGCTCGCGGCCATTGTGATATTAGGCATCGGCAAGGTTGCGGTGATGGTTGCCACCGGTGCTTTGCTTGTCGACGCCGTACCGCGCCACCACCGCGTCATCTTGCAGGGATGGGCTGGCGGCATCAGCGTGGCCGTTGCACCCCTGGGCACCGTGATGGCATTCTTGGGCATGCCCCGGCTGGCAGCCATCGGCATCATAGTGCTCATCATCGTGTTCTTTTTCGTATTCGGGGCAGTGCGCCGCACTCCCCGCCACGATTAGTCAAACCGATTATTCACCAAAATCCCCCGAATACCCGTGTGAAACCCATCTCGCAATTGCACCCGCTGGGTTTCAGTCAAGGTATATTCGTGCAGCGCATCGCACGCAAACTGCAGCAGTGGCCGGTCGATTTCTGGGGGCAAACCCCCGCCAGAAAGTAGATGGGCGGAATCTCGCTGTTCGCTGGTGGCGGCGTTTTCATACCACCAGATGGCATATTGTTGGCCCACATCAAACGGGGTAAGAAACCCGGCGGAAGTCCACACCTCATTATGCAAGGGCACATAATGCGAGCGGAGCTTGCGCCGGGGGGCCATCATGGAAGGGTTGGGGCGCCTGGTGGGCGCATCGGCTGGCGAGGGTTTTGCCTTGCCGTCGGAAGCAGCCGATGGGGTTTCGGCGGTTTTTCCCTCCGAACTCATGGTGAGCGAAATCTGCCCAGTTTGTCGAATGGAGTGGCTATTGTCGGTAAGCGTCTCCATGGTGGTGTGGCTGACCGTAATAGTATTGATATCGTCGAGTTCTGGTTCCGAAAACTCGGGGTCCACTTGTTCAGCAGGTTTATCAGGTTCGGGTACAGATTCGGTGGCTTCCACTTCGATGGCGACCACCTTGGTTTCTTCGTCGTCAAGCGGATCATCCACAGTGCGCACAATTGGTGGCAGGGGGCCTTCCAACACATGCAGCTGCATGCAATCGCCGAAATCCTCGCGCGGGTCGAGTATAACCAGGGAATCACAGGCGTGCCGCAGGGCGGAAGACATGGAGTCCCAACCAAACCCATAAAGATGCACGCGAATCCCATGATTCACCGCTTCTTGCACGCCCGGAATCATGTCGGCGTCGCCCGATACTAATACAATATCGGTGACTTCCTGACGAACACTGGTGAGTACCATGTCGGCAACCAGCCGGGTATCGACGGCTTTTTGCGTACGACGCTCACCCCATTCGATGAGCTGTCCGGCCCGCAACTGCACCCCATCGCAGGTACGCAGTGCGCGCTGGTAGCGATGCGGTCCGGTGTCGGGAATCCCGTCATACCAAAACTGCCGGTGAACGGGCTGTTCAAATTGTTCAGTCACCATGGTTCCTAATGTTCGAACCACGGCAGGTAGATCTATTTCTAATTGTGCTCGGGCACCAATTTCCCACGAGTTATAAAAGCTCGCCAAAAGGTACGACGTATCCACAAAGATTTGTGTGCGTTCAAGCATGGCTCCTGATGTTTCTTTCGTGTCTAAATAGCTAAATTAAGTCGTTAATATCAAGCATGCCTTAAAGCAAGCTGCAAGTCGACACGACATTCAAAGCCCCAGCGTACAACTTTGCGGCCACCATAATTATATCTATAGAAGTATGAGCTCAAGTACCTGTGTTAGTTACATCAAGAGCGTAAGCTAGCAAACTTTGTATAGTTTTTCCCGGTTTTTGTTGTTGTGACGTGGTGGTTTGTGGTTTTGTGGTGGGGTTTGTATATTTGT
>ERZ772946.20-NODE-20-length-108016-cov-11.1221_pt1 | contig 108016 bp, 104 predicted proteins | sample MGYA00511680_ERZ772946 | MGnify/ENA primary metagenome ERZ772946 (study PRJEB29015, sample SAMEA2737918) | human oral metagenome | biome: human oral; feature: human-associated habitat; material: dental | place: China | collected 2016 ... | reverse complement strand
ATTTCAAGCGATCATCAAAGCGGCGCGCGCGAGCTTTTGGGGCAGAGTGAATGGGGCGTACTGGTGGGCGTGAACGATCTAGAAAGCACTCAAGCGGCGATGCAAAAAGCGCTGGATGATGAAAATTATGTAAAATTTTATGAGAAAAAGGCTAAAATTAGAGCCTCGTTTTTCGATAAAAAACGGATAGCAAGCGAGCTGATCGCAAAAATAGAACAAATCGACGAAGGAAAATAGGCGTGGGTGAAGAAAAAAAGGCTTTTAGCGTCAGAGAGATCGACGAAGGATCGGACGATCAAAAAGGCGCGCAATCAATGGGTGCCGACAAAGCTGCCTTAAGCGAAAATTTTGCTAGTGAGGGAAATTTTGACGCAGAGTATTCCGCAAGCGGCGGAGAGAATTTTAGCGGCGAAAATTCCGAGCTTAAGGGTAGCGAGGATACCGCGCCTCAGAGCGATAAAAATTCCGCGCACGCCGGCGTTAAAAATTTAAGCGACGATCAAACGCGCGCTGTTTCTGCAAAAATGCGAGCACAAAAAAAATCCAAAAAGACTAAAAAATCAAGCGGACCAAATTCCACCTCGGTAAATTCTGAAAATTCCGCAGGCGCAAATTCTACAAACTCAAATTTAAAGGGCGCTGCAAATTCCACGAGCAAAAATTCTACAAATAAAAATTCCGCTGGCACTGCGAACTCTACAAATAAAAATTCCGCAAAAGCCGCTAATTTGGCTAAATTTAAAAATGCGAATTCCGCAAGCGCTTTAAATTCTACAAACGGCATAAATTCTGATAATTCTAAAAACTCTACAGCAGAAAATTCCCAAAATTCTAAAAATCAGGCAGCTGGCGCGCTTCCTGCTAGGCGCAGAATTTTTGGCTTCATAAAAAATTATGAGTTTTCAAAGCATATTTTGCTGATGATTTTGTTTGCGTTTGCCTTTAGCGTGGCGTTTCGCATGTGGTGGGTGCACTGGGCGAGCGGATTTCCGAACTACTTTTTTTGGGATGGCGAGCTGATGATAAACACCAACGACGGCTACGCCTTTGCAGAGGGCGCGCGCGACCGACTCGCCGGCTTTCATCAGCCCAACGATCTTAGTTATTTTAGCGCGCCGCTTTCGATCGTGACGGCGTTTTTGGCTGAAATTTTGCCCTTTAAAATCGAGACGATCTTCGTTTATCTGCCGGCTTTGTTTAGCTCGCTCATCGTAGTGCCGATATTGCTTATCTCAAGTGAGTTTCGCTGCATGCGCGCGGGCTTCATCGGCGCGCTTGTCGCGAGCGTGGCGAATAGCTACTACAACCGCACGATGGCGGGGTATTACGACACCGATATGCTAAATATCGTGCTTGCGATGTGTATTTTGTGGGCGCTCATCCGTATCTGCACGCGCGGTTCGCGCAGCACGCTGTTTTGGCTGGGTGCGTTTACGATATTTTATATGTGGTGGTATCCCTCAAGCTTCTCGCTAAATTCCATGATGTTCGCCATGTTTTTCGCCTACACGCTGATTTTTAAGCGAAAAAGTGCGGTAAATTACGAAGCGATGATCATCTTTTTGATCGCTTTGTGCTCCACGCCGATTGCGGTAAAAATTTTAATCTCGCTTGCGCTATTTTGGCTCTTTGCGTTTAGAGGAAAGCTATTAAATTTTAAAATTTTAGCGATTATCGGCGCGCTTGCCGTAGTCTTTTTCGTCGCAAACGGAGGTCTTAGCCCGATCATCTTTCAGGCGAAATTTTATATCTTCCGTTCCTTTGCGGACAACGCCGATACGGCATTTCATTTTTTCAACGTCAATCAAACGATCCAAGAATCAGGCATCGTGCCGCCTAAGATCTTTATGGAGCGCATCAGCTCGCACGTCGCGGTTTTCGTGATCGCGGCAATCGGATATTTGCTGCTTTGCTTTAGGCATAAGGAATTTTTGCTCTCGATCCCGCTTTTGCTTTTGGGCTTTGCGGCGAACAAAGCAGGCCTTAGATTTACGATCTATGCCGTGGGTGTGATGGGACTGAGCTTCGGATATATTTTGTATTTTTGCGTAAAGCGCTTGGATCTGCCAAAGATCGCTGCACGCGCGATACTGCTTATTTTAACGGCGCTTGCCATTTACCCCGCATGGCAGCACATCGTCTCGTACAAGGTCGATACGGTCTTTTATCAAAGCGAAGTGCGGGTGCTCGATGAGCTTAAAGATAAAGCGAAGCGCGAGGATTACGCGCTTTCGTGGTGGGACTATGGATACGGCATACGCTATTACAGCGACGTAAAGACCCTTATCGACGGCGGCAAACATCTCGGCAACGATAATTTCCCCGTTAGCTTCGCGCTTTTTAAAGATCAGATGAGCTCTGCAAATATGGCGCGCCTGGATGTCGAATATACCGAGCGCGGATATAGCGAAAAAATTCCAAACAAGCTAAAGCAAATTTTAAAAGATTACAACGCGACCGACGTCAATGATTTTATCTTAAGCTTGGGACTGGCTGATTTTAAGCCGCCGAAGCCTACGCGTGACATCTATTACATCTTGCCCGATCGTATGATGAATATCTTTCCCGTCGTCACGCAGTTTTCAAACATCGACATCACCGACGGCAAGCAGCTAAGTGAGCTGTTTTTCATAACGAGCGATAGGTTCGTTCAGGATCAAAGCGGCGTGCATATGGACAACGGCTTTTCTATCTCGTCTAGCCTTTTAAATTTAGAATATAGCGGCAGAAAATTCGCGATCAATACCTTTTACGAAACGAGCTACGACGCGAACGGCAAGCTTTCGGTAAAAGAGTTTAATATGGACAGCAGCGCGCAATTTTACGTGATTTTCATGCGCGATTACGGGCGATTTTTGCTGCTAGATAAGACGATGCTAAACTCAAGCTACATTCAGCTTTTTGTATTTGAAAGATATAGGCCCGAGCTATTCGAGCCTGTGATCTTAAGCCCTGCCGTGAAAGTTTATAAATTAAAGCGCTAGATAAAATTTTGCCGCAAGCTAAGGAGAAATTTATGAAATTTAATCTCGCAACGCCAAGCAAGGAATGCAGCATATGGCTCGCATAGGGTTTTTAAGCCATGCCGATATGAGCTTACATTTCTTTCGTCGCCCGATAATGCAGGCTTTAAAAGAGCGCGGACACGAGGTTTTTGCAATCGCTCCTCGAGGTGCTTATACGCAGGATTTAGCGCGCGATTTTAATGCCATAACTTACGATCTTGATCGAGCGAGCCTGAATCCGCTTACCGTATTTAGCAACACCAAAGCCCTTGCGCGCGAGTTAAAGAGGCTAAATTTGGACCTGCTGCAAACAGCTGCGCACAAATCAAACGTGTTTGGTACGCTGGCGGCTCGAGAGGCGGGTATAAAATATGTGATAAACTTAGTCGAGGGGCTAGGCAGCTTTTATATCGACGAAGATATTAAAACAAGGCTTGTGCGAGCGGTTTTGGAGAAGCTTTATAAATTTTCATTTTCGCAGGCGGATGCTTGCGTATTTGTAAACGATGCCGATCCCGATTATATGCTATCTCGCGGGCTTATTGCGAAGCAAAAGGTCATAAGGATTAAAAGTGTAGGCGTAAATGCTGAAAGATTCAACCCCAAAATCGTTAATGCAGCGGATCTGGGCGAGGATTTGCACGGCAAAAAGATCGTACTGATGATAGCTCGCGCGATGTGGCATAAGGGCGTGAGAGAATTCTATGAAGCAGCAGAAATTTTAAAAGATCGATCGGATGCGAAATTTGTCTTCGTAGGCGAGGGCTTTGCGGGCAATAAAAGTACCGCTGATCCTGCGTTTTTGCGAAGCGGTGCGGTGCATTATCTGGGTGCCAGAAATGATGTGCCAGAGCTTTTGAAGGCTAGTTACCTGCTAGCACTTCCTAGCTACAAGGAGGGCTTTCCGCGCACGGTTTTAGAGGCGATGAGCATGGCGCGAGCTTGCGTGGTAAGCGACTGCAGCGGCTGCCTCGAAGCCGTGCAGGATGGCGTCAACGGTCTAATCTGCCGCACTCGCGACGCGAATGATCTTGCGCGAAAGATCGAAATTTTATTGGACGATGCTGCGCTTTGCGAGAGGCTCGGGCAAAACGGGCGCGAGATGGTGCTTGCAAATTACGACGAAAAAATTGTCACGGAAAAATATTTAGAGGTTTATAGGAAATTTATCGATGTATAGGTGTTTTTTAAAGCGCGCGCTTGATTTTACGGCGGCTTTGATTTTGATTATTTTGGTTTCGCCCGTGATGGCGCTTACGTGGTTTTTGATCCGCAAGCACATTAGCAAAAGCACGATTTTTACGCAATCTCGCCCGGGGTTTGATGAGCAAATTTTTAAAATTTACAAATTTAAAACGATGAGCGACGAGCGCGGCGCAGACGGCGAGCTTCTACCCGACGAAGAGCGGCTGAACGATTACGGTAAAAAGATCCGCGCGCTAAGCCTGGATGAGCTGCCGCAGCTTTTCAACGTGCTAAAGGGCGATATGAGCTTCATCGGGCCGCGACCGCTGCTAATCGAATACTTGCCGCTTTATTCGCCGCAGCAGCGCCTTAGGCACAGCGTGCGCCCGGGCATCACGGGGCTTGCGCAGGTAAACGGTCGCAACGCGATCAGCTGGGAGAAAAAATTTGAGTTCGACACGTATTATGCGCAGAATTTAAGCTTCGCGCTTGATCTTAAGATCGCGCTTTTAACGATTAAAAAAGTGCTTGAGAAAGAGGGCGTGAATAAAGAGGGCATGGCGACGACGGAGAAATTTAATGGGCACAACTAAAATTTATGTTTACGGCGCGAGCGGACACGGGCTGGTGGTCGCGGACGTCGCGCTAGCCGCACGCGGGGCTAAATTTAGCGAGGTCGTTTTTTTAGACGACGCGGCAGGGCTGAAATTTAGCGAGGATCTGCCGAAGCATCCCGTAATAATCGCAATCGGCGATAATAAAACCCGCGCAAAGATCCAAGAGAAGGTGGCGCGCGCCGGTTTTGAGATAGTGACGCTAATTCATCAAAGTGCCATCGTTAGCCCAAGCGCCTCTATCGGAGAGGGTGCGGTCGTAATGCCCGGCGCCGTGATAAACGCGCGAGCTAAAATCGGTCGCGGCGCGATAATCAATTCAGGCGTCGTAATCGAGCATGAGTGCGAGATCGGCGAGTTCGCGCACATTAGCCCAAACGCAGCGCTTGCGGGCGGCGTGAAGGTTGGGGCGTTTTCGCACATTGGAATCGGTGCCAGCGTCATTCAGAGGCTAAGTATCGGGCAGCGCTGTATCATTGGCGCAGGCGCTGCGGTCGTGCGCGACATAGCTAGCGACAGCGTAGCCGTAGGCGTGCCCGCTTGCGTGATTAAAAAAAATGGCTGAATTTAAAATTTATAGCATTAAAAGTGATAAAATCCGAGCATTTAAATTTTATACCGAAAGCTAAATTTAGCCTTGCGACGCGCGAGGTTAAATTTAAAGATCAAGGAAGGATAGAGATGGCAAGAGTATTTTTAAGCCCGCCGAATATGGGCGGCGATGAGCTTGAGTATATAAAAAAGGTATTTGAGAGTAACTATATCGCGCCTTTGGGCGAATACGTTAATCGCTTTGAGGACGCAGTGAAGTCCTATACTGGCACGCGCGGCGCGCTAGCGCTAAACGCAGGCACGGCGGCGCTTCATCTAGCGCTTCGCTGCAGCGGCGTAAAGGACGGCGACGTGGTGCTTGGCTCCACGTTTACCTTCATGGCGTCGCTAAATCCGATATTTTACGAGCGCTGCGTGCCGGTGCTGATAGACAGCGACGAGAGTTGGAATTTAAGCCCGAAGCTGCTTAAAGAAGCGATCAAAAAATCGCCGAAAAAGCCAAATGTGCTCGTCGTTACGCATCTTTACGGACAGGCTGCGAAGATGGATGAAATATGCGAAATTTGCGCGAACGAAGGCATTGATGTTATCGAGGATGCCGCAGAGGCGCTGGGCGGATTTTATAAGGGTAAAGCATTAGGCGGTATCGGAAAATGCGGCGCGCTAAGCTTTAATGGCAATAAAATCATCACTACTTCAGGCGGCGGCATGCTGATCTCAGACGATGAGGAGCTAGTGGCTAAGGCTAGATTTTTAAGCACCCAGGCGCGCGAGCCGCTGCTTCACTACGAGCACAAGGACTACGGCTATAACTACCGCTTAAGCAACGTCTTAGGCGCTATCGGCGTAGGTCAGATGGAGGTCTTGCCGCAGCGCGTAAAGAGAAAACGCGAAATTTTTAAAATTTACGAGGATCTGTTTAGAGGCACCGACGTAGAGTTTATGCCCGAAGTAGAAGGCGGCGAGGGCAATAGATGGCTTACAACGCTATTATTTAAGAAAAAAGACGCTCATCTAAAGGTAATCGATGCGCTAAATAAAGCCGATATCGAATCTCGTCCGCTTTGGAAGCCGATGCATCTGCAAAGCATCTTCGCAGGCGCGCTTAGCGTAGTTGACGGCACGAGCGAGGATATGTTCAGTCGCGGCATCTGCCTTCCTAGCGGCACCGATATGAGCGACGAGACGATCGAACGCGTCGTAAAAATCGTAAAAGAAAACATTTGATGCTGTTAAAACCCACTAAATTTAGCCGCTTCGCGTTTTTTTTGCTAGGAGATATTTTTATCTCGATCCTCTCCGTTTATATCGCGTTTTTGCTGCGATTTAGCGGAGATATACCGAACGAATTTTATAAAGGCGCGCTGCTTAGCGCCTCGAGCCTTACTGCGATTAAAATTTTCTATTTTTGGTTTTTGCGGATCTATTTAGTTCCGTGGAGATTTTTCGGGCTATACGAAGCGAGGAAGCTCTTTTATGCGCACGTTATGGCAGCGCTTACCTTTTTGATCCTGTTTTTTCTAGCGAGTAAAATTTTTAACCCGTTCCCGCGCTCGGTCATCATCATTGATGCGGCGATCTCGTTTATTTTAATCGGTGGGATTAGAATTTCAAAGAGGATGTTTCTAAGCGAGAAGAAAAACATCACGAATAACGAGCCCTGCATCGTCGTGGGCGCTACAAGCAAGACCTTTCACGTCCTAAAAGGTATGCGGCAAAAATATATCAACTACTATCCCGTAGGCGTCGTGGACGGGCGGCCTGAGCTTGTGGGAACGTATTGCGAAAATTATGTCGTCAGAGCCAAGGGCGAAATTCCGCAGATGATCAAAGATAGCGGCGCCAAAACCGCAATCATCGCGCTGGCGCTGTATCCGGACGAGCTAAAGCAGCTTTACGACGAGCTTTTTGCGTACGGGCTAAAGGATATTAAGCTCTTTTCGCTTTTGGAGGATGAGAGCAAAAAGATCCGCGACGTATCGATCGAGGATCTGCTCGCTCGCAAGCCAAAAGACCTCGACACCAAGGCGATCGAAAATTTTATCAAAGACAAGATCGTGCTGGTAACGGGCGCGGGCGGCACGATAGGAAGCGAAATTTGTAAGCAATGCTTGAAATTCGGCGCAAAGCGTCTTATCATGGTCGAACACAGCGAGTTTAACCTCTACTCGATTAACGAAGCTACGGGCGCGGACGCGCGCAACGAGCTAAAGATGATAAACGTCGTTTATCGCCATGAGCTGGAGGAGGTTTTTGCAGAATTTCGTCCCGAGGTAGTCGTGCACGCAGCGGCGTATAAGCACGTGCCGCTATGCGAGTTTAACCCGCATCTAGCGGTCAAGAACAATGTCGTTGGCACGAAAAACGTAATCGATCTATCCAAAAAATATGGCGCGAAAAAGGTCGTTTTGATCTCGACCGATAAGGCGGTGCGACCGACGAACATTATGGGCACGACGAAGCGTATCTGCGAGCTTTACGCGCTAAATTCCAACGACGCGGCAAGCGATACGCAGATCGTCGCCGTGCGCTTCGGAAACGTGCTCGGCTCAAGCGGTAGCGTCATCCCTAAATTTAAACGCCAGATAGAAGCGAACGAGCCGCTTACCGTTACGCACCCCGAGATTACGAGATATTTTATGCTCGTTAGCGAGGCGTGCCAGCTCGTGCTTCAAGCCGCCTCCATCGCGCAGGGCGGCGAGCTTTTCGTGCTGGATATGGGCGAGCCCGTAAAGATCGCCGATCTTGCCAAGCGAATGCTGCAACTTGCCGGCAAGGAGGAGCTGGGTATTAAATTTGTAGGTCTGCGCCCCGGCGAGAAGCTTTACGAGGAGCTTCTGATCGACGAAAACGACAAGAGCACGAAGTATCAATCCATCTTCGTAACCCACTCCGCAAAATACGACCTGCAAGAGCTAAGCTCGCAGATCGAGGAGCTTAGCGAGTGCGAGGACGCGCAGGTCGCGGATAAGCTAAAGCGTATCGTGCCTGAGTTTTCGCATCGATTGAACGGTGCGAAGGAGCCTGCTTGATCGGTATCGTAGATTACGGCGCGGGCAATATCCAAAGCGTGATGAACGCGCTTAGCTTCTGCGGCGCTAAATTTTGCCTCGCGCGCAGCCCTGAGAAGCTTTTGAGCTGCGATAAAGCCCTGCTTCCTGGCGTGGGCGCATTCGGCGAGGCGATAGATAAGCTTCGCGCAAACGGTATGGATGACGCGATTAAAGAGTTCGTCGCAAGCGGCAGATATTTTTTAGGCATCTGCCTGGGGATGCAGCTTCTGTTTGAGCAAAGCGAGGAATTCGGCGCACGCAGCGGGCTTGGAATTTTGCCCGGTCGCGTCGTGAAATTTGACAAAACGAAATTTAATATTCGGGGGGCGGAATCTGGCGAGCGCTGCGGGCAAAATTTTGCCTGCGCCGAAAACCTAAAGATCCCGCACGTCGGCTGGAACAGCGCGCATTTTATCAAGCACTCGCCGATAAATGCGGGCTTGGGCGAGTTTGAGTATCTGTATTTCGTGCACTCCTACCACGTCCTTTGCGCGCGCGAGATCACGCTTGCGAGCACGTTTTACGGCTATGAGTTTGCAAGCGCGATCTGGCGCGAAAACGTATTCGCCTTTCAGCCGCATCCCGAAAAAAGCCACGATGCGGGCATAAAAATCATTAAAAATTTTACGGAGCTGTGATGGAAATTTTCCCTGCGATCGATTTGAAACAAGGATACGCCGTGCGCCTTAGCAAGGGCGAGATGCAAAGCGCAAAAATTTATTCCAAAGACCCCTGCGAGCTAGCCAAAAAATTTGAAGATCTCGGCGCTAAGTGGCTGCATTTAGTTGATCTCGACGGCGCGTTTGCGGGCGAGGCGGTAAATTTCAAAGCGATCGAGCGGATCGTAAAAAGTACGAGTCTGCGCGTAGAAGTGGGCGGCGGTATCCGCGACGAAGCGCGCATAAAGGAGTATTTGAACTTAGGCGTCGATAGATTTATCCTGGGCTCGGCGGCGCTAAAAAACCCGGATTTCGTAAAGCAAATGGCGAAGCTTTACCGCATCGTCGTGGGCATAGACGCAAAAGAGGGGCTCGTAGCGACCGAGGGCTGGGCGGAGCTAAGCCGCGTAAAAGCGACCGATCTGGCGCGAGACTACGCGGACGCGGGCGTTTGCGCGATCATCTGCACCGACATATCGCGCGACGGTATGCTAAGCGGCGTAAACGTAGAATTTAGCCGCTCTATCGCGAAAGCTAGTGGTATCGACACTATCGCAAGCGGCGGCGTTAAAGATATAAACGACATAATCGCACTTAAAAACGCAGAGCTCATAGCAGGCGTCATCGTCGGCAAGGCGTATTACGAGGGCACGCTCGATCTTAAAAAGGCGTTTGAGACTCTATAAAAACGTCCGAGCGTAAGCAAAGTTTGAACTAAATTTCAGTAATATGCAAATTTTAAAATTTAAAGGCGATGTGAGGCGATGAAAGATTTTTTTTATGAGATGATCGTAAAAAGCGCGAATGCAAGCGAGCTTTTCAAGAGCTTTGCGTTCGAGCTCGGCGTTACCTGCGTCGAGGAGGATGGCGATCGCTTCATAATCCGCGACGAAGAGGATCTGCAAAATTTAAAATTTGCGTTTGAGGAGTTTAAAAAGGGGCTCGCGCGATCTCTCAATTTAGACGCCGATCTGCAGATCGAAATTTCAAAAAAGCCTAATATCGATTGGATCGAGCAGTATAGAAAAGGCGTCGCGCCCGTGGCGGTCGGTAAATTTTACGTCCGTCCGAGCTGGTGCGAAAGATCGCAAAATCCCGCGCTAATCGATCTGCTGATCGATCCTGCGCTGGCGTTCGGTTCAGGCCATCACGAAAGCACCAATATGTGTCTGGCGCTGCTTAGCGAGCTTACTTGCGCGGGCATGAGCGCGCTTGACGTGGGCTGCGGCAGCGGAATTTTAAGTATCGCGATGAAAAAACTGGGCGCAAAGGTAAGCGCCTGTGATACCGACGAGCAGGCGGTGACGGCTACGCAGCAAAACGCCGAGAAAAACGGCGTGCAGATCGATAAAATTTGGCTCGGCAGTGTTTCAAGCTTAAACGAGCAAAGCTCAAGCGCAGCCGCGCAGCCGCAGTTTGATCTAATCGTCGCAAATATAATCGCCGACGTGATTTTGATCCTAAGCGCGGATCTGAAAAAAGCGCTGAAACCGGGCGGCAAGCTCGTACTGTCGGGGATTTTAGAAAAATATAAAGATAGGATCGAGCAAGCTTTTTCGGATTTAAATTTCGTGCAGATGAAAAAGCAAAACGAATGGCTTAGCTTCGTTTATGAAAGGAAAATATGAACAACAACCAAAACAATCAACCCCCTCAAAACGGCGGTGGAAACAATTTTTTCAATAAAAATCCGATCGGCGTTTTTATAATTTTTGCGCTTATTTTGATAGTCGTGTTTAAAGCGATATCCCCAAGTGGTGGATTTGATAGCGGTGGAGTGCTGGGCTCCGTTTCAGGCGAGAGCAGAAACGTAACTTACTCCGAGCTAAAATCGCAGATCAAAAACTCCCAAGTAAGCATGGTTTCCATCGGAAGCTCCACGATTAAAGCGCAAGTCGGCAACGTAATCTACACCGCCAAGCGCGTGGATGATCCCGAGCTAGTTCAAATTTTAGAATCGCGCAAAATTCCATACGGCGCGTATAACGAGAGCAACTTTTTAACCGATCTGCTTTTTAGCTGGGTCTTGCCGCTCGTGATTTTCTTTGGAATTTGGATGTTTTTAGCCAATCGCATGCAGCGCAATATGGGCGGCGGCATGCTCGGCATCGGAAGCTCTAAAAACCTGGTAAGCGCCGAAAAGCCAAAGGTTAAATTTAGTGATGTAGCGGGCGTCGAAGAGGCGAAAGAGGAAGTTAAGGAGATCGTAGATTTCTTAAAAAACCCCGAGCGATATATCAGCCTCGGGGCTAAAATTCCAAAAGGCGTGCTTTTAGTGGGCCCTCCCGGCACGGGTAAGACGCTGCTAGCCAAAGCGGTCGCGGGCGAAGCGGATGTGCCGTTTTTTTCGGTATCGGGCTCCAGCTTCATCGAGATGTTCGTAGGCGTGGGCGCCAGCAGGGTGCGCGATCTATTCGATAACGCTAAAAAGCAGGCTCCGGCAATCGTTTTTATCGACGAGATCGACGCGATCGGCAAAAGCAGAACCGCAGGCGGCATCGGCGGCGGTAACGACGAGCGCGAACAGACGCTAAATCAGCTACTTGCCGAGATGGACGGCTTCGGCTCGGAATCAAGCCCGGTGATCGTCCTTGCGGCTACCAACCGCCCCGAGACGCTGGATGCGGCGCTTCTGCGTCCGGGCAGATTCGATAGGCAGGTTCTGGTCGATAGACCCGATTTTGACGGCAGAATGGCGATTTTAAAGGTGCATATGCGCGACGTTAAATTTGCCCGCGACATCGATATCGAAGAGATCGCGCGCCTTACCGTGGGCTTTGCGGGAGCTGATCTTGCAAACATCATCAACGAAGCCGCGCTTTTAGCGGGTCGCGAGGCAAAGGCGGAGGTTGAGCAAAAAGACCTGCTCGAAGCGATCGAACGCGTCGGTATCGGACTGGCTAAAAAATCGCGCCGCGTAAGCCCGATCGAAAAGCGAATCGTCGCCTATCACGAAAGCGGCCATGCGCTCATCGCCGAGCTTACCAAAGGCGCGATGCCGGTATCTAAAGTAACTATCGTACCGCGCGGATTGAGCGCTGCGGGATACACGCTAAATTCGCCGTTTGAAAATAGATACCTACACCAGCGCCATGAAATTTTTGCCGAGATCGATACGTTTTTGGCGGGGCGCGCGGCGGAGGACGTGTTTTTAGGTGAGATCACCGACGGCGCGGGCAACGATCTACAGCGCGCTACCGATATGCTTAAATTTATGGCTACTCAGGTCGGAATGACCGAAGATCTCGGGCTTGCGGTCCTAGAAAAGCAGCAGTATTCCTTCCTAAACGGCGGACAGAGCATCAAGGATTACAGCGAGGTAACGGCGGTTAAGATCGACGAATATGTCCGCAAGACGCTGGATGAGCGCTACGCGGCGGTAAAAGAGACTCTAAGGACCTACGCTCCGGCGATTGAGGAGATGGTAAAGGCGCTGTATGAGAAGGAGACGGTCTCGGGCGAACAGATCGTGGAGATCATCTCTAAATTTGAAAAAGATAACGGCATGCCTACCCGTCTGGTGCGAAATTTAGGCGCTAACGACGATATCGAAAGCGCAAAGAGCGAGGCTTAAATTTAAAGCCTCGCGCAGAGCAAGAACTTAGGGCTAAATTTTAAGAAGGTCGCGCTAAAATGCTTTACGCGCGATCCACGGCACCGAATGAAAAGCGGTGTAAAAATAAAATTTTAAAGAGTAAGAGATGGAAGAGGAAAAGGGAAAACTAATCTATATATTGCCGAATTTTTTCACGGCGGCAAGCGTATTTTTGGCGGTCATCAGCATAATTTCTACGATCAAAGGCAACTTCAGCGCCGCGATCTTTTATATCATTTTATCCTTGATCTGCGATGGGCTTGACGGCCGCGTGGCTAGGCTAACGCATGCGACGTCGAAATTCGGCGTGGAATTTGACAGCCTTGCGGATATCGTGGCTTTCGGCGTTGCGCCGGCGCTGCTGTTTTATTGCGCGGTCGGGCACGATTACGGTAAGGTAGGCTCGCTCGTAGCCGCGCTTTACGTGGTCTTCGGCGCGATCAGGCTGGCGCGATTCAACGTCACCACGGGCACCTACGAGCCTAGCGTTTTTATCGGGCTGCCAATCCCTACGGCTGCGATTACGATGGCGTTTTGGATCGGAATTTATCTAAAATATGAGCTCTCCAAAGGATTTGGAGTATTTTTGATCATCGCAATGGCGGCGTTATCGTTTTTGATGGTAAGCAACATCCGCTTTCCGAGCTTTAAAAAGATCAGCCTAAAACGTCCCAATGCGATTAAAATTTTAGTGCTTCTAATCGTCGTGTTTTTCTCGCTTTTATATCTTTTCAGGCTGGAATTCCCGGCGGTGCTCACTTTGGTTTATATAGTTTACGGTTTAGTTCGCGGAGCTTTAAATTTAAGCGCGGCTAAATTTCATAAAAAAGACAAACCCGAGGAAACGGCGAAGTAATCTCAGATATGTTTATCGCCGCGATTGTTTTTAAGTTTGCGCGGCTATAATTTCGCCAAATTTTAACGCTTTGAAAGGATTTGTAATGGACAAAAATAAAATCATAATCTTCGATACTACGCTTCGTGACGGCGAGCAAAGCCCCGGAGCGTCGATGAATACGGATGAGAAGATCCATCTTGCGTTGCAGCTTGAAAAGCTGGGCGTAGATGTTATCGAGGCGGGTTTTGCAGCGGCGAGCCCCGGGGATTTTGACGCGATAGAAAAGATCGCCGGCGCCGTTAGCAAGGCTCGCGTCTGTTCGCTTGCGCGCGCTTTAGAAAAAGACATCAAGGCCGCAGGCGAAGCGATAAAGGGCGCGAAGCTCGGGCGCATCCACACCTTCATCGCCACAAGCCCCATCCATATGGAATTTAAACTTAAAATGCAGCCGCAAGAGGTCATAAAGCGCGCCGTAGAGTCTGTGCAATACGCCAAAAGCCTATGCGATGACGTGGAGTTTAGTTGCGAGGATGCGTGCAGAAGCGATATGGGTTTTTTAAAAGAGATCTGCGACGCCGCGATAAACGCAGGGGCCTCCACCATAAATATCCCCGATACGGTGGGCTATCTCTATCCGGATGAGATCACTGCGCGCATAGGCGAGCTCATTAAGCTTATCGGCGAGCGCGCCGTAGTTTCGGTGCACAACCACAACGACTTGGGAATGGCTACCGTAAATTCCTTGGCTGCCATCTTGGCAGGAGCCAGACAGGTCGAGTGCACGATAAACGGTATCGGCGAGCGCGCGGGCAACGCGGCGCTAGAGGAGATCGTAATGGCGATCAAGACGCGCACAGATAAATTTGCGCCGCTTTATACCGATATAAATTTGAAAGAAATTTATCCATCCAGCCGCTTGGTTGCGAGCATTACCGGCATCGAGCCGCAGCCTAATAAAGCGATCGTCGGCAAAAACGCCTTCGCGCATGAAAGCGGTATCCACCAAGACGGCGTGCTAAAGCACAAAGAAACCTACGAGATAATGCGCGCCGAAGATATCGGGCTTGATAAAAACTCGCTCGTGCTGGGCAAGCACAGCGGCCGTCACGCCTTTAAAGACAAGCTGGTATCTTTGGGCTATGAGCTTAGTAACGAGCAGATCGAGATCGCGTTTAATAAATTTAAAGCGCTCGCCGATAGCAAAAAGGACGTTTTCGACGAGGATATTAGAGAGCTCGTAAACGACGAGTTCGTGGGGGCTGAGAAGACCTACGAAGTGCTAGTTTTAAGCTCCAATAGCTGCAACAAAGGACACGCTAGCACCGCGCTTACGCTAAGGTATAAGGATGAAATTTTAAGCGATAGTGCGCTTGGAAACGGCGGCGTGGATGCGATATTTAAGGCGATAGATCGTATCAGCGGTATCAGCGGCAGCCTGAAGGATTATCAAGTAAAGGCGGTCTCACAGGGTAAAGACGCACTGGCGAAAGTAACCGTCAAGGTGGAATTTGCGGACGAGGGCGCCATCATCGGCAGAGGGCTTGACGTAGATACGATGCTGGCGTCTGCGAAGGCCTACGTTGCGGCGCTAAATACATATCTGGACGCTAAGCGCTAAGATGTCGGCGTGCTCGGCGGGATTTGTTAAATTTAGCGCAAATTCCGCCAAATTAAACAAATCAAAAGCAAAATTTTAATAATATTTTGCTCTTGAAACGGTGGAGTAGGGGTATTGATCCGAAACTCGTTTTAAAATTTATTTATGGAGACTTTTATGAAAAAAGTTCTTGTATTGTTATTTGCGCTTTGCGGCGCGGCTTTTGCTAGCGAGCAGCTAAGTGCTTACACTCAGATCGTTTCTTATTCTGCGATCACGGTCGGTATCGTTTTAGGATTGGCTGCCTTCGGTGGCGCTATGGGTATGGGAAATGCCGCTAACGCGACAATTACCGGTATTGCTAGAAACCCGAGCGTAGCTAGCAAACTATCGACTACGATGTATATTTCGCTTGCGATGATCGAAGCGCAGGTTATCTATGCGCTAGTTATTGCCTTCATCTTGCTTTTTGCTAACCCTTTCGTAACAGAAGGTCTTACGGCTGCTGCAAAATAATCCCAAGCCCGAGAAATCGGGCTTTAAAATTATATAATTCAAGGCTTGAGATTAAGCTTTAAAAATTTATGCGACCGTGGTGGAATTGGTAGACACGCTATCTTGAGGGGGTAGTGCCGCAAGGTGTACGAGTTCAAGTCTCGTCGGTCGCACCATCTATTAAAATTTTCCTTATTTTTTGGTTTTATTAAATTTTGTTACTAAAAAATTGAATACCTTTTCGGTAAATTATCTATGTTTATACCTTGTTGCAAAAAATATTTTTTGACTTCTTTATAAATTTCATCGTTATATAAATAAATCATAAAATATCTACCTGAAACTGGTGTAGCATACATAGATACCGTAAAAACTTCATTTGATATTCTTATAAAAGGTAAGGCTGTAAAACCTTTCAAATTTTTATTTCTGAATAAGTAAAAAATAAATTTGAATGTTAAATTTACAAAATAAAATAAAATCAAGGGTAATAATAACTTACCACCATCGATAATTAGTGAAAGTATTATTATAAAATATACCAGTATATGAAATTTCTCTGTTTTAACACAGGAATTAGCAAAAAATGTTCTAGCTAATTCGTCCTCTAATATTTTACATTGTCTTTTTAATTTTCCATAATCATAAAATTCTATATAGCGATTTGTGAATTTTATTTTATGATTTTTAAATTTGAATTTTTGAAAAATTGCGACAATAACAATGTAAGTTATAGGGATTAAACTAAACCAAAAAAATACTTTATCTTCAATAGTTCCATAATCCCATAAATTTTCTAATAATCCAAAAAGTATTAGGCAAGAAATAAAAGATGAACTAAGCAATGTTAAAACGAAAAACTCTTCATAGCTTTGTATGATAAGCGGATTTTCATCATAATCCCTAAAATTCGGATTATTTTGTTTTTGATTTTCAAGCCATTGTTGATATTTTTGCTCTTTGATTTGAGCTTGTTGTATTTTTGCTTCTGCGTTTTTTCTTAACTGCTCGGCTCGTTGTTTTATATCGTTTTCCAAATCAACCCTTTTTATAAAATTTCATTGTACATTCAATCTTGGTCAGTATCGTTTGATACTGAATTTATTAAATTTACAAATTTAAACTCACTTTACAAATTCACACAATTAGTAAATTTAAATTTGCAAATTTGATATTTGGATCTGTTTGATCTGAATTAGCCCTCAGTTAAACCCAAAGAATATAGCAGTCTTTTTTCTGCTTTGTCTAACTCGTTTATTGTGTTTATAGTGGCTGTATGGGCTGATTTGTCGAAAGAAAATTCTTCGCTTGTTATATAATCTTTGATACTAAATTCTCTTGGTTTTGTAACTTTGTTATCTAAAACAATACCATCGAATTTATTGTCATTTTTAATATTGATTAATTCTTGTTCCAAAAAAGCACCAAAGCTCATATCGTTTGCGGAAGTTATCCAAGTAACACCTAATACTACTGCACCAACACCGACTGCACCCCAGCCGACAGGATTTGAACCAAAGAAAGCGACATACGCACTAGAAGCCAAAGCACTAACAGCCAAGTCTTGCACCACATCACCGGCTCCCCTTGCGATAGCTTCGTCCCACTCTTTTTTCCCAGCAGCCGCATCAACGATAGGAATAACCATATTTAGCCCACCTGATTTGATTTTTACATAGTTATCAAAAACCTTAACATTATCAGGATCGGCTAAAACATTTACAGGAATTCCTTTTATGAAATCGATTGTATCCGAAGTAGGCTTGACATACCAAGCAATGTCTTGATTTGAATTGTTAGAAGTATTGTTATCTTCTGGCATGATTTTTTCTCCTATTTATAGAATTCGTAGTTTTTATCTAAATTTTCGATTTGTAAATTAAAATTTTGTAGTAAATATTCATTTACTAGTTTATAGTCTTGCTTTGTCATCAAATAGATATTTACGGCATTTTTTTGATTGTCATAAAAAACTATGGTGCAAAAGAATATAAATTTATAATCTTTGTTAATTAACAAGGCAAATAATTTTACTAAACAAGCAAACAAATTTGATAAAATCAAAAAAAATCCCGCAATAACAAAACCAAATGGTGCAAAAATTTTTTGAACCGAGTTATCTGGTATCTTACCAATCATAGGATAAATACTTTTTTTAACCCAAACAATATTTTGTTTTGCTACCGTCGTATCTCGTTTATCCCAATAAATTTTATCATTATATAAATATACTTTTTCGGGTTTTCTAAATTTTCTAATAAAATCAATAAAAGCCCAAATATTGACTATTGGAAATGCTACAACTACAGAGCTAAATCTTGGATTTCTCATTTCATTTTTTAAAATTTTAAAAAACTCGCCACTATTCCAATCGACAACACCAGTAAAAAATACAATATAAATCATTATAGTGTTACATACAAGCAAAAATGTAAAACCATACATTATCATTATAAAGTTATTTTTAATGATGAGCGGAGCTTTATCATAATCTCTCATTTTAATCCCTTTTAAAAAATTTCTCTCATTGCAAGAATTTATTTAAATTTCCACAATGCCCACAACCTTGTCATTGCGAGACCACGAAATGGTCGAAACAATCCAGCAATGAGGCGTTTTGAATTTGCAAATTTGCTTTAATAAACGGTTTCTCCGTTTCGCAATGATGCTTTAATGCAAAATTCAAATCTCGTCAGTATCGTTTGATACCGAATTTATTAAATTTACAAATTTAAACTCACTTTACAAATTCACACAATTAGTAAATTTAAATTTGCAAATTTGATATTTGGATCTGTTTGATCTGAATTAGCCCTCAGTTAAACCCAAAGAATATAGCAGTCTTTTTTCTGCTTTATCCAACTCGTTTGTTGCTTTGTTAATTCTACTTGAATTACTCATTTTTTGTCTCCTTATTAGAAAATTTTTATTTTAAATTATTGTCAATATCTCTGTTAAATATAGTTAAAATATACTGCCTCAACTCGTCGTGGTCTTTTTGATTGAAATAAAACATATTGATAGTCGGAGTAATTTTCCACCTTTCAATCGAAGCCCACTCTATGTTTATTTGAAATTTTCTAGCATATTTCCAAAAATTTTTAAGAGTTTTGTTTGATTTTTTATAAATTCCCATGAAAACTAAAATTTCTAAAAATTCGGCTAAAAATAATGTAAATATTGTAATAAGTACACTCAACAAGAATGGTCCAAAACTATACCTAGAAACAAAATTTATTATCGTAAATGCACTCAAAAATGCCCAACCAAAACCTGTTGTTGTAATTATTCGCATAAAAGAACAAAAAACCATTTTGCCTTCTTTTTTTACATGCGAAATATCGTAACCAATTGGATTGTCAGATGGATTATGAAGCACAATTCTATCTCCCATAACTTGGAAATGTATTGTTTCATCAATTTTATTGTTATGATTATAAAACACAACTTTTGAATTGTAAAAATGAGTATAATGTGGCTTTATTGATAAAATATTTTTAAAATCTAATATTAAAATAAGAGTTGTTATAAAACCAAAGGAAATGGCTGTTTGTATAGCTATTTCGATTTCTAAATTTCCATCTTCAAATTCATCAAATTTATTCAAAACGAATGCTGAAACAATCACCCAAAATGCAAAAATTAATAAAAAATGGATAAATAAAGCCCAACTAGTATAATTCCGTAAAATTAATGGTTCTTTATCATAATCTCGTTGGTTTTTGTTTTTATCAAAAATATCGTTTTTGAAATTTTCCAATTTTACTTCCTTTTCGCGAGTCTGCATTATACAACAAATCAATCTTAAATTTGATTTGTTTTAACCTTAAATTAGCTATTTTTGTAAATTCAAAGTCATATCGTTTAAATACGATACAAAATTCTTAAATTTATAAATTTAAACTTACGCAACAAGTAAATTTAAATTTGCAAATTCTTTTAACGCTTCAAAGCCGTTATTGCTAAGCTTCCATCTCTTAGTAAAGTATGATTTCCAAATAGTTCGCTTCCGTTTGTTATGCTATTTGTGATTAAGGTTTTATTGATTAAAATTCCGTCATTTTTATCTATCCAAGAGGTATTTTCTGCGAATTTGTTGTTATCTAAGTCGAAGTATGTTTTACTGTTTTTTCTTGATATTATTTTTACTCTGTCACCGTTTAAATCAATTTTTGGCATTGCCGTCTCCTTGTAAATTTAGATTTTTATTGAAATTGTTATTTTTTAAAGTTTGGTATTGCTCTAAAATCATATTATAATAGTGATCGCCATTATATGAAAAATCATTAAAAACGATATTTTGGAGCGTAGGTCTATCGGTAGGAATATATTTAAAATAATATTCTCTCCCGTATGTTTTTTCAAAAAATCTTTTTTTGTTAGTTGTCAGTAGATTATGGGTAACGCAAAATTCTGATATTTCTTTATTGACAATGACATTTGCTAAAAGCCAAGAAAACATAATATTTGATACAATGACTATGTCGTTTTTTGTATCGTGATATTTTAAGACTTTTTTATTTATAAATACAAAATCTGAAAAAAGTATATGCTTGTTTTCGCCAATATAAACGAAATTTTCCAAAAATTTACCATTTTCATCAATAATGTATTTTTCATTGAACGGATAAAAAGGTTCTATTTTTAAAATTTCATCATTATCAATTATCTCTTGTGCGTTTTGCATAGGCGTGTCGGCATTAGAAATTTTAGAACCTAAATTTAGCAAATATTCTAAATTTAATCTTTTATCAAGCTTGAAAAATTCGCATTTGTCATCAGGGTATTTGTCTCCATTGCAAAAATAAAATCTTGTTTCAGCAAAGTCATTTATATCTCTATGGATATTTTTCATCTTTTTTATATCTTTTGCTGGATAATTGTCTAAATAGTGAATTTTTTGTAGAAAATCTTTTATGTAAAAATTAATTTTTTCATGCTCGGTTGCTGTTTTAAAATCTATCTTGTTTTCCAAATATTTTACTTTATCGTATTTGTCAAACATAGCTTCTAATTCGGCAGTATGCCTTTTGTCGTCTTTATAAAGTTGATAAGCAAATGAAATAATAAGACACAAAGTAAATAAAATAAATATTATAAATAAAATTTTAAATACTTTTTTCATATTTTTCCTTTCAAATTTAAAGTTTAACTTGCGAATTTAAACTCGGTCAGTATCGTTTGATACCGAATTTATTAAATTTACAAATTTAAACTTACTTTACAAATTCACACAATTAGTAAATTTAAATTTGCAAATTTGATATTTGGATCTGTTTGATCTGAATTAGCCCTCAGTTAAACCCAAAGAACATAGCAGTCTTTTTATACCACAGCTTGTTAATTGTTCAATCCCCTATACCCCGCCCATGGCAGCTCTGCATATGTTTTTAGCGCCTCAAACTTTCTCATTTTTTTATCCTTTATCAAAAAAATTGTTATTTACTTAAATTTTTATTTATATCTATATTAAAGACCGTAAAAATATAATCCCTTACCTTATTGTAATTTTCTTCATTGAAAGAAAATATATGTATAGAATAAAGTCTTTCGTTATTTCGCCTATAATCAGACCAATGTATCTCTTCTGCGTATTCAAGATTTATTTGAAATTTTGGAAATATTTTCCAAAAATTTTTAAAACTTTTATTTTCATATCTATAAATTACCAAAAAAACTATAATTTCTAAAAATTCCGCAAACAATAATATAAATATTAAAAGTAATACACCTATTAAAGATATACCAAAAGTTCCTTCAATAAAGCCAATTATGAAAAAACTAACCAAAAATACTTGAAAATATCATATCTAAAAACCAGATTGCCTTAAAAGTTGTGTCGTTGTTAAATATTATATCTTCACTGCTAGTTTCTTTAAAATTTTGATCATAATATGCAACTTTTGAATTATAAAAATAGGTATATTTTTTCTTTAAATTTATAATATTAAAACAATCAAATATCAAAAATACAACTATTGCAAAGCCAAATTTTATTATCGTTCGTTTTGTGTCATCAAAATCTAAAATACCACTTTCAAGATCGTCTAAGTAACTAATGCAAAACCCAGAAGCAGTAATCCAAAATATCAAAATAAACAAATAATGTAAAATCAAAGCAAAGCCAGAATAATCCCGCAAAACTAGTGGTTCTTTGTCGTAGTCTCTAGCCCCTTCTTTTCTTGGCACAGTGCTGACTTCAAATTTATCCAAATCAAGCTCTTTATAAACGGAATTTCGATGCATTCTATACGAAAGGGGATTAAAATTTTATAAAACAGCGGATGAAATTTTAGTTTTGCCGTCACGATAAACGGGCGGTTTGATCTGCGATTTTCAAACACAAAAAAAGCGCTTAAAAGTCTCGCGAGTCGAAGCGAAATTCTAGCGCAACGGCGGCGTTTTGCTTTGCAATTTGAGTTAAAATTTGATATGATTGTGCGAAATTTATATTGAACGGCTTTTTAAAATGAATAAATTTATAACCCAAAAAATAGGCGCACTCGCGGGTTTTAGCGATGAAATTTTAAAAATTTTAGCATCGTTTGACGCGGATGTTTCGGACGCCAGGCTCGCTTTGCAAATTTCAAAAAACGCCCCTCTTGCGGATAAAATTTTAGATTTGGCCTTTTGTGGTTTGTCTAAATTTAGCGCAGAGGAGTTTGCGAGGCAAAATTTCGATGCCGCGGATGAGCGGCGTGATTTTCAGGGCGCGGAGCTTATGAGGCACGGCTTGCAAGACGCCGCAGACGAGTGGCGGCGAAACGAGTGTACCTCGAGCGAGCAAGAAAGCGCAGACTTAGCAGATCGGGGCGATAGTCTTAAATTTAATCGCTCAAATGGCGCAAACTACAGCGACGAGAATTTTAAATTTAACCCTTCGCAAGCAGCAAGCGATACGCAGCGGCAAAATCAGCACGCCGCCGCGAGAGCTGATTGCGCGCTAGGTTCGGGCATCTCTACGCAAGCCGTACAAACGCAGCAGCAAGAACGAGAGCAGGAGCAGGGGCAAGCGCAGCAGCAAAAACAGGAGCAAGAATGGGGGAGAGCGCAGGAGCAGGGGCGAGAGCAGGGCGCCGCGACACTAAAGACGCTAAAATTACAGCGAGCGTTTGAGCTTTACGGGCGCGAGCAGATGCGGGCGTTTTTTCTATTCGCGGTATTTGACGCGATGTTAAAGCCGGATTTGCAGGCGTATCGCATCGATCGCGAAAAGCTCACGCAGGTCTCGCTGCTGCGAAATCTGCTTATGTTTTCGTGGATCAAATCCTACCCGCAGATCGAGCAAAGTATCCTCTCAAGCGTGATTTTAGTGGAGTTCGGGCGGGTTTTTATCGACGAGCAGGTGTGTGCTGCGGGTAAGGCGGAGGAATTTTACCACGCCATCAAGGGCTCGATCTTTCCGCAGGATTTTACCGACGTGGAGATGAAATTTTGCGGTACGAACCGCGAGAGCGTCTCGCATGCGCTATTTGCGCATTTCGGGCTAGAGCAGATCGCGCAGGACGCGCTGTATTCAAACGCCCCCGACGACGCGCCTTTTGAGAACAAATCCCGCTACGCGATGCTAAAGATCGCCAAAACCGCGGTCAATATCTACCATCACTTCGACGAGCTTAGCATCGATAACGCTTTAAATTTACTAGTCGAGTTCGGCTTAGAACAGGAGGCGTTTTTAGAGGCGAAAGGCGAAATTTCGATATGAAAGAGTTCCTGCGCGCCTTTAACTCGGGTGTATTTGAAAAGGATCTTAGCGGCGAGCAAAAGGAGCTCGTGCGCAACCTCTTAAATATCGGCGCCATCAGCGCGCACAAGGGCAAGCTCTACCTAAACGACGGCTATGTTTTCGGTAGGCTCGACATCGCGCGCGACGGTACAGGCTATCTGCAAAGCTTCGACGATCGTTTCAAGGCAGATCTCATCATCGAAAACAGATATCTAAGCGGCGTGCATCTGGGCGATCTGATCCTAGCAAAAATTTTAAGCTCAAGAAAGTCCCGCCTGCACGCAAAGGTGCTGATGTGCGTCAAGCCCGCATTTTTAACGAGCGTGGTTTATACCAAAAGCTTCGGGCGCGAAATTTTAGGCGTGAATGTCAAAACCGGCCTCGCAAATCCGCTCAAAGCCACGCAAAAATCGCTAAAGCAGCTGCCCGCAAACACCCTTTTAAAGATCGATAATCTAACGAACGAAATTACCGAGGTGATCGGAAGCTTATCCGATCTCTTCGTCGATGAGAAAATTTCTTTAGCGATCTACGATAAAAACGACGAATTTAACGAGGCGTGCAAGCAACAAGCCGCGAGCTTCGGCAGCGAAGTGGACGAGGCGCTGTATCCGCAGCGCGTAGATTTGCAGCATCTGCCCTTTTGCACTATCGATCCTATCGATGCCAAGGACTTCGATGACGCGATCTATTTTGACGTAAAAGAGCGCACGCTTTACGTCGCGATCGCCGATGTGAGCGAATACGTAAGCGAATACTCGCCGATCGATAAGGAGGCGAAATTTCGCGGCTTTTCGATCTACTTCCCGCACCGATCCGTACCGATGCTACCGCGCGAGCTTAGCGAAAATATCTGCTCGCTAATGCCAAATCTGCCGAGGCTAGCCTTTGTTTTTAAGATCGCTTTAGATGAAAATTTAAACCCGCAAAAAGAGGAGCTTTTCGAAGCGATCATAAGATCAAAACGCCGCTTTAATTACGACGAGGTCGATGAAATTTTACGCACCCGCAAGGCGTGCGAGCCTGAAATTTTAAGCTGGCTCTTGCCGCTTAATGAAATTTGCGAGCGCCTGCGCCGCGCGAGGCTAAAGCGCGGATTTGATTTTCGCACCAAGGAGCTTCGCATCACGCTTGATGAGCGCGGTTTTATAAACTCCACTCGCTTTGAGACCGACACTCCGTCGCACAAACTCATCGAGGATTGTATGCTGCTAGCCAACAAAGCCGCTGCGGCGCGCATCGAGCGGGGCGTTTTTAGAAATCACGGCTCGGCGGAGCTTAAAAAAATTTACGCGCTGCTTGATGATCTGGCGCTGTTTGGCATCGACGCGCCGTATCAGAGCAACCTTGCCAAAATGATCGGCGAAATCCAAGCGCAAGCCGATGCCATGGGGATCCGCGAGGAGGTCGATAAGCTCATCATCAAGGCTCAAAAGCGCGCCGAGTACGGATCCGAATCGCGCGGGCACTTTGGGCTCGGATTTGATAACTATACGCACTTTACAAGCCCGATTAGGCGCTATTCCGATCTCATTTTGCACCGATTGCTAAAGGCGCAGATGAGGGGGGATGAGAAATTTTATAATTACCTGCTTTTAAACATCGACGCTACGTGCGCGCGGCTAAACGAGCTCGAGCGCGAAGCGGATAAGGTTGCATTTGATTTTATGGACCGAAAATTTGCGCGCTGGGCCGCGGAAAATTTGGGCAAAAAATTCCGCTGCTATATCGACGAAAACGGAAATTCCGTCACCGCAAAGCTAGACGACAAGCTAAAGGGGGCTAAAATTTTGGTTTCAAATTTCGCCGGCGACATTTTAACTCCCGTGCTAGTCGAGCTTACGGACGCAAACATCGCTAGCGGAGTGATTTTAGGCAGGGTGGTAAAGAAGATCTGATGTATAGGAAAGAATTTGACGGGCTTATCGCAAGCGGAAGGGTGCCGAATTTCGTGCTTTTGCGCGGCGGAGACGATTTTTCAAATGAGCTTTACGCGCAGCGCCTGAAGCAAATTTACGCCTCGGAAAATTTTTTGAGTTTGTATTTTTTGGAGTATGATTTTGAGCAGGCGCGAAGCTTCTTGGAGCCCTCGCTTTTCGGCGGTAGCAACACGCTTCACATCAAAACCGCCTCGCTCATCAAAAAAGAGGAGTTGCGAAGGCTCATCGCGCTATGTAAGGCGGACACGAATAACCATCTGATCTACGAGCTAAACGATAGCGAAATTTCGGTGAACGCGGATTTTATCAAGGAATTCGAACGAAACGAGGTCAGATTTTTCAAACCCTCGGGCGTAAACGAAGCCATAGCGCTGCTTGCGCAAAAATGCGAGATGTGCGGGCTTTTTGCAAACACCGCCGCACTTAGCAGGATATATGCCATCCACAACGAAAGCCTGAGCCTAAGTGCGAGCGAGATAGAAAAATTTGCAAGTTTAGGGCTTGAGCTTAGCCTGCAAAACGTAAATTTAATGGTTTATGGGCTCAGCGAGGTGAGCTACGACGAGCTTTTTGATAAAATTTTCGGCCTTTGCGACTTTCGCGTAGATTTTTACAAAATGGCTCTGGGTGGCGGATACAACGAGATGGAGCTGATAAATTATTTCTACCGCCTAATTTATAGAATTTTTCGCCTGCATGCTTACGTGAAAATAAACGGCAGATTTGATTTTAAGGCGGTTTTAGGCTATCAGCCGCCACCTTCCGTGGCCGCACAGATGCAGCGCTATGCCACCGGTTTTTCAACGCGGACGTTTTATAAAATTTTTGCCCACTTAAACGATTTGGAATTTGAACTCAAAAGCGAAAAGAACGCAGCGAAGGACGAACTCTTGCTCGCGTCGTTTTTGAGGTTGCAGCGCATGCTGCTAAGTTCGCTCGGGCAAAAAGCAAATATTAAGTGAAATTTTAGTAATATCTCTTCGCATTTTTTGCAAAATCCTTGCCCGCAGACACTGTTTGCGAGCTAAAATCCATAAGGAGAATTTATGAGAAACTACGAGGTTTTATTCATCGTTAAGCCCACGCTTACCGACGATGAAGTTAAAACAAAAGTCGATTTCGTCAAAGAAATCATAACCAAAAACGGCGGAGAGATCGCTTCCGTAATCGAAATGGGCGCTAGAAAGCTAGCCTATAAGATCGACAAATATGAGCGTGGAGTTTATTTCGTAATCTATTTTAAGGCCGAACCGAGCCTGATCTCCGAACTTGTTAGAAATCTGCGCATCACCGAAGATATCATTAGATTTTTGACCGTCAAATATGAGACTAAGCGTGAAATTTCCGCTTGGGATAAACTAAGCAAAGGTATCAAGCTAAGCCCTGCAAAAAAAGAGCGCGAGCCAAAAGCGCCGGTAGAGCCAAAAGAGCCTGAAGAAGCAGCCAAAGAGGGCGAATAAAGGATAAAATATGTTCAATAAAGTAGTTTTGGTAGGTAATTTGACCCGAGATATCGAGCTTAGATATCTGCAAACGGGTACCGCCGTAGGCAAAACCGGCATCGCCGTCACACGCAGATATAATAGCTCAAACGGCGAGAAACGCGAAGAAACGTGCTTTATAGACATAGATTTTTTCGGTCGTACGGCCGAGATCGCAAACCAATACTTGCGAAAAGGCAGTAAAATTTTGATCGAAGGCCGCTTAAAGCTAGATCAGTGGCAGGATCAAAACGGACAGAACCGAAGTAAGCACTCCATCAGCGTAGATACTATGGAGATGCTAGGAAGCAATCAAGGTGGAAGCGGCGGCTATAATCAAGGCGGCAATTACGAGAGCGGCAATTATGGCGGAAGCTCCGGCGGCTATGGCGGCGGAAATTCTAACTATGGCGGCGGTAGTAATTACGGCGGCGGAAATGGCTATGCTAACAGACAAAACTCAAATTCTAGAGGCGCAAAAAACGATTACAATGCGCCTAAACAAAAAGAGCAGAGTTACGAAAGCACGATTCCGGAAGTCGACGTCGATGCCGATAAATACGATGACGGCAACGACACGATCCCATTTTAATTAAGGAAAAATCATGGCAGATAAGAGAAAATATACTAGGAAGTATTGCAAATTTACAGAGGCAAAGATCGAATTTATCGATTATAAGGACACGGCGCTGCTAAAGCACTGCTTAAGCGAGCGCTTTAAGATTATGCCGCGTCGCTTAACCGGCACTAGCAAAAAATACCAAGAGATGGTAGAAAAGGCTATCAAGCGCGCGCGCCAAGCAGCCCTTATACCTTACATTGTAGATCGCAAAGACGTGGTCGTAAATCCATTCGAAAATCTTTAAATTTTAGCGGTACAAAGCCGCTAAAATTCCTACTTTTTAAATCCAATTTTTAAAATTTTTAAGCCTGTTCTTATATATATATATAATTTCATCCATATTTTTTCAAAGGAGAAATTATGGCAGAGAATGAACAAGAGGAATATTTGGAATGTCCTTTTTGCGGCAAAGACGACATCAAATACGGTGCGGTCGTATGTAGCGGATGTCAGGCGGAGATCTCTTATAGTAGAGCATGGTTCTTGAAATTTTTAATAGGCGTGGTATGTCTTGTTTTTGGAATACGTGTCCTTATAAGATTCGGTTTTTTAATTCAAGATGTTTTTCTTATCTCTATCGGTACGATTTTGGTTTTATATTCTTTTGCGCTAGCAAGAGAACATAGCCCGGAATTTCATAGGACTATGGAACATGTCGAATAGTCTTGCATATTTTTCATCGCCCAATCGGCGGTTAAATTCTAAAACTTTCCGATTGAATTTATAATCGGAGAGTCTCGCTATTTAAATTTTTAAAGGTTGCTTATGGACTTTTTATTAGGTCTCATTATTGCGGCAGCTACTTCACTTGAAGGGCTTGCGGTAGCGATTTTAATCGCTGCTGCTATGGTTATTTTCAGCGCTTTTAATGCCACTATTGCTTTTGCCGCAGGATATATAGTATTTTGTATCGCGACCTGGTTATTATATGTAATTATTATATGCAATACGAACAATAGATTTATGATAATTGCGTCTCTTGCAGTAAGTTTAGCTCTGGGGTATTTAGCGGCCGATGCTGTTTATAAAAGTGAGCATGCAAAAGATGCTGAGCGCGAAGTGCAGAAGCAACAAAGTATGACGCAGCAAGATAAAGTCTATTATATCCAGCGACGTTTGATGTTTAGCGGCTACGGCGTGACGATCGACGGTAAATGGGGCAAAAAAACTATGCAAGCGTCACAGAAATATTCGGGCTCGTCCGCAACCTCGATCGACGAACTTTACGAGGCGGTCAAGGCTAAAAAAGAGGGCAAAAGATAAATTTAAATCGCAAGCCAAACCATCCGCACTAAATTCTTAAATTCACTCGCTTTATATACGTCTTATTGAGCGCCTCAAAACATATTGCGCCGCTTGTAAAATTTCTTAAGTCCGCTTGGGGCGTAAATTTTAGAAATAGAGCTTGAGCATTTTTGAGGTAAGCGGACGAAATAAATCTGCTTCGCGTAGACTATGTAAATTTAATAAATTTAGCTGCAAGGTGCGACGGAATTTACGCTGTTTGCGGCTTGCAAGCGGGATAAATTTAAGGGCGCGATCTTTGCGGATAAAATTTTATGCGCGACGACTGAGGCGCGCGGTTTTCTATAAAAGTTTAAATTTCTTATGCTCAAAGTGGTATTTTTTCTGCGAAATCGCGTTAAATTTAAGGCTATCTATCCTGAAAAAATTAACGGCGTATTCCTTCAGGCAGGTAAGGATGAAAGAGAAGCGGTAATTACCATTTTCGTAAAATATCTCGCTCGTTATTATTTCGCCGGGCGCCGCATCGCATCTTTGATCCGAGCTCATAACGCATTTTAGTTCATAATATCCATTTTGCAAATCTCCGATGTAAAATTTCAAATGCAACTTTTCATTGATTTGCTTTTTGGGTAGCAATAGCGCATCGTTGAAGTTTATGCCCGCAAAAATTCTTTCTAGCGTATGCATATTTTTATGCAGCCCTGCCAAATACGCCTCGTACCGCTGCTGCCTTAAGGCATATTCGCTATCTTTTATATTGCCCTTGATCCAATCTAAGTCAAAATATAGCACTTCAATCTTTTAGGTTTTAAATTTATCGCTGCCTGTTCGCTACAGCCCTAAGAAATTCTCATCGTTTTTGATCTTTTCGATAAGATCAAGCGTGGCGTAAAATTCGTCGTAGAAATATGGCATCTCGAGCTTAAAAAATTTGAAATTTAGCCCCTCCAGCACCTTGAGCGAGTGTTTGTTTTTGAGCAAAAATATGAAAAATACCCCGTCTTTTTCCAGCGCGTTGAGGTAGTTTATTTCGCTTATATTTGCGCGCAGGATCTCAGCGTCGAGGATGACGACGTCGGCTACGTAGATGAAGTCGTTTAGATGCCTCTTTGCGCTCTCCCAGTTGGAGTTTGGCATCACGTCGCAGCCAAGCCCACTTAAAAAATCTCGCAGCTCCTCAAAGATCGCGCGGTTTTTATGCGTGATGATGACGTTGTAGTCGTATCTTTTTGCGCCAAAGCTCTGCTGCGCGAAGCAGCTAAGTACTGCATCCATTTTGATAAAGGTTCCGCGCCCGTCAGCTCCAATACTCGGATGCGAACCGAGTGCACGCAAATGGGTCTGCGCCGAAGTAAGATGCTCATCGTCCGTGCTAGCAGCGCTTTCTAGTGCACTTTTAAGCGCATAGGTACGCGGATCCTTTAGCTCGCGATCGATACCTACTCGCACATCGAGCTTGATAGAGCTCATATTTGCTCTAAGTTCCTTACTGCTAAATTCCACGCTTACGCGGATTGGTTCAGCGATATTTTGCAGGAAAAACTCGCACGCGTCAAAGACCGCGCTAGTGAGATTTAGCACCTCGCCGCCGTAGATACGCGGCAGCTGCGGTGGGAAGCTAAGATAGAGCGTGCTATCGTATTTCGTGCACTCCTCAAATAAAATTTCGCTTTGGAATTTTAAAATTTTTAAAATATCGATCTGCGCGATATCCTCGCGTCTGGGAACGACGGAATCGCTTTCTTTGGCTTTAGGCGCAGCGGAGAAAATTTTGCCGCTTACGGCGGGCTTTTTAGAAAAGAGCTTTCTTGCCACAAAGCCTGCCGTCGCAGCCAATATTGCTAGCGCGCCTAAAACCACGGCTTTCATAGCACAAGCATCCCATCGCCATAGGAGTAGAAGCGGTATCTTTGCTCCACTGCGATGCGGTAGAGCTCAAGCGTGCGCTCAAGCCCGATGAAGCTCGCTACGAGCATTATCAGCGTGGATTTGGGTAGGTGAAAATTTGTAAGCAAAAAATTCTGTCTTATCGGCGGATTGCCCGGGTGCAAAAACAGCTCGCAGATCCCGCTGCTTTGCCCGTTGCGCGCAAAATTTTCGATCGTTCTCGTCACCGTCGTACCCACGCCTAAAATTTTTCGCTCGCTTTTTAGGATTTGCGCGGTCTGCGGCGGGATGGAGTAGAGCTCGCCGTGCATCTTATGATCGCGCAGATCCGCTACTTCCACGGGCTTGAAGGTGCCCGCGCCTACGTGTAGCGTGATAAAATAAATTTCGTGGTTTTTGCGCAGATCGTTTAGCATCGCATCGTTAAAATGCAAGCTCGCGGTGGGTGCGGCGACGGCGCCTTGCTCGCGCGCGAAGATGCTTTGATACCAGCTCTCGTCCTGCTTGGTATCGGTGCGCTTGATATACGGTGGCAGCGGCACATGACCGATACGTTCGCAAATTTCAAAAACATCATGGGTGTTTAAAGCCTTGCCGCCGCGCTCAAACTGCACGATGCGAAGCCCACCTTCCATCAGCTCGCAAACGCGCGCTTCAAGGTCACTTTGAAATTTTAATTCGCTGCCCACTTTGACGCTGCCGCGAATATAGGCACTAAATTTATTGCCCTCAAGCGGCGAGTTTAGCAGAAGCTCAATCTTGCCGCCGCTATTTTTGTGACCGAATAGGCGCGCCTTAATTACTCGCGTGTCGTTAAAAATAATATCGCAAGGCGGCAGGGCGTCCGCTAGATCGCCGAAGTGCGCGTGGGTGATCTGCTCTTTGGTGCGGTCGTAGATTAGCAGGCGCGCGCTTTGTTTGGGCATCACGGGCGCGCTTGCGATGAGCTCGCTGGGAAGCTCGTAATCGTAGCTACCGACTAAATTTAGATCCGCCATCTCACGCCTGCGCTACGTCCGTGGAATTTTTGCCTTCGTCATCCTCGGGCTTATATGGATTTATCATTTTGGCGATGAAGATTGAGAGTAGATAAAGCGCAATTAGCGGAGTTGCGAGCATAAACTGACTAAGCACGTCCGGCGGCGTCATCACCGCTGCAAAGATGAAAATAATGACGATTGCGTAGCGAAAAAAATCGCTCAAGCTTTTATTAGTTACAAGCCCGATCTTGGCGAGAAAAAAGGTCACCACCGGAAGCTCGAAGCTGATGCCAAATGCGACGACGAGCTTAGCGAAAAAGCCTACATATTCGCCGATCGTAGGCATCGCAGTAAATTGCTTGGCGCCAAAATTTACCAAGAAATTAAACGCTACGGGAATTACGAAAAAATAGCAAAACGCCGCGCCTAAAAAGAACATAATGCTCGCGCCGCTAACGAAGGGGATGACGTATTTTTTCTCGTTGTCGTAAAGCCCGGGCGCTATGAAAAGCCACGCCTGCCAGAAAATTATCGGCATCGCTAGAAGTAACGAGGTGAAAAACGACACCTTCATCGCGGTAAAAAAGGTCTCGCCAAGCTGGGTAAAGATGATCTCGCTGCCTTTGGGAAGCACGCGCACTAGCGGGCGGGTCATAAAGCCTAAAATATCCTCCCAAAAGCCGAAGCACGCGACGAAAAGAACGATGACGGACAGCACGGAGATCACTAGGCGTTTGCGAAGCTCGGCTAGATGGGGTTTTAGCTCTTCAAACATTAAATTTCTCTCTCATTATGATTTTTGTGTATCGTTATTTTGCGCGGAATTTTGCATAGAATTTTGCGCATCGCCGTTTAAATTTGCATTTAAATTTTCCGCGCTGCTTTTTGCTTCGCCGCTTACGTTTGTATTTTGCGCGGAATTTCCCGCACCGCCGTCCGTGCTCGGCATGGAATTTTCGCTTTCGCTTTCGGCGCTAGAATTTGTTGTGCTGCCGGCGGAGCCTTGCGCAGAGTTCGCGGCGTCCGAGCTTTGCGCGGAATTTTCGCTGCCCGAATTTGCTTTTAAATTTGCCGCCTCATTTTGTTTTTGTACCGAGACCTCCGCAGAGTTTAGCGCATCTTTGGCGGCATCCGAGCTAAGCGTTTCTTTAAGCGAGCTTTTCGCGTCTTTTAGCCCCGCATTTAGCGTCTCTTTGACCGAGTCTATGCCGCCTTTTATCTCGTCGAGCTCCTCAAACGTGAGCTTTTTGCGCACACTTTCGCTTGCTTGCGTGATGCTCTCTTTATATTTTTTGGCATCCTCTTTGAGCTCGGCGATGCGAAGCTCCTGATCAAAGCTCGATTTTGCGTCGTTGATGGTTTTTTTGATGACTTTGAAGTATTTCGCGAGCTCAACCAGCACTTTTGGGAGTTTTTCGGGCCCCAGCACGATTATCGCGATGATTAAAATGACCGTAATTTCAGGCATACTGATACCAAACATAAAATTTCCTAACGTAAAAAGTGGCGTATTGTAACTAAAATTTCATTAATCTTAAATTTAGCGCCCGCTTTGGCTGCTTTGCGTGATAAAAAGCGCGATCTCGTCGGCAAGCAAAAAGTTGGGATTATAAAATTTACCCTCGCCGAATTTCAGCTTTTTTGCCTGCACGAGTAGCTGCGCGCTGCTTAGCTCCGCGGCGTCTAAAATTTGCGCGTCCACGCCCAAAATGCAGCGCAGCCCGAGAAATATGCGCTCGAGCTTTTTATCCTGCGCGCTTAGAACTTCGCGCTGTTTTTGCAGCGGATCTGCGATGTAGTCTCGCAAATTTTTAGGCGAGCTAAGGCGCACCCGTCCGCTAGTTCCGACCGCAAATGCTCCGAATCCAGCGTAATCCTCGCCGCGCCAGTAAGCCAGATTGTGCTTACAGCACAGTCCGCGCGCGGCAAAATTTGAAATTTCATACTGACTAAAGCCGCTATCTCCCGCAAGAGCAAAGAGAAATTTAGCTAGAGTCGCGCTTTCCTTTTTAAAGCTTTCGCGCCCGAAAAATGGCGTACCCTCCTCAAGGCTTAGCGCATAGGCGCTTAGATGCGGCACTTCGCAGCGCACAAGCTCAGCCATTTCAAATTTTAAATTCCTTTTATCGTCAAATTTGCTCGCGTAGATTAGATCTAAATTTATATTATCAAAGCCCGCTGCTTTGGCATTTTGCACCGCGAGAAAAATCTGCGCCGCACTGTGCGTGCGACCGAGAAATTTTAACTTGGCATCGTTGAAGCTCTGTGCGCCGAAGCTGATGCGATTTACGCCGAGCTCGCGCATCGCTCTAAGCCAAGCAGGGCTAGCGGAGTTTGGGTTAGCTTCCGAGCTGATTTCGGCTTTGGCGGCAAAATGCGGCGCAAGCAGCGCAAAAATTTCATCATAAAGTCCCGCATCTACGGCGCTTGGCGTGCCTCCGCCGATAAAAAGCGTCGAAATTTGCGCATGCGGATTTTTCGTCAAAAAATCGCGCACTTCAAGCTCTAGCGCGCGAAAGTAGCTTTTTACGAGGCTAAACTTATCGCTGAAGGAGCCAAAAGCGCAATACGGGCATTTGGAGGTGCAAAACGGTACATGGATGTAGATGTGCAAGGGCGGTCCTATGGGCTAAATTTACGTCGCAAAATTTAGCGAATTAATTTGAAAATTTATATAAATTTTAAGCCTCTTAACGCAAATTTTAATATTTTTAGGTAGAATTTTGAGAAATTTTTTGTGAGAAAACGAGATGGAAAAAGAGAAAAATTACAGACCGAATGTCGCTGCAATCGTGCTTTCGCCATCGTATCCGTTTAACTGCGAAATTTTGATTGCGCAACGAAGCGACATCAAAGGCGCTTGGCAGTTTCCTCAAGGCGGTATCGACGATGGTGAGACGCCTAAGATGGCGATCCGCAGAGAGCTCGGTGAGGAGATCGGAACAAGCAAAGTCGATATCATCGCTGAGTGCCCGAAGTGGCTCAGCTACGACTTTCCCGATGGGGTAGCTCAAAAGATGCGCCCATACGACGGGCAAATTCAAAGATATTTTTTGGTGAGATTGCGAAGCTTAGCCGATATAAACATTAATACTAAACTTCCAGAGTTCGACGCATTTAAATTCGTAGGCGCAAATGAGGTTTTAAGACACGTAAATCACTTCAAAAAGCCGATTTACGCGACGGTTTTAAAATATTTTAAGGAGGAGGGTTACATTTAATGCTGATCGTTCAAAAATACGGCGGTACGAGCGTCGGTACGCTAGAGCGGATCGAGGCGGTCACGCAGCGCGTGATAAAGACTAAAAACGAAGGACACGATGTCGCGGTAATCGTCTCTGCGATGAGCGGCGTTACCAATCAGCTCATCGAGCAGGCGGAATTTTTTACTAAAACTCCCATAGGCAGAGAGATGGATGTGCTGCTAAGCTCGGGCGAGCGCGTTACGAGTGCACTTTTAGCTATCGCGCTAAACGCCAAGGGCTATGCTGCGATCGCATTTAGCGGGCGAGGTGCGGGCATCGTGACGGATAATTTTCACACCAAAGCTCGCATCGTCTCTATCGATCCAAAAAGCATGCAAGAGGCGCTAAAGCAGGGAAAAATCGTCGTCGTCGCGGGCTTTCAAGGTATCAGCACCGCAGGCGAAGTAACTACGCTCGGGCGAGGCGGAAGCGATCTTAGCGCAGTCGCCGTCGCAGGAGCGCTGAATGCCGATCTGTGCGAAATTTACACCGACGTAGACGGCGTATATACGACCGATCCGCGCATCGAGCCCAAAGCCAAGAAGCTTGATCGCATCAGCTACGACGAGATGCTTGAGCTTGCGAGCTTGGGGGCGAAGGTTTTGCAAAACCGAAGCGTTGAGCTTGCGAAGAAATTAAACGTAAATTTGGTGACGCGAAGCAGTTTTAACGATCATGAAGGAACACTCATAACAGGAGAAGAAAAGATGGAAGATGCGGTAATTAGCGGCATTGCACTGGATAAAAATCAAGCAAGAATTACGATTAGAAATGTAGAGGATCGCCCCGGCGTCGCGGCTGAAATTTTCTCCGCGCTTGCAAGCAAGGAGATCAACGTCGATATGATCGTGCAAAATATCGGACGAAACGGCGAGACGAATTTAGGCTTTACCGTGCCGCAAAACGAGCTGGAAACGGCCTATAGGGTAATGAAAGAGGTAAATCCAAATCCGAATTCCATCATCGAATCGGATGCCGATATCGTAAAGGTTTCTTTAGTAGGCGTTGGTATGAAAAGCCACAGCGGCATAGCCAGCAAGGCGTTTAAGACGCTTGCGGATGAAGGGATAAATATCCAGATGATCTCTACGAGCGAGATTAAAATTTCGATGATCGTAGAGGCTAAATACGGCGAGCTTGCCGTGCGCGCACTGCATAAAGCCTACGATTTGGATAAATAATGCAGGATCTGCACACTTGGAGCGTTACGGCGATGCGCTCCGAGCCCGGACTTGAGTGGCTCGAGGATCGCAAGGAGGACTGGACGCCGCTTTTAGCATCAAAGCTAAAATTCCTCCACGACGGCTTTGCTTTCATCGTCATCTGCGATGATGAGCGAAGCTGGTTTAGCGAATACATCATAAAAAAGATCAACTCATCGACCAACTCTCGCCCGCTGCTGCCGTTTTTTTCGCTGCGTTCGCTCTACCGCGGCGGCGTAAATAGCCTGGAGGACGCGCTGCTGCTAAACGATATGCTAAGCCTCGCGTTTGCCAACGGCTTTATATATTTTTACATCGGTAACGGCAACCATCCGCTAGCCAAAATCGCCAAAAGCCACGAGGACAGCTATCTGTGGCTCATCGACGAGAGGCTGCAAAACAGCTTTTACATGAGCGAGAGTGATCCTAGCCTGGATCTAAAACTTATCCAGCTTTTTAAAATTTTAGATAAAAGCATCGACGCCGTGCTTTTTGACGAAGTGGTGCTTTGAAAATCATAAATCAGATCGTTTTAACGGGCGATTATGAGGGCTTTAAAGATAAAATTTTAGCCGAAATTCCGCGCAAAAATTTAAGGTTTTTCGAAAGCACTGAACTTAAGATCGACGAGGCGCGAAAGATCATAGACGAAGCCTACGTCGCCGAGCGCGAAGATAAGATCATCGTCATCGCCGCTACTAAATTCGGCGAAGAGGCGCAAAACGCTCTGCTTAAAATTTTAGAGGAGCCGCCTAAAAATACGGTGTTTTTCCTCGTTACCCCCTTCATCAACGCCCTGCTGCCTACCATCCGCTCGCGCCTCGTGGTGCAAAATCTCTGCGTGCAAAAGCCCAGATACCGCACTGGGTTAAATTTAACCAGGCTCAGCCTAAAGGAAGCGGTGGAGTTTATCGACGCGCAGATCGCGCTGGAGCGCAAGGGCGAGCTAGATAAAACGGCGCTAAAAGCGCTCATCGGCGAGATTGCGCTAGAGTGCTTCGAAGCAGGCGTCAGGCTAAGCGGCGATGAGCTGCAGCGGATTGACCGCTTGAGTTACCTTGCCGAGCACAATGCCAAAGCCCATGCCGTGCTTACTCCGCTACTTTTGATGATCGAGGAGAAAAGATGAAAATTTATAAAATTTCAAACGAGGCCGATTTTGCGCTGATTTGCGAGCGTATCGGCGTGCGAAATGCGGGGCGGGCGATAATGCAGAAAAAATCGCGGCTAAACTTTTTCTATCTAAAAGATCTGCGCGCGCCCGCAGCGAATATTTTAAAACAAGACGCCCTTAGTATCGGCGCCGAGCTTGCGTGCAATGAAGGAGTGATCCTGGGGCGCGACGATACGGATGCGGTTTTGATTGTAAACGACCGCCAGACCGAGGCTTTGGCGCAAAAGGAAGCGCTGCAGGATTTCGGGCTAAAGGAGCTCGCGAAATTTCTAAACGAAAAATTTGCTAAGCCGCAAAGCTGCGAAATAATGGGCGTCGTCAATATCAACTCCGATAGCTTCAACCCCGCAAGCCGTGCGGCAAGCTTAAAAGAGGCGACCAATAAGATCGAAAAGATGATCGAGCAGGGCGCCGCTATCATCGACATCGGCGGCGTGAGCTCGCGCCCGGGCAGCCAGTATTGCGGCAGGGATGAGGAGTTTTCGCGCATAAAGGACGTGCTGAGCGAAATTTACCGCCTAGGTCTGCACGAAAAGGCTAAATTTAGCCTCGATAGCTTCGATGAGTATTGTTTGGAATTCGCGCTAGATCGGGGCTTTAGCATCATCAACGACATCAGCGCAAACCTCGCTCTCGCCCCGCTTGCGCTTCGCTACGACGCCGCTTACGTGCTGATGCATATGCAAGGAAAGCCGCAAAATATGCAGCTTGCGCCCAAATACGACGATCTGATGGGCGAGATCGATGAGTTTTTTGCGCAGAATTTGCAACAGCTTCGAAGCGCGGGGCTTAAAAAGATCATCCTTGACGTGGGCATCGGCTTTGGCAAGACCGCCGAGCAAAATTTGGTACTGATTAAAAATTTGCAGCATTTTTTGCACTTCGGCTGCCCGCTGCTCGTGGGCGCGAGCAGAAAGAGCGTTATCGATTTTTACAGCCCCTCCGCGGTCGAGGATAGGCTCGCAGGCTCGCTGTATCTGCACCAGATCGCGGCTTTAAACGGCGCCGCGATCATCCGCACGCACGATGTTTTTGAACACGCTCAAATGCTAAATCTAATGCGCGCGATGGACGCCGCTGCGGTAAAATTTTAAAATTTTGCGGAATTTTCACGAAATTCCATATTTTTCACGAGATTTTTGTAAATTTGCCTTATGCGGAATTTTAAAATTTCTCAAGGAAATATTTTAATTCTTTTAAAATTTTGCGAAAGAGCTTTTGCGGAATTTTATCCGTGTTTTATTTTGCGCCTAAGCTTTCGTGCGCTTGCTCGTCTAAACTTATAAAAATTTATAAAATTTAGCTCGATTTATGAGGCGCGTCAAAACAGCGAAGTAAAGAGGGATAAATTCTAGCGACGATTGCACGGATTATTTCTACGCGAACCGAGTTATTTCATTTTTGGGCGAAACGAGCGCTTTACGTCAAAGCCCTTGCTGGCAATTTTTATATCATTTGGTATTGTGCCCGTCGGAGCGGAGGCGTCCTTTTTAGCGGATAAAAACTCGACTAAGCTTTGCCAGACGAAATCGGCGTCCAGATAAAACCTCATCGCGTTAAGCTGTGGATTTATCGCTACGGTGTGAATGTCCTGTGTGAACTTAAAAAATACGATGGGTGCGTTTAAAATTTCATCTTTGCTTATAATTTTATCGTCGCGAACAATATTTTTTAGCATCGTTTTGCAGTCGCCCTCTAGCGCCACGGGCTACAAAATTTCCTCGCGCGTAGCCTGCTCGCCGACCTTGCTGAGCCATGAGACGATATGGGCGCGAAATCCATCGCTAAAGCTCAAAGTTCTGTCCTCCCAATACTGCCTTCTTAGCTCCGTCTCGTCAAACTCTAGACTTGTGTAAGCTTTACCCTGAGAGGCGAAAATATGGACTAAATTTTTGCCGATGAAAATCATGGAGTGAAGCAGGCGCGGCAGTTTATTTACGTCAGTTTTGCTCCAGTTTATAAATTTGCCGCCGATAAAGCGGTACCCGCTAAGCTTCCTTTCAAAGACCTTTTTATCGCCCTCGTCAAGCCTCCATAGCTCGTCCGCACTGAGTTTCTGCGGTCATAGACCAAAGTCTCGTCAAGCCCGTATTTTTGACACCATAAAATCGTAATTATCTTTAAATTTCGAGATAATTTTCATGTTCGTCCCTTAAAATTTTATCTTCCCTAAGTTTCTTAATCGGTGCACTTTGCGCCGAAGCCAACGCAAAATTTTATCGCTGCAAATTTGCGCTGCAAACCTCGCAAATTTTACTAAAATTTACTGCTAAATCGCCAAAATTTATATCGTAAGCCCACGGCTCGCTCAATTTTACCGCGTGCCGGCAAAATGGTAAAACCGAACGAAAAGCGTGCGGCGCGGCAAATTTTAAATTTATTTTACGCGGCGGCGTAGAATTTTAAAATTTATTTTCCGCGATGGCGCAAAATTTCAAATTTATCTGCCGCAAAAAACAGAGTCCATTACCGTCTAAGTCGGAAATTTTGGTAGCGGTAAAAACCAAAGTCGCTACCGCTTAAAGTCATGAATTTCGATACTAGCGCCATATTTTTTGCAAAGCTGCTGCACCTTTTCTTTCAGCTTCTCCTCGTCATAGCAGATGAGATCAATGTATGTGTGCTTCTGCCCGGTTGCACCGCCGATTATCTCCAGAAACGAGCCGCAGCTCTCCAGCTCCTCGTCCTCGATCTTGTTTCGCAGATCAAAGCCCGCCTGCATGTCGCCGCCGTTACCTACGCTAAGAAAGCAAAATTTGATGCCGAGCTCGAAGGCTTCGTTATAGATGTCGCGCTTGCCGCCTAAGTACTCGCCTATGAGATTTCGCAGGCAGGTTGTGCCCACGACCACGTCCTCGCGCACCTCGCTACCGCGCGGCTGCATCTCGTAGCTAAAAAAATTTTTTAGCGGTTCGCGCGCGGCTTTTTCGCCGAATTTCTCATCGACCAGATCGGCAAATTCGCTTAGCGGCACGCCGTTTTCTTCGGGCTCGGCCAGTACCTCAAGCTCGCCTAGCGTATTTATGATCGCCGTTTCGCCAATCATATTGTCGAGCAGGATAAAGCTAAGGTTATAGGCCTTGCCCTCGTCCTGCGCGAGTAGAGCCGCTAGGTTTGCGTTGTAAATTTTAATATCCACGTCGCTTTCGTTAAACTGCGCGTAGATCATCGACTCCTCGGCGTTTACGCGGGTACCATACATCTCGATCCCGCCGATACCTCGCGGCGCACGCGGCTTTCCGAGCGTGCAGAGCATTTTGGACTCGAGCTGCTTGGGCATAGCGTTTTTGATAAAGCTTAGCCAAAATAATCGGTGTCTCATACCCTCGGGAGTTAGCACCAAATCAAGCTTATCGCCCGCAAGCCCCGTCATAAAATAGGGCTCGGCAAGGCAGATGCGAAGCTTCTCGTCAGTCTTTTGCATCGCCTTTTCAAACTCTTCCGCCGCCAGATCGGCCTTGATCTCATCTATCACGCCGCTAAATTCCACCCAAAATTTATCCACTCTGCCGGCAAAAGTGCTTGGGATTTGCGCTTTTTCAGCCTTTTTGCCCAAACCGAATAGCCCCATAATCTCTCCTTTAATTAAATTTAAACGTAATTATAGCTAATTTTTGCGCGGGCGCGGAACGCAAGCCGTAAGACCGCCCCTGCTCTTCTGCGCTCCGCTATACGGCTCGCGCGGTGAAATTTTGCCCGCTATTTTAATCAGGCAAATGAAAGTAAATTTAAAATACAATACGAATCTCAACTAAATTTAAGGGGAGCAAATGGGACTGTTTAAAAAACTATTCGGCGGCGATGACGCGAGCTCGAAAGATAGCAATAGCAAAGGCGCACAGGATGAAAACGCCGCGGCAAAAGACGCAAAAGAAAGCGAGCCCGTGTTTTACGCGGACGGCGAAGATGAGGCGATGCTAAAAGCATTCGAGCAGGCGCGAAAGAGCTTTCGCTACTTCTGGCGCGAGCTGTACTGGGAGCGCCTCCGCATCGTCCCCGCGCTTAGCTTTGCCTGCGCGTCAAGGTCGCCTTTTCGCAAGAGCTAAACGGCAGCACCGAGGTCGAGCATATGTGGGTAAACGACGTGTATTTTGACGGCGAGCGCGTTTGCGGCGTGCTCGTAAACGACCCGAACGTGCTAAGCAACATCAAAAACGGCGAGCAAGTCGCGGTGCCGCTAGAGCAGATCAGCGACTGGATGTTTGCGATAGAGGGCAAGACCTACGGCGGCTTTAGCGTGCAGGCGATGCGCAAAGCTATGAGCCAGAGCGAGCGTGCCGAGCACGACGAGGCGTGGGGGCTAAATTTCGGCGATCCGGGCGTCGTGCTAGTGGCGTACGAACAGCAGGAGCATCCGCAAAATTTAACCGAGCACCCGATGAGCGTCAATACGAAGAAAAATTTCGAGGAGTTTTTGCGCGGGTATCCGGACGAGATCACGCGCACGGACGATGAGGGCTACACGATGCTGCACCACGAGGCGATCGCGGGCAACCGCACGAGGATCGAGCTTTTGCTTGCTAAGGGTGCGGATAAAAACGCTAAAAATATCCACGGCAAAACCGCGCTCGATTATGCTAGAGCGCTCGGCTGGGATCACGTCGCGGAGGCGCTTAGCAGGTAGGCGGCGCAAATTTCTCGCTTGAAATTTAGCTTTTGCCGTTTGTAAAATTTAGCGACGGGTCTATGGCGATAAATTTGGCTGCGTGCGAGATGAAAATTTTACTATCGCTAGATATGCCGATACCGTTGCGGACATTGTTTAAATTTCGCCGCTTACAAATCTGTTTGCTGCTAGATACGACCGATATAGCGCGGCAGGCTTGTTTAAAAATTTGCAACTTTTAAAATTTAAGCTCGCCAGATTTATATTTGGTTGCATTGCGAGCTGCTTTGATAAAATTTCATTAGCCAAATTTAGTTATGGCGCAAAACGCCGGCGAGGCTAAATTTTATGGCTTATAAATTGACTACGCCTATTCTTTTTACCAAGGCCAAATAGCCCCATAAGCTCCGTCTTGATTAAATTTAAAGAGCACGATGCCGATTTTTGTGCAGGCTCGGGATTCAAATTTTAAAAACCCCGCTCTCACGTGCACTGAAAGCAACCGCCCAAAACCTCGCATTTCTCGCAGATCTGCATGTATATGACGCCCTCGCCCCCTATCATCTCGCCAAACGGGATCTGCGCTAGATGCTTCATCGTCCCGCCGCAGCTAGGGCAGACTAGATACTCGGCGTCCTGCACCCACTGCGGATAGCCTCCCACGGTCGTATCAAGCTCGCCAAAGCAGCCGTAAAATGGCGAAACCTCGCCGCCTAGCTTAAATTTCATATCGCACAGTCGCGCCATGTCCTCTTGCGAAAAATAACTCTCCGTAAATCCTTCGCCTTTATAGCTTAGCTCCAGCTCGCCGTCTGCGCCTCTCTTGCAAAAATAAACGACCGAACCGATACAGGTCGGGCAGCAGCGAAAGATCGCGTCGTGCTTTAAATTCAGAAACGCAAGCCGCGGCTCATCGGCCTTAAGACGCAGCATATCGAGCATCTCGCAGCCGCAAAACTCGCACTTTTGCCCCGTAGGTCTGCCGATACGTACGGGCTCGTCCGCGTTTAAATTTACGCCGCCGCTCGCGCGCTCGCCGTTTTTCTTCGCGCCATCTTTGACGCGCACCGCAGTAAGGCATTTATCAAAAACTAGCGACTTGCGCTCGCCCGTCTCGTCAAAGCTCCAGCCGCCGATTTTCGCGTAAAAATCTGTGCCTACGTAGAGCTTTTTGCGCCACGGCCTGGGGGTTTTTATACAGCTCGTAAAATAGCTCCGCCGTTTTTTCGTCGCCCTGCCACGCAAGCGAGCACAGAAGGTGATTTAGCGCGTTTTTGGAGTTATCTTGTAGCGAGTCTAGTTTGGTTATGAGCGCGTCTCTTACGTCCTTAGGCGCGCCAAAGTAGAGCTCGGGCGGATAGTAGATCTGCTTCGCCGCCGCGGCTCGCGCGATCCTTGGATCGTGGATGCCCAGCAGGCTAAAAAGCGCCCAAAAATCGTTATAAATCTCATCCCATTTTTCGATCTCGTCGATTCTGTCCGCGATTTTTCGGATCATAGCCTCCACTTCGTCCGCGCTTAGGTTTAAAATCTCCTCTCGCCTCTGTTTTTGGCGGCACGAGTGGCAAATGCCGTCGAAATAGATCGTGTTTTCGCCGCATTTTGGGCATAGATGAGCTTTGCTTTGCATTTTATCTCCTTAAATTTGGATTTAAATTTCGTCAAATTTTAGCTAAATTTTACTATTTTGTGGCGATAAAGCGCGGTTTAGAATTTAATGCCGCATTGAATGCGAGGCTTTATAATACACCTAAAATGCGTTATTTTTAAATGGAATTTAAGCTGAAAGAGATGTAAATTTTAAATTGCGATAGAAATAGGGCGGGTTTGCGAGATAAAGCGGAATTCATCTTTTAAAAGACAAATTCCACTTTTGTGCGCTTAGGCGCAAATCACTTTTCAATGTGATGTTTGACCAGATACTCGATGATATTTACCGCATTATCGATGCCGCAATACGATGTGTCGATGCAGATATTGTAGTTTGCGGACGCGCCCCAGACTTGGTTGGTGTAGTATTGGTGAAAGCTCATCCTGCCCGCGTCGCTGTTTTCCATATACTCGCGCGCGTCAGTATGGCCCTCTTTTTCTAATCTGGCAAGCTTAAACTCATCACTCGCACGTAGAAATACCGTCAGCAGATCCGGATGTCCGCGCAAGAAAAACCCGGCGCAGCGTCCAAGCACTATAACGTTGCCGCCCGAGACGATCTTTTCGTAGATTGCTACGATGCGATCGCGCTTTTGCTCATTGGCTAGCTCGTTGTGCGATATTGCCTGAAGTAGCGTATTTACGGGCATTTCGTTGTAGAACTCATACATCTGCTCGAAGCAGCCAAGCTCGTCTGCTTTGCGGAGCAGATCCGCCTTGGCTAGATAGGTGTAGCCTAAGCGCTCGGCTAGTTTGCGCGCAGTTTCGCGCCCGCCTGCGCCCGTTTGTCTAGCGATCGAGATTATCATATTTTCTCCTTAGATGAAATGTGCAAAAATACCGGCACCGATGACGGTCAGAAGTCCCGTAACCGCCATTGCTAAAGACGCCATTGCGCCCTCTACGTCACCGATCTCAAGAGCGCGCGCCGTTCCCATCGCGTGGCTCGCGCAGCCTAGGGCGATACCTTTTGCCATCGCCTTTTTGATGCCAAAAATTTTAAGTAATGCCTCGCCAAATACGCTACCGATGATGCCCGTAGCGATGATGCAGGCCACCGTTAGCGTCACGATGCCGCCTAAGCTTTCGCTGATACCCATACCGATTGGCGCCGTGACGGATTTCGGTAGCAGCGTGACATACATTGTATGATTTAGCCCAAATATTACCGACATCGCGTAGATGCTGCCTAGTCCTGCGATCATACCCGAAATCAGTCCTGCAAAAATAGCTAAAAAATTACTTCGCAAAAGCGCCAGCTGCTCGTATAGCGGTACGGCTAGACAGACGGTAATCGGCGTTAAGAAAAAGCTAATGTGCGAGGCGCTGGCGTTAAATTTTTCGTATGGAATTTTAAAGATTAAAAGCACGCAGACAGTAAGCACGATACCGATTAGAAGCGGATTGAAAATCGTTAACTTAAAGCGCTTTTTTAGATAAAGTCCTAGCTCAAATGAGCCCAGGCACAAAAACACGCCGAAAAAAGCGGAGTTCATTAAAATTTCTCTCATTTTTTGTCGTCTCCGGATAAAATTTCGCGCTCCAGCTTCGCATCCACGCCCTTTGTATTCACGCCGTCTTGTTCGTGCGCAGCTGCGTAAAGCCTGCGCTTAACGCGGGCGAGGGCGATTTTATAAAAGATCTGCGTTACCGCGCCGCTTGCACCGATGACTACTACCGTAGAGACTGCCGTAATCGCGATGATTGCGAAAAGATGCTGGCGTAGCGCATCGCCTGCGATGATGATCGCAGCGCCCGCCGGGATGAAGATCACCGGCATAATCTGCATAAAAAATGACACGGTTTCTCTGATCTGCGATACTTTGATGAGTTTGAAGATCAGAGCTAAAAGCATAATGACTAGCCCATAGATGCTAGCGGGGATCGGCACAGGCACGAGCGCCGCCAAAATCTCCGCAACAAAAGATATTCCTAAAATCACGCTGAATTGGATTAAGTAGTTCAAAGCTTACCTCGGATTAAAATTTAGCGCTAAATTTAGCACTTTGCAGTTAAAATAGATATTAATCTTGCTAGGTTTGGGCGAAATTTTGCGGCAAAATTTACTTAAGCTAGCTCTGTAGCTAGGCTTTAGGTAGAATTTTGCGATTTATTATAGCGCTAAATTTAGCCTTGCGGCACGGGTAAAATCCGGCGACGACTACTCAATCAAGAATCCTTGCCTAGCTCGATTTTGATACCGAGCACCTTGCAGACTAGATCAAAAATTTCAATATCGACATTGGGCGCGTATTCGTCCAAGACCGTGTAAACTTCGGCGCGCATATCCTCGTCGTGGTCCGGGTGCGAGCGCGAATACAGCTCATCCGTGCGCCGCACAAGCGCGAGATTGTCGATATCTCGCTCGCGCATCGCCTGCTTGAGCCGCTTTGAAATTTGCCATTTGAAACTTTGCATTTTCGCTCCTTTGAAATTTGCGCGATACTAGCCAAAAGGACTTTAAAGTTTAATTTATTAAATCCGGTGGCGCATTTCGGCGCGATCAGCGAGCCTGCGCCGCTCGGTCTTACGCTTGCAAATATAAAACGAGCCGGGTTTAGATTAAGGCTTACCAGCTAAATAGAAGATTATCTTTGCGTAAATAGCGCTAAATCTCGCAAAGCCAATGGGATTACTTCGCCGTGCGAAGCGCCTTCGTAGAGCCTAAACTCGCAAGAAAGCCCCTTTGTTTTTAAAATTTCAGCTAGATCGGCCGCTTTTAAAATTCCCGCTTTATCGGTTTTTCCTTTACGCATTTCACGCGAGCCGGCAACGAGCATTATGAATTTCGCTTTTAAATTTGATCTAAGCTTTCCCTCGTCTAGGGCATCTCTGATCAGCTGTGATTCACCCCACCACAACGAAGGCGAGGCGATAAAAAACTCGTCGAAAATCCCATCGTCGCGCAGCAAAGCATAAATCCCGAATAGCCCGCCAAACGAATGTCCGAAGTAAATTTTATCGCTTTTTGCCGTAGAGTATTTTTTCTCCACGAGCGGAAATAGTTCATCTTTTATGAAATCATAAAATTCTGCCGCGCCGCCGCCGTTTGCGTATTCTTCGCCGCTCGCCGCGGGCGTTAAATCTCTCGTGCGACGCTTAGTATCATACGCTAGCGGGCTATCGTATCCGATGCCTACTATAAGGACGGTTTTATTTAATTTAGACCCGGTTTCGGCGTTTTGCTTTGCGCCATTCGCATAAATTTTCGCATAGGAGTTTAAAAGTATCGGAAACTGCGCGTTCGCATCAACCATAAAAACTACCCTATCGTAGCGAGCGACATTTTTTTGGCGAGCTATAAAAATTTTATATTTTTCGTCGCTCTTGCTTTTTAGAATAAAATCACTCACGTTAAACATTTCGCGCGCAGCCTCGCTTATCCGCTCAATCTTTTGCGGCGGTTTTGCCCCCAGATTGCAAGCGAATAAGCACGCTAAAAAGAGTGCGTTAAATACCGCAAGAAAGCTCTTTGGGCTTACCATTTAGCGTTTACCTTGAACCAAAACCTCCTGCCCTCCTCGGGATACCAATAGTAATTGCCGTCGTCTGCGAGACCCTCATCGTATCGGACGTTATCAAAGATATTGTAGGCGGTTAAATTTAGACTCAGATTATCGTTTAAATCGTATTGTGCGCCCAAATCCGTAGTAAAAAGCTTTTTGTCGTTTTTGCTGACTCTATTGCCCGGACCGAATTGTACGCTTGTAAGCTCGCTTTCGTAATTAAGACCGATAAAGGTAGAAAGCGGAGCGATCGGCCTATAACTAAGCGTCGCATGTGCGGCATGTTTCGGAGTAGCGGTCAGGGATTTGCCATCTAGCCTACTAAGATTGGTTTGGCTAAATTTAACGGCACCGTTTGGCGTATAGATCGTAGGATCCCCGGTTTCGATCTCGGAGTGGCTATAGGTATAGTTTGCCTTGAAATTTAACCTCTTAGTAATATCGTAATCGCCGCTCAGCTCAACGCCGTAAACCTCGGCTCCTTCTATATTAAAATACGTTCCCCAACCCGGGCAATTAACGCTCGGTGCGCCGGCGCAGCCTCCGTAAGCGGGAATCCTATTAATATTGCTGCCATCGGTATCTAAAATTTTATCTTTGAAGTCGTTTTTAAATAGCGTGATATTGCCGCGCAGATCGTCTGCATTGTCGTAATAAAGCCCGATCTCGTAGGTCGTGCTTTTCTCGGGCTTTAAATCCTCGTTACCGAAATCTATAATCCTCCAGCCGCCCTGAATCGTGCCTACTTCCGGCGAAATTTGATTGACATCGGGAGTTTTATAGCCGGTTGCAACGCCACCTTTGATCGTCCAGGTATCGCCTATATTAAACGTCGCGTAGGCTCTAGGGGAAAAGTGGTTGCCGAAGTATTCGTTGTGCGTGAGCCTGCCGCCGAGCGTTAAAAATAGCGTATTTTCCAAAATTTCGATCTCATCCTCTAAAAATCCCGCATGCTCGTTCATAGAAAATCGCTGCGGAGAGCGTAAATTTTGCCTATTCGCGTTTGAAACGATGAAAGTCGTTTGCACATCCTGTTTGCTAAAATCGTAGCCGAAGGTAAGCGTATTTATACCGAGATAAGTCGTAAATTTGGAATTAAAATTTCTATTTTTTACGATTGCGGGCGAAAGGCTATCAAAAATGCTCGTACGGCGAGTCTTATCCCAAAAATAACTTATATCAGCGCTTAAGCTTTCAAACTCGCCCAAATATCCGATGCCGTGATTTTCTCTTTTATATTTATAATGATTTAATCCGCGCGCGTTGGGATAAACGGCGGTTTTACCAAGAGTCCTTGAATAATCGTGATTTTGCCTTCCGGTTTGAACGTAAAATTTATTATTTTCATCGGGCGTTAGCCGAAGCTTAGCGTTAGAATCCGATTTATCGCTCTTTTGATAGCCTCCCTTATAGCCGTCCTCGTCGCGCAGCTTTTTATATCCCCACAGCTGAAGCGCCGCATACTGCCCGAAGGGAATATTGACGTAGGCTTCGCCCATCTTACCATCTCCGATACCCTCGTGATCTTGGATAGTCGTAGATATGGCGGCGCTTCCGCTAAATTTAGAAAAATTCTTTTTCGTAATGATATTTATCACGCCGCCTACCGCATCGCTTCCGTAAAGCGAGCTCATCGGCCCCCTAATCACCTCGATACGCTCTATCGCTCCTGCGGGCGGGATAAAATTCGAGTTCATATCGCCCGCTCCGCCTTTTGGGTTCGCTGCCGCGGAACTTACGCGTTTGCCGTCGATAAGAACAAGGGTTTGAGAGCTTTCCATTCCTCTGATGGAAATTCCGCTAGCAGGGCCGTCGTCGCCTGCGATGACGCTGACGCCAGGCATTTTATTCGCGATATCGTGCAGCGAAGTAAAGCTGCCGCTTGATATCTCTTTATTATCCAAGGTAGAGATGGAGGCCGGCGCCTGCCTAATATATTGGCGAAAGCCGCTCGCGCTTACTACGATCTCGCCAAGATTCGTGCTATTTGCGTCACTGCTTAGGTGTGAGCCTTCGGCGCCACATAAAATCGAAGCGCTCGCGCATATAGATAATGCGATAAATTTCGCCTTTTTAAAATACATATCTTTTTGTATTTTTGTTCCTCTATTTTGAAATTCAATCGCGGATTATAACTCAAAGCGGATAAATTTAATATTAATTATTAAAGTATTTTTATAAAATTAAATTTGGCTAATAATTCCCCATTCCATCGATATTTTTATAAAAATTATTTTAAATAAAGTACAACATATAATCAAGGAATCGCTGTAAACAAGTAAAATTTTGTAACGCTAATCCTTAATCATCAAGTTGTTTTGGAGAAATTTTGCACAATTTTTGATTTTATCTGCTTTAAGAATCATTTTCGCTTTTGTGGATGTGTATATTTAAACCATCGAAGGCATTTCAAGCGGCAAGGCAAAAACGGATTTTGCTCTATTGGTTTTGCGTATCCTGTGGCTTGCGATAATCATATAGACAAGCATGGATTTAATACACGAGTTTTAACACGGTAACTTCGTATGAATAAATTTATCTACTAAGCAGCATAATTACTTCAGCGTAATTTAAAATTTTGAGTAGTTTAGATAGACGGATTTAAATTTAGAACAAAGAGTCGATTCAAATTTAAAATCCTGGCGCAAGAATGCAAAGTAAGAAGATAAATTTAATGAGACCCCGCAAATTTATCTTAAAATTTAGCGAGATCAAATTTGGATTTACGCCGCAGGCACGCTATTTTCGGCGTGAGCATCGTCAGAGTCTTTGGGCCCTAAAAGCCACTGCTTTGCAAAGATCAGCACGTAGATCGCAGCGCCGATGCCGTAGCTTACGTATTCGCTAGGGATAAACTCTATGAATTTCGCGCAGATATTAGGTACCAGCATTAGCGGCGTTACTAGCAGCAATAGCAGGCGCTCTACCATGTTGCACTTGGTTACGAACCAGCCTTGTAGCGAGGAGCTGAAGGCAAACATACCCACGATCGCCGTGGCAAAAATCAGCACGATTTGCAGTGGATCGCTGATCCAAACGATGCTCTTTGAATCCATCGGATCGCCGATGCTTTGGATCAAAAGCAGCTTGTTGTTGAAGAAAAACGCAAACGGGAGCACCGCGGTGCGTAGATCATACACGAAGCCCTGAAGCCCCACGGTTACCGGATTTGCCTTTGCGATGCCCGCCGCAGCGTATGCTGCGATACCCACTGGCGGGGTATCGTCGGCTAAAATTCCGAAATAAAATACGAAAAGATGCACTGCGATCGCAGGGATCAAAAAGCCGTTTTTGCCCGCTAGTATCAAGATCACTGGCGCAATCAGGCTTGAAACGACGATATAATTCGCCGTCGTAGGAAGTCCCATCCCCAAAATAAGGCTCATTATCGCAGTCATCAGAAGTATCAGCACTATGCTATTTCCCGCGACCGCCTCCACGAGTTCTGAAAGAACCTGTCCCAGCCCGGTAAGCGAGATCGAGCCGATGATGATGCCTGCTAGCGCGGTGGCAACGGCTACCGTGACCATATTTTTGGCTGCACCCACCATAGCCCAAAAAATATCGACAAAGCCGACGATAAAATCGGACTTGCCAACCTTTTCGCCGAATATCGTTTTCTTTGCGGGCTCTTGTACGATCATTATTAAAAATAGCACGCAGATCGAGTTAAACGCCGCAGAGATCGCGCTTTCTTTCAGAATCAATAGAGTGAAAAGAAGCACCAAAATCGGTATTATGTAATGAATGCCGCTAAATATAATTTTTAGCTTTGAAACCTTGGCGTAATCGCGGCTGCCGTGAAGCCCTAGCTTGCAGCTTTCCAGATGCACGATGAAAAATAACCCCGCGTAACAGACGAAGGCGGGGATCACCGCCGCGATCATTACGTTGGTATAGCTCATGCCTAAAAATTCCGCGATGATAAACGCCGCAGCGCCCATAATAGGCGGCATAAGCTGCCCGTTTACACCTGCGGCGACCTCGATAGCGCCCGCTTTAGTGGCGGTGAGCCCCGCTTTTTTCATTAGCGGGATCGTAAAAGTGCCCACCGTCACGACGTTTGCAGTCGAGCTACCGCTTACCATTCCGGTTAATCCGCTGGCGATTACGCTAGCCTTGGCGGGTCCTCCGCGGAAGCGACCCAAAATCGCAAACGCTACGTTTATAAAATACTGCCCCGCTCCGGCTCGCTCCAAAAGCGCGCCGAATAGCACGAATAGATAGATGAAGCTGGTGCTGACCCCTACCGGCACACCGAATACGCCCTCTGTCGTTAAAAACATATGCCCTGCAAGCAGTTCAAAGCTTGCGCCGCGATGCGCGATGATATCGGGCATATAAGGACCGAAGTAGCAATACAGAAGAAAGGTAAAAGCGATAATGCCAAGCGCTGGTCCCATCATACGACGACCTGCTTCAAAAAGGATAAAAATACCTATAAAGGCTGCTACGATATCTCTGGTTAAATAATTTCCCGGGCGCTGCGCTAGCCCGTTAAATTCTATCGCAGGATACAAGATCGCGGCGACTCCGACGATTAATAAAATATAATCGTAAAACGGGATATAAAAATGCGCCTTAGAGCGCGGGCGAAATGGAAAAAGCGAAAAAATTATAAAAATCGCGAACGCCAAGTGGATTGAGCGCGCGATATTCGTATTTAGCGTAAAATACGCGATGTAAAGCTGAAAGACCGACCACGCGAAGCAGACCAGCGTCACGAGCCAGAAGAGCTTTTTAGAGGTAAATTCTCTACTCTTTACCTCTAAAACCTGCTCATCGTTTTGTGTAGATTTCTCCATCAACTAGCCTATTTCAGCAGCCCGGCTTCTTTATACACCGCCTCTGCCGCAGGATGAAGCGGCGCGCTAAGCCCCTCTAAAAGAGATTCTTTGCTTACCAAATTTAGCGCAGGGTGTAGCTTTTTATACTCGTCGAAATTATCAAGTATCGCCTTAACTACCGCCCTAACCGCCTCGTCGCTTTGGCTAGCGTCAGTTACAAGCACAGCCTTTACGCCGATAGTCTGCGTATCGTGGTCTACGCCGTCATACATTTTCGCAGGGATCACGCCTTTGGCAAAATATGGATATTTTTCTAGAATTTTTTTAATATGCTCATCGTCGATGCTAACTAAGTCGATAGGAAGCGAAGTCGCCGCATCAGTGATATTTGCGGTCGGATGTCCTACGACGTAGAAGTATCCGTCGATCTTCTTATCTTTTAGCGCCATAGGGCATTCTTGCGCGGTTAAGACACCGTGCTGGGCGAGCTTTTTAAGATCGAAGTCGTAGTTTTCAAAAACTATAGTGCTGGTTAGCTCGTTGCCGCTACCTGGGTTCCCGATATTGATCTTTTTGCCCGCAGCGTCGCCGTAAGCTTTGATGCCGCTCTCTTTAGAAACTACGAAAGCCAAAAGCTCCGGATAGATCGAAATTACGGAGCGTAAATTTTTATCCGCCGCACCTTGGAATTTGCCCGTACCGTTGTATTTATCATAGACGACATCGCTTTGAACGAAGCCGAAATTTAGCTCTTTTTTAAGCACGTTATTGACGTTATACGTCGAGCCTCCCGTCGATTGCACGGAGCATTTCATATTTTTATCCATATTTACCAAGCGGCAAATCGCGCCGCCTACGGGATAATAGGTGCCGGTCATACCGCCGGTGCCGATATTGATGAACTCCTTAGCGCCTGAAACGCTAGCTAGTAAGGCCAAACCGGCCAAAGCAACAGAAAATTTTTTCATCTTTGCTCCTTTTTGAGTTAAAAGTTTGAAAGTATTGCTAAATTTCTATAAAATTCTAATAAAAACAGATCGAATTTCGCGCAAATTTACGATTTTACACATCGTGGTGCAGGTGATTTAATATCAAAGTGGGGTGGCGATCTGCTCTCATATGCAGAATTTTACCGCAATAAAATTCTAAGCTTGAAATCCAAACGTCTGGAGATAAAATTTAACGCTATAAATTTAAAATCTTAATAACTTACGCTGCTAAGATACAGCCCGTTTGGCGGAAAGGGGATTCTGCTAAGCGCTCGCGAGAAGCTGATCTTGCGCCCGCTCTGCACGGATTTTAGGGCGTTTGCGACCATCAGCCGCACCTGCGCTCGCAAAAATCCGTTGGCTTTAAAATTTATCAAGGTTAAATTTCTAAAAGAGTAGGCGCGCGCGACGTAGAGCTCGCGCACAGGGCTTTTTATGTCGCTGCCGCTTTTCATAAACTCGCTAAAATCGTGCTCGCCGACGAAATTTGCAAGCGCAGCATTGAGCGCGGCAAGATCCACGCGCGGATAAAACACGCAAAAATCGCTAAGAAAGGGGCTTGGACGTCCGTGGTTTAAAACGTAGCGATAACAGCGCGCCACGGCGTCGTAACGCGGATGAAAATCGCGCGGCACCGGGCTGATGTGTTGCACAAAAATATAGGGTGCGCAGTGGCGGTTTATGAGCTCTTTTAGACGCGGCAGCTCCCAGTGCACGGTGCATTCGACGCAGCTTACCTGGCGCAGCGCGTGCACCCCTTTATCTGTGCGCGAGCTGCTAATTAGCGGCGCAAAGATCCCCACGCGCCCCAAAGCCGCGCGCAGCACGTCCTCGACGCCGCGCCCGTGAGGCTGAGACTGCGAGCCGCTAAATTTCGAGCCGTCATAGGAATAGACGAGCTTGAGCTTTACGCGCTCGGAGTTTGCGCTCGCTGCGAAGGTGCACGCATCTGCGGGGATATTTTGTGGGGCGCTTATTTCGTCGATTTGCGCAAGTTCGCTCGCTGCGAAGTCGCTTGCGGGCGCGCTTTCAAGAATATTTTTGAGTTCGGACGCGCTTGCGAGGGTGTTTGCGGAAATACCCGCTTTGTAGGCGGCATCTGCTTTGCGGGCGTGTGCGAGACTTGTGCAAATCTTTTCTATGCTTGTCGCGCAAATATCCGAAGCGGCTGCGTCCGTAGAATTTTTGCAAACGGAATTTAAATCCGCCCCGCGCGCGGTCTTTTTGGTGCGAACGGCGCTAGGGCTTTGCTTAGCTCTTTCGTGATTCAAACTGCAATCGAGCGCAGTATAGGTAGCCGTATCGCTTGCCGAACTTACAAGAGCGGAATTTTTAAAATTTGAAATTTTATCGTTTAATATCAAAGCCTGCTCGCCGCTTTGCGCTTTATGCTTTAAATTTACGCCACTCAAAATTTTAGACGCGCTAGCCTTGCTCGCCGAAATTTTATCCGCCAAATTTCGAGCGGACGAGCTTTTGTTTAAAATTTTGCCGCCGCAGAGCTCGGAGCTTTTTTTAGTACCGCGGGGCAATTTTGATCCTGTAGTATAGTAGCGAGCCGATAAGCGTAACGCCGAATGTCACTGGAAGCGCGATGCTCGGATGTTTGGAGAGTAGCATGATCAGCGCGAAGTAGCTAAAAAGCACGCCGAAAATCCCTGTGTAAACGAAGCCCTTTTCGTAGCGATAGGTCACGATGCCGAGGCTTAGCGCAAACAGAAAGCTCGCTAGCGGAAAGAGCGAGACGAGGGTGTAGATGCTAAATTCTTTCCTGCGCTTTTCGCTGCCGCCCATCTCGCTCCAGTATCCTATTACGCCGCCTCCGCCGCGGATATTGCGGTCGCTTTGCGTGCGCAGAGTTAGGCTTTCAAACTCGCTTACGTGCCACTGATCGCTGCCCATCGTGTAAATTTTGCCGTCGTGCAGCATCGCCGAAAAGCTCGCGTTTTCGTTTTTAAACTCGCCGCTGCGCGCTACGATCATCCGCTCGTGATCCTGCGAGTTACCCGGATTATACAGCACCAGATCCTTATACAGCGTGCTTGTGCCGTTGTTTTCCTGCGAATCGATAAAAACGAGCCAGTCTGAGAATTTCTGCCCGAATTCGTTGGATTTGATATTTAGCGTCGCGCTAATTTTTTTGTAATCAATGAAATTGTCCTTTAAATTTTCAGCTATCGGCATCATAAAAAGCGATACGAAAAGTAGCGCCAAGGAACACAGCGCGGCGCTTATGCCAAAAAACAGCGCGATCTTGCGCGTGGCGTAGCCGATCGTAAAGATGACGATGGTTTCGTTCTCTTTAGATAGCCTAAAAAGCGAGATGCTAAGCGCTACGAAAAACGCGATCGGCACCGTAAATATGAGGATGCGCGGCAGCATGAAAAGATAGAGCTTTACTAGCTCTGAAAAATTTATCTCGATAAATGACGTAATGCGCGCGATCTGAAGGAAAAAGACGATCGACATTATGATAAAAAGCGTACTGAAAAGCGACGCGAAGGAACCGACGAAATTGCTAAATAAATAGCGCTGCACCCTATCCATAAATTACGTCCAAGAGCCTTAAAATTTGATCTTTGAAGATAAAGGTAAGAAGCAGCCCCATCGATAAAAACGGCACGAACGGCAGCTCGTAGCCTTTTTTGTTCGCGATGAGATACGCAGGCAGCGTCAAAATCGCGCCGATGTAGATCGAGATGCCGCCCAGCTTCCAGCCCAAAATCGCCCCCATAACGCCCGCGATAAAAATATCCGCGCTTCCCATCGCTTCGCGCTTTAGCACGAAGGTGACGATGAGGCGCAGCACGAAAAATATCGCCGCGTATCCCGCCGCCGCGCCCACGCCGCTGAGATTAAAATCATACATCAGCGTATAAGCAAGCGAAAGCGCCGTAACTACGTAAAGAAGGCTCTCGGGCACGGCTTTATACTCAAAATCGATCGCCGAAAGCGCCATAAGCAAGATGAAGCAAAGCCCGAGGACCGCGGCTTTTGCAAGATCGGGCTCGCCGAAATACGCCGCAAGAGCAAGCGCGCCGCCTAAAAGCTCGACGATCGGGTAGCGGATCGAAATTTTGGTTTTACAAAAGGCGCATTTGCCGCCCAAAAAGAGCCACGAAAGCAGCGGAATGTTGTGGTAAAATTTTAAAGCGTGAGAGCATTTGGGGCAGTGCGATGCGGGGAAATTTACGCTCTGTCCGCGCGGCAGGCGGTAGATCAGGACGTTGCAAAACGAGCCTATGCAGGTGCCGAATACCGCAAAAATCACGCCGTAAACGATATTTAAATCCATCTTTTTCCTTTGAAGCTTTAACTTTTTAAAATTTAATCAAACGCTCTATGGTAGCGAGAAATTTCTTAGTTTTCATTGATTTTTTGCCTCTCGTAAGGGAAAAATTTTACGAAAATCGCCGCCGCGCCTACGCAAAATAAAATGGCTATGAGCCCGGCGATTAGCGGCTCGCCCCATGCCTCATATAATCCACCAAAAATCAAAAATCCCGCTACTAGTATCACGGCGTCCAAAAGATCGAAGTTCGAAGTATCTACGATCCATAAAAACATGATATACGCGCCTATCCCGCTGCCTGCGGATGCTAAAATCCCCATTTTATCGGGGATGAGAGCAAACGCTAGCACAAAAAACACAAGCAGGCAAATATAGACCGCCAATATAAATTTCTTTGGTTTTTTATACACGCTGCCGCATCTTGGGCATCTTAGAGTTTTCATCGGCTTTTTGGTAAGTTTTTTTCCGCAACCGCATTGTATATAGTAGCTCATAGCCTTCCTTGTCGGTTTTAGTGTGAACTGGCGGCGTGATTTTTAAAATTCTGCCGCGTAAATTTACCGCGCCTCGTAACACGGCTCGCGCTAGAGCTTTAAATTTAAAAGGCGCGAAATTTTAAAATTCTAAAATTTTGAAATTTCGCGCCGCCGCGTGACTACGTATTAAAATTTAAATTTTACGACGCCGTAAATTAAAATCCTGAAATTTTAAAATTTCAATATGTCGCGAGTGCCCGCGGATCAAATTTTAAAATTTACTGCGCCTCAGGCAATTCTGCAAATTAAAATTTCAAAATTTAAAGCGACCGTCAAAGCGACTGCGCCGCAGTTCAAAGACCGCCGAAGCGGCGCTGTTTGCGGCGGAAATCATCCACTATGCGAGCAAGCTCCTCGCGCGTGAAATCCGGCCACAGCGTCGGCGTAAACGCAAGCTCGGCGTAGCTCGCCTGCCAGAGCAAGAAATTCGACAGCCGCTGCTCGCCACCCGTACGCACCAGCAGATCCACGTCGCCGCTGTGCGCGGTATCCAGATGCGCGCCGATGCCCGCTTCGCTTAGCCGCTCGCCGCTTGCAAGCAGCCGCTCGCACGCTCGCACGATCTCGTCTCGCGAGCCGTAGTTGATCGCCAGGTTAAAATTTAGCGCTCGTCCGTTTTGAGTTAAATTTGAAAGATATTCGATCTCGCTTCGCAGATCGCCCTCAAAAGCCGATATGTCGCCGATCGGATAGAATTTTATCCCGTTTTGGGTAAATTTTTCGCGGCGTGAAATTAGGAATTTTTGAAGCAACTTCATCAAAAATTCCACTTCGCTTTTCGGACGCTTCCAATTTTCGGTGCTAAAGGCGTAGAGCGTGAGGTTTGCGATGCCTTCGTCGATGCAAAACTCGCAGATCTGCTCCACGACCTCCGCGCCCGCTTCGTGTCCGCCGGTGCGTAGCAAACCGCGCTTTTTCGCCCAGCGCCCGTTGCCGTCCATCACGAGGGCTAGATGATTTAGGCTATTCACGGATCAGATTTTTTTCAGCTCAGCCGCGATTTTTAGGGCGACTTCGTCCTTCGGCGCGGTGTCGATTACGACCTGATCGTTTTTTGTGATGAAGGTGACCTTAAGGACGTCGCCGCCGAGCTTGATGATGTCATCCAGCACGTTTAGGCAGACGGCGTCGAGATGCTTTTCGTTAAGCATGCGTTTGGCCTCGCCGACAGCGTTTTCGCGGTCGGTTTCGAGTTTAAAGCCCACTTTTTTGATATTTCCGCGCACGGAGCTTAAGATATCCTCGTTTTCGCCCAGGCGTAAATTCCAAATTTCGCCGATCTCCGCTTTTTTTACCTTATCTTTATAGCGCACCTTCGGCGAGTAGTCGCTTACCGCGGCGGCCATTATCAAATACGCGCCGTCTGGGAATTTTGTGCTGTCAAGCGCCGATTTTAGACCGATAGTGCTTTCAAATTTAACGAGCTTGTATGGTAAATTTTCATATTCGTTGCTAGAGATCAGCGTCACGTCCGCACCCAGATAAAACAGCGCGTCGGCAATCGCTTTGGAGGTTTTACCGCTGGAAAAATTCGTAATGCCGCGCACGCTGTCGATCTTTTCGATCGTCGCACCTCCGGTAATGATGACGGTTTTATCCTCCCAAAATTTATCGTTGTAAAGCGCGCGCTTTAGCGTTTGCATGATCGCTTCGGTGCTCGCCAGTCCGCCCTTGCCGGTATCTCCGCAAGCTAGGGTTTTTTCTATCGGATCCACAAAATACGCATTGACGCTCGCTTTTAGCATATCGATGCAGTTTTTCGTGATGTTGTTTTCAAGCAGCGCAGGGTTCGCAGCGGGCGCGATGACTACCTTGGCGTGGGCGAAAGCCGCGTTTAGCACTTCCAAAAATACGTTGTCGCAGACGCCCCACGCGAGCTTGTTTATAGTATTTGCCGTCGCAGGCGCGATCAAAACCAAATCCACCTTGGAGTAAGCGATGTGGTTGATGCCCGCTTGCCAGTTTTCATTGGCTTTGCAAAGCACGGGGTGATCGCACAGCGCCTCGAACGCCTTGTAGCTGACAAACTCCTGCACGCCGTCGCTGAGCGCGACATAGACGTCGAAATTCGACTTTTTCAGAGCGGATAAAATTTCAAACGCTTTGTAAAAACTGATACTCCCGCAAACCGCCAGTAAAACCTTTTTCTTACTCATCTTCGCTCCTAAAAAATTTATGGAAAAACCCATCTTTGTTGATTTGTTTGCTTCGGCTGATCGCCAGCGCGCCGCTTGGAACGTCGCTCGTAACCGTCGTGCCGGCGGCGATTATGACGTCGTCGGCCACCCGCACGGGCGCTACTAGCTGCGTATCCGAGCCGATAAAGACGTTTTTGCCGATTATCGTTTTGTATTTTTTCTTGCCGTCATAGTTGCACGTAATCGTGCCGCAGCCGATATTGCTGCCCTCATCGATCTCGCAATCTCCAAGATAGCTTAAATGCCCCGCCTTGATCTTGTTTACTTTCGCGTTTTTAAGCTCGACGAAATTTCCGATATGGGTGCCTATAACTTCGCATTTTGGGCGCAGATGCGCCATCGGACCGATGTCGGAATTTTTTATGACGCTATCTTCGATGACGCAGCCGCTTTTTATGAGCGAGCTTTCGATCACGCAAGGACCGATGATGCTTACGTTTTCTTGCAGCTCGCACTCGCCGATAAATTTCGCCCTACTATCGATGTAGATGCTTTGCGGTAGGCGCATTAAAACGCCTTGCTTCATCAAATTTTCTTTGATCTCGTTTTGCATTAAATTTTCGGCGATGCTGAGGGCAAATTTATCGTTTATGCCCATGAAGCTTTGCTCATCCACCCACACGGCGGCGCATTTTAAACCCATATCTTTGGCGATTTTGATCGCGTCTGTGAGGTAGTACTCTTTTTGAGCGTTATCTGGTTTGATCTGCGGCAGAATTTGTTTCAATGCCTCGCTTTTGAAGCAGTAGCAGCCTGCGTTTGCGTCTTTTACCGCCTTTTCTTCCTCGCTTGCGTCCTTTTGCTCGACGATCTTTAAAATTTCGCCGCCGCGGGTGATTACGCGGCCGTATCCAAATGGGTCTCGCGCGCTAAAAACGCTTAAATTTACCTCCGCGTCCCCCTCGCAGAGTTTGCGAAGCTCGGCGCTTTTTACCAAAGGCATATCGCCGCAGATTATGAGCGTTTTGGCTCCGCTGATTTCGACCTCTTTTAGCCCGCCCGCAGTGCCGGGGAAATGCTCGTGGTCTTGTTTGTAGATTTTGGCGTTTGGAAAGTGCGCCAAAACCGCGCTTTTAACCTCGTCGAATTGATAGTGTAAAATCACGCTCACGTCGTTTGAAATTTCGTAAGCTTTCTTTAAGATGTGGATTATCATCGGCTCGCCGCAAAGCTCGAAAAGAACCTTAGCTTTTTGCGACTTCATCCGAGTGCCGAGTCCTGCGGCAAGAACTATAACCGAAACGTCGTTCATTTTTACCCTTAAATTTCAAAAATCGGATAATTTTAACACATTTAAAATAAATAAAAACCTAAATTTATGCCGTGCGGGCGAAATTTAAATCCCAAATTCAACTAAAATTTTATAAAATTCCGCCTAAATTTTAAAGCTTAGGCGGACGTTTTGAAAAAACTGATTTTGGTTACTTGTATTTGGGCTTTTAGTTTCTCACTGATAGGCGAGTTTTTGCGCGGCATAGACAGCGCGTATTTGGCGTTTTCGCGCGTATCGTTGGCGCTAATTTGCTTTTTACCGTTTATGAAATTTCGCGGCGTAAATCCCGCTTTGGCGCTTAAAATTTGCGCCGTGGGTGCAGTGCAGATCGGCGTGATGTATATCTTCTACTACCGCAGCTTTGCGTATTTGAAAGTCTATGAGGTGGCGCTTTTTACGATATTTACTCCGTTTTACGTGACGCTGCTTTACGACGCGCTTAAGCTTAGATTTCGCGCGTTATACCTTTTCAGCGTCGCTGTCGCGGTGCTGGGGGCTTTGGTGATAAAATTCGGCGCGATAAATTCTGAGTTTTTGACGGGTTTCTTGCTCGTACAAGGCGCAAATTTATGCTTCGGGCTCGGACAGAGCGCGTATAAATTTATGCTGGAGCGCCACGGTTTTAGCGAACAAAAGGAGCTTTTCGGCTATTTTTTCGTCGGAGCTACCGCGGTTACGGCGATTGCGGCGATCGTGCTCGGAGATTTTTCTAAATTTAATCCTAGCTTCTCCCAAGGCGCGGTGATCGTGTATCTGGGTACGGTAGCTAGCGCTTTGGGGTATTTTTTATGGAACAAAGGCGCGTGCGAGGTCGATAGCGGCGTGCTTGCGATTATGAATAACGCGCTCATTCCCGCAGCGATCATCGTAAATTTAGTGTTTTGGCAAAAGGACGCCGATCTGGCGCGCCTACTTGCGGGCTCGGCGCTGATTTATGTTTCGCTAATTTTGCATAAAAAGATTATGAAATTTTACGCCCTACGCGAGCAAAGAATTTAGTATTTAACTAAAATTTTATATTTTTACATTAGAATTAGCCCTTATTTTATTTGAAGTTGGCAAAATGAAAAAAACCTTGAAATTTATCGCCTTTACCCTGCTCATCGTCATTGCGATATATTTTTTATACGGCAAATTTTTTAAGCAAGAAGAGGCGCCGAAGGCCCTTACCACAAGGCTTGAGAAGGGCAGTATCAGAGGCACGGTGACGGCTGCAGGAGAGGTTTACGCCAGGGATTTGGTCGACGTGGGCGCGCAGGTAAGCGGACAGATCAAAAAGCTCTACGTCAAAGTGGGCGATAAGGTTCAAAAAGGCGATATGATCGCACAGATCGACTCAGTCACGCAAGAAAACGAGATTGCGCAGCAAAAGGCACAGCTTCTGATCCACGAAGCCAATTTAGCTTCGGCAAAGATCGCCGCGGCAAACACTAAAACGCAGTATAACCGCGAGCTTGAGCTGTATAAAAGAAACGCCGCTTCCAAAGAGGCTGTGGAAAACGCCAAAAATAGCGCCGCTTTAAAAGAGGCCGAGCAGAAGCAGATCGAGGCGCAGATCGAGCAGACCAAACTTCAGCTAAGCACTGCGGAGACGAATTTCGGCTATACCAAGATCACGGCTCCGATAAGCGGCACGATCGTTTCCATGCCGGTAGAGGAGGGCAAAACGGTAAATTCCAACCAAACTACGCCTACGATCGTAAAGATCGCCGATCTAAGCAAGATGGAGATCAAGATGCAAATAGCCGAGGGCGATATATCCAAAGTAAAGGTCGGAATGGACGTAGAATACTCCATACTATCGGATCTGGATAATATCAAAAAGGCTAAAATTTACAAGATCGATCCTGGTCTTACCACGCTTAGCGACGGGACTTACGATAAAACTTCCAGTGGCTCTTCATCCTCCAGTAGCAGCGACAGCGCGATCTATTTTTACGCAAAGATGCTCGTGGATAACGAAAACGATTTTTTAAAGATCGGAATGACGACCGAAAACAACATAATCGTAAGCGAAGCGAACAATACTAGCTACCTGCCTACTTCGGTTATCAAGCGTGACGCGAAAGGCGATTACGTCACGGTGCTTAACGGCAACGAGCCCGAGCAGCGATACGTAAAAACGGGCGTCAGCGATGATTTGAATACTGAAATTTTAAGCGGTTTGGATGAAAAAGACGAGGTACTTATAGCCGACGGAAAAGCCGCGCCGTTAAATATGGACGGGCCTCCGATAGTGTTTTAGTTAAAATTTTATGGTGTGAAAATGCTAGAGCTTAAAGATATAAACAAAAAATTCATTCTCGGCGATAACGAAATCCACGTACTAAAGGACGTAAGCTTAAATATCGAAGCGGGCGAGTTTATATCGATAATCGGGCAATCGGGAAGCGGAAAATCGACTCTGATGAATATAATCGGCTGCATCGATACGCCAAGCAGCGGAAGCTACAAGATCGAGGGCCGCGAGACTGCGAATTTAAGCGGCGACGAGCTTGCGGCGCTTAGAAGCAAAAAATTCGGCTTCGTCTTTCAAAAATACAATCTCATCGCTACGATGGATGCGACCGCAAACGTCTCGCTGCCTGCGGTGTATGCGGGCGTAGGGGCAAGCGAACGGACGAAACGGGCGGTGGAGCTTTTGGATAAGCTGGAGCTTGGCGATCGCATTAAAAATTTACCGAGCAAGCTTAGCGGCGGGCAGCAGCAGCGAGTAAGTATCGCCCGCGCTCTGATAAACGGCGGCGAAGTGATTTTGGCCGACGAGCCCACCGGCGCGCTTGATAGCAAAAGCGGTGAGACGGTGATGCAAATTTTAACGGCACTGCATAAAGAGGGCCACACCATCATCATAGTTACGCATGACGCGCATATTGCGGAATTTGCGGATCGTATCATCGAGATCAAAGACGGCAGAATTTTAAGCGATAAAAGAAAGGCCGAGCGGATTTTTGAGCGCAAAAAAGAGGAGATTAAAACGAAAAATTCCTTTGTATTTTGCAAAGATCAGGTCATCGAGAGCTTTAAAATGTCCATTAGCGCGATATTTTCGCATAAACTAAGATCGATTTTGACGATGTTAGGCATCATCATCGGCATTGCCTCGGTTATCTGCGTAGTAGCTCTCGGTAAGGGTTCGGAGGAGAAAATTTTATCCGAGATCCGTAAAATTGGCACTAATACGATCGATATCTTTCCCGGTAAAAATTTCGGCGATGTGCGTGCGGGCTTTGTGAGCACCCTTACGATAAGCGATTCTAAGGTTTTAGCGCGCCAGCCCTACGTCGATTATGCCACACCAAATGCTTCTGCAAGTGGTACGGCAACATATGCGAATTTAAGCTCCAAGGCTCAACTGCGCGGTGGTGGCGTGAATTCTTTGGCGGTTAATGGCATAGATATAGAAGATGGTAGAAATTTTAGTGACGATGATATTAAAAATTCTGCCTCTGTCGCGATTATCGATCCCAACACCAAAAAAACATTTTTTAAAAATTCAGATCCGATCGGCAAGACGATTTTATTTTCGGGTAAGCCGCTTAAGATCATAGGGGTTTCGGGTAAGGATAAGAACGCCTTCGGAAGCAACGAAAATTTAAGAATTTACGCGCCGTACTCAACCGTGATGAATAAAATCACGGGCAATCGAAAAATCAGCTCTATCACCATCAAAATAAAAGACGATGTCAATACTCAAGTAGCCGAAGAGAGCCTAACTCAGCTACTTATCCAAAGACACGGCTCGCGGGATTTTCATACGATGAACGCAGATACTATCAAACAAACAATACAAAGCACTACTGGCACGATGACGATTCTGATCTCATCGATCGCAGTGATCTCGCTCGTCGTCGGCGGCATCGGCGTGATGAATATCATGCTCGTAAGCGTTACCGAGCGCACGCGCGAGATCGGCATCAGAATGGCGATCGGCGCGAAGCAATCCAATATCTTGCAGCAGTTTTTGATAGAGGCGATCTTGCTTTGCTCGCTCGGCGGAGCTTTAGGAATTTTAATCGCTTTGGCGCTTGGATTTGCGTTTAATACCATAAGCCCGGATTTTGCGATGAAATTCACTACCGCGCCTTTCGTGATCGCCTTTGCGGCATCGTCCGCGATCGGCATAGTTTTCGGCTATCTGCCGGCAAGAAACGCCAGCAGATTAAATCCGATAGATGCTTTAGCACAAGAATAAACAAGGAGAGAAAATGATAAATTCCAAAGTAATTTTAAGCGGCATTTTAGCTGTTTTTATCGGCGGTTGTGCCTCAAATCAAAGTGAGGTCGAATTTAAGCCTGTAGAGCATTTCAAGGACGAAAATGCAAGCTATGAAATCGATACGCTGTGGTATAAAAAATATGGCGAATCGTACCTAAATAAGCTTGTAGATCAAGCCCTTGCGAATAACTATGATCTAAAAACAGCGGCTTTAAACGTTGAGAGTGCTTATGCAAATTTAGGGCTAAGCAGGGCTGATCTTTTTCCTACGCTAAGTAGCTCGTGGAGTGCGGGCGCTAATCGCGACATAAGCACCGGTTCAAACTGGAACAAAACCTATAGTTCGGGCTTTAACGTAAGCTATGAGCTTGATCTTTTCGGCAAGATCCGCTCGGCGGTAAATGCCGAGGGCTGGAACGCTAAAGCCAGCGAGTTTGACCTTGAAAATACTCGCCTGACTCTTATAAATTCTGTCGTAAGTGGCTACTTCGAGATGCTTTATTTAAACGATTCGCTAAAATGGACAAAACAGAATTTAAGCGATTACCGAGAGATCGAAAAAATAATCAAGGCAAAATACGACTACGGCAAGTCCGAGCAGCTTGATTATAGGCAGATTCAAAATTCCATCCTCGGGCTTGAAAACAAGGTCTTAAGCATCCAAAAAAATATCGAGGATAATCACAAATATATGAGAAACCTCATCTCATCCAGCCTGCAGTTTGATGATAACACCGATTCGATAAATTCCATAGAATTCCAAGGCGTTGATCTAAATGTGCCTTACACGGCGCTTGCTAACCGCCCCGACATTAGAGCTGCGATCGCTAGGCTAAATTCCAGCTTTTACGACGAACAGACCGCTAAGTTAAATTTCTTTCCTAGCGTGAATTTGGGAGCAGGGCTTACTAATGGGCAAGGCGTGAGCGCTAACGATAGCTTCAAGCTAAATTTTTTAAGTGGCAACGTAAGCATAAGTCTGCCGTTTTTGGATTATGCGAGGGTTGAAAACCGCCTTAAAATTTCGGAGATCGCTTTTCGTAAAAACGTCGTAAATTACGAACAGACGCTCTCTAACGCTACGAATGAGGTGCTAAATTTATATAGAATTTATCAGATCAATCTGGCTAGCCTTAAAAATTTAAGTGCCGCTTATGACGAAAAGGCGCGCATTGCCGATCTTTACGCCGCGAAATACGAAGCAGGTTCAAGCGAGCTAAAGGATATGCTAGAAGCCCGCACCGATGCCGTAAACGCTAAGATAAACGAGCTAAACCAAAGATATTTGACGCTACAAAATGAGGCGGCGATCTATCGCGCGATGGCAGGTAAATTTAAACGCAAATGAAAAAGGCTTTGATATTTTGGTTGCTTTGCGGTGCGATATTTGCTGATTGCACGGCACTAAACGCACAAGATGGACGCGCAGTAAGCTTTGGTGCCAGCGCTTATGTTGCGGACGATAAACAATCAGAATTTGAGAAAAACCATAGTGAAATTCTGCTAAATCGTCAAAAAAATGAATTAGATAGGCAAAGCTTGCAAAATAATTTGCAACGTGAATCAAAAGGCCTAGGCGATCACGATGATTTTTCGATGAAAAAACAGCCGATACAAGATATCAAAGAGCGAAATAATAAAAATGAGCAAGACTTAAAACTGCGCCGTAAAAAGCTGCAAGGCGACGCTTATCGGCGCTAGGGCTGCTTTTGTTTATCGGTTTTTAAGTAAAGTTTCTATAAAATCTCCGCTTTACATTTTCTTAAAGGAACAGTTATGAAAAGAACGTACCAACCCCACAATACCCCTAAAAAGCGTACTCACGGCTTTCGCGTCCGCATGAAAACAAAAAACGGTCGCAGAGTTTTAAGTGCAAGACGTGCTAAAGGCAGAAGAAGATTGGCTGCGTAGGCGAATTTGCTGCGATAAGCGATAGCAGCGTTTTTTCGGAGGTTTATAAAAGTGCGGCAAAGTGGCATTGCGAATGCGCTGTTGTGTATTTTTTGGCCAGCGAGCAGCGTAAATTTAGCGCAGTCGCCAGTAAAAAAATAGGCAATTCAGTTACGCGAAATTGCGCTAAAAGACGTTTGCGCGCAGCGTTTTATAATCAAAAAGACGCCATTGTTAGCGGAATTTTTATATTAATCGCAAAAAAGCAGATCATAGATATGAGCTTTGAAGACATTGAGCGAAATTTAAAATGGGCGTTTAAAAAGATCGGCGCAGTAAAATGAAGAAATTTTTTATAGTCACGATCTGGTTTTATCGAAAATTTATTTCGCCTTTGCTACCGCGCTGTTGCCGTTATTATCCGAGCTGTTCGGAATACGCGCTTTATGAGTTTAAGTTTAACGGCGTCTTTGGCGCGCTCTGTGCTGTAACGGCTAGAATTTTAAGATGCAATCCGCTCTTTAGCGGTGGCATAGATTATCCTATAATCGCGCGAAATTTCAAATTTTGTGTATTTTCTAAAATCCGCAGCAACAATGCCTCTGCGGATAAATTTAAGCTTTGGTTTATACCATACAAAAAAAATAGATATTACGTCATACGACTAGGAGAAAAATAGTGCTAGATAAACTTCCTCAATCAAAGCGCCTTGCTATCGCAATAGCAACTGCGCTCATATTTTTCGTAGCTTACGATCATTTTTATTTATCAAAAATTCGCGCCGCTATGGAGGCAAACGCAACCGCAGCGCAAATCGCGCAAAAAAATGCCGCCAAGTCCGCTCCGCAAACTACCGCTGCTGGCGTGAGCGCGCAGGGAGCGAATTTAAATACCACAAATTCCATCTTTGCACCGTTAGTACGCGTAGTCGGAAAAGAAGCAAATTTTACGATCGACGGGCTCGGTCGCATAAGCTCGTATATACTAAACGATGCTAAATTCCGTGACGAAAACGGCGATGCGATAAATTTGATCGATCCTAAATCACATTCTAAACCGCTTGAGATGCGCTTCGAGGACGCGGCGTTGAATGCGATGGCTTTCGATACTCCTTACAGCGCTTCATCTAGCGAGCTGGACGTACGAAACGGAGAGGCTAGCGTTACGTTAAGTCAAAGTTTAGGCGCCGTTAGCATAAATAAAATTCTTACCTTTTATCCAAATGGTAGTTATAAATTGGATCTGAAGTTAAGCGGCAATGCGCGTTATTTTATCAGCCCTGGCTCGCGCCCGAACGTAGAAGTAGATAGCTATACGGTTCACGGCGTCATCGTAGGAAAACCTGGCGAAGCGGGAATTTCAGATAAAATCGCTTCATTTTTTACAGGCTCGCAGGCTATAAACGAAAGCGTAGAAATTTTTAAAGATGGCGACGTGGATAAAAACGAGCGAATAAGCGGTGCAAATATCGCTGCGAGCTCCGATCGCTATTATACGACGCTATTTTACGGAGAGAGCTTGAATGTGATCGTGACTGACGCAGATAAAATTTCGCAGGTTTTCATAGGCTCGGACGGCGATCTTAGTCTTACGGGCTATATCGGTGCGAAAGATCACGCGGCGCTAAGCTCGATAAATCCTGCTCTTACGCACATTATCGAATATGGCTGGTTTACCTTCATCGCCCGCCCGATGTTTAAATTTCTAAACTGGCTGCACGGCTATATCGGTAACTGGGGCTGGTCGATCGTAGTGCTTACGCTCATTATCCGCCTAATCTTATTCCCGCTAAGCTACAAGGGAATGCTATCGATGAATAAGCTAAAAGATCTGGCGCCCAAGATGAAAGAGCTTCAAGAAAAATACAAGGATGATAAGCAAAAGCTGCAGATGCATATGATGGATCTGTATAAGAAAAACGGCGCCAATCCGATGGGCGGCTGCTTGCCGATCCTGCTTCAGATACCGGTATTTTTCGCGATCTACCGCGTGCTGCTTAATGCGATCGAGCTAAAGGGCGCGGAGTGGGCGCTGTGGATCCACGATCTGTCGCTTAAAGATCCATATTACATCCTGCCAATTACGATGGGAATTTTGATGTTTTTGCAGCAAAAGATTACGCCGACTACGTTTACCGATCCGATGCAAGAGAAGATGATGAAATTCTTGCCGCTCATTTTTACGGTATTTTTCGTAATGTTCCCGGCGGGTCTTACGCTATACTGGACGGTAAATAATTTCTGCTCCATTATCCAGCAATACGTCATTAATAAAGCCTTTGCTAGGCATAAACAAGCTCAAATAGCGGAGAAAAAATCATGATAATTGAAGCAGAAAATTTAAAAGACGCATATAATAAAGCAGCAGCTGAGCTTGGATGCTCAGTAACGCAACTTAACGTGCGCGTCTTGCAGCATCCAAGCGGCGGATTTTTGGGCTTTTTTAAAAAAAATGCCGTAATAGAAGCGGTTTTGGAAGGGGAGAAATTTAGCGAAAATCCGGAATTTAGCGCCCCGCAAAGCAAAGCCGGCAAAGCAGAGAAAAAGCAGGGCGATAAATCAGAGCCGCAAAATCCGCGCACCACGCATTCTAAACATCGCAAAGAAAAGCAAAAGGGCGTTGTGACGGATGAAATTTTATCCGATATCAAAGAGAAGCTATCTGCACTTTTTAGATCAAGTGAGTTTAATATCGAAGTTAGCGATGTTAGCAAAATCGACGAAAATACCGTCTATATCAAGCTGCAAGGCGAGGATAGCGCGCTTTTGATAGGCAAAGAGGGGCACCGCTACAAGGCGCTCTCGTATATGATTTACAACTGGATCAGCATCAGATATGATCTTGCCGTAGTTTTTGAAATCGCGGAATTTTTACAAAATCAAGAACGATTTATCGATTCTTATGTAAATGCGCTCGTGGAACGCTCCGGAAATGAGCGTATCGTCACGAAGGCTTTTGACGGCGCATTTATCAAAATCGTAGCCGACAAGCTAAAGCAGGCGTATCCAGATCGTTTCGTGGGCATCAAATCCACGCGTAGCGGCAAAATCGTCATCGTAGACGAAAAAAGCTAATCGTGAGCGAGACTATCGCCGCTATCGCTACGGCTCACGGCATCGGCGGAATTTGCATAGTTAGAATTTCAGGCGAGGAAGCGCTATCTATCGCTCTAAGCCTTTCACATCGCAGTTTTTTGCGACCTCGCTATGCTACGCTTGTGAATCTTTTTGACGCGAGCGGCGAAGCGTTCGGCGAGGCGATTTTGATATATTTCAAGGCTCCGCATAGCTTTACCGGCGAGGATGTCGTAGAAGTGCAGAGCCACGGCGGCTTTACGGCTTCGTCCTTGGCGTTAGATGCCGTGCTGGCTCTAGGTGCACGCATAGCAAATCCGGGCGAGTTTAGTAAACGAGCGTTTTTAAACGGTAAAATGGATCTTAGTAAAGCCGAAGCCATAAGCGATCTTATAAATTCACGCTCGCAAAGTGCGGCTAAAATTTTAGCTAGAAACCTGCGCGGCGAGCTGGCAGACTTCGTCGCAAATCTGCGCGCAGCTCTGGTTAAGACGCTAGCTTTTGTCGAGGTTTGCATCGACTACGCAGAGGACGATCTGCCTTCTGATGTGCTGCAAAACTCGCAAGAAATGCTTAGCCAAAATATCGCTTCGCTAGAAAAAATCACTCACATCAGCCGCAGTCGCAAAGGGCTAATCGAGGGCTTTAAGGTGGCGATCGTAGGCAGGCCCAACGTCGGCAAATCAAGTATACTAAACGCGCTTTTAAATTTCGAGCGCGCTATCGTGAGCGACGAAGCGGGCACTACGCGCGATCTCATCGAAGAAAGCCTGCAGATAGGCACTCATCTAATCCGTATAGTCGATACTGCAGGTATCAGACACAGCGGCTCAAAGCTCGAGAGTATCGGCATTTCATATTCGCTTCGCGCTGCAAGCGAGGCAGACGTTATTTTGGCAGTGTTTGACGCAAGTCGCGAATGGGACGCCGAAGACGCGCAGATCCTAAAAATATTGCGCGAACAAAAAGACAAAAAAATCATCTACGTTTTAAATAAATGTGACTTGCCGCGTAAATTTCATTCTAGCGTGGAGGATCTTGACGAGGATTTAGAGGCTTTTTCTGCAAAAAATTTCGCAGCTGAAAGTCCCATATCAGAGAATTTCACAGCCGAAAATTTAAAGCAAAGTCATACCTGCGACGCTTCTTTAAATTCCTGCGCGCAGAATTTAAAAGCTAAAAATTTAAAGCGTGACTTAAACGCGCAAAATTCTACTTCCACAAATTCCGCGCCTACAAGCCAAATAGCTCTTGCGAATTCCATAAATCTGGTGGGGCAGAATTCCGCCGCAAAAGCGGGACTAGTGTCGCCAAATACCGAGCGCGTTACTGCAAGCTGTGCTGCGGAGAATTTCACGCAGGATGATTCCAAACAAAATTCTGCAAATTCCATCGCGCCTAGTAGCTCTGCAAAAAATTCCGCTAGGCAAACTACCCAAGCAAATTCCATTTTTACGCCACTTGAAATTTCTGCAAACGAGGGCGTGGATAAAATTTTAACCGCGCTTGAGAGCTACTTAAATTCTCAAAATTTCGATGGCCTTATGCTAAGCAGCGAGCGGCAAATTCTATCTTGCGAGAGCGCGCTTGCGGCTCTTAAAAACGCGAGCGAGCGCCTGGCTTGCGGCGAGCTTGAGCTTTTTGCATTTGAGATAAATCGCGCGATTGAGGCGATTGCACGTATTTCGCGTCCATTTGAGCGAGACGAAATTCTAGACGAAATGTTTAGCAATTTTTGCCTCGGCAAATAGCGTTTTAGCTACTAATTAGCCAAAATTCAATATAATCTCGCATTTAAAACGAGGTCTTTATGAAGGAAAAAATCCAATATTTTTTGGCGCTGTGTCTGATAAAATTTGCAAAATTCGCGCCGAAAAGCTTCATATTCGCATTTTTCGATAAGCTCGCACTTTTTGCATCGTGGAAGCTTAGTAGGCGCGTTAAAGTCGCGCAGGATAACCTTCGCGCCGCTTATCCACAAAAAAGCGAAAGTGAGCTTCACTCTCTTGCGATCGAGAATTTTCGCAGTATCGCTAGGACGCTTACCGACACGCTTTTATTTTACAACGGCAGACTAAAATTTGATGATCTGATTTCAAACGGCGAGCAGGCGCTAGAGCGCGTCCGAAAGCTAAAAGGTGATAATCCGCACGGGATTTTATTTTTTACCGCACATTTTGGAAATTGGGAAATTCTAGCTAATTTTTTTGGCGCCAACGGCTTTCCTGTCTCGGTAGTCGGGCGTCGCAGTGATAACGAGCTGATCGAAGAGCGGCTCGTGGCGCCCTTTCGTGAGCGCTACGGCAACGACCTCATTTACAAGGACGATGCGATGCGCAGGCTCGTGCAGGCGCTAAAGCAGGGGCGCAACGTAGGCATTTTGCCCGATCAAAAGCCGGGCCCTAAAAATAGCCTGATTACGACTTTTTTTGGACGGCAGTGCTACACCACAAAGACCATCGCGTCGCTTTATTTGAAATTTCGCCCCGTGCTGATACCCATTTTTGCGCGTCGCGGAGAGGATGATCGATACGAGATTGTGATCAAGGATTTCCCGCCGCTACCTGAAGGGCTAAATAAGGACGAAGCCGAGCTGTTTATCACGCAAAAGTGCAACGACATTTTCGAAGAGGTCGTGCGAACCGCGCCGCAGCAGTGGTTTTGGATACACAAACGATGGAAGATGGACTGATGGTGCGGCAAATTTCAAGAGGCGAGAGCAAACAGGGCGTCATAAGAAATTTATCCACTCCGCAGAGCTCGCGCCTTTTTGCAAAAGAGCAAAGCGTCGTAAATTTAGGTAGTGCCGCGCGAGAAGGTAAAATTTTAAATCGCGAAAGCTCTATGACGATCGCCGCCGCGCGAGAGGGCAAAAATTCGGACTTCAAAAATTTTGTATCGGTTTGCGGCCGCCCATTTTGCACTTTGCGGCGCGAAAGCTTTAGAGGTAAAAATTTAAGAGCGGACATCTCCGGCTGGGCGTGGCGCGCAGGCGGCGGGTCGTTAAATTTAAACAGCGAAAACTCCGCTGCAAATCCGCCAGCCCAAAAAAATTCGCATCGCAAAGCGCTCATCTTAAGCGACGGTCGCAAGGGGCATGAGAACCAAAGCATCGCATTTTGCGAGTTAAGGGAGTTTGATTTTTGCATTTGCAAGATCGCTTACTCAAACAAGCTTCTTAAACTCTGCTCCTACGCGCTTGATTTTTTCGGGCTTTATTTTAAAATTTTTAAGTGCGATCTTGGCGGGAATGGCACGGCGGCGGACCTCAAAAACGGATCAAATTTAAATAGTCCCGCTTTAAATAGCTCCGCCTCGCAAAATAGCGTAAATTTAGACGCCGCGCCGAATGGCACCAATTCAGACGCCGTGGCGGATCGCAATTTAAATTTCGCAGATTTTGATCTGTTCGTAGGAGCGGGCTCTACGACCTATTACGCGCTAAAATTTTACGCGCGCAGATACGCAAAGCCGAGCGTCGCATTGATGTATCCGAAGGGCTACCGCAAGGATTTTAGCGTCATCATTGCAGGCGCGCACGATCGCCCAGAGCCGCGCGCAAATCTTAAAATTTCGCCCGTCTCGCTTAGCTTTTCGCACCCGCAGGGGCTGTATAGGCCGCAGCGCAAATCCATCGGATTTATCATTGGCGGGCCGAATTCCTGCTTTGAGATGGGGGATGAAATTTTAAAGCAGATAGAGGGCGTAAGGGCGCAGTTTGCGGACTGCGAGTTTGCGCTAACGACCTCTCCGCGCACGCCGCGGGCTACCGAGAGTGCACTAGAAAAGCTCAGTTGGGATTACAGCGTGATTTATAGCCGCGAGCCCGTAAATCCGATCGGCGATTTTTTGGCGCAGTGCGAGTGGGTCTTTATCAGCGAGGACAGTGTCTCGATGATAAGCGAGGCTGCATCTAACGGGAGCGCGAACGTGGCTATTTTGAGTTTAAAACGCAAAGACGCTCATAATAAATTTGACGATTTTATAAATGCTCTCGTTTCTACGGGGTATGCTAGGCGCTACGATGAAGCGCTAAAAAAGACTGCGAAGTACGATCTTGGGGCGTTTGTGAGGGAGATAAAAATATGAGGGTCGTGCAAATCCTGCCCGAGCTGAACGAAGGCGGAGTCGAGCGCGGCGTAGTCGAGCTAAATAGAGAGTTTGCGCGGCGCGGCATCGAAAATTTCGTTATCAGTAACGGCGGCAAATTGGCGCCAAAGATAGAAAACGAGGGCGGCGTGCACATACAGCTCGATGTTTGCTCCAAAAATATCCTAAGCGTTCCGTCGCGCGTCTTAAAGCTGCGTAAAATTTTAAGCGAGATCGCTCCCGACATCGTGCATGTCCGCTCCCGCGTGCCGGCGTGGCTGGTTAAATTTGCTCAACCGCGTGCAAAGATCGTAAGCACCGTGCACGGGATAAATTCCGTAAATTTCTACAGCAAGATTATGACCGATGCGGACGCGATCATCTGTCCTAGCGGCTATACGCGCGATCACGTGGTGCGAAGCTACGGCACGGATGCAGCCAAGATCACGATCATTCCGCGCGGTATCGATCTAGAAAAATTTAATCCCAAAAATTTAGATGAGCGCTTCATCGCGGAATTTCGGCAGAATTTTAACCTCGCGCAGGATGATTTCATCGTCTCCGGCGTTGGGCGCATCACGCAGATTAAGGATTACAAAACCCTGATCCGCGCCGCAGCTTTGGCGAGCGAACAAAAGCTTAAAATTTTGATCGTAGGCGGCGTGGGAGCGGGCCGCGACGAGTATTTTTCCGAGCTAAAATCGCTCGTAGAGGGGCTTGGTCTCTGCGAGCGCGTAATTTTTGCAGGTTCGCAGAGCAAGGTAGCCGAGATTTACTCGCTCTCGTCGGTCACGGTAAGCGCTTCAAGCAAGCCCGAGAGCTTTGGGCGCTCGATGGCTGAGGCGATAGCGCTCAACTGCCCGGTGATCGCGACCCGCCACGGCGGCGCGCTGGATATCGTAAGAGAGGGCGAAAACGGTTATTTTTTTGACGTGGGCGACGCACAGGCGCTGGCGGGGCTGTTTGCCCCCGCGCGCGAGCTGAAATTTGACGGCTACGGCTACGTTTCGCAAAACTTCAGCCTAGAGCAGATGGTAGAAAAAACGATAAAGGTTTATGAGAGTTTAATATGAAAAAATTTTTTTACGAAAACGGCGCGCCTAGCGGCTGGAGAATCACATTTTTAACGCTGCTGCTTCTTTGGTGCGCGTCGCTGTTTTTTAAAAACGCGGTCTATCAGATCTCCTTTGCAGCGCTAAATTTACTCTTTTTGGCGCATCTATTGTATTTTAAAAACTACTTGGTTCTAAGCGAAATTTTGAAAAAGACGCGATTTATCGCGATCTGCTTCCTCTGCCTGGTAGTGACGCTAGCGATCTCAAACCTCCTAAACGAGGCCGCGATCTCAAAAAAAGCATGGCAGAGCACGCTATTTTTCGTGCTTCGATACGGCACAATATTTTTGGCGCTTTGCTATTTTTACAAGCTTAAATTTTTTGATCAAAACGCCGTTTTTGCTTTTTTGTTCGTGGGGCTTGGAATTTTATCGGCGAGCACGATCTATCAGTTTGTAAGTAGTCCTGATGCGATCGTCTTTTCAAACAATTCTGTTCGCGGAGGTCTTAGCGGATCGCTTTCGAACCGCAATATCTTAGGGCTTTTTATGGGCTTTGGGCTCTGCCTTAGCGCGGTGGCGATACGGCGGCCTTTGGCGCTTAAATTTGCGGCTCTATTTTTATTTGCGTTTTTTATGATCTTTTCATTTTCCAGAGCGGCGTGGGTCGGTGCGTTTTGTGCGCTTGCGTTTTATAGCGCGCTAAATTTAAAGAGCTTAAACAAAAAATACCTGCTTTTCACGGTGGGTTTCATCGCGCTTTTTGCCGTTTTGCTTGCGCTTTCGCCGTCGTTTGAGCAAAGGCTAGCCGCGCTATTTAGCGGCGATTCCTCAGGCAGAACCGTGATTTGGAGCTATATTTTGGAAATGGCGCAGCAAAAGCCTATCTTAGGCTACGGGCTGGGCTCATATATAAATTTGCCGGGCTCCCCGGTTCTTGAGCATCCTGAATATAACGCGCCGCACAATCTATTTTTAGAAATTTTACTTTATAGCGGCGTGCTCGGCCTTATCTTTTACGGCGCGATCCTATTTAGCGTTTTTAAGGAGTGCATTCAAAGCAGGCAGTTTGGGGTTCTTACGCTTCTAATCTATCTTTTGATAGATTGCCAGTTCGATCACGGCGCGTATCTGTCGAAAGAGGCGCTAAGTCTGGCTACGATTTTGAGCTTTTTAGCTTATCGCATGAGGATTGAGCGATGATCTACGCGGCGGTTTTGGCTTTTGCGGCGCTTTTTGCGTGGTTTAGCCTGCGCTTTGCGTGGTGGGCAAAGGATCTGCCTTATGAGTATCCGCGCGTGTTGATGTATCATATGATCCGCGAGCATCTGCCAAAGCGCGCCTCTAAATTTAACCGCCTGCGCGTAAGTCCTGCCGCGTTTGAAAAACAGCTTGCGTGGCTGAAGCGAAACGGCTTTACGAGCTACACTCTAAGCGAGCTTGCAAGCTTGGGTAGCAAGCCTTCAAAGGCGGTTTGTATCACTTTCGACGACGGGTATCGCGATAATCTCGCGAGCGCCCTGCCTCTTTTGCAAAAATACGGCTTTAAGGCGACGATTTTCATCGTGAACCGGCGCTTTGACGGGAATTGGGCGACCGATAAGGATCTAAAAAAATCAAGCGACGAGCTAAATCGCGAGGAGATGTTAAGCGACGAGGAGGTCCGCGAGCTTTTGCAAAGCGGGCTTATCGAGATCGGCTCGCATACGCTCGATCACGCAAACTTGCCTAGCTTGGATGCGGCAGAGCAGCTGCGCCAGATGAGCGAATCAAAGCGCGAAATAGAGGTGAAATTTGACATCTCTTGCAGCGCTTTTGCCTATCCGTTCGGCTTTTACGACGAGATTAGCGTGCGCTGCGCGCGCGAGGCGGGCTTTAGCTGCGCCGTCACGACGCGAAACGACGTGTTGCGCCCGCACTACTCAAATTTTGAAATTCCGCGCATCATGGTTAGCGGCAGGCAGGGGCTTTTTAGCTTTATTTTGAAGATGAAGAAGGGCAGAAATAGATGAAAATCGCCTATCTTTGCTGCTCCAGATTTTACGGCGGCGTCGAAAAGATCGTAATCGACTCGCTAAATGAGCTTTGCAAAAGCGAGCAGGCGGCGCTAATCGTGCCCGCGCGATGCGAGTTTTTACAGCGCCTGGATGCGCGCGTGCAAATTTATCAGTACAAAAGCCGCGACAAGCGCTACAATCCGTTTTTGTTCGTTGAAATTTATCGGTTTTTACGCTCGGGCGGATTTGAAATTTTACATTCGCACGGCGCCAAAGCCGCGCAGATCGGCTTCGTGGTCGAAAAATTTCTAAACCTTAAGCTTGTTGCGACCAAACATAACGACCGCAAGGCGCCCGTTTTCGATCGCGTGCGAAACGTCATCGCAGCCTCGCGCAAGGTCGCAACCACGATAAATCACGCCGCAAAGGTGATATATTTCGGCATAGAGCCGCGGCGGGAGTTTGAAAATCATGAAATTCTCGCGCGCTGCAAGGACTTGGAGGGTGCCGCAAACGAAGCGCTCAAGGAAACAAAGGACGCGCGCAGCGACTCGGCTGGCGCTGCGAATACGTCGCAAAATATGACTGGCACTGTATTTGCATCGCAAGATACGCCTGATGGGGCGAGTGTATCGCAAGATAGGGCTTTCGATGCGGACGCATCGCAAAATAAGACTAGTAGCATATTCGTATCGCAACAGGGCGTAAGCGCGGCGGCGGGAAATTTTAAATTTAGCATCGTTGCGGTCGGCAGGCTCGATAAGATCAAGGGTTTTGATCTTTTGATCCACGCCGCAAGCGAGCTGAAATTCGATTTCGAGCTTAAAATTTACGGGCAGGGCGGCGAGAGGCAAAATTTGCAAAATTTAATCGATTCGCTAAAATTGCAGGATCGGGTGCGGCTGTGCGGCTTTTGCGACGACGTTGCGGCGGCCCTGAGCGCGTCGCACCTGCACGTCATCAGCTCGCGTAAGGAGGGCTTTCCGGTGATTTTGATCGAAGGTATTTTTTATTCGCCCGTGCTGATATCTACCCGCGTGGGCGGAATTTCGGAAATTTTAAGCGAGGAGTTTTTATGCGAGGCGGCAGCTCTGGGCGCTAAGATCGATGAAATTTACCGCACTTACGGCAAATCCGCCCGGGCTTTTGCGCAAAAACATGCCAAGTTCAAGCAAACTTTGACGCTGCAAAATTATATTAGCTCGCTTAAAAATTACTACGAGGAGCTGTTATGCGAAGTCTAAAGATCGTGCATTGCGGCATTTTCAACGAATACGACGACGGCAGTTTTTTCTACGGCATGGAGCGCAAAATCAGCCACGGGCTCATCCGCGGCGGGCACTTCGTCTATGATTTTAGCTACCGCGATTGGGAGCGGAGCCTGCGCTTTTGCGGGCTGAAAAACAGCGGGCTAGAGAAGATGAACGCCAAGCTCGTGCGTATCTGCGAAAACATCGGCGCCGATCTGCTTCTAATCGGCAAGGGCGAAAAGATCGGTCTTAGCGCGCTGCGGGCGATAAAATCGGCGCTTCCTAAGATCAAAATCGCGATCTGGTACGTCGATCATCTGCAAGAAAAACGGGAATTTTTCGAAAAGCTAAGCTTCATCGACGTGTTTTTTTGGGCGAATGCGCTGAAGCTACGCGATCTTTCGGCGAGATACGGCGCGAAATTCGCCTTTTTCCCAAACATCTCCGACGTGGCGTTTGATAGACGTCTAGACGCCGCTAAAACGACCGACGTGATCTACATAGCGCGTGATTATAAAGAGGACGTGAGGTATAAATTTGCGCTTTTGCTGCGCGATTTCTGCGAAAAAGAGGGGCTTAGGCTTAAAATTTTTGCGAGCCTCGGCGCGCCTGCCGTATTCGGCGATAAATTTCATCGCGAGATCGCGGCTGCGAAGATCGCGATAAATTTTAATCGCGACGACGAACTTGAGTGCGCGCGCGCTCATAAATTGCTCGGCGCGAGCGACCGCATGGCACAGTTTTTAGGATGCGGCGTCTGCACTTTTAGCCCCAAGATCGCGGGGTTTGAGCGGCTTTACGAGGATGGCTCGGAGATAGTTTATTTTGACGATCCTGCGGATTGCTTTTCAAAGATCAAATGCCTCCTTTCTAGCGGCGAATACGCGCACATCGCGCAGCGCGGCAGAGCCAAGACGCTAAGGATCGCAAATGCCGCCCGAGTGACAAAATTTATGCTTGAGACGATCTTCGAAGAGAGCTTTGGCGCAGATGCCTGCGGTGAAATTTCTGATGAAAAATGCAGCGAGAGCGGCGGCGAACGTCACGACGCACCAAACGGAAGAGATAAAAACGAGCGGAGCGATTTTTACAGCGATCCTTACGAGTGGCGCGAGTTCGTCTATAAAAACGGAGAAAAATTCAGATGATTTATTTTGCGGCTTTTCTGATCTTTGCCGCCGCGGTGGGCGTTTCGCTGCGGTATAACTGGTGGCGGATCCCGCAGGGCTGGCATAAGGCGCGGGTGCTGATGTATCATAGCGTAGAGGAGCATAAGGGCGATAAATTCGACAAATGGCGGCTGAAGCCTGCCGATTTTGAAAGACAGATCGCGTGGCTTGCGAAAAACGGCTTTAAGAGCTTTAAGCTTAGCGAGCTTATCGCGCTAGAGCGGCTGCCTAAAAAGGCGGTTTGCATCACATTCGACGACGGGTTTGAAAATAATTTTACTAGCGCTTTTGAAATTTTGAAAAAATACGATTTCAAAGCGAGTATATTTTTGGTGCCGGACGCCGTGCAAAACGACTGGGAGCGCGCCAACACCGCTCATCTTGCGCGGATGCTGAGCGAGGAGCAAATTTTAAAAATGCAGGCAAGCGGGCTAGTTGAGTTCGGTGCGCATACGATGCACCACGTAAATTTAGACCTTACCTATGCGAGCGATCCGCAGCTCGCCGCAGATGAGATCATCGAATCCAAGGCTCGCGTAGCACGTATTTGCGCTCAGCCTTGCGAGGTGTTTGCCTACCCCTACGGTAAATTTAACGACGAAATTTTAAATATCGCCAGATCAAATTTCAAAGGCGCGGTGGTCGTCAAGCGCGGGCTTTACGAAGCGGGCGACGACAAATACGCCGTAAAGCGTATCGGCATTTTGGGTACGGAGGGGTTTTTTGATTTTTGGCTGAAATTTACGAGGATAAGGAACAAACTATGATTAAAGCGTCCGTTTATGCGATAGTGATGAATGAGGAGCGCCATATCGAGCGTATGCTACGTAGCGTGGCGGATTTTGCCGAGATCATAATCGTCGATAGCGGCAGCACCGATGCCACGCTGCAAATCGCGCGTAAATTTACCGATAAAATTTACCACCACGACTGGCGGGGCGAGGGGGTGCAGAAAAACTACGCGTTTTCGCTCTGCAGCAACGAATGGGTTCTCAATCTCGACGGCGATGAGGAGGTAAGTCCTGAGCTAAAGGGCGAGATAGAGGAGTTTATGAGCCAGAGCGATTACTCGGCGCTGGATATTAAATTTCATGAATACTCGCTGGGGCGCAGATGCTCCAATCTCGTGCATAAAAACACCCACATCCGCTTCTTTCGCAAGGAGTGCGGCGAATATAAGAACATGGGCGTGCACGCGCAAATTTCGATCATAAAAGGCGCGGTGAAAAAGAGCAAATTTTGCATCAACCATTTTAGCGAAAAGCCGATCGCAGAGCTCGTTACGAAAAACAATAACTACTCCACGCTGCGCGCGCAGGGGGATTTTGAAAAGGGCAAGAGGCCGAGCCTTGTGAAGCTTTTGCTGATCTATCCGTTTGCATTTTTTAAATCGTATATTTTGCGTAGGTCGCTTTTTGACGGGCGCAAGGGATTTATCACGGCAAACATTAACGCATTTTACGCGTTTTTAAAAGAGGCGAAACTTTACGAGAAGTATCTTAAAAAGGGCGAAGATTAATCGAAATGATAGAAAATTTTAGCTATCATTGGGATCTAAATTTAACGGCGAAAAGGGCGAGAAAATGGACAAAAAAGTAGTAGCGGCACATAAAATTTCAGACGAAGAATATGAAAAAATTTTAAAAATTTTAGGTCGCGAGCCGAATCTGCTCGAGCTTGGGATTTTTAGCGCGATGTGGAGCGAGCACTGTAGCTACAAATCGAGTAAAAAATACTTAAGCGGCTTTCCGACCAAGGCGCCTTGGGTTATCCAAGGCCCCGGCGAAAATGCAGGCGTCATCGACATCGGCGGCGGCATGGCCGCGGTTTTTAAGATGGAAAGCCATAACCACCCAAGCTTCATCGAGCCTTTTCAGGGCGCTGCGACAGGCGTGGGCGGGATACTGCGCGATATCTTTACGATGGGCGCGCGCGTCGAGGCCAATATGAACTCGCTTCGTTTCGGCGAGGTGCGAGGAAGAAGCGAAAGTGCCAGGAAGCAGCGCTATCTGCTAAAAGGAGCAGTTGCGGGCATCGCGCACTACGGCAACTGCATGGGGATCCCTACGATAGGCGGCGAGACGAGCTTCGATAAGAGCTTTGACGGCAACATTTTGGTTAATGCCTTTGCTCTTGGTATCGTTAAAAAGGATGAAATTTTCTACGGTAGGGCCGAAGGCGTGGGCAACAGCGTGATCTACGTGGGCTCTAAGACCGGTCGCGACGGCCTCGGCGGAGCCGTGATGGCGAGCGATAGCTTTAGCGACGCGAACAAATCTCTGCGCCCGACGGTGCAGGTGGGCGATCCGTTCGCCGAAAAGCTACTGATGGAGGCGTGCTTGGAGCTTTTTAAAACCGACTACGTCGTGGGTATCCAGGATATGGGTGCCGCGGGGCTTACTTCAAGCAGCTTTGAGATGGCGGGGCGCAGCGGCAGCGGCATGAGGTTAAACTTAGACAAAGTACCGATGCGCGAAGCAGGGATGAGCCCGTATGAGCTGATGTTAAGCGAGAGCCAAGAGCGTATGCTGATCTGCGCCAAAAAGGGCTGCGAGGAGAAAATCAAAGAAATTTTTGCCAAATGGGATCTGGATGCCGCCGTCATCGGCGAGGTGACGGATAGCGGCAAGATGGAGCTTTTTTGGTACGGCGAGCTAGCGGGCGTCATTCCGATCGAGCCGCTTAGCGAGGCTGCGCCCGTGCTGGATCGCCCGATAAAAGAGCCTGCATATATGGCGCAGATCGCGCAGCAAAATTTATGCGGCTGCGGCGCAAGCGAGCGCGAGCTGGACGCGGCGTTTGATAAAATTTTTGAGGACCCAGAAGTACTAAATAAATCCTACATCTACGATCAATACGACGCTAACGTAGGGTTAAATTCCGCCAAGCGCCCCGGTATGCTGGGCGCTGCGGTGATGCGCGTTAAGCAAAACGGCGTAAAGCTCGCGATGGCTGCGGACTGCAACACGCGGATGAATTACGTCCATCCTCGCATAGGCGCGGCGCTCGCGGTAGCGTCGGCAGGGCGAAAGGTCGCTATGAGCGGCGCGACGCCCTTAGCTATCACCGACTGCCTAAACTACGGCAATCCGCAAAATCCCGAGGTTATGTGGCAGTTCGCGCAGGGCTGTGAGGGGATCAAGCAGGCTTGCGCCGCGCTAAATACCCCGGTCATCAGCGGCAACGTAAGTCTTTATAACGAAACGGGCGGCGTTAGCATCCAGCCCACTCCCGCGATCGTATGCGTGGGTACAAACGAGGGCGAGATCATCCCTAGCGACTTTTGCGCTAGCGGCGTGAGCGTCTATCTGGCGGGCGATACGAAGGGCGTCTTTGCGGGCTCGCTTTATATGAAAGCGGTGGAAAACCGCGTCGCAGGCAGCCTGCCTGAGTTAAATTTAAAAGCAGAGCGCGCGCTGTGGGACTTCGCGATCGAGGCTGGCAGGAGCGGAGTTTTGGAATTTGCAAACTCCGTAGGAATCGGCGGCGTGGCGATTACGCTAGCTAAGATGGCGTGCGTAGGCGGCATCGGCGGCGAGTTTGAGATGAGCTGCGACGATAGTAGAGATATTTTCGATGAGAGCTTTTCGCGCGCGATTTTCGGCGTGCGCGACGAGGCGAAATTTAAAGAGCTGGCCGCAAAATATGGGCTAAGCTTGATGCGCCTAGGCATCAGCGGCGGCGAAGAGTTTCGCATAAATTCCGTCCGTAAAAACATAAACGCGCTAAAAGAAATTTACTTCGGCGAGTTTGCCAAGATCGTAAAGAGCGAAGATTAGCGCGTGCTTAGCATCATATTCCTTTTAATCGCGCTGTATATTTTCGCGCAGATCGGCGGGGCTCTCGGTAACTCCGGCTATCGCGGCAAGGCGCTAATGCAGCTAGGAGAGGCTAAAATTTTAGTAGCGCTTCTAGCCAAGGTCGCCAAAAGCGACGGGCACGTAAGCGAGTCCGAAGCTGCGATGATAAGCGAAATTTTGGACGATTTGGTGCGCCAAATGGGCGCCGGCGAGCGCGAACGCGAGGCGCTGAAGCTCGTTTATAAGCTCGAGAAAGAAAGCCTCGCAAATGTGCGCGAGCTCGCCGAGAAATATAACCAAACCTACCGCCCGAGTCCGAGCCGCAAAACGGGGCTAATCTATTTCTTTTTAAATTTAGCCTACGTCGATCGCGGTTTTAGCGCGGCAGAGCGGCGGACGATCTCGCAGATTTGCGACGGATTGGGCTTGCCCGAGCATATCCAAAGTCAGATGTTTGCGACCTTTGAGCGCAGCTTTTACGGCACATATTACGAAAACGGCGGCGCGCAAAGCGATTCCGCTTACGACGAATATGACGGCTATAGCACAAGAAGCGGCGGGTATTGGGACAAATACGGCGGCAGAAGCACCGGCGGCTACGGAAGCAGCAGTTACGGCGGCGGTACGGGCTACGGATATGGCGGCTCGCAAAGCTCGAGCGGCTCATACGGCGGGTATTCGAGTGGATATGGCGGCTATTCGGGCGACTCGCAAGGCTCCGCCAAAAGCAAAAGAGATCCGTATGAAATTTTGGGGCTCTCCAAGGACGCTACGTTTAGCGAGATCAAGAAAAAATATCGCGAACTAGTTAAAAAATACCACCCCGACATCCTGATGGGCAAGGGCGCGGACGAGGAGATCATCCAGGAGGGCACGAAGAGGCTTCAGGAGATCAATGAGGCGTATAAAATTTTAAAGGAGCGCTTCGGCGAGAAGTAAGGCGAAATTTTAAAATTTGAGGGCGCAAAACGCCTTGAAATTTTAAGGTAGGGCTTGCGATACGGCGATAAGGTGCGGCAAAGGATTAGAATTTAAGGAGCGATAAATGAAAAATTTTATAGTTTTTGCCGTTTTGACGGCACTGCTTGGAGGATGCGGGGTATTGCGTCCGGCTAAGAGCGATAAGGAGTTTAAATTTTACGACGGCAACAAAACCGTGATCTATAAATTTGCGGGTGAGGATCTGTATGAAAACGGCAGAAGCTTGGGCGTGTATTCTATGGATAGGGGCGAGCTTAGAACGCTTGTGCTCGATGAGACGGGCAGAGCTTACGGCAATAACTACAAGTCTGCGCTGAATGCCAAGCGGATGAAATTCTATCTTTTTAACGACGAAAGGGCAATGGTATTTAGCGTTTGGCACAAAGATGGGATTTGCAGCGTCTATAATGCAGGCAGATACGTAAATTTCGACTATACTTCAAATATGTTTAAAGACGGCGATTGGCTTTATGCGGACGGTAGAATTTCAAAAAGCGAGAGCTCGGTGCAAAATATGAGCCCGAAAGGACTAAGCGCATATAAAAATATGAATTTTGAAAAAGCGGTCGATCGCAAAGATGCGAAATATATAGCGGAGGACTTGGCTGTGGCTGGTTTTTTCAAAAAGACGATCGAGGGTCTTAAAACCATGGTTTTGGACGATTTTTGCAGATAGACTTCGAGGGAGTTATGGATAAAATCAAAATTTTAGCGCTGCTTGCGGCGGTCGCGCTGTTTGCGGGTTGTATGAAGGTAAAGTATTCACAAGCCGAGCTGCATCCGGAAAATTCCGTGATGATGAGCTATGACGGGCAGACCGTCACCGAGTATAAAATTTCAGGCGGCATGCTTTTAAAAGATGACGCAATCTTAGGAAGATATGAAAAGGAGGGCTCCAATCTCTATCTATTTACGGACGAAAGAGGAGTCAGCACGGCTAAGGATCAAATTTCGCAAAGAGGTCTAAATAAATTTACGATCTACGTTTTTACGCCCAATAAAGAGCTGCGAATCGCCGAGTATTCCGCAAGCGGCGGCGTTTGCAAGGCCTTTACGGAGGGTAAATTCGTAAGCCTGAAAGAGCACTTTAGCGGCTACGCTTCCTCCGCGCCGCTTTATTCATACTCGTTTTCGGCTTCGGTGTCGCAAAGCGCCAGCGCAAACGTGATCTCACGTTACGAATACGTGGGCTCAAGTCTAAAAAATAGTAGGGCGTTTTTGCAAAGCCCGCATACAGCTCTAGGCAATACGGTTAAAGAGAGCATCGAGTGGCACCGGGATAGATTGCGCGATATTTGTAAGTTAAAATTTTAAAACCAAACCAACACGAAAGGAAAACCATGGGATTTTTATCCAAAGACGAAGAGCCGCAGAAGCAGGGCGCCAAAAAGGCGGCGAAGCAACCGCCGATCTTGATGAAGCAAACGCAAGAGGTGATCACCAATATCGAGAAATATCTGGGCGCGCCGCTGCTTACCTATTTTAATTCGGGCGCGGGCAGCGTCTGCGGTAACGACGCGATCAGTATCAACGACCATCTTAAAGGCAAGCATTTCGAAAAGCTCTACCTTTACATCAAATCTGACGGCGGCAGCGGTATCGCCTCGCTTAAGATCGTCTCGATCCTACGCAACCACTGCGACGAGCTGATCGCGCTGGTGCCTGCAAACTGCGCTTCGGCGGCTACGATGATGGCGCTTGGGGCGAATAAAATTTTAATGGGGCCGCTAGGATACCTCACATCGGTCGATACTTCGCTGCGACACGAGCTTTCGCCCGTTACGAACACCAACGACCAAGCCAACGTCTCGATGGACGAGCTAAGCCGCGTGGTGAAGCTTTGGAAAAACAATGAGCGCCCGAACGACGAGAATCCGTACAAGGAGCTTTACAAATATATCCATCCGCTCGTTTTCGGCGCCGTCGATCGCGCAAGCAGCCTGTCGCTTAAAATTTGCCGCGAAATTCTGCGCTATCACTTCGACGATGAGCAAAAGATCGCCTTTATCAGCGACAAGCTAAACAGCGGCTATCCGTCGCACGACTATCCGATCTTATTCAGAGAGGCTAACGAGCTTGGGCTTCAGGTCGAGAAGATGGATACGCGCCTAAGCGAGATGCTTCAAATTTTAAACGAGCTCTACGCCGAGATGGGGCAGCGCACATTCACCGACTTTGACGAGAACAACTACCATGATAATAATATCGCCAATATCATCGAAATTTCGGGATGTCAGATCTACTATCAGATCGACAAGGACTGGTTTTACCGCGAGGAGGAGAAGCGCTGGATCGTGCTAAACGACGAGAGCTCGTGGCGCAAAAACGAACTCGACGGCAAAAATATTAAAAACAGCATCTATTATATTTAGTGCTGTTTGGATTTCGCGTCGCTTTAAATTTGCGGCTTATAAAATTTAAATCGGCGCGTAAAATTTAAGTGAGCAGCGACAAACGGCGCTAATGGAGCTCGTGGGCGATGACGTGGCTGCGCTTATGGATGAGCTGGAAAATAGGATGTGCAAGTAAATTTAAAATTTTAAAAGCGGCAAAAGTAAGCGCCAACTAGCTTGGCGATAAAAGCTGCGCCGTGAAATTTTAAATTTAGCCGATTCGCGCCGATTTTTTCGGCTAAATTTACGCTGCGGTTTAAATTTACGTTTTGCGCGCGGCTTTTAAATTTAGCCTTTGCAAGCGGCGCAAAATTTTAAAATTTACGTCCGCGCGAGCAAAGCGGCGGCATTTGAAAAGTAAATTTAAAATTTGCGCGCGGTAAATGCGGTAAATTTAGCAAATTTCGCTTTGCCGATTTTCGCTTCATAAATTTGGCAAAATTTTAAAATTTAAAGGATTTTTCGCGATGAAATTTTTTATCTCGTCTCTGTTTTTGGCTCTGTCGCTGCTCGGCTGCGCGGGCAAAAACTCGCCTGCAAGCGATAAAACCTATGTTCTTTCAAGCGAGCTTGGGGATACGAAATACGCTTTTTACGGCGGAAATCTCTACGAAAACGGCGCGATTTTAGGCTCTTACGAAACGCGAGGCGATGCGAAGCTTGCGATTTTAGGCGGTAGCGGCGCAAATTTAGACAAAAACGCAAAGCTCATAAAACTATATTTTTTCGAGCGCAGATACGGCGCGATCTACGCCGTAAGCCACAAAAACGGGGTCTGCGCCGAGTACAATAAGGGAAATTTCGTAGATTTTCAAATTTTATTTAATATTTTTCAAAGCAAAGAGTGGTTTAATTATAGTGGCGGCATCTCTCGTGATAATGAGAGGCTAAAAGAGCTGAGTTCGGCGCGCATGGCGAAATTTAACGGCGCAAAGCTCGGCGCGGCGGATGAAAAGACGAGGCGCGAGTATCAAAAGGCTCGCCGCGAGGCGATTTTGTATTTTCAGCTTAACGCAAACGATATGCGCGAGTTGATTTTTAAAAGATTATGCGAATAAATTAAAAGGAGAAAAGATGAGAGCGTTAATCAGCGTAAGCGATAAAGAGGGCGTCGTAGAGTTTGCCAAAGGGCTTGAGCAGCTCGGATTTGAGATTTTAAGCACGGGCGGCACGCATAAACTGCTTTTGCAAAATGGCGTGAAAGCAGCGGAAGTGAGCCAATACACGGGTTCGCCCGAGATGTTTGAGGGGCGGGTTAAGACCCTACATCCAAAGATCCACGGCGGAATTTTGTATAAGCGAAACGACGCAAATCACGTAAGCCAAGCCGCGCAGCACGACATCGGCGGTATCGATCTCGTGTGCGTAAATTTATATCCTTTTAAAGCGACCGTAGCCCGCACCGACGATTTTTCAGAGATCATCGAAAACATCGACATCGGCGGACCTGCGATGGTTCGAAGCGCGGCTAAGAATTTCGCAAGCGTCTATGTCGTTACTAGCCCGCTTGATTACGACGCGGTTTTGCAAAATTTAAGCGGCGCGGACGAGAGCGAGAAGCTGAAATTTAGGCAAAATTTAATGATAAAAGCTTACGAGCACACCGCAGCCTACGACGCGATGATCGCAAACTATATGAATGAGCGCTTTAACGGCGGCTTCGGCGCGAAAAAATTTATCACGGGTAGCAAAGTATTCGATACCCGCTATGGCGAAAATCCGCACCAAAAGGGCGCGCTGTACGAGTTCGAGGACTTTTTTAGCAAGCACTTTAAGAGCCTAAAGGGCGAGGCGAGCTTTAACAATATGACCGATATGCACGGCGCACTGATGCTCGCTAGCAGCTTCGGCAAGGCGCCTGCGGTAGCGATCTGCAAGCACGCCAATCCATGCGGCTTTGCCGTGAAGGGAAGCCTGCTTGAAAGCTACACCGAGGCGCTAAAATGCGACCCCGTAAGCGCATACGGCGGCGTCGTGGCGATAAACGGTGTTTTGGACGAGGAGCTAGCGCATAAGATCAATGAAATTTTTGTCGAAGTTATCCTCGCCGCTCGCGTCACGCCCGCGGCGCTTGCGGTATTTGAAAAGAAAAAGCGTATTAAAATTTTCGAGCAGGGCGGGGAGTTTTTAATTCGCGAAAACGACAAATACGATTTTAAATTCATTGACGGCGGCTTTGTGTATCAGCAGCGCGACTACGTAGGCGCTGGCGAGGTCGCAAACGCCCGCTGCGTCACGGGGCGCGCGGCGAGCCAGAGCGAGCTTGACGATCTAAAAATCGCGTGGCAGATCGCCGCACTTACGAAGAGCAACTGCGTGGTTTACGTCAAAAATCGCGCGATGGTTGCGATCGGCATGGGTATGACGAGCCGCGTGGACGCTGCACGTGCGGCAGTAGCGAAGGCTCGCGACGTGGGCGTTGATCTGCGCGGCTGCGCGCTTGCCAGCGAGGCGTTTTTCCCGTTTAAAGATAGCATCGAGATCGCCCATGCTGCGGGCGTCGCGGCGGTCGTGCAGCCCGGCGGTAGCATCCGCGACGATGAGGTGATCGCAAGCGCCGACGAGTTCGGCATGGCGATGTATTTTACGGGAGTTCGCCACTTTTTGCACTAAATTTTGCTCGCCTGCGGCGCGGGCGGATTTATTGTGCTGGCTTCGTAACTTTTTATGCCGTTGCAAATCTTGAAAACTGCGTCGGAGGGGCGGATCTCATTGCTCGCTTCGTAGCGGGCACGGTGCGGATCTAATGCGCGGTACTTTGTTACACGCCAACTCGGTGCAGACTCGGCTGCCTCTATTACAAAGCGCGCGATGTAAATGGCTGCGCTCCGCTACGCGGCGGGCGTGATCGAATCGGACTACTTGCGCTTTGCCATACGGTTGTGCGGCGATGGTTTAGCTGCACGGTATATCGTTTTGTAGTGGCGCGGCGCGGATCCAATGCATGGTGCTTTGTTACGCGCCAACGCGGTGCGGACCTGGCTGCCTCTATTACAAGGCGCGCGATATAAATGGCTATACTCCGCTACGTGGCAGAGGCAGTGCGAATCCGACTGTTCGCGCTTCTTTATACTACTTCGCGGCGCGGGTTTAGCTACGCGACATACCGCTTCGTAGCGGTGCGGCGCAATCTAAATTTAATCATCCGCCGCTCCTGAATGGTCGCGAAAATTTTATCTAGCGGCCGCAACGCAAAATTTAAAATTTAATCGCGCATGCAGCGGATGGGTTCGCGCCTCGCCGTCGTATAGCGGCGCAAAAATTTTATCTCGCGGCGCGAAAATTTCATGGCGCCTATTTTGCGTTGAAATTTCGGCGCCGTTTCGCAGCAGATACGGAGCGGAGTATAAATTTTTAAGGCGGCGCCTCGTCGCGATTGGCGCGCTCGTAGATAAATTTTAATCGTGCGGCAAGCGGATGGACGCCGTGCCGCAACCTAAGCGGTGCGTAGATAAAATTTAATCGCGTAGTAGAGTAGCGGGCGCAGCGCAAAGCTTCCGTCTCGCGAGCAGTCCGTGTCCTCGCAAAGCGCGCGCGGTAGAATTTGGTCGCGTCGTAAAACTCGCAAAGGCGCTAAATCAGGCTCAAGCCACGGTTACGCGGCGGTAAAATTTTGATCCCCATGACGGTAGCAAAATCTAGTCGCGAGGCGCGACAATAAAATTTCGCGCCGCAATAGGGCGTATCGAAATCTCTAAAATCCCCACGTAAGCTGCGATGAATGGATAAATTTCATACGAGCCGTAGCGCAGGCGAATGGACGGCGCAAGGGTCTCGCTCGTAAAAGGGACAAATTTCATCATAGCGTGAGGGCGATGAAATTCTAACCCTGCAGCGGTAGCAAAATTTTAATTCTTGTCGCGGCGATCAAATTCAACCGCTCGCCGCGCTAGCGAAATCCGCCCCCCTGCTGAAGCGGTAAAATTTTAATCTTGGCGGCGGCGGTAAAATTTCAGCCCTCGTTATAGCATAGAATTTTAACCGCTTGCGAGGAGGTAAAATTCCGATGCTGCAGCGCGCCGCGAGGATAAGATAAAATTTTGATCCCGTGTCGCCGCGGTAAGATAAAATTTTTGATCCCGCGTTATCGCAGCGGTAAAATTCTAATTCTGCGGCGACGGCGAGCCGAAAGCCCCGATCCTGCGGCGATAAAATTTAGGTAGCGATCCGCCGTAAGCGATAAAGTTTCTCTCTTTCACTCTCGCTTCATTTAGAGATTGTAAAATTGCGCAAAATTTAAAACGAAAGGATCAAAATGAAAATTTTCAAAGCCTTAATCTGCCTCTTTGCTTTGGCGGCGGGTTATTTAGTCGCGCTAAATGCGGCGAGCAGCAGCGCGGCGGATGCAAATTTTAAAGTAAAAGGGGGCGGCATGAACGCAAACGTGAAAGAAATTTATCTGGCAGGCGGCTGCTTTTGGGGTATGGAGGCGTATTTCAAGCAGCTTGACGGCGTAGTCGCGACGCAGGTGGGCTACGCCAACGGCAAGAGCGATAAGGCAAGCTACGAGGAGCTGCATAGCAGCGATCACGCCGAGACGCTACACTTAAAATACGACGCAAACGTCATCAGCGAGCCTGAAATTTTAGCGCATTATTTCCGCATCATCGATCCATTCTCGATCGACAAGCAGGGTAATGACCGCGGGCGCCAATACCGCACGGGCATCTACTATGCCGACGAGGCGAGCGGCGAGATCGCGCGCTATTTCATAGCGGCGCAGCAGGCAAAATTTAAAGAAAAGATCGCCGTCGAAGTGGCGCCGCTAAAGAATTTCGTCCGCGCCGAGGAGTATCATCAGGACTACCTCGGCAAAAACCCGGGCGGATACTGCCACATCGATCTGCGCCTAGCCAAAAAGCCGCTTGAGGACGATGAGAAATTTAAAGTGCAAAGCAAGGAGGAGCTGAAGAAAAATTTAACCGAGCTTCAGTATCAGGTCACGCAGGAAAAGGCGACAGAGCGGCCGTTTTCGAGCGAATACGACAAGAATTATAAAAAGGGCATCTACATCGACATCGTGTCGAAAAAGCCGCTTTTTTCATCCACTGATAAATTTGACGCGGGCTGCGGCTGGCCGAGTTTTTCAAAGCCGATAACGACCGATGCGATCGCCTATGCGCGAGACGACAGCCACGGCATGCAGCGCGTCGAGGTCTCCAGCCGCGTAGGAGGCAGCCATCTGGGGCACGTCTTTGAGGACGGACCGAGAGAGAAGGGCGGTATGAGATACTGCATCAACGGCGCGAGTTTGAAATTTATCCCGCTTGAGGAGATGGACGCGCTAGGCTACGGGGATTATAAAATTTACGTAGAGTAACGCGGGCTAGGGCTTTGGCTCGGCGATCGGTTCAGCAGTCAGTCGGTTAGTTTTATACGGCTCGACTGCCGATCGGTTGGCGGTATATCGGTTCGGCAGTCGGTCATTTTGCAACTCGGGCGTGCGCTCATCTAGTCTGCGGCTACTGCTTTTGGCGCTCGTCGGTTTTATACGGCTCCGCTATCGATAAATTTGGCGGTTGGTCGGTGATTTTACAATCACTAGCTTACGGGCATTTTATCGATCGATTTGACGGCTATACGATCGATTTTTAATCGGTCGGTTGCCGATCGGTTTGGCTGGCGGCTAAGGATGGAATTTTAAAATTCCAAATACGATAAAAATTTAGCGGTAGTGGACTTTTAAAAATTTATCGATACGGAATTTCATGCGGCGCGAGCCGCTAAATAAAAATGCGCGGACGCAGTCCGCCCCGCTAGCGTCGTCGGAGGTTGGGTGGGGTTTGGGGCGGGAAGGGGAGCGACCTCGCAATTGGGATCCCCTTCCCGCTCCAAGAAACAGAAAATACGGCATAAATTTCACAAGCCGTGGATTCAGCGATAAAATTTTGAAATTTTATCTCTTAAAATATAATAAGTGTAGCATGCTTAGCAAGAGATGCGGCGTAAAATTTGAAATTCCGCAACGAAAACGGCGTCTATGCAATGCCCGCTCTGCATCCGCGTCGCAAATTTTAAATTTAGGATAAAATTTTAATGGCTAGCCCCGCGCAAAATAGAAAAATTCCCGCATAGATCGCTAAAAACGGCGCGATTATCGCATAATGTATGACGAACTCGAAAAAATTGTAGATCAAATGCTTGCTTTTGGGCTCTTTAAATTTTAATTCTAGCGGCTCGTTCGAATTAAACGGCGTATTGGATCGCAAGATGTGCCTCGGACTAAACATCCAGCGCACCAAGTCTATTTTATTGCGCTGCATATAGTCTTTGCCAATCCCGCATACGCCGTTTATATAGCATGCAAAAGCCGCCGAAAAACAAAATGAGCCCGATGTCGATCAGTCTATCCGCCATAGCGATCTTTCCTTTGTCTTTTAAATTTAGAAATTTAGCCCGCCGTGTTTGCTCTTGCCGTTTGCCTATTGAAATTCTAATTTTGCAGGATTGCACTCTTTATCGGCTTTGCAATCTTCTAACTTTTTGATCATCTCATTCAAATATTCTTTATTGTATGCCAAATCTCGAGCCATCGTCATATATTTTATTACCTCGTCTATGTCTAAAGAGTGATAAAAGTAAGTTAGTGCGCAAAATAAGTAAGATTCGCCTATTTTGCCTACTTCACAAGCCCTAGATAATCTTTTTAATCCCATAGGGAATTTATTCATTTTGATTAACAGATTGCCCGATATGTCGCAAGATAAAGCATTTCCAATCTCATCTTTTTCAAAACAATTTTTATCAATGATAGTTAATAAACTCTGACAAGCGCTATATTTACCGTCGCCCATATTGCACTTTTTAATAAGTTGCGAGATCTCTTGTGAGAAAATTTTATCGCATCCTCCATAGGAGTGCGAAGCATCACAATCATTCAACGCCTTACCGAGCTCTTCGGCGGACATTTTATAAAACTCGTCGCTTAAAATTTTAATTCCCGCAGAATTTTGTCCTTGTGCCTCGCTTGGCTCCGTATCTTGCATCGCAAAAGCAGCCCCGCAAAGACCGAGCCACAGCACAAACGCCAAAAATACTTGCTTCATTTTCTCTCCTTCGTTCATTTCATTACTTGCTTATGATACCTAAAAAGCAATAAATTTTATTTATTTTGCGTGGGATTTGGGCTGCAAGGTCGTAAATTTTTAAGACATTTTAAATTTGCCTCGCGGAATTTTAAGTAGGTTAAATTTTAAATTCCAAAATGCAATCCTTAAGCAAGTTAAATTTCGGCGCGATACAAGGTAAATTTGAGTAGGCTAAAATTCTTGCACGTTGGAATTTAAAAGAAAAACTAGGCGTCGCGATCGGGCAAATGCGAAAAATGCGAAGCTAAAATTTATCGCATGTCGAAATTTAAACCGCCTTTTTGGTTAAATTTAAGCTAAAAACGCTATAATCCCGTTTTCTTTTATTTCGTGCGCTCGTAGCTCAGCTGGATAGAGCATTTGATTGCGGTTCAAAAGGTCGGGGATTCGAATTCCTCCGGGCGCACCATCCACAAATATCTTTTTAAACCGAGCTTCGCTATAATCCGTTAAATTTTAATCTTGGAGCAAAAATGAGAGCATTCGCCGAATGGGAAGAGCAAGAGGCGCTTTTGGTGTCTTTGCCGCACGCAGGTACCGACTGGGCGCCGTATTTAGGCGAGATACGGGCGGCTTATCGCAGCTTTATCGCCGCCGCAGCGAGGTTTGAGCCGGTCGTCGCGATCGCGCCGAGCCGCGAGGATTTTGAGCAAATTTGCGGCGGCTTAGCAAACGCGAGCTTCGCGCAAATCGATACCGACGATACGTGGATCCGCGATTACGGCGCGATCGACGTAGAGGAGGGCGGTAAAATCATGGGGCTAAATTTTCGTTTCAACGCCTGGGGCGGCAAGTTTGCAAGCGCCAAGGACGACGCGTTAAATTCCAAGCTTTACGCCGCAAACGCCCGTCCGCTGCGAGACGTGGATCTGATCTTAGAAGGCGGCAGCGTCGATTTTGACGGCGCGGGCACGATGCTAACTACGAGCGCATGTTTGCTGAACGAAAATCGCAACTCCCTAAGCAAGGCCGAGCTGGACGCGCGGCTGCGTGAAATTTTCGGGCTAAAAAAGATAATCTGGCTGGGACGCGGCTTCATAAAAGGCGACGACACCGATAGCCACATAGATACTCTTGCACGCTTTTTAAGCCCGCGCACTGTGGCTATTTCGTCGTGCGACGATCCGAGCGATCTGCACTACGCGGAGCTTGGCGCGATGAAGGATGAAATTTCATCGCTTGGATACGACGTGATCGAACTGCCGATCCCGCGCGCAATATTTTATCAGGGGCGCAGGCTGCCCGCGACTTACGCAAATTTCGTCTTTTTAAACGGCGCGCTCATCGTGCCTACCTATGCAGATCCCGCAGATCCGCGCGATCCAAACCGCGCGGCGGACGAGCTGGCGCTGTCGCGTCTGCGAGCGGCGTGCGCGGATCGCGAAGTAGTGGGGGTGAACGCGCGCGTTTTCATTCGCCAAAACGGCTCGCTGCATTGCTCGTGCATGAATAAATTTAAACTTTAAATTTAGATCGAAGGAAAAATATGAAAATTTTAAAAGTTGGGCTGATTTCGCATAAATTTGAAGGCACCAAGGCTTGCACGATAACGCGTAGCATCGAGCTTATCGCGCGTGCGGTGGCAAAGGGCGCGCAGTTAATCGTTTTGCAAGAGCTTCATCAGACGCATTATTTTTGCCAGCGCGAAAATACCGAAAATTTCGACTATGCGCAGGATTTCGAGCGCGATTTGCGGCTGTGGAGCGAAGTGGCGAAGAGATTTGGCGTCGTGCTGGTAAGTTCGCTTTTCGAGCGCCGTGCCGCGGGGCTGTATCACAACACCGCCGTGGTCTTCGAGCGCGACGGCAGGATCGCCGGCAAGTACCGCAAGATGCACATACCCGACGATCCGCAGTTTTACGAAAAATTTTATTTCACGCCGGGCGATCTGGGCTTTGAGCCCATAGATACGAGCGTGGGACGGCTCGGCGTGCTCGTGTGCTGGGATCAGTGGTATCCCGAGGCGGCGCGCGCGATGGCGCTACGCGGTGCCGAGCTACTCATATATCCGACCGCGATCGGGTGGTTTGATGGCGACGGCGAGGACGAAAAAGCGCGCCAGCTAGAGGCCTGGGTCGCGGTACAGCGCGGGCATGCGGTGGCAAACTCCCTGCCCGTAATCGCCGTAAATCGCGTGGGTTTTGAAAAAGCCGCGCTTAGCGAAGTCTCGCCGGATGAAATTTTATCCGGGAGCGAAGCAAATTTAAATGTGCGCGATAAAATTTCGCGCTCCACGGATACGGGCGGTGAGAGTAAAATTTTAAGCGAGGGCGGAATTTTATCCTTTAATAACGGGGCGCTAACGGATGGCGGCAAAATGGCGATCGGCGGCGAAATTTTGCCCGCTAAAAATGAGGCGGCGCGAGGGAATTTAAAGATTTCGATAGAGATAAAATTTAACGGCGAAACTTTAGAGGTGCTGCCGAATAAACAGCGCGTAGATCAGCTTGCCAGCGAAGAGGGGATTAGATTTTGGGGCAATAGCTTTGTTTTTGGCGCGCAGGGCGAACAGCTGTTTCGTGCAAATAGCACCGATGAGCTATGCGAAGTCGTAACTATCGATATGCAAAGATGCGAAAACGTGCGCCGCTGGTGGCCGTTTTTGCGAGATAGACGCGTGGAGGAGTATGGAATTCTTACGAAGAGATACGGGTTGTAGCATTCTGTATCTCGAATAGACATATGGTTTATCGGACGCGCGCAGAATGAAAGCAAATAATTTTTATGATATAAATGTACAGAGGCGATACTACAATACATTAATAGAGCAAATGAACTTGAAATTTTGATTTTGAAATGCCCACAAAATCGGATTTTGTAAATAAATTGTAAAAAATTTGCCAAAAACTATTGACAATTTTTAAATTTTTCTCTATAATTCCGCCAAGTTTCGCATATAGGTATGCGGGATGAATTTTATTTAAGGAGTAAACCATGAAAAAAGGTTTTACTATGATCGAGTTGATCTTCGTTATCGTTATTTTAGGTATTTTGGCAGCTGTTGCTATTCCAAGACTTGCAGCTACACGTGATGATGCTGAGGTTTCTAAAGCGGCTACAAACGTAGCGACTGTCGTTACAGAATTAACCGGCTTTTATACCGCACAAGGTAAGCTACCAAGCGCAATGAATCCAGCTAGAGCCTTAAAAGACATTACTAATGTACCTTTGACAGATAATGGTGAGATGAATGTAAAAGGCAATGCGTGCATTAAATTTGAAATGGTAACCGCAGATGCAGATGATGCTAAAAAGGGAATTGAAAACGGCGTTACACCTGTGTTAAAAGTTTCTAATGTAACTAGTACAGAAGCTGCATGCAAAGGAGTACAAGAGGCTGTTAAAAAGATCACAGAGTCAAGCCCAATTAGACTTGGCGGTAGCGGTGTTAATTTTAACGAATAATTTTGCTCAAAATTAAGTATCTCAAGGCTCAGATTTATCTGAGCCTTTTTTATTTTCTTAAATTTAATTTTATTTTTAACACTTTAATTTTTTATGTTATAAAATTAACTATTATTTTTATATAAATATTAAATTTTATTTAAGATGACAGTATAAATTATATTGAGTTATATGCTTTTTTTGATATCCAGTTTTATCATTATTAAAAATATAAAGTATTGACTTTCTATATTTATTTATGTATAATTTTAAATTATTAAATTAAAGTTGGGGTATAGCCAAGTGGCAAGGCAATTGGTTTTGGTCCAATCATTCGGAGGTTCGAATCCTCCTACCCCATCCACTTTCGTGAATGTTATTTAAAATTCATTTGCGCTTCTCATATCGCAGAGTAGAGCAGTGGTAGCTCGTCGGGCTCATAACCCGAAGGTCGGTGGTTCAAATCCACCCTCTGCAACCAATATCTTTAAATATTTATATTATAGTATCGCGTCTTTAAGATTTTACTCTTGACTTTATTTAAAAATGCTAAAATATATGTTTTAATTCAAAATTTGGAATTTTATCTACAAAACTACTCTTATTAATAGTATAAAATTAATAATAGGATTAATACTATCAAATTCCTTAAATCGTAAAATTTGCCGATTTATCTAAAATCTATGATTCACATATATTGCACACTAATCTTGTTAATAGCATTATCAAGTATTGAAAGGATTAAATTTACACGGAGTTTCTATCGTGCCGTTAAAATTTTAAAGGTTCAAGATAAGCCAAAAATTCCTTTAAAAGTTTTAACTTGTCTTGAGCCAAATTTTATTTAGTGCTCGCCAAAAGCGGAGCTATGGAGGCTATTTCTCATCTATAATTACCCATCTTTTTCTGGGCTCTTCATCGTATCGCTTTAAAATTTTTATTATTCTATTTTGCAATATTCGTAAGGTTTGTATATATTTTGTAGGAATTAGCTCAAAAATATCCTCTAATTCGCAGCATTCGATTATTATATCTATAATGCGTTCATTAACCTTATTTTTTTCCAAATGCGTTGAGATATAGGGTGAAAACAAAATTCTTTGGCTTTCATCTATGGTAATTGCCTTATGTTCCAATGCCCGTAATGAGCCCAGCGCCATTAGTAAAATAGCTCTTTCGCCCACAATATCAATATTTTTCTCTAATATCATTCGTCTCGCTCCACCCGCATTTAATTTTATCTAAAATCATACAAATCTTCTCTTCGTCTATCTCTCCATAAAGGCAAGGGTTTGCCAGCTCAAATATGATCTCTTGCAAAATTTCATCCTCATATCCTATATCCTCGCGACACTCGATTAAATTTGCCCATTCCTCAAGGAGATCATATGAAATTTCTTTATCTATGACGCTATTTAAGATGTTTGCAATGGTATTTTTAGTTATTCTTACAAGCTCCGATTCGCTATTAAAGCCTATCTTTGCCAAGTCGCTTTTTATCACGCTTATATCTTTAGTAAAATTTATCAAATTTAATAAAATATCTATTTTAGCCATCAATGCCGCATTCGCCCTCGCGCTTCTATAACCATATCCTTATCTTTCATAAAGCCTCGGTTCTAAAATTTTAAATTTCATAGCGTTTTTCCTTATTCCTTTCCAAATTTAACGCCTTATCCAATCCTCTTTTTTTACGCTGAATTCAAATTCAACCTGCTTAAACGCGCCCTTCATACTTTTATGAAATTTCCTATACACAATCCAATTAAAATTTTCATTTGGGCACCTGCCCGGGGCCAATGGCTGGATAATATATAAAATCATCTCCGTTTCTAGCGCGATACTTAGCGATATATTCGATTGCCACTTCGAATGCATCGTCATCTCCCTTGTTTGTATACCAGCCGTCGCATGTGATGACGGGCTTATTACCGCTTAGGCGATATACTTCTCCTCCTAGAATAATCATACCTTTGCCTCTTGTAATTTTTAGTACCTCCATTACATCGTCAAATTTCCAAGCGATTTCATAAAAACCGAGCTCCTCTCTTAGGCGTATACCGCGCTCTAAAAGATCCTGCGGCACGATATTTACAAAATCCTCATCTGTAAACAACATAATTCGCTCCTTTTAAGTATAAGATTAATACCATTTTTCTATATCGTCTTTCTCTACGAAAACCCCCAATACAAAAAAGTCCCTAATAAAACTCCTATTTTTTCAGAAGTAATTATACTACAAACAAAAATAAAAGAAGAGAAAAATAATCGAAATCTAAGATAAGCGCCTATATACGGGAATTAAAGAGAAGTAAAAAGAAGTGATTGGAACTTAAAGATAGCTTAATTGGTGGAGGTGTGCGGGATTGAACCGCAGTCCGAAAACAAATGACCAAAGCCTCTACATGTTTAGCAAAAGTGAAGTTCTCGCGCAGGCTCGCTCACTTTCCAAAACGACCCGCCGGCGCAAAGACTAGGATTTCACCCTACGGCTCGTCACGCCGCAGAGCTACGCTATCGCAGATTACCCGCCGCCGCGCTTAGATAGTATCGGCGCGGAGCAGGGCTCGACTGGACTTACGCAGCTTTAGCGTAAGCAGGAGCAAATTTAACGTTGTTTGCGTTTAAATTTAGTTTGGATTTTATACGCTGTATCCAAAGCGACATGCCGCCTTGACCCATCCGTTCCCGTCGAAGCCAAGTCACCCCCGAAAGAATGCGCGCGCATTTTACTTTAAAATTTTATAAATGTCAAATTCGGCTTATGCTAGAATTGTGTTCAAATTTTAACCAAATCAAGGAGCCAAAATGTCAAAAATCACGCTTTCTAAATTATATGAGATGAAAAAATCCGGCGAAAAGATCGTGATGATCACCGCCTACGACGCGCTTTTTGCTAAAATTTTCGACGACGAGGTCGATATGGTGCTCGTAGGCGACAGCCTAAATATGAGCTTCGGTGGACACTCCGAGACCCTGGGCGCGAGCGTAGAGCAGATGATATATCATGCGCGCGCCGTAAGACGGGGACTAAAGCGGGCGTATATGGTCGTGGACATGCCGTTTTGCTCGTGCGCGACGCCCGAGCTCGCGCTGCAAAACTGCGCCAAAGTTTATGAGAGCACCGGCTGCGACGCCGTCAAAATCGAAGGCGGCGCGCATATGGCAGATACCGTGGCGCTGCTTCATCGAAACGGTATCGCCGTGATGAGCCACATCGGGCTAAAGCCGCAGTTTTCGCGCTTTATGGGCGGTTACAAGGTAAGTGGACGCGGAGAGGAGGGCGCGCGCGAGGTCTTAAACGACGCTAGAGCGCTTGTCGAGGCGGGCTCGGTGCTGCTGCTGGTAGAGGGGACGATTTCCGCGGTCGCAAATCAAGTGGCGCTCGGCACCGACGTGCCCGTCATCGGCATCGGCGCGGGCGCGGGCATAGACGGACAGGTGCTCGTGTGGAGCGATATGTGCGGATTTTTCACGGAGTTTCGGCCGAAATTCGTTAAGCGTTATTTAGACGGCGCTGCGCTGGTAAAAGGCGCGGTGCGCGAATACGCGCGCGAAGTGAAGGACGAGAGCTTCCCAAGCGAGGAGTTTGAATATAGGCAATAACGGGATTTTGGGCTAAATTTTAAAATTTACGCGCCGAAATTCCAGCGATAAAGCCCCGCTTGCCTTAAAACAATACTTCGTTTTCGCGCGTCGCAAGCTACGTAAACAGCTCGCCAGCTCGCGCCGCTTGAAATTTATTCGGCGCGAGCGATTGCGAGCGCTTTACCTAGTGCGAGAGATCGCAGGCGCTTTGGGCGAATACTCTGCGCGGTATTTTATACGGGGGCGCCGTGCGAGAGTTTGCGTGCTTCTGCATGCGAGCGCTATTTCTTTCGCCGACTGCAACGCACGAACGCTTTTCATGAACGCTTTCGCGCCCGCAGCTCTAAAATACGCTACGAGCGCTAAATTTTACGCATGCAGCCGTAGAATTCTGGCATAAGTCAGCCGTCAGGCCTAAGCGGCTCATAAAATTTAAGGAGAAAATTTGGCTAAAGCTTTAAAAATCGTCATAGCCGCGGCTCTGGGCTTACTCTTTTGCCTAAAGGTGCTGCCGATTTTGGCAGCATTTTTCGCGTTGAATTCTTTCTTTGATAAAGATGATATGGAGCTGGATAAAGCCCCGCCGATGCAAAACTACGAGCAAAATCGCGAGAAATTTCTAGACCTGTTAGCTTTTGCAGGTCGCAACTTCCCTAAAAATTTGCGCGTTACAATCCAGAGCACCTACGGCGATGAGTATATTTGGATCGATTTGGACGGCAATGAGACGAAATTTTATTAAAATTCCATTTTCAGGGATAATGCGCCGGGCATCGGCGATGGGCTAAAGCTCATCGGCTGGGACAAAAAGACGTTTGCAGAGCTAAAGTCAAAGCTTGCGGCAATAAACGCTAGAACCATCGTGCTAAATAGAAGCGGCGATAGTGGGGTGCCTTGGGCGAGCATCACCTACAGCTATATGGAGCACTTTGCCGATAGCTATGAGTTTTATGTTCTCAATAGTCCAAAACTCGCCGAGCTTTACGCCAAGGGCTGCTCGAGAAAATTTCAAAGCGACGGTGTAGTATTTTTATATGCAATTGAAATATCAGATTATAGAGTGCTTTGTAAGAGTGACGACAACAATAAAAGTGTCTTGATCAAAGAGAGCGATCGATAAGGCGTCGTGAGGTGACGAGGCTAAATTTAATCGCACGAGCTCGCATTAAGCTTAGCGGCAAATTTTACAATCAGCGCCGAATTCCGAGCAGTCGCGAAATACCAAACTCTGCGCGAAATTTTATCCAGCCGTGCAAGCGCACAAGGTAGATTTTGCATAAAATTCTACACAGAATTTCTTGCAAAATTTTAACCGATTATGTGAGATAAAATTCTAGCCGGCTGCGCGCCGCAAAGCTTGAAGCATAGAATTTAAAGCCTCGCTGCCGCAAAAACAAAGTCCACATTAAAATTTTACGAGATAAAATTTTGCTGCAAAATTCCAGGCGCAGAATTTAATATCTTAAAATTCCAGCGCCAAATTTCACGTCGTAAAAACTCTGCGCGTATTTTTCAAACAGCCAAATTTTGCCACTAAATTCTACGCGCTCAAATTTCGCACCGCTTGCTCCGCAATCGTCGCTCGCGAACGCCCAAAGCCTTAAATTCTACGCGATCAAAATTCTACGCGCTAAATTCCGCGCCGTAAAATTTAGCGCAGTTAGCGACCCGCGCGCTGTTCGGGAGCCGTCACAATAAAATTCCGCACCAAGGCATAGCGGGCGTAGCGGCATGAGCATAGCCTTAAAACGTCGCACTAAAATTCCGCAGTCTTTCGCGACGGGTGCTCTGCTTTTTAGCCCCAGCCCTAAGCGCGTACCGTAAAATTCCGTACCGCAAATTTTATTCCGCCCGTAAAGACGGCACCTTGCTAAAATTGTCAAAATTTAGCCATTTTTCGCTACACTTGCTAAAATTTTAAAAACGATTAAAGAGAGATTATGGACAGAATTGTAGAGATCGAAAAGATGCAGCTCGATGAGAGCGTGGAGAGTTCGCTGCGCCCGTCGAGCTTCGAGGATTACGTTGGGCAGGAGAAGATCAAATCAAACCTCGCTATCGCGATTGCCGCGGCGAAAAAGCGCGCCGACGTGCTTGATCACGTGCTTTTCTACGGACCGCCGGGGCTCGGCAAAACTACGCTGGCGCACATCATCGCCGCTCAGATGGGCGCCGCTATCAAGGTCACCGCCGCGCCGATGATCGAAAAGGCGGGCGATCTGGCGGCGATTTTAACGAACCTGCAAAGCGGCGACGTGCTTTTCATCGACGAGATCCACCGTCTAAGCCCGGCGATCGAGGAGGTGCTGTATTCGGCGATGGAGGACTTCCGCCTCGACATCATCATCGGCTCGGGCCCCGCCGCGCAGACTATCAAGATCGACATTCCGCACTTTACGCTCATCGGCGCCACGACGCGAGCGGGCATGATCTCGGCGCCGCTGCGGGATCGCTTCGGCATGCAGTTTCGCTTGCAGTTTTACACGCACGCCGAGCTTGCGCGGATAGTACAGATCGCTTCTGTTAAACTCGGAAAAGAGAGCGCAGCCGACGCCAGCGCCGAGATCGCGCGTCGCTCCCGCGGCACTCCGCGTATCGCGCTAAGGCTACTGCGCCGCATACGCGATTTTGCCGAGGTGCGCGACGAGGGCGCTATCTCGCACGATCGAGCGCGCGAAGGGCTCGAGGCGCTGGGCGTGGACGAGCAAGGCTTTGACGAGATAGATATAAAATATTTGGAAATTTTATTTGACGCCAAGCGCCGTGCCTTGGGGCTTAGCACGATCGCGGCGGCGCTTAGCGAGGATGAGGGCACGATCGAGGACGTCATCGAGCCCTATCTGCTCGCCAATGGCTACATCGAAAAGACCGCTAAAGGCCGCATCGCAACCGATAAGGCGCGCGAGACGTTCGGTCGCGTGCTAAAGGCCGCGGAGAGAAATCTGTTTGAGGGGTAGGGCGGATGAAATTTTATATTTCACGGTGCTGAGCCAATAGTTACGCAGGCGGAAGCTCTGCCGTGGCGATTTTGTATATTTGATCTTTGAATTTTGCTTGGTTTTAAAGCTTCTTCAGATTTAAAATTTAAAGCGGGAGATTTTGTAAATTTAGAGCAAATTTATTATCGGCTCAATAAAACATCCAAAAGAATATGAAAGGAAATTTTATGAAATTCATAACAAAATATATAAAAAGGCTCTTATATTATTTTTACGATGTATTTTATAGGCGTGTTTTTATCAGGGGAGTTTCGCATCCATCAGCACAGGTGGCTAGCATAGGCTGTTATGGTTTGCTTTTTGTCCTATGCGGGATACTTCTTACTATTTATAGAACGGATACGGCGCCCAAACAATTGAATGAGCTTGAGATAGATACCGGAATTTTAAGAAACGTTTATTATGATTTTCGCGGAAGCGGCGGACGAATACATATAGAACTAGAAAACGGCAAGAAAAAGGTTTATGAAATAAGCAAAAGCGATAGCGATATTTACGAAAAGCTAAAAGGGCAAAAAATCAAAATTTACGGCGAGCCAAGCCCAGATATATTAGGCAATAATGAAATTTTACAGCTTGAAGATAAAGATGGAAAAATATATAAAGAATATAATTTTGATCATAGATTGTTAAGACCATATTTGATGACCGCACAGTTTAAATTCTTTTTAAAAGGGGTGGCTTTTCTACTTTTATTGATATTTTTTATAAATTTTTCAGATAGAAATTTAATTAAAAACAATCCAGAAGAAGGAGCAAAAAATGAGTAACGGGTTGGGTATTATTAGAGATACGCTTTCGCATGGTCTCGCTAATGCGGCTGCAGCGCAAGCTGGAGCAAAGTTCTGCTTTCATATGCCTATAGGGGCGGCTATTATTCTCACTCTCTATTGAAAGTTAAAATTTAGTCTATTCGCGCATCCGTTGTGCTCATTATTTTATAAATTCGCTATTCTTTTGCTCTACGCAGATTGTTATTTGCGATTATTAAGGTACATTGATTTTCTAAAAAATAGCCTGTTGCCCGCTTAATTTTTACTTTACTCTCGTTTATCGTACCGATTTTACTTCGCTTCTAGCAGACGCATTCGCTATACATTTTTCTTTTCCGCTTGAAGTTGCTATTGGGCTTATTATAAGAGTTGCGGCGCGAGCGGATCCACACATCGGGCGCGCGCAGCTTTAGATTTTGCGGCGCAACGCGCGCATCTAGCGTCAACATATCAGCACTGCCCACCAAAGCGCTAATTTCATCAAATTTAGCCGCACGCACGTCCAGCGCCGGTCTGTCAGCGCGCACGGTCTGCCCGCCCACGCCTACGTAATCGCATACGCTGCGCAGCTCGTGCAGGAATGCGCGCTGCTTCTCGCTGCCGATCCGCCCATGCACCGCGCCGTTTAGCGCGGCGTTGATTTTGATGAAGCAAAAGCCGCTCTCGCGCGCCAGATAAAACGGCTCCGCAAGCTCTTCCGCCGCGGCATGGCAAACGTCAAATTTCACCTCTATGCCACCGCGGCGTAAAATTTCCGCGCCGCCCGCAGCCTGCGCGTTCGTATCGCGCGCGCCGATTACCACGCGAGATAGGCTTAGCTCTGCCAAAAGCTCGGCGCAAGACGGCGTCTTGCCGCGGTGCGCACAAGGCTCAAATACGGCATAGGAGCACACATCTGGTTTTGACGTATGTTCGAGCTATGCGCTATTTTCATAAATCAGGCACGATCCGTGTACATGTCGTATAGCGCGCTGTATGTTGAAAACGCACGAGAACACCGCTCGTAAATTCTATGAAATTTTAAAATTTAATCGAAATCTGATAAAAAAATTTATAAAATACGTCATCAAATTTCAAAAGGATAAAATTTGTCGACGCCAAAAGACAACGCCGCAAGCCGCAACGAAAATCTGGCTGAAAACGTGGCTCAAAACAACGCCGAGAATAACACCAAAAGCGAGGCTCAAAATTTCACCGAAAATCAGACCGTAAATAACGCTGAAGGCAAAATCGAAGCTGCCGCCGAAAGCGAAGCGGTCGTCAAAAACAAAGCCGAAGCCGCTGCCGAAAATCAAAGCGAAAGCATAGCCGAAACGGGCAAAGCTGCCAGAGTAAATACCGGCGCAGATAAAGCAGGCGCAGCTGCGTTAGACGCCGCGGAAGGCAGGACTAAAACCGCTGCCGAAAATCAAAGCAAAAACCGGGTCGAAACCGACAAAGTCTCATCTGCCGGTGCGGCCGCGCTTAACGACGCCGCCGAAGCCAACGAAACCTTCTCGGCTAATGCTTCCGCATTAGGCGACGCCGCCGCTTCGGGGGCTGCTGCGGGTATGAAAGCAGGCCTTGCCAAGGCTAGCGGGCGCGCGAAAACGAACAAGATATTTTTTATCGGCGCAACCTTGCTGATGTTTTGTTGCGTGATCTATCTGTTCTCGCCATTTTTGATGGTGATTGTAATCGGCGTGCTGATGGCGGTGGCGACCTCGGGCCTGCACGCTAAAGTAACGAAGCTGTGCCGCGGCAGGCGCACGCTAGCCTCGGTGCTTAGCCTGTTTTTGCTCTGCGCGCTTTTTTTCGTGCCCTTCATCTACGCCGTGATCGAGATCGCCAAAAACGCCGCGAACTTCGATATGGCGCGCCTAAACGACGCGCTTAGCTACGTTCAGAGCCTAGACATCAAGCTGCCTGGGCCTTTTGAAAAATTTAATACGCAGTTTCGCTCGTTTTTGGCAAACCTAGACGTCGCGGGCTTAGCGAAGCAGATCATCTCTTATCTCTCGGTCGTCGGGAAATCCAGCGCGAAATTTATCGTCGATATGGTGCTTATCGTCGTGTTTTGCTTTTTTGCATACCTCTACGGCGAAAGCTTCAAGCGCTTTTTCAAAAAAATTCTACCCGTCGAGCCCGCGCAGATCGATTATATCTTTTCCGAGACGGCAAATACGATGAGCGTCGTGTTTTACTCGACCATCTTCAACGCCGTATTGCAGGGCTTTTTGTTTTCGATAATCGCGGGGATCTTCGGCTTTGACGCGCTGCTGATGGGGGTGCTTTTCGCCTTCTGCTCGCTCATCCCCGCAGTCGGCGGCGCGCTTATCTACGTGCCCACCGCGCTATACGTGCTAGCGGGGGGCAGCACCTCGGGCGCGATCGTGATAATGGCGTATTGCGTGATACTGATCTCGACGCTCGCGGACAGCTTCGTAAAGCCGCTCGTGATAAAATTTATCAACTCGCGCTTAGTCGAAAACTCAGCAAACATCAACGAGATGCTGATCTTCTTCTCGATGCTTTCGGGCATCAGCACGTTTGGGTTCTGGGGCGTGATCTTGGGGCCTGCGATTTTAACGCTATTTATCGCGGTGCTAAATTTATACGATTATCTAAAAAAGATAGAATTCGAGTAGGGCTTGCGCCGCTTGGCGCTTTTAAATTTATGAAAATTTTGCCCGTAAAGCGCTATGCCCAGCACGTCCTTGCAGCTCTCTCGTCCTTGCGATTTTGTCCGCTCGCGCTCTTTAGGCGCCTGCGCTATAAAATTTTAAAATTTAGTTTCGGTGCGAGATTTTTACGCCTAGGAATTTTAAAATTTATGCTTGTTTTGAAATTTAAAAACCCTCTGCGCGCCACAAGCCTATGGCCGAACGAAGGGCCGCGATACTAGGGAGTAAATGCGCGCGATAAATTTAGCGTGTTTGGCGGCGACCGAGCTAAGCTCGATGTTTTACTGCGGCGCATCTCGAGCCGCGCGCCAAAGTAGTTTCTGCCGGCGGTCGGCGCTCAGGTCGCCGTATTTTTATAGCGCATCCCAAGCAGACGGGCGTCGCGGCGGCTATAAGCTGCGACGTCGGACGGCGGTCGCTACGGCACTGCCTTTTATGCGGCGTCTGATTTTGGTACGGCATGTTTTTTATGCGGTGCGAGGCATCGTACTGCGTAGAAATTTTATAAATTTATCCGCCCGTCGCTTTTTAAAATTCCGTATCGTCATAGGACTAATTGTAGATTTAAATTTTACGGCTAAATGTAAGGCAGTGGATAAAAAGCATAAAAGTCGGCTAGGAAGCGCAAAAGCGGCGTCGGGCTAGAGATACAAAAACAGGCTAGAAGCGGTAAAGATGAGTTGGAAAAAATTTCAAATTCCTTGGGTGCGGATAAAATTTATACAAAAAATTTTACCGAGTGACACAGAGATTGCCGAAAATATAAAATTTAGACAAAAAGCGCGAATATGGCGGCGGTGGTTTAGACCCGCACCTTGCCGCCGTATTTGATCTGGCTCGGGTCTTTTTCGTCCAGCTCTCGCATTATCTGCTCGCCGTTGTCGGAGTTTGCCGCGGCGATATCTGCGTCCAGATCGGAGTATGAGTAGATCATCATCGCCTCGCTTACGCCCTCTATGGCCTCTATCGCGCGAAATGCGGCGATCTCGTCCTCGAAGCTCTCCGCGCTAATTGTGGCTACCGCCTTGCCATCCTCGCACGCTACAAACTCGCAGCCGCCGATACTTTGCAGCTGCTTACGAAACGCCGCCGCGTCGGTATTTGCGCCTAGATAGATCACGACGCTTGAAATATTCATTTTAACTCCCAAAAGTAGATATATCTATTGTACCCAGAGCCCACGAGATACTCTCCTGCGAAAAGCAGATAGTTGATGATGTCGTTATCCAGCTCGATGCTGCGGACGATCTCGCCCGCTTTATCGATTACGCGCACGCCGTTACCAACGGTAAAAGCGCCCAGCTCTGGGCTTAGCGCCACGGCAAAAACTGCAAAACGGGCGTTATAAAATTTAGCGAAATCGCCGTTTTCGTAGTAGCACGATCTTTCTTTGTCGTTCGAGCCACTCATCATGCGATCGCCAAGCAGCGCCACGGAGTAGATCCCGTCCTTGTGCAGGGACTTTTGGCTCATAAGTTTTTTCGCTTTCGCATCGAAATAAAACACGATGCCGCCCTCGCACGAGATTAGTAGCGTCCCGCTAGCGCGGTCGTAGGCGCTACCGCCCAAAGACGCGATGGTGAGCTTTTGTTCGAAGCTTACCTTGCCGCTAGGTAGGTCGAAGTATAAAATTTCGCTACCAAGACCTAGCAAAATCACGGTGTTTTCGT
>ERZ772946.16-NODE-16-length-129896-cov-12.4727_pt1 | contig 129896 bp, 133 predicted proteins | sample MGYA00511680_ERZ772946 | MGnify/ENA primary metagenome ERZ772946 (study PRJEB29015, sample SAMEA2737918) | human oral metagenome | biome: human oral; feature: human-associated habitat; material: dental | place: China | collected 2016 ... | reverse complement strand
CTAAAATTCTAAAATTCTAAAATTCTAAAATTCTAAAATTCTAAAATTCTAAAATAAGCCGAATTTACCGTCCTTGCGCTTATAAAGCACGCGCATTTTAGCATCCATATCGTTAAAGACCAAGAACTGATCGGTACTTTCTTTAAGCTTATTTAGCGCCTCATCGATCTCTAGCGGCTTATATAGATCCAGCTCGGTAGGGACTATTTCATCGACCTCGTCGTTTAAATTTGGCTTATTGGCACCGACCGCATTATCTACGGCGTTTTGTTTCATTTCGTCGCGATTTTTATGAGAATTTACCTTATCGTGGTATCTGCGTAGAACTTTTGAAGCACGATCTACGATGAGATCGACGGCGGCATAGAGATCTTTATCTTTTTGACGCACGACGATAGTGTCTTGATGCGCTAAATTTAATGAGAAATCTACCACGAAGCCCTTTTTGCCTTGCTTCTCGTCAGCAGAAATTACACAACGCCCAGAGATGATGTCGAGATTATATTTTTCTAGCGTCTCAAATGCGTTTTCGACATAATTTTTAATAGCCTCCGTTAGCTCAAACTGCTTACCTACGATATTTAAATTCATCGTCTCTCCTTTGCATTATGGTTTTTGAATAGTACGCCTATGATATGTAATCTGCGGTCTGCCCATAACTTCTACGTTGGATTTTACTACTACATCTACAAGCGCGGCATGGCTTAGAATTCTGCCCACACTACCATTTGCAAGTGTTTCGGACGAGCCTTGCCCAAAATTACTATAAGCGACGGTATGATTGCCGGGCGCACCCAGCTGTCTATCGAAATATCCGAATGTCACGGTGATATCAAACATTTTTTCGCCCGCATTATTTGACGGGTACTCGAGCGTAATCGTATTTAGTGTAGGGTTGCTCGCAGCTGTAGCGCCTCCTGCCTTAAGATCGGTAGTTAAATACTGGTGCTTTTGCATAGCAAGGACAGCCAGCTCCGTAGCACTCTGCGCTAGCAACAGCGCCTGCTCTCTGCCTTGGATATTATTGACATCGCGAGCCGTCATAGATGCTATAGATAGTGCCGTAATCGCCGTAGTTGCTACAATGATGATAAAAAATATGGCTGCTACTAGAGCAAAGCCTTTTTGCATAGTTTTCATTAGTACACCACCTGTGCTTTACAAACGTTTAGATCCAGCTCTGCGGGATCAAAATTTCTGCCATCGTCTCTCATACATAGTTTAAGCGCAACGGCGCCATTATCGTCCTTAAACCTAAATAAGCTCACATCCTCTGCTAGTAGTGAACTACTAGCAGTATTATATGAGTGTGCATCACCTGCAACAGTGCTCCATGGACGATAGTTATACCTCAATACTAGATCAAAATTCTTACTCAAATTTCCCGCATTGTCTTTCGTATAAGTTACGACATTAGCGGGGACGATCGCATAGGCGCTATGCGCTATATAGTACTGCTCAGAAAATTCCTGAGAGTTAGCATTGTTTGGATTGAACGGATATTGATTGATGGTGATAGTTTCACCTTGTATGCTACCGCTACCCGCATCACTAGGAGTGCCTACGGCGATTAGTACGCGGTTTCTGCCGTCTGCCCGAACAGCCCTATCGTAACCGAAGCCTATGCCTACGCTAGTAGGCGAAGCATCGTTAGTAACAACCCTAAAAATAACAGCAACTTGGGTGTTAGTAGAAGGTCTATTATATGTCGTAGCCCTTAAATTTCCAACTATCCTAGCTACTTGCGGAAAATTACTACCCAAGGATACCATATTAAACGCAGCCCTAGTATCTGCGATATATCCGGCATTATCCGCATCGGCCGTCCATGTGCTATCTCGGAGTTGAGACATTGACATAAAGCCGCTCCAACCTGGAGTTCTCTGATTTATATTTCTCGTCTCTACGCTTTGTCCGATCCACTCTAATATATCAAATCTCGGATTAGTAAGGCCGCTAATCGGCACAAAATCATTTACGGCAAGATCTCTGCCTATGGTAGAGCTTTTTATTCTATCCTCCAAGCGATTTGTGATTAGCATCATCGCATTTTGCGTTCTGGCTTCCAGCTGATTTACCGCACGTACATGCACGTAAGATTTATAGATCTTGGTGTATAGATCAGCGCCAAACATCGAGATGATCCCCAGCACTACGATAACAAACACAAGCTCTATAAGGGTAAAGCCTCTTTTCATCTCGTGCTCCTATTAGTTATGTAGTCTAGTGACGGTTGTCTGAACGCCGACGCCGATATTAGATAAAAACGCTTTTAAAACAACTGATTTGGCGGTACCATCTTTAGCTACGGCGTCGTTGAGATCCGTAGCAGCAACCCTAACCATCTTTATATTAGTAGGGGCAGCGGACTCGTCGTTAGGCCGATCACTAAGAACACCACTTATATCGGTACCGGTAGCATACTGCGCAGCATTAAAAGGCTCTGCTACATAATCTACATCGACATTAATCCTAGTATTGAGGATAAAATCACCTCTACTGCTAGAGCCCACCAAATTACCGACTGTTATATTCGTCGTGAATCGATCAAAATCGTCGATATCGTTATAACGACCGCCACCAAAAGAAATTCCATTTCTACCGAATTGTCTTTTTGTAGCTGGAGCTTGAGCGCTAATTCCGCGCCTGCTAGCTTCATTTAAAATCCCTGGTCTGACCTCGGGGGCACCATCAGAAGGCGGATTTACCGTTAGAATTCTCCTCATGCAGCTTGCATCACCTCCGCAACTAGCATCTCCTGCGTATGCGCTATCCCACTGCGCCTTAGATATACGAGACATAAAAGCTTTAGCGTTATATACGAGCTCCTCTTTGATCGCGAGGGCGTTTAGCTCGGTGGTTTGCGCGACGATACGCGGGATCGCCATCGTAGTGATCGCTAAAATCACGATGGTAAAGATCAGCTCGATTAGAGTAAAACCTTTTTTCATCTTACATCCTTTCTTTAAAATTTTGAAATTACGGAAACGCAAACTTACTCTGCGTTATCGGCGCTAATTATACTATTGTTAAACTTAAATTTAGAATTTATCGCGTAAATTTTTTTGGTTTACAAAGATTTTTAAGCCCAAACGCATAAAAAATTTTAAAGAAATTCCATTTTTAAATTTGAACGCGGAATTTAAGCTTGCATTTACTCAAAGACTATAAAATTACGAGCTAAATAAATTCCAAGGATTTTTTATGACAAATCTAAGTAAAATTCTATCTGCTCTCCTATTTATCGCGTTTATCGGCGGCTGCAGTGGCAAGGGCGACGGCGAGCTTTTTAACCTAAGCCCCGAGGCATGGTATTCTAAAATTTTAGAAGATATAAACAACGCCAGCATGGAGGATGCCGAGAAGCATTACACTAGCTTTTCGAGCGAGCATATCGCCTCTCCGCTGCTTGAGGAGATGACACTCATTATGGCGTGGGCTTTTGTGGAGGACGAAAACTACGAGAAAGCAAACAAATACCTAGACGAATACATCCGCCTCTACGGCACGACACAAAAGATCGAATACGCGAGATTTCTAAAGATCAGAGCAAATTTCGACTCCTTTAGCCGCCCAAATCGCAACCAAAAGCTAATGCTAAACAGCATCGACGAAATTCGAAAATTTATAGCTGAATATCCGCAGAGCGAGTATCGTCCGCTACTTGAGACGATGCTAACGAAGCTCAGGCTTGCAGAGCATCAGCTAAATATCGACATCAAAGACCTTTACCAGCGCACCGACCGCGAAAGTTCTGCCAAAATTTACGAGCAGCGAATCGAAGAGTCCCCGTTAAACGGCACCGACGTCATCAAACCGCGCTCGCCTTGGTATCGCGCGATTTTTGAGTAGGAGGAGCGATGCAACTGATGCAAAACACAACCTTTCCTAGTGATCTACCTATCATCGTCGAGGACGAGCTATTTTTATATCCCTTTATGATAGCGCCCCTTTTCATCGGCGACGAGCATAACAAAAAGGCTCTCGATCTAGCCGCTAAAAACGAATCTATGATAATGGTCGTAAGCTCAAAGTCGGAATTTAGCGGCGATAGAAGCTTCGGCGGTATCTACAACGCAGGCGTCGTGGGCTCCGTGATGAGAACCGTGCCGCTTCCCGACGGTCGGGTTAAAATTTTATTCCAAGGCGCGCTAAAAGGCAAAATCGTAAAAGAAATTTCGCAAGATCCATTGGTCGCTACCGTCGATATCATCCACGACGAACGCGGCAACGATCAAAAATTAGACGCGCTTGTAAGCGTGCTAAAGGAAAAAACCAAGACGCTTAGCACGCTCACGCATTTTTTCCCGAACGATCTGCTAAAAACCATCGATGACGGCACCGACGCCGCGCGCGTCTGCGATCTGATTTTAAGCGCACTGCGCTTAAAAAAGCAGGTAGCCTACTCATTTTTTACCGAGAGCAACTTGCAAAAGCGCCTTTTCAACCTCATCAACTACATCTCCGACGAGATCGAAGCGCAGAGGCTTGAAAAAGAGATCAAAAGCAAGGTCCACTCCAAGATCGACAAGACGAACAAAGAGTATTTTTTAAAAGAGCAGCTCAAACAGATCCAAAAAGAACTCGGCGGCGATGCCGATCGCGACGTCGAGATCGAGGAGTACCGCAAAAAGCTGGAAGCCAAAAAGCCCTATTTGGGCGAGGATGCTTACAAAGAGATCAAAAAGCAGATCGATAAATTTGCCCGCCTCCATCCGGACAGCGCCGATGCGGGGCTCGTGCAGAGCTATCTGGACTGGGTTTTGGAGGTGCCTTTTGAAAAGACCGCCAAACACAAGATGTCCATCGAGGGCGTCACCGCGCAGCTAAATAAAGACCACCACTCTCTGCAAAAGCCCAAGGCGCGCATCGAGGAGTATTTTGCGCTAAAGCAGCTTTTGGAGCTTCGCGGCATAAACGGTAAGCAGAGTAAGGGGGACGGCAAGGGAGACGGCGCGATCTTGTGCTTCTACGGCCCTCCCGGCGTAGGCAAGACGAGCCTTGCGAACTCTATCGCGACCGCGCTTAAGCGCAAACTTATCCGCATCGCTTTGGGCGGGCTTGAGGACGTAAACGAGCTACGCGGACACCGCCGCACCTATATCGGCGCGATGCCGGGCCGCATCGTGCAGGGCCTCATCGAGGCAAATCAGATGAACCCCGTCATCGTGCTTGATGAGATCGATAAAATTTCAAGCTCATACAAGGGCGATCCGACGGCGGTTCTGCTTGAAATTTTAGACCCGGAGCAAAACTCGAGCTTTAGGGATTATTATCTAAATTTCAATATCGATCTTAGCAAGATTATCTTTATCGCCACGGCAAACGACGTATCTCTCATACCCGCGCCGCTGCGCGATAGGATGGAGTTTATCGAGCTTAGCTCATACACGCCGCAGGAGAAGTTTCAGATCGCCAAAGACTATCTGATCCCTCAGGAGCTGCAACGCCACGGGCTCAAAGCCGCCGACGTAGCGATCAACCCCGCAGCCCTTGCCGAGATCATCGAAGAGTACACGCGCGAAAGCGGCGTGCGAAATTTGCGCCGCCAGATCGCAGCGATCTTCCGCAAGGTCGCGGTTAAAATTTTAAAAGACAAAGAGTTTAAAAAGATCATCGTTACGACGAAAAATTTAAGCGAATTTCTAAATAAAAAGGTTTTCGAGATCGACGAGGTCGAAAAGTGCGATCAAATCGGCATCGTAAACGGGCTTGCGTGGACTGCGGTAGGCGGCGACGTGCTCAAGATCGAAGCGGTCAAGATCAAAGGCAAGGGCGCGATGACGATCACGGGCCAGCTCGGCGACGTGATGAAAGAATCCGCGCAGATCGCCTTTAGCGTCGTAAAGGTGCTGATCGACGAGGGCAAGCTCAAAGCGGCTCAAGACGCGAAAGGGGGCGCAGAAAAAGCCTCACGTGCGGGTAAAAACTCCGCATTACGCGCAAATGGCAGCGCGACATCTAAAAGCTCGGCGGCGCGAAATTTAGGCGCGGAGGAGAATTCCGAAAGCTCAGAGCAGATTTATAACAAATTCGACCTTCACATTCACGTGCCCGAGGGCGCGACGCCCAAGGACGGACCGAGCGCGGGCATCACGATGAGCACGGCGATCGCGTCGATTTTAAGCGAGCGTAAGGTGCGCGCCGATCTGGCGATGACGGGCGAGATCACGCTAAGCGGCAAGGTGCTGCCGATCGGCGGGCTTAAGGAGAAGCTCATCGCTGCGCACAAAGCCAAAATCGCCGAGGTTTTGATCCCGCGCAAAAACTACGAGCGCGACCTGGCGGAGATCCCGGACGAGGTCAAAAACGATCTGAAAATAACGCCGGTAGATCGGATCGAAGAGGTGCTGAAGCTCGCGCTAGTCTAAATTTAAAGCGCCGTTTTGGCCGCACGCTTCGGCGAAATTTTAAAATATTTGTAGCGGCGTTAAATTTTATTGCGCAACTGGATATTGACGTGCTTGCGGCAAGATTTCTTGTAACGATGTGGCGAACGTAAAATTTCGTAGAATTTCGCATACGCGCGATCGCGTAATGCTGTAAAATTTTATGACCGTTTAAAATTCAGCTCCGCTTCTAGCGCAAAATTTTATGAAATTTACCTCGCAAAAGGAATAAAATGTTTGACTTTAAAAAAGAGTTTAGACAGCTTTACGCGCCAAAGCAGACGCCGCAAATTTTAACCGTCCCGCCTGCGAATTTCGTCTGCGTCCGAAGCGAAGGCTTGTTTAATATGAAGTTAAATTTTATCCGAGCGTTAGCGACAACAAAAACGGACAAGCAAAGATGAAACAAAAAGATTTCGTGATAGCGGCGATGATAGAGCTTGGCGGTGCAGCGACTCTATCGCAACTTTATTCTGCGACCGACGTTAGTTCGTGGTCGACGAAAACGCCATTCGCTTCTATACGGCGTATCGTGCAAGAAAATGCGGAGTTTTTTAAGATTCGCCCGGGTCTTTGGGGCTTAAAGTCGCTTGAGACGCAAATTTTAAAAGAGTTTGAAAGTGGCACGAATCCGCGAGATAGCTTCACTCACTCCTATTTTCAAGGTCTTATCGTAGAGATCGGCAACCTGCGCAAATTTCAAACCTACGTGCCGCCACAGGATAAAAATAAAAGCTTCGTCGCAAGCAAAAAGCTGGACGATCTTACTTCGCTAAAGGCGATTTACGAATTTGCCTACCCGAGCATACTAAATAAGGCGCGCAGCGTCGATGCGATCTGGTTTAACGAGCGAAATCTACCTTACGCGTTTTTCGAGGTTGAGCACTCGACAGACTTTAAAAATTCTCTCAATAAATTTTACGAACTTCAGGACTTTAACGCCAAAATGTTTATCGTTGCGGATGAGGGCAGGTTGAGGCAGTTTCAAAGCGTGATAAGCGCGTCGATATACAAAGATATTGCCGGTAGCGTGAAATTTGCGAGCTACGAAAGTATCGCCAAACAATACGACTTAGAAAGCGAGAGCGCGAAAGTAAAAATGGGGATTTGATGAAAGAATTTGAAGTAGAGATTGCCGAAATTTTGGCCAAAAAGGTTGTAATTAAAGCGAAAAATAAAGAAGAAGCGTGTAAGATCGCGCAGACGGCTTACGAAAATTGCGAGATCGTTTTGAGTGCAGAGAACTTCGTCTGCGCGGACTTTAAAGCGACGATCGCGGACGAGCCTAAAACCGAAATTTAGGGATTTTATGGAACAAAATTTAACGAAATTCGATGACTTTTTACGCTCACTTAGAAAAACAAATGCAAGCCTTGACTACTTTACCGACTTTGAAAAATGCGGCAAAAATCTAAAAGCCGTTTCTATCAAGCTCCACACGCTTGATTTTTTACTCGGTTCAAAGGATTTGAAAACCGATATTTTCACTCTTTTTAAGCAAAATAAAGAGTGCTTTGATACGCTAAATTTGCTCATTGCCGTTCGCGATAAAAATACGGACGTAGTCACGGCAAGCAGCGAAATAACGAAGCTTGAAACATATTTTGAAAGTCCCGAAAAAATTTACGAGTTTTGCAAAGAAACGGGACTAGATAAAATTTTTATGGACGCAAAGATAAAGAATTTGCACGATTACGTGTTTGGCGTGGAAGTCGGACTCGATACGAACGCGCGGAAAAATCGCGGGGGCGTAAATTTCTCTCGAACTATTTCAGAGTATTTTAAGAGTGAAAATATCGGCTTTCAAACCGAAGTTAGTAGCAAAAAATTCGCTCTAAATTTAGGAAGCGATCAAAAGATTTTTGATTTCGTTATAGCCGCGGGCGGCGTAACGTATCTGATAGAAGCTAATTTTTACAGCACGGGCGGCTCGAAGCTAAATGAAGTCGCAAGGTCTTATATCGAAATAGCACAAAAGATTGCGCTTTGTGGCGGATTTAAATTTATCTGGATAACCGACGGACAGGGGTGGCTGGCGGCTAAAAACAAACTGGAAGAAGCCTACAAAAGCGTTAAAATTTATAATCTCGCCACGCTTTATCACTTTATAAAAGAGCTTAAAAATGTTTAAGTTAGCCGATGATTTTAAGCTTTTTAAAGGCGATTGCTTCAATATTTTGCCTAAATTTAAAGGCGAGTTTGACCTCATTTTTGCCGATCCGCCCTACTTTCTCTCAAATGACGGACTTAGTATTCAAAACGGGCAAATCGTAAGCGTAAACAAGGGCGAGTGGGACAAAAGCTACGGCATCGATGAGATAGATAAATTTAATCTCGAATGGCTTGCGCTCGCCAAAGATGCACTCACGAATAACGGCAGCGTAATGATAAGCGGGACGTATCATAATATATTTTCAATCGGTCGGGCGCTGCAAAAGCTGGACTATAAAATCCTAAACGTCATCACGTGGGCGAAGACCAATCCGCCGCCAAATTTTAGCTGCCGCTATCTCACGCACGGCTCGGAGCAGATCATCTGGGCAAGAAAAAGCGAGAAATTTAAGCATATTTTCAACTACGAGCTAATGAAAAAGCTAAACGGCGACAAGCAGATGCGCGACGTGTGGAGCTTGCCCGCGATCGCGCCATGGGAGAAGGCGTGCGGCAAGCATCCGACGCAAAAACCGCTACCGCTTTTGGTGCGGTTAATTTTAATGGCGAGCACTCAAAATAGCGTCGTTTGTGATCCTTTTGCAGGCTCTGCGACGACCGGCGTAGCTGCAAATTTACTAGGACTAAAATTCGTAGGTATCGAAAAAGAGGACGAGTTTATAGATATCGCCCTAAAGCGCAAACGCGAGCTGGACGCGAATTTCGCCAAATTTAGGCGAAAGATTTCGGATTTGCGACTATTAGAACAAGAGAGTTTGAAATTTTAAAATTTAAGCGTTTGAATTTCAGTGCGCTTTTTGCTTCGCAAATTTGCAACCGCAAAAGAAATATACGTTGCTAGTTTTAAAATTTTGAGCTTCGCAGGCTATTTATTATTCGCCGCGTTTGCTACCGTCTTTTTCACTCCGCTAAAACAGTTTACAAGCAAGAGGAAACACCAAGCTACATTCGAACTAATTCTTAAAAAGCTGCGAATGCAAGGCTGAAGTAAGAACGGGGGGGGGGGGGGGGGGGGGGGTGCGTGCGATTAAATTTAAAACCGCCTCATCCAGCCGCGCGATATTTTCGCACATCTTATCGCATTTAAATTTTACAATACAACCTCGAAGATTATTTTACAATGCCCTCCTTATCCATCCGCTCAAATTTAAATCTTTGCCTATTTTTGCTACATTTGTCTAAATTTAATTCCGCCTACCTTGCTCATCGCGCCGCGCCAAATCCCCAAATTTAACCCCAGCTTAAGCATAAGCTTGTATACTTTGGCTTTAAATTTAAGGCGGCAAATGAGATCACAGAGCGAATTTTTCGGCGTTTTCATCACGCTTCTTGGCGGCGTATTATGGGGATTTAGCAGTGTTTGCGGGCAGTATCTGTTCACGCAAAAAGGCGTCAGCGCCGACTGGCTCGTACCCTACCGCCTAGGCCTCGCCGGGCTTGCGATGGTAGCGTATTACATCGCTCGCTCGCCGCGCCTAGCCTTTGCGCCGCTAAAAGATCGCGTGCTTTTGCCGCAGCTGCTCATCTATGCGTTTTTTGGGCTTATGATGACGCAGTATTCGTACTTTTGCGGTGTCGAGCTCTCAAACGCCGCCGTCGCGACCGTGATCCAGTACTCCGCGCCCGCGCTCATCCTTGCCGTCGTTTGCTTTTTAGAACGACGCGTGCCTAAAAAGGTCGAGCTCATCGCGCTCATTTTCGCGGTGCTGGGCGTCGTGCTGCTCGCCACTCACGGCGATCTGGGTTCGCTCGTTATCAGCGCGGAGGCGCTGGTTTGGTGCCTGATTAGCGCGCTTGGCGTCGTGATATACAGCCTCATTCCCACGAAGCTAAATCAAAAATACCCCGTCGCGTTAAATTTAGGCTGGGGGATGGTCATCGGCGGCGGCGCGCTCGCGCTTTACACGCGGGTTTGGCAGCTAGGCGGCGTGAGCGACGCGCAGGGCTTTGCAGCGCTTGCCGCGGTAGTGATCCTTGGCACGATATGCGCGTTTAGCTTTTACATGACGGGGCTAAAGATAATAGGCGCAAGCAGGGCGAGCATGATAGCATGCATCGAGCCGGTGAGCGCGGCGGCGTTTGCCTATTTTTGGCTGGGGACGGAGTTCGTGTTTCTTGATTTTGCGGGCTTTACGCTCATTATCTCGTGCATATTTTTGCTGGCTAAAGACAGGAAAAAGGCGTAAATTTGGAGGAGAGATGATCTATTTGGCACAGACCGATACGACGGCTGGGTTTTTGAGTAAGGATTTTCGCGAGATAAACGCACTCAAACGCCGAGCGGAGGACAAACCCTGCCTCATAACGACGGCGAAGCTTAGCGAGCTAAAAAATCTCGCTCGCGTGCCCGCTAAATTTAAAAATTTAGTGCGTCGCGCGAGGAAAACGACCTTTTTATATCCGAACGGCACCGCCGTGCGCGTCGTGAAAGAGTGCGCTCACGAGGAATTTCTGCGCAAATTTGACTGGCTCTACTCTAGCAGCGCAAATTTAAATGGACAAAATTTTGACGAAGCCTGGGCGAAAGCGGCGGCTGACGAGGTCATAGATCAAAATTTCAGCCAAAACGCAAGCTCGAAAATTTATAAAATTTCAAAAACTAAAATTTTGCGGATTAGATAGAGCTGCCGATTAAAATTTACACGCGCAAAGAGCACATAAAAAAGAGGCGAGAGCGAATCGGCTTTGCAAATTTAAAACCGGATACCTCGTTTCGGCTACTTTGTCCTCTGCACAATTTTAAACGACCTTCTAAATTTAAAATGGCTCTGTAAATTTAGCCGAGCCGCGAAATCCCGCGGCAGATAAACCGCACAAAGACCGCCAGGAATTTTGAAAAATCCAGAAAAGATCACAGCAGACTCGTAGAAAAATTATATAAAAAGCCGCAAAATTCTACCGCAGATTGCTGCCGATTTCCATCAGAGCTACTACGCGCCGTTTTTGATCGAAGCTCTACCTATGTTGCCTGCTTTCAATTAAAACTCCGCCGCTTCTGCCGATAGTTTTAATTAAAATTTCATCGCTGCGTGAGTAAATTTCGATCAAAATTCTATCATCGCCGATTGTATATCAAAAATCCCGCCGCTGCCGATACTATCGCCTTTCATCGCCGCTATCGCCGCCGCGGCTATTGCGTTCTATCTTCACTGCTTCTGCCGCAGCAAGCGCCGCAAATCCGTCCACGTAGCTCACGCCCTTTAGGTTCTCAAACCTACGTGTAAGACGCAAGTGCACCGCTCCGTTGCTGCGCTACGACGACAGATCCGCGATAAAATTTCCGCCGCCGCGCAACGTGTGTCAAGCCAAACACTGCAAATTTTAAAATTTAAACCGCCTCTCGCCGCGCGGCACCGATAAATTCCAACCGATAAACTCCGCTAGCTAGTCCATCATTTCCGCATAAATCATAAATTTCCATAAATTTAACGCCGCCTTTCTTGCTTTATATTAAAATTTCGCTAAAATTACCGCATTAAATTTGAGGCGCAAACGGAGCTTAAGCTTAAACCGCTTGCGGGCAAATTAAATCCATTCAAGGAGCTTTTATGAGCGGTGTTGCGTTAATCATCTGCTTCGCCATAGCGGTCGTCGTGATGATTTTTTTGATCTCCAAAGCAGGCGTTCACCCATTTTTGGCGCTAATGCTTATCTCCCTGGCGCTCGCGATCGTCGCGGGCATACCGCTAGCCAAGATCCCCGCGATTATCGGCGACGGATTCAGCGGCACGTTTAAGAGTATCGGTATCGTCATAATCTTCGGCGCGCTCATCGGCACCGTGCTTGAAAAGACCGGCGCGGCGCTCAAACTCGCCGATATGGTCGTAAACGTAGTCGGGCAGAAGCGCCCCGAGCTTGCGATGCTCATAATGGGCTGGATCGTAGGTATCCCCGTATTTTGCGACAGCGGCTTCGTCGTCTTAAACCCGATCCGAGAAGCGATCAGTAAAAAAATCGGCGAAAATCCGGTCGCTCTTGCAGTAGCGCTTTCGGGCGGACTTTACGCCTCGCACGTATTCATCCCGCCGACTCCGGGACCGATCGCCGCAGCAGGCGCCGTGGGTCTAGGCGGCAATCTACTGCTCGTAATCGCAATGGGTGCGGTAGTCTCCTTGCCGGTGCTGATCGCTACATACTTTTTTTCCAAAAAAGTCGCCAAGAGCGTGCATATAAGCGAGGCCGAAGCGAATGAGGTCATCGCAAAAAGCTACGACGATCTGCTTAAACAATACGGCAAATTGCCGGGCGGATTTTTAAGCTTAGCCCCTATTTTGATACCAATCCTATTTATGGCGCTGGGCTCCGTCGCCAAGATCTTAAAAGTAGGCGGATTTGCGGGCGAAATTTCGCAATTTTTAGGAAATCCTATCATCGCGCTAGCCTTGGGCGTAGTTTTTGCGGTATTTTTGCTCGTGCAAACCGGCAAACTGGGCGAATTTAGCGAGATCACTAACGAATCCTTAAAAATCGTAGGACCGATCCTCTTTATAACCGCAGCGGGCGGAGTGCTAGGCAAGGTCATCACCGACGCCGGCTTCGTAACCTACATCAAGGACAATGCGACTGCCATTAAAGCTGCGGGGATTTTCTTCCCATTCTTAATCTCGGCCGTCTTAAAAACCGCGCAAGGAAGCTCCACCGTTGCGATCATCACCACCGCTTCGATTATGGGCGCATTTAACGTGGACGGCTCGCTGATGCAGGTACTAGGCTTCACCTCCGAAATGTCCGGCGCGCTTGTGGTAATGGCGATCGCAGCGGGCGCGATGACGGTTTCGCACGCTAATGACAGCTACTTTTGGGTCGTTACAAATTTCAGCAAGATGAATCCGCAGCAAGGCTACCGCACTCAAACAATGCTGACGCTAATTATGGGCATTACGGGCATGATCAGCGTGTGGGTTTTGTCGCTGTTTTTGATATAGGCTAGCTTATTCTAGCCGCTACCGCGCTAAATCCGTGCGGAGTGCAATACGCGGCATCTACCAGCGGCTAGCTACAAAAATTCTTTAAATTTACGTAGCTAGCCCGCGTCGCGCAAATGCCTTAGTATTAAAATTTTGTATAGCGGAGTTTTAAATTTACACACAAAGCCTCAAGGACCGAAATTTTAAAATTCTATCGCTACGGAATTTTAAAATTTAGCCTGAATTCTGTGGCTTACAGAATTCTAAAATTCCACGACATAAAATTTTAGAATTTGCCCCACAAATTTGGCGACGAGATTTTAAAATTATACTCTTGCTTCAGTCTTGTCATCGTAAATTTAGCCTATGCGCTGTAAAATTCCAAAATTTTAAAATACCAGCTAAAGGAAAAATATGAAAGTTTTAGTCGCGATCGACTCGTTTAAGGGCTCACTTAGTTCGCTTGAGGCGGGCAACGCCGTAAAATCAGGCATCGAAAAGCTAGGCTGCGAGGTGCTCGTCAAACCTATCGCAGATGGCGGCGAAGGAAGCGTTGAAGCCCTTGCCGACGCGCTAAAAGCTAAGTTCATGGACGTTATCGTAGCAAATCCGTTAGGCGAAAAAACGCCTGCGCGCTACGCCTTAAAAGGCGAGCTAGGCATCTTAGAAATGGCGTCCGCATCGGGTCTGCCGCTCATCGAAAAATCGCGCCGCAACCCGCTAAAAACGAGCACTTATGGCTTTGGCGAGATGATAGCGCATGCGATCGCACACGGCGCGCGAAAGTTTATCATCGGTATCGGTGGAAGTGCTACGAATGATGCGGGCATGGGAATGCTGCGCGCGCTCGGTTTTAAATTTAAAGATGCAAATGGCGCAGAGCTTGCGGGAGCGGGCGAGGATCTGATTAAACTCGCCACGATAGATTGCACTTCGATGCTGCCGCATCTTAAAGAATGCGAGTTTCTCATCGCCTGCGACGTGGATAATCCGCTTTTTGGCGAAAACGGCGCAGCATATATTTACGCCCCGCAAAAGGGCGCGGATGCGGCGATGGTAAAGCAACTCGATGCGGGACTTATCAATTTCGCAAGCGTCGTAAGTAAGCACCTCGGACGCGAGCTTTGGAATAGCCCCGGAGCAGGAGCTGCTGGCGGGCTGGGCTTTGGTTTTGTAAGCTTTCTAAACGCGACGCTTAAGCCGGGCATCGACATCATCACCGAAGAGATCGGGCTAGAGCGCGATATGCAAGGCACCGAGCTCGTCATCACAGGCGAAGGAAGGCTCGATTTTCAAAGCTCGATGGGTAAAACCCCTTGCGGTGTCGCAAAGATTGCTGCTTCTTACGGCGTGCCCGTAATCGCGCTGGCAGGCGGCATCTCGCCCTGTGCCGGCGGCTGTAACGAGCGAGGCATAGGCGCATTTTTTTGCATCCTAAACGAACCGATGAGCCTTGAGCGCGCGATGGAGCCCACCGTCGCAACGCAAAATTTAGCCCGGGTCGCCGAACAAGCGGTGCGATTATTTCTACTCGGACGCGGCGCCAAATAGGGCTTTTGGACTGAAATTTAAAGCACAGGTGCTAAAATTAGCAGCGAGCGCGGTATGTATGCGTGACAGGTGCGGTTGCGAAATAAGGCGGCGGCGGCTCGCAACATATAAGCACGACAAAGTGCGGCAGGAGGCGAGCATGGCAAAAAAGCTAAATTTTATGCAGGATGGATTTGCGTGCTTTAAAGGCACGGCGCGATCTTGACGCAGATGCGGTGACGCGCAGCTTACAAGGCATAAAAAATATACGCGAAGAAGCAGGCGAAAGCCTACAACTATGGACGTTGGTAAAGCGGCGGTTTGCGGCAAGGATATGGGCTATGACGTGCATGCGTGGCAATCAAATACCGCGCGCGTCTCGCGGCGAGCGGCAAAATTTCATCCGCCGCAGACCGCGGTAAGTGGATAAATTTTGCATTAAAACGTAGCTTTGCTGAAATTCTAGCGCGTTTGAAAATACGGAGCAATAGGACAGGAGGTAAGACGGCGAGCGGCTCAGCAGTAACGCAGCGGCGCGAAATTTTACGGCGCAAAAATTTATTTTACCGCGCGATACATACGCAAGGCGCGATCTAAAACTCATTTTCCAATCAAGTGGCTCGCGCACCCCTCGCAATACATAACCTCAAGGCATGATTAAGACAGACAGAATTTTAAAATTTAACGCCGTATTCGCAGCCTATGAGATTTGCAACGTAAATTTAAAAGCAGCGCCGCGCTTTATGAAATTCCATTTAAATTTTAGCCTACGATATGTCCGTATTGAGGCGGGAAAGACCTCTCAATCGCAAGATCGCGCTTATTGCAAAGATAACGGCGGCACATTACTCCGCTCGCTCACAAAGCCCGTCAGCCCTCCGATGACGCTTTGATTCGGAGCGGGTCGCGTCTGCGTAAATTGGTATTATTAAGATCGCGGATTTGCTTATCGCTAAATTTAGTGTAGATGCGGCTACCGTATGCCGCTACGACAGGGCCGGGCTTGCGTTAAATTTGCTCCGATCGCGCTGTGCTTTTACGATAAAATTTATAAAATTTTATTTGCGATCGGCGCCGTGAAATTTTATAAAGCTCCATTTTAAAAATTTGCGGCACGGGCACGTACCGACCAGATCGTCAAGCTAAAATCAAATATCAAAATTCCAAGCGGCGAATGCAGAAAAACCCTCGTCCTAGCGTATCTGCGGCGGCGGCGCAGGCGCGCTAAATTTATCGCTTTTAGGACGCAAAAGACGCACAGACGCGGGCAAAATTTATTGATTTTATAGTTTAAAGCATCGAATTCGCGCGCCTAGGCTAAATTTTAAATTTAAAGCGCGCGACGCTTCGGACGCATCCGCGCGACTGCGAGCGCTCATAAAATTCGCCCGAAGCAAGGTTATAAACCGCAGATGGGCGCAAAATTTATCGCCGCAAAAATCAAAGCCGCGAAAGCAAAAAGGCTCCACGAGCGCTCGCTGCCGCATCCGCCCGAGTAAATTAAAATCGCATGATCCGCCTGGCTGTCATACATAGAGGGCGTCGCTGCAGGCATTTGCACTTAAATCCGGTGCGATCACAATGCGATTTAAAACCGCGCCTGCTTAAATTCGCGCCGTTTCGGTTCGCTCACAATCACATCTCGCCGCAGTAGCGCTTTAAATTTGCGCCGCCCAAAATCGCTCGGATCGAATTTACGCTACCTCAATCTGCGCAGATTAAAGCGCCGCCGCTTAAAAGCGCAAAATTTACCTCTCAAACGGCGACGCGAAATTTCGCTAAAATTTCATCTCTTAATTCAGCGCGCGATTTATAAAATTTCGCCCTCGTCCTGCCCCGAAATCTGCGGCTTAGGCAGCGCCAGGCTCTTTGCAGTTTTGCTAAAAAGTATCAGATCCTCGGTGCTTTGCACGCTCCACGGCAGCCGCGAGAGCGCGAATTTGAAAATTTCAAAGCAGGAAACGGCATCGCTAAATGCGCGGTGGTGGACGTTTTGCACGCCTAAAAGCTCTTTTAGCGAGCCGAGCCCGTATCTTTGCGCCTTGATCGTGCGGCGCGCGAGCTCGACGGTGCAGAGCCTGCGATTTAAAAGCATTCCAAAGCCGCATTTTTGCAGGCTCGCGTCGATGAAGCCGTAGTCAAATTTGACGTTGTGCGCCACAAAAACGCTATCGCCTAAAAACAGCCTAAACCGCTCCAGCACGCTAGCTAGCGGCGGCGCACCCACAAGATCGTCCGCGCAAATCCCCGTAAGCTCCGTGATATTTTCGGGCACGACGGGCGCGTAAACGAAGCTCTCGAAGCGATCCAACTCCTGCATGCCGCGCGTTTTTATCGCGCCGATTTCGATGATCTGGCCGTTTGAGAGCCCGCCGTTTGTTTCGATGTCCACGAAGCAAAAAATTTCATCCGAAATATCCGTCTCACGGGTTTTGAGCGTGATTTTGCCGTTGTCGAGTTTTATTATCTCTATGCCCAGCGCACGCCACATCGAAAGGTCTTTGGGCTCAAAAAGCTCGGTAATCTCGGCAATATCGCTTGCTTTTGAGATAAAATCGTAATAATTTATGCTCTTTTGAGCCAGTAAATTTATTAAATTTTCGATCTGACGCGTCAAAATTTTACCCCTGTGCCGCGCCTAAATTTTAAGCGCACGGATCGCCTCCGCGTAGTCGTTTGAAGAAAATATGTAATTGCCCGCTACCACGACGTCGGCGCCCGCTTCGTCGATATCTGCGATATTCAGCCCGTTTACGCCGCCATCGACCTCGATGAGGCATTTTGCGCCTTTACGATCGATCAGCTCGCGCAGCTGCTTAATTTTCTCAAGCGCCGAGGGGATAAATTTCTGCCCGCCAAAGCCAGGATTAACGCTCATCAAAAGCACCATATCCACTTCGCCCAAAATAAACTCCAGCGCGCTAAGCGGAGTGTGCGGATTCAGCACAACCGCAGGCGAGACGCCGCTATGGCGGATATGATCTATGAGGCGCAGCGGATGGGTCTCCTCCTCGATATGGAAGCTAAGAAATTTCGGCCTTAGCGGCAAAAAAAGATCGACGAAAAACGGCACGTTTTTGACCATCAGATGGATGTCTAAAGGCTTGCTGCTCGCCTTTGCTACCGCACTTGCTACAAGCGGTCCGATCGTAAGATTGGGTACGAAATGCCCGTCCATCACATCCACGTGAATGAGATCGGCGCCCGCCTCGCAGACTGCGCGAATTTCCTCCGCAAGCCTTCCGAAATCCGCCGATAAAATGCTGGGTGCTACATACATTAAGATTCCTTATAAAATTTTAAGATGCGAAATTTTACTTAGTTTTGTCATAAATTTCGCTAAATTTAAACCGCGGCGGATTTTAAGCATAATTTGAAATTTTTTCGCTATAATCGCCATTTATTTTAATCATCAAGGATTTATTATGGCAAGAAGATGCGCAATCACCGGCAAAGGTGCGATGGTAGGAAACAATGTCAGCCACGCAAATAACAGGACCAAAAAGAAATTCCAGGTCAATCTACGCACCGTCCGCGTTCAGCTAGAAGACGGCTCAACCAGACGAATCAAAGTCGCCGCCTCAACTCTACGAACTATGAAAAAACAATCAAAATAACCTCTTAAAGAGGAATTTATGTCTGTTTTGGACAAGATCAAGCGATTCCTCGACTGGTCCGGCTCGACTAAGCCGGACATCAACCTCTACACAGAAATTTACGACCAGCTACGACCTTTTCGCTTACCACTGATAACCATCGTGCTGATGATGCTAATCGGCACATTAGGCTATGTTTTTATAGCGGGCTTTTCACTCATAGACGCCTTTTATCAGGCGGGTATGACCTTCACGACGGTAGGCTTTACCGAAGTAGCGCCGATATCGCCCGCGGGTAGAATTTTTACCGTCTTATTCATCCTCATGGGCTTTGGAACCTTTTCATTTTGCCTGGGCGTCGTCGTCGAGGTCATAAAAAACGGCAAACTTCAAAATTTACTTAGGGAGCAACGAATGATCAACAACATCGCAAGGCTCAAAAACCACTACATTATCTGTTACAACAACATCTACTGCGCCGAGCTTGCCAAGCAGTTTCGCGAAAATCATCTGCCTTTTGTCGTGATCGACCCCGATCCCGCTCTAGCCAAAATCGCCGAAGAAAACCGCTATCCATATTTCATCGTAGGAGAACCGCATGTAGAAACCACGATGCTAAAAGCGCATCTGTCATCTGCAAAATCCGTCATCACGCTAAGTCCAAATTTAGCCGATAATATCGCGATAATCTCGCTGGTGCGCCTATACGAAAAGGAGCTTGGTCGCATCACCCCCTACTTCATCATGGCAAATAGCGATGATGATAGCGACACGCAGAGGCTAAAAAAACTCGGCGCAAATTCTATCGTCTCGCCGTCCAAACTCGCGGCACAAAGGCTCTCTGCGATCAGCGTGCGCCCCGATATGGAAAACATTTTGGAGCGATTTTTGTATAAAAAGGACTCTCTCATTGATATCGAAGAGATCACGGTGCCCGATTTTTCGTGGATCCGCTTCAAACGCCTAAAAGAAACTCGCTTGCGTGATTTTACAAACGCCGACGTCGTAGGAATCAAAGAGCCCAACAGCCGCTTTATCCCGATGCCCGATGGCGACTACCTCATCGGTACGGGAGTGAAATTTTTAGTCATCGGCACGGCAGAAGGCATCCGCAACACCAAAAAGCTCATCCGCAGCAAATACAAGCCACAGGAGATGAGATATGTTTAAAATCACTAAGCTCGAGGGCGGCTTGCAGAATGTCGAGGGCTTTTATTTTGACGGCGTGAATTCGGGCTTTAAAAAAGAGGGGAACGATCTGGGATTTATCCGCGCGGACGAGCCCTTTGCCGTAAGCGCGATCTTTACGAGCAATAAATTTCAAGCCGCGCCGATTAGGCATTTCAAAAGGGCACAAGAGCGCGCGGGCGGGGAGCTTAAAACAAATTTTATCCTCGTAAATTCTAAAAACGCAAACTCGATGACCGGGGAGCAAGGCATCGCTGATATCGATGAAATTTTTAGTGAGTTTGGCAAAAAGACCGTTCTGATAAACCCTGTCATGAGCTCCACCGGCGTCATCGGATACCGCCTCAAAAAGGAAAAAATTATCGTCGCCGCGCAAAATTTTAACCTCTTGGCGCGAAACTCAGACGCCCTAGCCACCGCCATTATGACGACAGATACGATAAAAAAGGAGCTTGCGTATGAAATTTCTTTAGAAAACGGCGAGAAATTTCACATCGCAGCCGTTTGCAAGGGCGCAGGTATGATCAATCCCGCGCTTGCGACCATGCTCTGCTTCGTCCTGACCGACGCAAAAATCCCGCGCGCGGATATGGACGAGCTGCTAAAAAAGGCGGCGGAGCAGAGCTTTAACACAGTAAGCGTCGACGGCGACACCTCCACCAACGATACGATTATGCTCTGCTGCAGCGCGAAATGCGCCTACGAAAAGGACGCCTTCGCCTCCACGCTAAACACCCTGACGCGCGAGCTTGCGCTGATGCTGGTAAAAGACGGCGAAGGCGCAACCAAGCTGGTGCGATTTAAAGTAAGCGGTGCCGCAAATGCCGATGATGCCCGCAGGGCGGCGAAGGCGCTAAGCAATTCGCCGCTTGTTAAAACGGCGATCTTCGGCGAAGACCCGAATTGGGGTCGCATAGCCTCCACCATAGGCGCCTGCGGTATCGAATGCGACGAAGAAAAGCTGCGTATTAAATACGATGACGTGCTACTTTATGACGCGCAAAATCGCGAACTGGACGCCGCTCGCGAGGCCACGGCCCACGCCGTAATGCAGCAAAAAAGCTTTACGATCTGGTGCGATTTAGGGCTCGGGGATGGCGAGTTTAGTGCATACGGCTGCGATCTTAGCTACGACTACGTAAAAATCAACGCCGATTATAGATCATAAAGATTCACAGCTTACTCTTTCATAATAAAAATCTCGTCTCGAAAATAGCGAATAGCGGCAGGGCTTTAAAGCTCTGCCCTAAAATTTTATCATTTAAATTTGCCTGTTTTAAATTTTTAAATACTAAAATTTTACCTTTTAAAATTTGGAATCTCATGCGTGAAATTCAGTCTAAATTTGATAGCTGAAATTAGGTTTTAAGCGCTTTATTGATATACTTAAATAAATTTTTCAAAGGAGTAAAGCATGTTTCATGAATACAGAGATTTAATCACTGAGTTAAAAGGCAAAAACGCGCGATTTGATTCGCTTTTCGAGAAACACGACGAGCTGGATCACAAGATCGCCGACGCACAAGCCGGCAGAGTGCATATGAGCGATCTGGAGATCGATGCGATGAAGAAAGAAAAGCTTCGCATAAAAGATGAGCTAGGCACCCTGCTAGCGCAATATAAAGCCGAAAAGGCAGATAAATAAAGTTGCTTGCGGCGAAATTAAGATGCAGCAGAGTGCTAGCAAGGCTAATTTCGCCGCTAAGCTTTAATCCGTGTTTAGAATTTTCTAATCTCAATAAGTTTAGCCGCTTAAATTTGCCGCGCGCGATAGAGATATTAAAACAGCGCGCCAAAACAAGTTAAAATTTATACCGCACGCTCCCACCTTGACACCTCTAAATAATTTTTACGTATCGGCTACATAACTGCATATACCAACAATGCGGTATTAGCGCAATCAAATATAATTCGTTACGGCTCTCTATAGCCCTTTCCGCTTCCAAAAATATCTCTTGCTGAATGCGTTTTGCGCTACATAGTAAATTAAAATTTACGCTGTGTCGCCTTGCAGCCTGGCTCTTAAATTTTACTTCGCAGTGAGTATTTTCTAGCAAATTTCAAATCTTGCGTTTTGCTTGTTGCAGGCGCAATACCTACTTTTAAAAATCCCCATTTCAAAGGAATCTGAAGTAGCGCTAGAATTTTAAATTCCCGTTCGCGCTAGCCGCGAAATTTCAAATTCGCAGACTCCGGCCAAGCACTAGTTTATGCTAGAGCCTACTTTAATCTCTTCAAAGAATTTAGCCAAGCTTGCTTATTTTAACCCGCTTCGTTGAGCTTTAAAAATTTAGATTATTTCTTTGATCGTATCGGATAATGCCTACCGCCACGGAATTGCTCAAGCCGCCCTATTACCATATGTGCAATTAAAAGCGGCGCTAACGCGGAATTAAATAGTATAAGTGGATCTGTAAAAGGTATGAAATTTAATCATAGAATTTTAAGCGCTAAGGATTTGCGATAGAATTTCGCCGCGCAAATCAAATCCCAAAGCTAGCCTAGCCTACTCGAAAACCTTCGCTTCTAAGCCATGTAGCCTTTGCAAGCCGATATCGATATATTCGTTAAGCTTCTCATTATTTTCCAGCAATTTGTCGTAATAGCTCTTGGCTCTTTCTCTCGCGGTCGCATCAGGCTCGATATACTTTAGCCCGCTTTTGAAAAATCCTTTGGATTCCACAAAATAGATCGAGTGGATCTTCTCGCAGTGCGATAGCCCTGCTTCAGTGTAGTTTAAAATCGATTCGTACGCGATGTTGCCTAACAGCTCCTGCAGCCTATTTGCGGGATTTTTGAAAAACTCGGCAAACTCCTTATACGGCGTAAAAACCTGATCCAGGTTTTTCATCGCATCGCCGTAGATACCCTTTTTCAGGCGGAACATCGTCATTTCTTGAGAACTCACAAACTTCTCTATTGCTTTTATCGTATCGTTTTTATTCACTGAATTTTTCCCTTTTAAAATATGAAACGCTCGGATTATATCGTTTGTTTTATAAAAATCCGTTAAAAATCGGTTAAATTTTGCCCTAGCGTTTTAGCCAAATTTCTTTGGCGCTTTTGATTAAATTTCTCGCCTCAGCCGCCACACTTCTCGCACAATCCTCGCACGAGCACACTTTTGACATTTTTTTGTGGCAAAGTAGGCATCAAAATCTCCTCCATTTTATGGCAGTTTTCGCAGACAAAATACGCTTTGGCGCCGTCGGTGAGCTCATAAAAGCTTTTATGATTATTTTCGCTGGTAATTATCAAATTTTTCTCTTCCAAAAGCGCTATATTGCGATATATCGTGGTTTTATTAGCGCCCGTTAGTTCTACTAGTTCATCATAGCTTACCGGGCATTTTTTCTCGCTTAGGATCTGCACGATCTGCACTCTAAGCGCTGTAGGAGCGATATCGTGACTCGCTAAAAAATCTTTGGGATCCATTTTACGCCTTTTTTAAAATTTAAGCGATGATAGCGAAATTTAGATAAATTTATATTAAGTTGCAACTAAGTTGCTTTTGATATACTTCCGCAATTTTTTTTTGGAAAGGAATTTTATGAAAAAGCTTGTTTTCACGCTTTTAGCAGCTAGTTGCGTAGCATTCGCCAAACCTACGGTCACCACGACCATACTTCCTACGAAGTATTTTGTTGAACAGATCGCAGGCGATACCCTGCAGGTAAATACGATGGTTGGTAAAGGCGCTGATCCGCACACATACGAGCCTAAGCCTTCGGAGATGAAAATGCTAGAAAATAGCGATCTGTATTTTGCAGTCGGTATAGAATTTGATGAGGTCTGGCTACCAAAGCTTGCCGCATCGTATCCGAAGATGAAGATAATCCGCACCGAAGATGGCATTACCAAAATGGCTATGGCAGAGCATCACCATCACGACGAACATGATCATAGCGCACATCACGATGATCACGATCATGACGCGCATCATGAGCATGGTGACAAAGACCACGAGGCGCACGAGCACCATCATCATCACGACGGCTTAGACCCACATATCTGGCTAGATCCGCAGCTTGTAAAAATTCAAGCTAAAAATATTAAAGACGCGTTAACCAAACAGTATCCTAAGGATGCTAAAATTTATGAAGCAAATTTCGATAAATTTGCTAAAAAGCTTGATGAGCTAGACGCTTACGCAAAGCAAAAATTAGCGGGCGTCAAGGGAAAGAAATTTATGGTTTATCATCCGTCTTGGGGCTATTTCGCGCACCGATACGATTTGGAGCAGATCGCAGTCGAAGTGGAGGGCAAAGAGCCTAAGCCTGCGGATTTAGCCGAGCTAATCGAGGAAGCCAAAGAGGAAAAGATCAAGGTGATTTTCGTCGCACCGCAGTTTTCCAAAAAGGCAGCGCAAACCATCGCCGCGCAAACGGGCGCAAAGGTGATGGAGATCGATCAGCTGCCGCTAGATTGGTATGAGACGATGAAAAAGACGATCGACGTTTTCGGAGAAAATTTGTAGTTGATGAAATTTATTAAAATTTTACTTTTATCCGCGATCTTTAGCTCGCGGATATTTGCGTGCGCTCTGTGCGCCCTATACACGCCTACTGCGCACGTTAGCATTACCCCCGTCGCACAAGACGGCAAGATCGTGAGCCTGCATTTTTCGTGGCTTTTCTCTCAAAATTTTACCGATGTCATAATGCAGACCTACGATATAAATTCCAACGGCAAGCTTGAAAATAGCGAGCTTGTCGAGATAACTAAGGCGATGACCGATTACCTAACCCCCAAAAATTATCTTTGCGAGGCGGAATTCTACAATCAAGCGCCAAAAAATACAAAGCCCGCGCTTAGCAACCTCGTAGGCACGCAGATCAAGGGAAATTTTAAAAACGCAATAAGCCTCGTCAAAAAGGGCAGACTCGTGTTTGAGTTTGATCAAAAGGTCGGCTTCGAGCTGCGAAACGGCCGCGTTCTTAAAATTTCCATTAACGACGATCAGGGATTTTTCAATTTCAAAATGCTTGACGACAAGCCCATTAATCTAGGCGAGGGCTTTGTAGCGAAGCCTAATTCAAATTTAGCCACCACTTTTATAGAATTTAGCGGCGAAAAGCCAAAAATCGCAGATAAAAAATCGCCAATTTCAAGCGCGCCGAACTCCGATTTAGCGCAGAGTAGTGTTGCATCTAGCGAGCAGAGTCTTGCGGGCTCAGAGGATAAACTTGCGCAAGGCGGTCAAGCTAAACCTAATGCCAGCTCGGCGCGCAGATCAAACCAAAGATCCGTCGGCGATATTGTTTCGGAGGCTGCAGCAGAGGCGCAAAAAAATATCGCCGCTTCGGATACTCTCGCGCAGATTAATAAAGCCGCCAAAAAGGACGCGCAGGCAAAAGGTGGCCCCGCAAATTCCGACCGCTTAGGCAGCGAAAACTTAGAGGCCGCCGCAAAAAACGGCGAAAATACCGCGGCTTCTTTAGGCGATGATTCAAATTTAGCGCAAAACAGAGGCGACAGGAGCGCTGCGATAAATTTTAACGATTCCGCAAATTCTGCGCCGTCTGTAGATAAAGGCGCGGGGCAAAATTTGTCGGCGAGACGAGATAATTCTTTAAATTCCGTGCATTCTACGCAAAATCTCGCGACACCGCCCGAGGAGAGCTCTTTAAATTTAGCACAAAATAGCGCAGACAAAAACGGCGCCGCATCCGACAGCGACGATATTTCAAGTGAGCCGCAAAAAGAGGCTACGCTGGGATTTGTCGCGCAAAAGACGATGGATTTTATGAAAAGTCTCAAAACGGCGTTTCGCGCAAGCAGCGAGCATGCAAGCGCAAGCACCATCCTATGGGTCTTGGCGCTTTCTTTCATATACGGCTTTTTCCACGCGGCAGGCCCCGGGCACGCGAAGCTGCTAACGGCGAGCTATTTCCTAGCCCATGGCGGCAGCTACGTCAAAGCCTTCGGATTTGCCCTTAAAATCGGGCTTCTACACGTACTAGGAGCGCTCGTTTTAGTAAGCGCGAGCATGTTCGTGCTGCAAAATGTCGCAGGCATAGTTTCTGCAAACTCCGCCTCGATCACAACGAAAATTTCGGCACTTCTGATCATCGTCATAACGGCGCTCATCATCTACGACAAAGCTCGCCGCGTAAGATCGGGCGCCCACCACGATACGGGCTGCTCCTGCGCCGCTTGCGCTTCCGCCGCAAACACCGCAGAGACGGACTCCCACTTAAAAAATACGGCATTTGCAAACACCAGGGATTCCGCTCACGTAGCGTCAAAGAGTTATAAATTTTCTAAATTTAATATCCAAAGCGGCGAATCCGCGCAGTATTTGGATGCCAAAAATTTAGGCGCCGCAACGGCAGAGCTAAATTCGGATTCAAATTTAACCGCAAATTTACAAGAAAACTCGCCTAGCCAAAACGAGCAAAAAAAGGTCTTAAATTCTGCAAATTTAAAAAACCAAACCTCATCTCGCTCGCTACAAAATGGCGCGACCTATGGTGGTGAGAGAGGGCGAGAGTGGCTTATCGCGCTTGCTGCGGCGCTCGTGCCCTGCCCCGGCACGATCCTTATTTTTGTGCTTGCCTTCAGCCTCGGAAGCTTCGCGCTTAGCGTCGCGAGTGCGCTTTTCATCGGTTTTGGAATGAGCGTCGTGATATTTCTAGCCGCGCTTTTCGGCGCGAAAGCAAACGAGCTAAGCTCGAAGCGGCTCGTAAGCTTGAAGCTTTACGTCGAATTTGCAGGGCTTTTCGTGATGTTCGGGCTCGGAGTTTTTATGTATTTCATCTCAGACACCCTCAGGATACTGTGATTGCAAGCTTCGGATGCAAATTTTAAAAAGCAGCTCGCGTGAAATATAAGCTTATGCGATGCGTTAAATTTCAATTCGGTGCGGATCTAATTTCAAAGAGTAAGATTTTAAAATTTTACGCTACGGACCCACGTAAATTAAATTTCGATCCCGACTATTCATTAAGCGGCGGAATTCGCTCTTTATAAATCACGTTAAATTTTGCTACAATACTGGCGAAATTTTTATCAAAGGATAGATATGTCGCCTGCTCTGCAAGATGTCGTTTCGCAGACTTTAACCGAGCAAAAAACATGCGCTAGGGCTTTTAATAGATATTACTACCTCAGTATAGCCGTCATTTTAGTGATCATACCTATAGGACTGTACCTAGACGGCGTTAAAGCGGATACTCCTGTGATAAAAATTGCCGAAATTTTAGGTACCTTAATTTTTCTTCAGATCTTTTGGATATTTCTTCTTCATTGTGCCGGTCAAGAAACTGAAGCGGAAATTCGCTACTACAAATTTTATAAAGAGATATTCGTCCGCGCCGTAATAAACGATATAGATGCCGGTTTAAAATACGATCCATATACCGGCATGCAAGAAGAGGAATTTCAAAAATTTAGAATTTATAGGAAATCTAGGATCAAAAGCGAGGATCGGATTACGGGCGTGTACTGCGGGATTAAATTTAGCCTCAGCGAGGTACATAGTAATGGTAGGTTTTACATGAAAACGGATAATCCGCTCATAGCGGCGATTATGTTGATCAAAATATTCTACGATAACTATATGGACTTTGACGGCAACGTACTGATCTGCGAGCTCGCGAAAAAAACCTCGGGCAAAACGATAGTGGTAAGCAGGGAGCTAAACGCCAAGATCTTCGGCGAAAAAGAGATGATGGACGATGTGGATTTTATGCGCGATTTTCGCGTGTTTGCGGATGACAAAGTAGAAGCGCGCTATCTGCTAACGCCCGCGTTTATGGAGCGTCTGCGCGAAATAAATCGCGAAACGAGCGGCGAGTTCAGCTTGAGCGCGGTATTTATGGATGAGCGCTTATATCTATTTTTAAACGGTGCGCCCGATCTTTTTGAAACTACGCTTTTTGGTAGGCCCGCTAGCATAGAGCTCGCGCGCGAATACCAAACGCAGATCCGCAAAATTTTAAGTCTAATCGAAACGCTTAAACTCACAAATTAGCAGGGCGCATTACGGCTGAAATTTTGTACCTGCTCATTTTAGGCTAGACGGAATTTTTCGGCGAAGCATAATTTCGGCAAAACGTAAAATTTAATCAGCGGCGCAATCGCTCGGTAGTTGCCCGAAATTTAAACGGGCGATACGATTAGAGATATGAAGCACCCGCTAATAAATTTAAAGCAAAAGCACCCTCCGTGTCTAAAAATTTATAAAATTTGACCGCGTTTCGCATCGCAGCCTCTAGCTTTTAGTGCCAAACCTGCATAGCGGCAAAATTTAATCGGCAGCGCCCGCGATGATGAAATTTAAAAACAGATCCACAAGGACGAAATTTAAATTTAAAAACAAGTCCGCGACTAGAGTTAAATTTGACACGCAAACGGCGCTTACAAAAGCCGCACGCTAAAAGGTATCTGCCCGGACACATGCCGCAACGTACCTCAAGCGCCGGCTCTGCACACAGGAAGTAAATTTAAATTATTAAAGAATTCGGGAGAGGCGAAATTTAAAATTTCGCCTCCTAAGCGGAAAAGGATTAAAGCGCCGCGTAGCGCACCATTAGGCAGGTTTGAAGCGCCGCCAGTTTATCGAGCGTGCTTTTTTGCACTTCGGAATCGACCAAAATGACCGCCAAAGCGTCCCCCTCCTCGCCTCTGCCTAAGCGGAAGTCCGCGATATTGATGTTTTCGTCGGCTAGGATCGTGCTTACGGATTTGATAACGCCCGGCACGTCGGTATTTTTGAAGATTATCATCTTGCCCTTCGGCTTAAAATCGGTCTTAAACCCGCCGATATTTACGATGCGCTCCTCGCTGCCGTCAAAGACCGTACCTGCGACGTTTGAGATCGCCTCGTCGGTCATGATTTTTACCGCGATCTCGCTTTTATAGACGCTGTTTGCAAGCTCGCCGAAGCTCGTCTCGATCCCCTTTTCATCCGCAAGAAATTTAGCATTGACGTAATTTAGCGAATCGCCCAAAGAATCGTGCAGCGCGCCGACGATCGCAAAAACGAGCATCGATTTTAGATACTGCACCACCTCGCCGCTGCCCTCGATGCGAATCGATTTGATCGGGCCTTTGTTGATCTGCGTCGCAAGATAGGCCATTTTGGAGACCAAATTTATATACGGCTCGATACCGCGCGGCAGATCCTCAAGCTTAAGCGGCAAATTTAAAGCGTTTGGATAGTTTAAGCCGCGTGCGGCACTGATCGCCTGCTCTGCGGCTTCTCGGGCGATATTGCTTTGCGATTCGAGCGTATTTGCGCCAAGATGTGGAGTCGCGCTTAAATTTTCGATATCCAAAAGCTCATGATCGGTCGCAGGCTCTTTGTCGAAAACGTCGATGCCGAGATACGCGATCTTGCCGCTGCGTAGATTGTTTGCGAGCGCTTTTTCGTTATACAGCCCGCCTCTAGCGCAGTTTATTAGGCGCACGCCGTCCTTCATCTTCGCTATTTGCGGCTCGCCTACCATATTTATCGTCTCTTGATTTTTCGGCGTATGGATCGTGATGAAATCGCAAGATAAAATTTCATCGAAATTCTTCGTATATTTTACTCCGAGCTTCGTGGCCTTTTCGGGCTCGATATAGGGATCATAGGCGATGACGTTCATCCCAAACGCAAGCGCGCGCACCCCCACGCGCGAACCGATATTTCCAAAGCCGATGATGCCGAGGCTCTTTTTATAAAGCTCGGTACCGTACCATTTCTCGCGCTTCCAAATTCTATTAATTTTCAGATCGTTGCAGGAATTTACATATTTGCGCGCCGCATTTAGCAGATGGCACATAGTCATTTCGACCGCGGCGATGGTATTTGCCGTAGGTACGTTCATCAAAATAATGCCGCGCTTGGAGCAGCCGTCGATATCGCAGTTATCTACGCCCACACCCGCACGCACGATCGCTTTTAGCTTGGTGCCGGCGCCAAGGAATTTCTCATCCACCGCCGTAGAACTTCTGGTAATCGCAACATCCGCATCGCCTAAAATTCCGTATAGCTCGCTCTTGGGCACGTTAGTAGCGTCGATTACTTTAATATCCGATTCTTGCTTAAGCAGATCAAAACCGATTTTGTGGATTGCGTCGCAGACTATGATAGTTTTCATTAAATTTAACCTTTTGAAGTAGGTCCGCAAGGCGGGGATGCCTTGCGGGAGGAATTATTTATTTAGTTGATCTTTGATTAGATCCCCTAGGCTTTGCTTCTCGTCGTCGTTGCTATTGATCTCGTTTAGCGCCTCGCGCTCCTTCTGATGAGCCAGTCTGCGCACGCTTAGGCGAATTCTGTTTTTCTTCTCGTCGATGAAGGCGATCGCAGCCTCGATCTCGTCGCCCACTTTTAGGCTATCTACGCTTACGTTGCCAAGATCTTCCTTGCGAATAAGCGCGTCTATACCGCCTCCCAGCTCGACAAAAATTCCGAACTCTTTAATATCGCGGATCTTGCCTTTTACGACATCGCCTTGATTGTGACTCTTGGCGTAATCGCTAATAGGACTATCGCCGAGCTCTTTGTGGTTTAGAGAAATTTTTTGAGTGTCTTTGTCGATCTTGATGATCTTAACCTCGATCTCGTCGCCCACTTTGAATAAATTTTTGCACTTCTCGCCACGATCCCACGAAGCGTCTTCGTTATGCAAAAGTCCCTCTACACCGTCGATCCTCACAAACGCACCGAAATTTGTAATCGTAGTGACGCTTCCTTTTAGCACATCGCCCACTTTATGCTTAGCAACGAACTCGTCAAAAGGCTTAGTGAGTAAATTTTTAAGGCTCACGCGCAATCTGCGCTCGCTAGGGTTGATCTCTACGACCTCTACGTCGAGCTCCTCGCCCTCGCTGATGAAATCTTTCGGATTTTTGATATTTTTATCCCACGAAATTTCGCTGATATGCAAAAAGCCCTCGATGTCGTTGCCAAGATCGACAAACGCGCCGTAAGGCTCGATATTGCTTACTTTTACGCGGATCGTATCGCCCACTTCCAGGCTATCTTTGATCTCGTTCCAAGGATCTGGCATCGCTTCTTTAATCGAAAGAGAGAGATGTTTTTTATCGTTGTCGTATTTAATAACTTTAACCGGAACCTTATCGCCCTCTTTGTAGAGCGAGCTTGGATTTACTGGACCTTTGTATGAAATTTCGCTGTAGTGCACGAGTCCGTCCACGCCGCCTACGTCTACGAACATACCGTAGGTGGTGATCTTTTTAACGACACCCTCGATAATGCCCTCGGTGGCGACTACCTTTTCGATCGCCTCTTTGCTTGCTTTGCGATCCTCATCAAGTAGCTTCTTGCGCGATACAACGACGCTTTGTTCGTCTCTATCAACTTTAATGATCTTTACCTTGAAATTTTTACCGACAGCGCCATTTGGGTTTTTAAGCGCGCTTTGCGAGCGAGGCATAAAAAATTCCACATCATCTGCGTTAGCGCAAACGAAACCGCCCTTATTAAACGATAGAATTTTAACGTCATAGATATTCTCTGCGTTTTCATCATAGGAGTCGATGAACGCCTTTACTTTTTCCTTTTTTAGAGCCTTTTTATACGATACGACCGGGCGACCGCCTCTGCTTCCGATAATAGCGACTTTGATGTCATCTCCTACATTAACCTGCGGGTTTCCTTGATCGTCGCTCACCTCGGCGGCATCTAAAATACCCTCCGACTTCCTGCCTACGTCTATGAAAACCTCGCCGTCCTTAAGGGCGATAACCTTACCTGTGACAACCTCGTCGCGAGACTTCCCGGCGTCATACTCCTCTAACAATGTCGCAAAATCTTCCTCTGCGTGGTTTTGAACCTTCTCGTTCACCTCAGCCATATGCTTCCTTTAAATTTATTTGTGCTTTTTTGAAAAGAACTAAAATGCGCGATTCTAGCCAAAATTTGCTTTCGATTTGATAAATTTCTAAGAGTAAATTTGATAAGAGGGCTTATAAATTCTGCGTTAAATTTTCGATTCGCGCCACTACTTTTTTGATGATCCAATCGGGCGTGCTGGCTCCTGCGGAGATGCCACATAGGCTTTTGTTTTCAAACCACGAGCGTTCAAGCTCGCTTTCGTTTTCTATGAGGTAGCTGTCTTTGCAAAAATTTTGTGAAATTAAAAAAAGCTGCTTGGTGTTGGAGGAATTTTTCCCGCCTACGATTATCATCACGTCGGCCTTTTGTGACAGGCTTTTTACGGCCTCTTGATTTTCCAGCGTCGCATTGCAAATCGTATTAAAAATTCTCAGCTCCCTCGCGCGCTGCATCAAAAAATCCGCGATTTTGGTAAAATTTTCTATCTTTTTCGTAGTCTGCGAAACGAGCGCGACGCGAGGTCCAAGCTTGACGTCTTGCAGTTCCTTTGTATCCATGATCACGAATACGCGCGATTTTGCGTATGATTTCACACCCTTTACCTCGGGATGGTTTTTATCGCCGAAAATCACGATATCATAGCCCTCCGCGCTCATCTTTTCTACGATCTGCTGCGGCTTGGTCACGAAAGGGCAGGTAGCGTCGATGAGCTCTTTATTTTGCGCCTTTAATCTTTGCAGATCGTCCTTTTGAATGCCGTGGGTGCGGATGATGAGCTTTTGCTCGTCCTTGATCTCGCTAACGCCCTCTAGGGTTTTGACGCCGAAATTTTGTTTTAAACGGTTAATCTCTTCGGCGTTATGTATCAGTTCGCCGATCGTAGCGGCCTCGCCGGCGCTTTCTGCGATCTTGATCGCGCGCTTGACGCCAAAGCAAAAGCCGTAGCTTTTGGCCATCTCAATCTTCAACGCCAGCTCCGATCTGTCTTAAAATCGTGGCGAAGTTCGGAAACGACGTCGCGATACAATCACTATCCTCGATGATCATCCCCGAACTTAAGCCTAAAATCGCAAAACTCATCGCGATACGATGGTCGCCGCACGGCGTGATGATCGCCGCGTTCGCCTCGCCGCCTTCTATCTGCCAGCCATCCTGCAGCTCGCGCGCCTTAATACCGCAGGTGCGAAGCCCTTCGCAGGTTACCTTTATGCGGTCGCACTCCTTCACGCGCAGCTCGGCGGCATTTCTAAGCACGCTACTTCCCTGCGCGCAGGCAAAGGCGATAGCAAGCGCAGGCGCCTCGTCTATAAGCCACGAGATATTTTCGCTCACCTCCACGGCGTGAAGCGGCGCGTAAGCGACCTCTATATCGCCGATCTGCTCGTAAATTTCGCTCGTTTTATGAAATTTTACCTCGGCGCCCATGCGTTTTAAAATTTCATACGCCTCTATGCGGGTTTTATTTAGCAGCATATTTTTTAGCACGATGCGCGAGCCGGGGGTTATCGCTGCGGCGACGGCGAAGAAAAACGCCGAGCTGGGATCGTTTGGGATAAAAATTTCAAGCGGCCTAAGCGGCGAGCTAAGCGGCGCGACTTCGATCTCAAGACCATTTTGCGAAATTTGCGCGCCCATTGCCTTTAGCATCCGCTCGCTATGATCGCGGCTAAGCTCGGGCTCGCTAAACCTGCACCCTCCCCCGCGCAAGGCCGCTAAAATCAGAGCGGTCTTTACTTGTGCGGACGCAATCTTGCTCTCGTATTCAAAATACCCGAGCTTCTGCCCGAGCACCGCAATCGGCGCCTTTTCACCGCCTTGCCGCCCATAAATTTTAGCGCCCACCTTGCAAAGCGGGTCCGCAACGCGCCTCATAGGACGCTCGCTTAGATACCGATCGCCGCACAGCACGAAAAAGCCCTCGCGCCCCGCCAAAAAGCCCATAAATAGCCGCATTGCCGTACCCGAGTTGCCGCAATCAAGCGGGACATTAGGCTCTTTGATAGCGGCGGGAGGAGTGATTAAAATTTCGCCCTCTACGCGCTGCACGCAAGCGCCCAAAAGCTCCACGATCTTTAACGTATTTTGCGTATCTTCGGCCTCAAGATAGTTTGAAATTTTACTCATCCCCTCCGCTAGCAGCGAAAAGATCGCCGCGCGGTGTGAGATCGATTTATCCGCGGCGATATTTGAAATCTCCGCCCGCAAAGGGCTTGCTTGCGCAAAAATTCTCATCGCAGCCCAAGTCCCAGCTCGCTGCTAAGCGCGGCTAAAATTTTATCGGTAAAGCCCGCCACTTCCTCGTCGCAGAGGGTTTTTTGAAGGTCTTGAAATACAAGCCTGATCGTCAGGCTCTTTGAATCGCCCAGGCTTTCGTCGCTATAAAGATCGCTCGGGATAAATTCCTTTAGCGCCTCGATTTTAAGGGCCTCTATGCACTCTTTGATCTGCTCGAAGCGCATTCCGTTCGGCACCAAAATACTTAGATCGCGCGATACGCTAGGGAACTTCGAATAAGCATCCGCTACGATATTTTCAAATTTAAGCTTGGAAAAATCGATCTCGCACAGATAGCTTTTATCCAGATCGCGCCCTGCTTCTACGGCGTAATCCACGCGCCCGATAAAGCCCACTATCTGCCCGCCCTGCTCGATCTGAGCTTGCTCGAATTCGCTTAAAAATTTCAAATTTTCGCCAGGCAGCCTGACCTTAAATTTACCGATGACGCTTTGGATTAAATTTGCAAAATACAAAAAATCCACTGCGGCAGGTTTTGCGCCGGCAGCGATAGAGGGCTCGGCTTTTAGTCCGCTAACTATAAAGCCCAGCCTTAGGCTCTGCGCGCCGCTTTCGTCAAAGACCTCTCCTAGCTCAAAAAGTTTAACGCTTCTACGAGAATTCTTTAAATTTCGCTCCGCAGATTCCAGCAGATGATTAATCAGCGTCGGTCTTAGCGCGTCCAGCTCGCCGTTTATCGGATTTAAAATTTTAACCTTGCACGGCGCAAAGCCTAAGCTTTGCAGAGCCTTTCCGTCGTCAAATACATAATGCACGCACTCGAAAAATCCCACTGCTGCCGCCTTGCTGCGAAGCTTGCGCCCGTTTTGTAAATTTACGTAGGTATCGTTTAGACGGTTTTTTTCGTAGAAGCTTAGCGGCGCGGCGGCGATATTATCGATGCCTACGATACGCACGATCTCCTCGCAAACGTCGTGGGAATTTACGATATCGTGGCGGAAAGGCGGCACCTTGGCGGTGATGAGATCGGCTTCGACGCCCACATCAAAGCCCAGCCTTTTTAAAATTTTTACGATCTTATCGCGTGGAATTTGCGCGCCGATCATTGAGTTTATCTCTTTTTCGCTAAAGCCCACAATAAGCGGCTCCAAAGCATTTGAAATCTTTTGTGTGCCCGCATATAGGCTCACGGCTTTATTTTTAAGTAGCAATCTAAATAGCAGATCTAGCCCCAGCCTAAGCTTTGGCTCGCTGCCTCTGCTTGAGCGATACACGTGCTCGTCACCTTTTAGGCTTTTATTTTCGTTTACTGCTCTGGCGATAATTAGTGGCGCGGTGTAGTTTGCCTCTAATAGCACCACTTTGCTACTGCAACACGCCTTTAGCTCTGCGTCTTGGCAAATCCCTGCTACACTAAGCAATCTCTTGCCCGCATAAACGCCGAACTCACCGTTTGGCATAGGCTTTATGTCAAGCGCCACCTTGCCGTCTGCGGAAGCGATCTTTTCAAAATCATAAGCGCGCAGCAATACTCCGGTAGAGTGAGTAGCATAGTTGATGAAATTTTGCACCGCGCAGCTTTGCAAAATACCAACGCTTGCAAGACGCAAGGTCTGCTTTAAATTTAACTTTAGCTCGCCTTTGATCTCGTAAGCTCGAAAAGCAAATTTAGCGCTTACCTCATCGCTTGCACGCACGCTTAAAATTCTACCGATACCAGGCGCTCCGTCGGCATCTTCAAACTCGTGCTTTTCCTTTAGCGGCAAATCAAGCGCTGCGCTTAGATCGCGCGCTATGCCTAAGATGCTAAGGCAGTCGCCGCGATTAGCGGTAAGCTCGATCTCGATAAGATCGTCGTTAAAAATTTCATACTCGCGCAGCTCCTTGCCCAGCACGAGCTCGCCGATACTGCTATCAAGCACCATAATGCCGTCATTCGTCTTGGCAAGCCCAAGCTCGGTTGCCGAACAGATCATGCCAAAGCTCTCCACGCCGCGAAGTTTGGCAGGCTTTATCTCAAGACCGCTAGGTAGCACGGCGCCGACGAGGCTAACCGCGACATATTGCCCTGCCTCAACATTTTTCGCGCCGCAGACGATCTGCAAGCTCTGCTTACCGACATCAACCTCGCAGACATTGAGATGATCAGAATTCTCGTGACGACGCTTGCTTTTTACGAGTCCTACTACGACGCCTTTAGGAAGCGAAATTTTATTGTGAGCATCAACCTCCAGACCGATGGAATTTAGCGTAGAAAGCAGCCTTTCGCTTGAAATTTCGCTTATATCGATCCACTCCTGCAACCAATTTCTCGTTATTATCATTTAAACTGCTCCAATAATCTAATATCGCCTTCAAATAGCGAGCGCAGATCGGGGATACCGTGCAGCAGCATCGCAAATCTCTCCACACCGAGCCCGAATGCGTATCCGCTGACGTTTTTCCAGCCCACCGCTTTAAAGACGTTAGGATCGACCACGCCGCTGCCTAACACCTCGAGCCAGCCCGTCTGCTTACAGACGCGGCATCCCTCGCCGTGGCAGAAAATACAGCTGATATCGACCTCGGTGCTAGGCTCCGTAAACGGAAAGAAGCTCGGGCGGAAGCGCACCTTTACGTCTCCAAACATATAGCGCAAAAATTCCTCTAAAACGTATTTTAAATTCGCAAAGCTCACGCGGTCTCCCTGCTCGACTACGAGGCCTTCTACTTGATGAAACATCGGCGTGTGGGTTAGATCCATATCGCGGCGAAATACCGCGCCCGGGGCGATCATGCGCACCGGCGGAGCTTTAAATTTCTCCATCGTGCGGATCTGAACGCCGCTGGTATGCGTGCGCAGCAGGCGCCCGTCATTTAGATAAAACGTATCTTGCATATCGCGCGCCGGGTGGTATTTGGGTAAATTTAGCGCTTCAAAATTATGGAAGTCGTCCTCGATGAGCGGGCCACTTTCGACGCTGAAATTTTGCGCGATGAAGTAGTCTATGATCTTATCCATCGTCTCCATCACGGGATGCAGCGCTCCGCAGTTTACGTTTTCGTTAAAAAGCGTGACGTCGCTCGCTTCATTCTTCATCGCCTCTTTTTGCTCCGCCTCTTCCAGGCTCGCCTTTTTTGCAGCGATGAGCTCGCTGAAATAATCGCGCTTTTCATTCGCGCTTACGGCAAGCTCTTTTTTCTGCTCGGGCGCTGCGGATTTGAGCTCGGAAAAAAGCGCCGTTATGATGCCTTTTTTGCCAAAAAGCTCCAAGCGCACGGCTTCCAGCTCGCTTAAGCTCGATGCGGCGTCGATTTTTGCTTTAATCTCTTGCAAATTCTATCCTTGTAGTTAAATTTAATGGCGCGATTGTAGTTAAAATTTGATAAAAGCTAGGTAAATTTGCGTGTTTGGATTTTTTGGCTATAATCGCGGCTAAATTTCAACCTCATAAAAGGATCTAAAATGAACGTATTCGAAAAGATCGTAAACGGCGAAATCCCGTGCAACAAAGTGCTAGAGAACGATGAATTTTTGGCTTTCCACGACATCAACCCAAAAGCGCCGATCCATATCCTGGCGATCCCTAAGAAATGCTACGAAAACTTTCAAGTAACACCACCCGAAGTGATGAGTAAAATGAGCGCTTTCATCCAAGAAGTAACTCGCAAAATGGGGCTTGATAAGAGCGGATACCGTCTCGTTTGCAACTGCGGCGAAAACGGAGGTCAAGAGGTGATGCATCTGCACTTTCATATCCTGGGCGGAATGAAGCTGCCGTGGGACCATGTCAGTGACCGCAATACTGAAGAGAATTTTTAAGACTAGAGCTTAATTCTATAAAAACTAAAATTCCGTGAAATTGCAAAATTTTGCGGAATTCTTTGAAATTTTTAAAATTCCGCTTCATTTATAAGCACCGAGGCTTTAAAAATAATCAAAATAGTAAAACTACAAGCTAAAATTTATCATTAGATGCTAAAGAGCAATATAAATTTATCACAAGCGAGCTCTTAGCAAATGCCATTCTTTAGCTACAAAGCTTTAGCTCTTAGAATTTTTACAGCTATAAAATTTGAAATCGGCAAGGGAATTTTAACGATGCGGCAAAATTTTAAATGAAACCGAGCTTTATAAAAAGAGTTATGCTTTTACATAGCGAATGAGTTAAATTTTAACTATATGGAATTTGAAACCTACATAAATTTTACTTTGAATGAGCGATTCGGCTTTAGTTTTCAAGCAGAATTTAAAATTTTAGCGCGAAAATGTAATTTTATAATTTTAAAATTTTTTGAAATTTCAATACTAATTTTAATGAATTTTAGGGGCACATGCCCCTAATAATTTTGAAAGGATTTGCGAGGATTATTTGCTTAGCATTGAGCTTAGCATCCATAGGCGTTTTTCATAATCGCCGTAGTGATCCTGCGCAATATTTGAAGTCGTATCGTCGCCCTCTTCTTCGGCTACTTCTTGAAGCTTTTTAAATTCTTTTACCAAATACTCATAGGCTTTTTTAACATCCTCGAGTACCTCAGATACGCTATAGCTGTCTTTTACGCTAATCGGAGCGTCTTTTGAAAGCTCAATTAGATCCTTAGCCTTAGTTACGGCCTTGCCACCTATTTGAAGCGCGCGCTCAGCCATATCGTCAAAGAGCTCGCCCATCTCGTCGTATGCTTTCTCGGTATAAGCGTGAACCTGTGCGAATTGTAAGCCCTTAACATTCCAGTGATAATCGTGGAATGCAATAAAGAACGCATGAGCGTCCGCCTGAAGTTTGTTTAGTTGTTTTACTGTTTTTGACATTGTGTCTCCTTTATTTAAAATTGCTGTAATTATAGCAAGATTTGCTTAAATTATAATTATACTAAATAATAAATTTTATCTTTTAGTGAAATTTTGAAATTAAATGGCTTTTAAATTTATCTACAATTTTTTTGAAATTTCAGCTATGGTGCATTATAATGCCGCATTATGAAAAACAAATTTATGATAACCATAACCGACCTTAACGGCTCTAGGAATTTTTTGCTTTCGCAAATCATCAAAAAGATCGCGTTATATTTGGTACTATTTGTTTTTACCGGTTTCGTTACGGGTGCGCTATATATCAGGTATCTGGGCTCTAAAATCGACAGCCTTTCGCGAACCAAAACCGAGCTTAACGAGCTAAATCAAAAACTTCGCGACGGTATCGCGGCAAGCCAGATGGAATTTGAAGCCATCGAGGGTAAAATTTCGGATTTGGAGCATCAGTTTGGGCTCGATCCTGAAGAGGATGAGCGCGCGATCGACCGCCTATCTCACATCAAGCCTACTTCCGAACAAGAGATCAAAGAGCGCGCGCAAAAGATCATCAACGAAAAATTCTCCGACGCGCTGATAAAAGAAATTTTTATGCAGATCCCAAACGGCAGGGTCATGCGCACTCATCAGCTAAGCGAGAAATTCGGCTGGCGCAACCATCCTATCTTAAAGCGCAAGCAGTTTCACCCAGGCGTTGATCTGCGTACGCCGCCTAAAACGCCTATCTACGCGCCTGCAGACGGCATCATCCAATACAGCGGCGCGGGCGCTACTGGCTACGGCAATCTAGTCGAGATCCGACATAATTACGGCTTTACGACACGATATGCGCATTTGGATTCAAATTTAACTCGCAAAGTAGGCGAGTTTGTAAACAAAGGTGATCTCATTGCTTTTAGCGGCAACACCGGACTTAGCACCGGACCTCATCTGCACTACGAGATTAGATTTTTGCAGCTGCCACTAGATCCGCTAAATTTCATCAACTGGAACGAAAAAAATTACAAAGAAATTTTTACTAAGGAGGAAGATGTCCCATGGCAATCTTTAATAAAGGCGATGCAAACACCGCTCAAACAACAATAATCTCGTCAGGCACGCTCATCAAAGGAGAGCTACACCTGTCGTGTATTTTGCATATCGATGGCAATGTCGAAGGCGACGTGATCTCCGATAACACCGTCGTCATCGGTAAAAATGGTACCGCGCGCGGCTCGATTAGGGCCAAACATATCGTAATCAGCGGCAAATTTTTCGGTAATATCGAAGCCGAGCTCGTCGAGCTACTAGGCGGCGGCGTGCTCGTGGGCGACGTGCTATCGCAAAGCTTCGGCATCGAAGTCGGCGCAAAATTTAATGGAAAAAGCGCGGTAAGCGGCGGCGATCAAGCCCTAGTCATCGACGGCAGCGCAAGCGAAGACGTCAAGCTCATCGACAAAGCTCTAGGCGAATAAATCGCGCACATTTGGAATTCTTGGGATTTTAAAGGCTTTTAAACTCGCAAAATTTCGAAATTTAAAATCCTAAAAAATTCCCATACTTTGAAATTTTAAGAATTCTGAATATTTTAAAATTTTCTAAATTCGGAATTTTTAAGATTCTAGGACTTTTCGGGTCTGTGAATTTCTTAAATTTCTAAATTCCATAAATTTTAAAATTTAAAATTATAAAATTTTGCTTTTGCGTAAGCTTTAAAATTTTAACTACGATGCTAGCCATAATGCCCAAAACTACGAAATTATATCCCAAGCATTGTTCGGTGTTACTTGATTTAACAACAAACTTTAAATTTATGAAATTCTACCCGGAAAGGACGTAGCGCATTTAGCATCAAGATATCTCGCAAAATCAGCTTCTTAAAATTCGTAGAATTATTTGCATTGTAGCCCACTCCCTACTACGTCATATCTTGTAAAGATAAAATTATGTGATTAAAATTCTATTTCTTTGGATTTGAGCGCGGAGTCTCGACATCCGCAAAAAACATGAAATTTATACAAAATTTACTGCAAAAAACGCAGATTTTAAAGTTAAATTTAAAAGCGTAACGAGATCGTTTACAATTTTAACCTCATAGTCGCGCCTGCTTTAAAAATTTGGCGACGTTATTTTTTAGAATCTTTCGAGTTAATCATAAATTTATCAATCAAAATAGCTAGCACTACAAATATAATCACGAATGCGATTACGTAGGTAATTTTAAGTTGATCTACTCCTTTCTCAAAAACGAGAAAATGTACAACAAAAGATGGATTATAAAAATTTCCAAACAGGGAGGCTAGCGTATTGACGCTATTCATATAAAAACCAGCTCCAAAAAAAGCAGCCACAAGTGCAATAATAATACCCATCAACCTTTTAGCGTTAGACGACACGGTAAATCCTTTTAAAAAATGTATTTGAAGAGTATACCCCCCCCCCCCATTAATCTTAGCTTAAATTTCGTGCGATGACGAAGGTAGAAAATTCAAGGATCGGAATTTATATGTAGAATTTGTGCCAGATTTTACTGGACCGCCATAAATTTAAATGGGATTTTAACGTAAAGTTATAGTAAACTTTGGAATTAAGCTTCAAAAATTTTAGAATTTGCAGGGCAAGTGAATTTATACTTAAAATTTTATAATAAATATGAATTCCTTTCATAACGTCTTTTGACTCATTATATCTCTTTGTGCCGCCGGCTCAAAATTCCACGAGGTGATAAATTCCGCGAGCTGAGCTAATTTAAGCCCATTATTAGATTAGTTATGTATAATGCAATTTCTTTTTGTGGACAGATGGGTGAGTGGCCGAAACCACACCCCTGCTAAGGGTGCAGCTTCTAACCGGGGCTCGAGGGTTCAAATCCCTCTCTGTCCGCCACTATTTTAGAATTTAAATCAATAAAATTTCACTTCCGTGATTCAATCGATTTTAGCCGTCTAGGATACTGCCTAAAAGCAGCACCGGCATCATTAGCGGCATTACGATGAGTCCTTGTATATCGGTATCCATTTTCGCATCGCGCTCGCTTTTGATCCCGCTATCGACCGCTATACGCGCGGGATACTCGATCGGCACGCTTAGGCGGTGCGATCTGCGCAGCTCGTCGTGATCTTTTAAGCGCTTAAAATATTTGCCTTCGATCAGATAAGAGTAGCGAAACGTAGAACTATACGCGGGCTCCAGCTGCTCTGGATCATCCATCAGCTTAGCCTGCACGGATAGCGGTAGATCGTATTTTACAAGCTCGATTTCATGCTGGATATACGCAGCATCGCTACCCTCGTTATATCTGTCGATCGTGAGCATGCTTACGTTGCGCCTTATCGCGTCTTTATTCAGCGACGCCAGACTTGCGACCTTGGCGCGCACGGCGCTAAGATTCGCATCAAATACATAATCGTAAATCTCACCACTCATACGCAGCTGACCGCCGGACGCCGCGCTCATAGCGATGATATGCTCGCGCCCTTGCATGTAGCCCGGCAAATTCTTACTCGCGCATCCGCTAAAAACTCCACAGCATAGTGCCAAAACCACGCCGCAAATCCAAAATTTCATAAACTTCCTTCGTAAAATTTAAAGACGGATTGTATTAAATTTTGCCTTAATGAGAGTGGAATTTTATGACGTGGCAAAATGGGATTCTGCGCGAAATTTCGCGACGGCGACGCGTAGAATTTCGCGCGGACTTTTATGAAATTCCGATGAGATTTCACAAGAACTGAAGCCGGAATGCGCGGAAGAGGTAAAAGAAGCACAAGAGCGCTATCGAGATTTAAAATTTTAAAATCTCGAGGAAATTTCGCGAAAGGAAGCGAGCCATTTGTGCGTCAAAAATTTAACCGTCATCGCGAGCTTGCTTTTAAATTTTAAAATTTTATGTCAGGCTTTAGAATTTAAAATTCCAAAGCCATTTTTGATATGTGGCGGGCTACTTTCTATTTGCGTTAGCAAGCATCAGCTTTATGCGGTTTTCTTGATTTACCGCGCTTGCGCCCGGGTCGTAGTCGATAGCGGCGATGTTTGCTTGCGGGTAGTTCTGTTTGATCTTTCGGATCATTCCGCGCGCGATGATGTGGTTTGGCAGGCAGCCGAAGGGCTGCGCGCACACGACGTTTTGTATACCATGGCGCATAAACTCGACCATCTCCGCCGTCAGCAGCCAGCCCTCGCCCATCTTCACGCCGTGACCGATGTAGCCGTCAGCGGCGGCACGAACCTCGCTAAATGGGCTCGGCGCGCGAAATCCGAAGCGCTTCATCTGCTTAATCATCATGCGCTGGAAAAATTCCACCACTTTAGCGACCGCAAGCGAGCCGTAATACGCCGTACCGCCCTTGCCGTAGAGCTGCTTATCGTAGACCGCATCGTAGATGCAGGTAAGCACGAAGTCCATCAGCCCCGTATTTACGGGCTCGGCGTTTTCGCGGATGAGATAGGCGTTTAGGCCGTTGTTGCCGATGGGCGAGTATTTGAGATAAATTTCGCCCACGATGCCTACTTTTACTCGCGGCTTATCATCGCGCTCGATTTTAGCGAACTGCGAGAGGATAAATTTGAAATTTTTCTTGAGATTGAAAAACGATCTTTGATCGGTCAAATTTTTGATCCGTTCGGCGCAGAGTTCGTAAATTTCATTCGTTTGATTTTTGATCTTTTCGTAGGGCTTGCACTGATTATACAACCCCATCATCAAATCGCCGTAAAATATCGCGGCAAAGAGCTTTAGAAGCGATTTTTTGCCTAGGCTAAATTCATTCTCATCTAGCGAGCCGAAATTTAACGAGATCGCGGGGACATAACTAAAGCCGCTGTCCTCAAGCGCTTTGCGAAGCAAATTTATGTAGTTGCTCGCTCTGCAGCCGCCGCCCGTTTGGCTGATGAGAAGCGCTACTTTGTGCGTATCAAACTCGCCGCTTTTTAGCGCGTCGATAAACTGCCCGATGACGAGCAGCGCGGGGTAACACATGTCGTTATGCACGCTGCGAAGCCCCTCCTCGACGATATTTTGACGATTTTCGCCGAGCAAGACGCTCTTATAGCCCTCGTCGCGCAGCACGCCTTGCATAAAGCGAAAATGCGGATCGATCATCGTAGGGATCAATATCGTGTGGGTCGCTTTCATATCTTTTGTAAATTTAGCAAACATTAGCGCGCATCCTTTCTTGCTTCTTGTTGCGCGCCTTGCCTTTCGCGCTCTATCATAGTCGCTTTTAGGCTACGCAGGCGGATCTTGACCGCACCTAGGTTCGTAACCTCGTCGATTTTAAGTTGAGTGTAAATTTTACCGTTTTGACGCAGTATGTCGCGCACCTCGTCGCCCGTGATCGCATCGATCCCGCAGCCAAAGCTCACTAGCTGCACCAGCTGCATGCGCGGGTATTTACAGACGAACCGCGCCGCGCTATAAAGCCTGGCGTGGTAGGTCCATTGATTAAGGCTTTTCGTCTGCACCCTGCTAAGCGGCAGCGCGTCCTCGCTAAGCACTATAAAGCCCAAGGAATTTAGATAGCGATCGATACCGTGATTTATCGTCTTATCGATATGATACGGACGACCCGCTAGCACAATGGCGCTAGCACCGCTACTTTGTATCTCTTTTAGGGTTTCCTCGCCTTTTATTAAAACGGTATTTTTATAGTTCTGCAGCTCCTTAAGGCCTTGCAAGACAGCGTTTTTCACGGCGTCGGAGTGAAATTTATACCCGGCGTCCGCAAGCTCAGCCTGCATCGTTTTGCAAAACGAATCTTGCATATTAAGATCCACGTGCGGATAGAGAAATTTTTTCTCCTCCAGCGCACCTACGTTCGCGCGTATCAGTTCGGGATAGTATGCGACTACGGGGCAGTTGTAGCAGTTCTCGCTGATATTTTCATCGAGGCTGTAGCTCATACACGGATAAAAGATAAAATCGACGCTCTTATTTAGCAGATCGTAGATGTGGCCGTGCACGCTTTTAGCCGGGTAGCAGACGGTATCGCTCGGTATACTTTGGCTTGCTAAAAACAGCGTCTCTTTTCGCGGCTTTTGCGACAGCACGACGCTCATGCCTAAATTTTCAAAAAACGCGCTCCAAAATGGGATCATCTCAAACATATTCAAAACAAACGGAATTCCGACTCGCGGTGCGTCTTGCTTCGGCGGCTTGCGGTATTTTTTCAAAAGCTCGTTTTTAAATTCGAATAAATTCGTGATGTCGTGGCGGATCTCCTTACCCGCGCCGCGCTCGCATTTATTGCCCGAGACAAATTTAGTATCGCCGAAGTAGCTGATCGTAAGCGGGCATTTGTTCGTACAGAGCTTGCAGACGCTAAATTCGCTGCGATGAGTGAAGCTTTCAAGCTCTGCACGACTGATCATATCGGTACGCTCGTTTGCGTTATTTTTGGCAAAAAGCGCCGCACCGTATGCACCCATAAGCTCGCTGATATCTAGACGGATCACGTCCTTGCCGAGCTCTTTTTCAAAAGCTCGTAGCACGGCGTTATTTAAAAAAGTACCGCCCTGCACTACGATGTTTTGCCCAAGATCGTCGGCGTTTCGCACGCGGATGACCTTGTAAATCGCGTTTTTTATGACGCTAATAGCAAGACCCGCGCTGATATCCTCGATCGTAGCGCCGTCCTTTTGAGCCTGTTTAACCGAAGAGTTCATAAATACCGTGCAGCGGCTACCAAGCTTAGCGGGATGAGTCGCAAAAAGGGCTAGGTTTGCAAAATCTTTAATGTCGTAACCCAAAGAATTTGAAAAGGTCTGCAAAAACGAGCCGCAACCCGAGCTGCACGCTTCGTTTAGCACGATAGAATCGATATTGCCATCTTTAATGGAGAAACACTTGATGTCCTGACCGCCGATGTCGATGATAAAATCGACCTTCGGATTGAAGTGGCGTGCGGCGCTGTAATGCGCGATCGTCTCGACTATACCGTAATCGAAGCGAAAGGCGGTTTTAATGAGATCCTCGCCGTAGCCGGTAACACCGCTGCCCTTGATCTTGATGCGACCCTCGCAAAGATCGTATAGCTCCTTAAGACGCGGCAGCAGGATATCTACGGGATCACCTTTATTGGAGGAGTAAAATTTATAGAGTAGCTCGTAGTTTGCGCCTATCAGTACGACTTTGATCGTGGTGCTGCCGCAATCCACACCCAAATACGCATCTCCGCTGTAGGTGTGGATATCCACCTTAGGCACGCTCGCGCGGGCATGGCGGGCGATGAACTCGTCAAATTCCGCTCTGTCTTTGAAAAGCGGCGGCTCGGCTTCCAGCGCGGTCCTGTCAGGCTCCTTTTTTAAAAGCGCGATCGTCTCATCTAAATTTAACATCTCGCCCGTATCTTTTGCGTACAGCGCGCTACCGTAAGCCACAAAATAAGGCGCAATGTCGGGGAAGGTCGCGGTTTCGTCGGTGAGCTTTAGCACCTCTTTAAAGCGCGCCTGAAGGCCTTTTAGGAAAAACAACGGGCCGCCCAAAAACAGGATATTGCCCTTAACTTCGCGACCCTGCGCAAGCCCCGAGATCGTCTGCTCGACGACCGCGGCGTAGATACTAGCGCAAATATCCTCTTTTCTAACGCCTTGATTTAGTAGCGGCTGAATGTCGCTTTTGGCGAACACGCCGCAGCGTGAGGCGATCGGGTAAATTTTATTTGCCGCAAAGCTTAGACGGTCGAGCTCCGTGATATCCAGATGCAAAAGGTTGGTCATCTGATCAATAAATGCGCCGGTGCCGCCCGCGCACGAGCCGTTCATCCGCTCCTCAAGTCCGCCCGTGAGAAATAAAATTTTAGCATCCTCGCCGCCCAGCTCGATGACGACGTCGGTCTTCGGAAACATCCGTTTGACGCCGAGCGAGGTAGCAAAAACCTCCTGGACGAACGGAATTTTACAATTTTTGGCGATACCCATGCCAGCCGAACCCGCTATGGCGACGCTAAATTGCTCGCCTGCATAGCTTTTTTGGATTTGCAAAATTTTATCCAGCACCAGCTCTTTGGGCTTTGCCAAATGCCGCTCGTAGCTCTTGCTTAAAATTTCATATTTTTCGTTTAAAACTACCGTTTTAACAGTGGTTGATCCTACGTCAATGCCTAAAAAAATCACATCTTGCTCTTTACTGAATAAATTTTTACTCGGCCGAATCCTCGAATTTAGCGCGAGCTTTCTAAATTAAAATTTGCATTTTATAGTAATATTTTTAAACGCAAATAAAATCAGGATATATTTTATCTTTTTCTATCGGAAAAGACGATTTTTAGGCGGTTTAAAATTAAAAATTTTAATGGAAAAGTTGTAAAATTTTAGATTTAATGTGAGTAGATTTTGCGCGAAATTTTTTAAAATCTCGCGCATTATAAAAAGAGCTTCCTTTTGAATTGGGAAGCGTAAATTTAAAGGATTATTTTCGAAGCTCTTTGATTTTAGCCGATTTACCGCGTCTGTCGCGTAGGTAAAATAGCTTCGCGCGGCGAACGCGTCCTTTTCTTAGAACCTCGATGCTTTCGATACTCTCGCTGTAGATCGGGAAAATTCTCTCTACGCCGACGCTATTAGCGCCGATCTTTCGAATGATAAAAGTCTCGCCGACGCCGTTTCCACGGCGCGCAATGCAGGTGCCTTCAAAATTTTGAATTCTGCTCTTATCGCCCTCTTTGATCCTGATGGCTACCTTTAAGGTGTCGCCGGCACGGAAATCAGGCACACTTTTGCTTGTGATCTGAGCGTCCTCAAACGCTTGGATATACTTGTTTTTCATAAATTTCCTTTATTTTTGGCGATCTTTCGGTACATATCCGGGCGGAAGAACCTTGTTTTACATAGCGCCATTTGGTTTTTTAAATCGCGCATTTTAGCGTGATTACCCTTTAAAAACTCTGAAACTATAGGTAAATTTTCAAAAACATCGGGCTTTGTAAATGCGGGCGCCTCTAAAATTCCGCCTTCAAAGCTTTCTTCGACGAGCGAACTTTCGTTGCCCAAAACGCCCTTTATGTTGCGACTTATAGCATCGCACATACAAAGCGCACCGAGCTCTCCGCCGGTAAGAACGAAATCGCCGATGCAAAAAATTTCATCTACATATCTTTCGACTATGCGCTCATCAATCCCCTCGTAGCGCCCGCAGATAAAGCATAGGCTCTCTTCGCCGCTTAGACGCTTAGCGTCGTTTTGATTAAATTTCTTACCGGCAGGCGAGAGGTAGATAAACTTGGCGTTTTTAAATTTAGCTCTTACTTGCTCGATCGTCCCGGCAAGCGGCTCCGTGCCGATCAAAAGCCCCGCACCGCCGCCGATCATATAATCATCTACCTTTTTATACCGATTTGCCGTGAAATTTCGCGGATTAAAAAAATGCGTCGAGATTATTTTATTATCGACTGCGCGCTTTAAAATCGAGTCTTCAAAATACGGCGCGATGAGATTTTCAAACAGCGAAACGAAGATAAAATTCATGAGTTTTCCAAAATCGCGCGCGCATTTTGCGTAAAAATTTTACGCTCGCTAAGCGAAATTTCTTTCACATAGGCGTCCACGTAGGGGATAAAAAATTCTTTCGACAAAGCCTGCGAGATTAAGCTTGCATCTGTTTCTACCTCGAAAAGATAGCCGCTTCCGATCTGCGATATGCCCCTTACGCGCCCCAAAACCGCGCCGTCTTCGTAAATTTCAAGCCCGATGATATCGAAGTAAAAGAACTCGCCCTTTTGCAATTTGCAAAATTTCCGCGTGTCCTCTTTGCTTCGGTAAAGGATTTGGTTAGTTAAATTTGCCGCTGCTTCTACGCTTTCGTAATTTTTAAAAATGGCGCTAGAGTTCGTGCCGTTGAAGGATAGAATTTCTAAAATTTCGCCGTTTCTCAGATAAAATTTGGCGCCTTTTTTAAACTGAGAGGGGAAGTCGCTGCGATCAAAAATTTTAACCGCGCCCTTTAGACCGATAGTCCTACCGAGCTTCGCGACCTCTAAAAGATCATCAGGCATCTTTGGCTTTGACGGTAATTTTATAATTGATCGGATCTTTTGCTTTATAGCCGATGATGACGGTCTTTATGGCGTTTATCATTTTGCCGTCCTTGCCGATGAGTTTGCCGGTGTCGGCCTTGTCGGCATAGACGATGATCTCGGTAAAGTTTTCACCGACCCGCTTTTGCGTAGAGACGGACTGCGGATAGTCGGCGATCAACTTTGCGTATTCTTTTATAAAATTTTCTACCATTTTATTTGCTTGTGATTTGAGCGACCCTATCGCTTAACTTCGCGCCTACGCTCTTCCAGTATGCCAAACGCTCCGCGTCGAATTTGATATTATCGCTCTGTTTTAGCGGATTATAAAAGCCGATCGTCTCGATAAAGCCGCCGTCGCGTCTTTTCCTGCTATCCGTTACCACGATGCGGTAAAAAGGCTGCTTCTTTCTTCCGATTCTTGTAAGCCTAACAACTGTTGCCATTTTTTCTCCTTAAATTTTTGTAAGTTTTAGAACTTGCAGATGGCTAAAACTTAAACATCTGCAAACTCTACCGAGAGGCTATCTCGGTAAATTTTGCCTTTGAGCGATCGAGGCAAGCCCCTGCATACCACCCTTGCTTGAAAATTTCTTCGCAAGCTTCGAAGCGCCCGCAAACTGCTTCAAAAAGCGGTTCACCTCCACCTGCGAAAGCCCTGCGCCGGCAGCAAGTCTGCGCTTACGCGAATTATTTAGCAGATCGGGATTTTCGCGCTCTTTCGGCGTCATAGAGTTAATCATTGCTTTGATATGAAGTATCTCTTTGGAGTTTTCCAAATCGATATCTTTTATCTTATTCGCCATGCCGGAAAGCCCCGGGATCATGCCGATCAAATTTTTCATATTGCCGAGCTTTTTCACGCTTTCGAGCTGATTTACGAAATCATTAAAATTAAACTCGCCCTTTTTGATCTTTTTATTTAGAGCCTTGGCTTCTCTTTCGTCGAAGACGGCGCTTGTTTTCTCGGCTAACGTCGCTAAATCGCCCTCACCCATAATGCGACCTGTAATTCTATCCGGTATAAAGCCCTCCAGATCGGCAACCTTCTCGCCGGTTCCGATAAAGCGAAGCGGGATACCCAGCTGCTGCGCGATACCAAGGGCTACGCCGCCTTTGGTATCGGCGTCAAATTTGCTTAAGATCACGCCCGTAAGGCCTAAAATTTCATCAAATTTAGCGGCCGTTTTAATGCCGTCTTGACCGCTCATAGCGTCCGCTACGTAAAAAATTTCATGCGGATTTAGAGCTTTTTTCATCTCCGCAAGCTGTTCCATAAGCGCCTCGTCTATCGCAAGACGTCCTGCCGTATCTACGAGCAGTACGTCATAAAGCCCACTCTTAGCCTTGCTTAGCGCCTTCTGCGCAACCTTTAGCGGATCGCTCTCGCCCTCGATGAAAAATAGCTCGATCTCGTTTGCTTCGCACAGCTGGCGGAGCTGTTCGACCGCGGCTAGACGCTGCAAGTCGCACGCTGCAACCAAGACCTTTTTTTTACGAAGTTTCAGATAATTCGCGAGTTTTATCGTGCTTGTGGATTTTCCGCTTCCTTGAAGTCCCGTCATCAAAGCTACCGTAGGAGGCGTGCTAGCAAATACAAACCCCTGGCTGCTGCCTCTAGGCGCCGTTAAAATTTTAGTCAAATTTGTCTTGATGGACTGCAAAAACGGCTTCTGTCCTATCGTGCCGATACGAAGATCGGCTTCGACAAGCGCCAAAAAATCCTTTACGACTTTGTGGTGTACGTCAGCCTTTAAAAGCGCCTTTTTTAGCGTTTCCAAGGCGTTTTTTAAAGCTTTTTCGTCATCGATTGTTTTTAATTTATTGACCGCGTTTTTAAACGACTCGCTTATGATCTCAAACACTTTGATCCCTTATAAAATTTTTAAACCTGCGATGTTACCTAAAATTAACTTAAAAGCCATTGAATATCAGAGATCCTTAGGAATTTCAAAGCCGAATTCGTTGAAGCTTTTATCAAGCGGAGCTTTAAATTTTAGCCCCAAAATTTCGGTCTCGTACGAGTGTAGAAACATCCGCTTCGCGCGGCTTTTAGCGTATTTTTCATCGCCTATTACGCCGAATCCCGCATTTGCCAGATGCACGCGGATCTGATGCGTCCTGCCCGTCTCGATCCGCACTTTTACGAGCGATTTTTTGCCGCTTACCATCAGCGGATAAACCTCGCTAAATGCGCTCTTACCGTTTGGCGAAATTTTAGAAAACGCGCCGCTTCTGGTCTTTATCGTCAAAATCGACTCGTCAAATTTCATCTCTTCGCTCACGATCCCTTTTACGATCGCGATATAGCTTTTTTTCACGCGCAAATTTTTAAATTCCGCAATCGCCGCCTCGCGAAATTCCTCGTTCTTATATAGCAGCACGACGCCGCTGGTTTCCTTATCCAGGCGGTTTAGAAGGCTGAATTTATATATTTTTTCCAAATTTTCGCTGCTCATAAAGGGCGGCTTATTGATCGCCAAAACGTTTTCATCCTCGTAAATGATCGCGGGTTTTGCGGGCTTCATCACGCTAAATTTAGTATTTTCGCCGAGCATCTCGCGTGCTAGAGCGATCTTTGCGCCGCGCGCGCTCACAAGCCCCGCGTCGATGAGAGCCTTGGCTTCGTTGTGCGAGATATTTTCCTGTGCCGCCAGCAGCTTATAGGCTTTTTCTTGCATTAAATTCTTTCCTTAATTAAATTTTCTATCTCTTTCAAATCGCAAATTTTATCTATCCGCGTGCCCTTTAGCGGCTCTTTTAAAGCGTTTGAAATTTCGTTTGCGCCGCATAGAGCGATGTTTTGTACGAGCGCGTACAGCGCCTTTTGATTATGAAAAAATCGCCCGCTGATGATCGGCACGCCGAAGCTCGCCGCCTCGATCGGGCTATGTCCGCCGATATTGCGCAAAAAACTGCCGCCCAAGATCACGACGTTTGAAATTTTATAAAAGTTCGCTAGCTCGCCGAAGGCATCGAGCAAGATAAAATCGCTCCGAAGCCCCGCGCCGTCGCTAAACCGCTCAAAGCTAAATCCATGCTCGCGCGCCCAAGCCTTGCAAATTTCGCAGGTCTTTGCGAAGCGCTCCGGGTGCCTCGGCGCCAGGATGATTTTTAGCTTTTGCGGCGCGGCAGTCGCAGGCGCTGCATTCGGTGCGACAGAACTTAAAGACGCGCCGTTTAGGGGCGCCGTATTCGGTACGGCAGAAGAAGCATCACTTGGAATAGCCGCATCCAAAGAAGCTGCGTTTAAATTTACCGGCTCGGTCGAGCCCTGCTCGTCGCGAAGCTCAGCTCCAGGCAAGCTTCTATCGCCGCGGGCACTCGCTGCGCGCGGGTATTTTTCGGGCATATTTTGCGAACTGCGAAATTTTATAAAATCGTTTAAATTCGATAAAACAAGCTCCTCTTCACCCTCGTGGGTGTTTGAGATCGTAAGCACGAAGCTATTTGCAGCCGCGGCGGAATAGTCTTTCGTCGCAACGGCGATATTCGCGCTTTTCACGTTGCCCGCGATCTTTATGTTTTTTGCGCCGAGCTCCCGCAGCCGCACCGCATCAAGCTCGCTTTGCGCAAGCACCAGATCTATATTTTCAAACGCTTTGCGATAGTAAAACTTAAAGCGCAGATAGCTCGCGTACGAGCGGTCGCTAATGCGCGCGTTTAGCAGGATTACGTAGCTTCCGCGCGATCTAGCGGAACGGGTCAAATTTAGCCACAGCTCGGCCTCAAAGATCACCAGCACGCGGCTGCCCGTAAGCCAAAACGGAAGCCAGTTTTCAAACGGCAGGTAGCGAGAGTTCGGCGTGAGCGCGCGCGCCGCACCGAAGCCCGTCTGCGTGGTCGTGCTAAGCGCGACGCTGTTAAATTTAGAAATTAGCGGCGCGAGGGCGTTTACCTCGCCCAGGCTGCAGGCGTGAAAATGTACCGCAGCGGGGCTAAATTTAGGGTTTTTGTATAGAAAAAACCGCGCCTTCAGGCTCGTGCGGTATTTTTTTTTAAAGCTTAGGATAAAAATAAAAGGCGCAGCGACGAGCCACGCCAAAAACGCCAAGGCGGTGTAGATCACTCGGCTTCTTTATATAAAATTCTGCCGCAATACGGGCAGGTTACGATGTCGTCGCTTTTGATGACCGCAGAATAGGTCTTGTCGCTTATGCGCATAAAGCAGCCGTAGCAGGCCTGCTTGCGCACCGGCGAGACCGCCGTATTGCCCGCCCACTTGCGGATCTTTTCGTAGAATGAGACGGTTTTTGGATTCATCGCCTGCATTAGTTTATCGCGCTTGGCGTAGATCCCGCCGCGTGCGACCTCGACCTCGCCCATCTCGGCGCTTACCTGCTCTTGCAAGCTTTTTAGCTCGGCTTCAAACGCCTCTTGCTTCTCGCTCTGCTCTTTTACAAGCGCTTCCTTTGCGGCTACGATCTTTTCTAGCCTTTCGATCTCCTCGTTTGTGGCTTCGAGCTGCTCTTTTGCGATGTCCTCTTCGACGCTAAGGGCTTTGATCTCCTTTTCGGTTTTTGCTGCGCCGCTTTTTTTACCCGTGCTTTTTAGCTTAGACGAAAAGGCGCTCAGCTGCGCGTTTGCTTGTAAAATTTGAGATTTTAGCTCGGCGATCTCCGCATTTAGAGTTTCGATCTGTTCTTTTGCGCCGTTTATTTCAGTGCTTTTTTTACTCAGCTTCTCCTGTGCGGCCTCGATTTTAGGCTTAAATCCGTCCAGCTGCTTATCGAATTCGCAAAGCTCTACCAATTGGCTTAAATATTTGTTCATCTTTTTCCTTTAATAATACGTAAATGGATTTTTTTGCTCGCTTATTATAACTTCAATTTCGCTTTTTTGCAAGAAAGGTGCGAGTGCGCGCCCAAAATAGCGCTCACTTTCAAAATGATTTATATCGATCAAACTCACGCCGTTTTCTAAATTTTGAAGCGCTGCGTGATATTTTATATCGCCCGTAATGAAACAATCCACGCCCAAGCTTTGGTTCAGTTCGCTTCCGCTGCCGGTGCAAAGCGCGATATTTCGGATAAAATTTTTCGTCTTTACGGCGCGCAGATGCTCGATGCCAAGCTTGCGTTTTATATCCGCACACAGAGCCTCAAAGCTCAAATCCGCGCGCATGAAAACCAAAAATTCCCGCTCATCCGTAATTTCAAATTTTAAAATTTCGCGCGCTACGAACCCGTTTAAAACGTGCTTGTCAAAGTTCGTATGCATCGCGATGAGAGAGATATTTTTGCGGATCATCTCATAGATCAAATTTGCAGGATAGAGCCGCGGATCAAGCGATTTTAGCGGGCTGAAAATCAGCGGGTGGTGTACCACCAAAAGCGAGCCCACCTCAGCCTCGTGCACCAGCTCGCTAGTAACGTCGAGGCTTAGATAGATTTTTGAAATTTCATCATCCAAGTTTCCGAGCATTAGCCCGCTATTATCCCACGCCTCCGCGTCGCAAAATGGCGCGGTGGCGTTTAAAATTTCATAAATTTCGCCCGTTTTCATAAATCCTACTCTGCGCTTTTATCTGTTTTATTTGCGGAATTTTGCTTGCCGCAAGCGTTTTTTAAATTTACGCCTGCGGAGGAAGCTGGCGCCGAGGTAGCCCCTTTAACGCCGCACTTCTCGCTCTTTTCCCTCTCATTTGCCGCGCCGCCGTCTTTGCCACTTTTTTTATCACTGCACGTTGCGGCGTCCAGCTCGGCGACATATTTTTGCGGATCTGCGTAGCAAAGCGCGCAGTTTTTGGCAAGATCGCGAATCTTTAAAATATAATCCTGCCTCTGCGTGACCGAGATCGCTCCGCGCGCATCAAGGACGTTGAACGTGTGCGCTGCGAGCATGCAGTAATCATACGCGGGAAGCGCCAGACCGTGCTTTAGGATGCTTTTGCACTCGCCGAAGCAGTTTTCAAACTGATTAAAAAGCATCGCGGTGTCCGCAAGCTCGAAGTTGTATTTACTAAACTCGAACTCGCCCCTTTTATGCACGTCGCCGTAGGTCACGAGCCCCGCCTTGTCGTCCCAGACGATGTCGTAAACGTCGTCTTTGTTTTGCAGATACATCGCCAAGCGCTCAAGTCCGTAGGTGATCTCGCCGCTAATTAGCTCGCACGTGATGCCGCCTACCTGCTGAAAATAGGTAAACTGCGTCACCTCCATGCCGTCTAGCCAAACCTCCCAGCCAAGCCCCCAGGCTCCAAGCGTCGGGCTCTCCCAGTTATCTTCTACGAAGCGGATATCGTGGCTTTTAAGATCTAGCCCCAGCTTCTCTAGGCTTTTTAGATAGAGCTCTTGGATATTATCCGGGCTCGGTTTTAAGATCACCTGAAACTGATAATACGCGCCCAAGCGGTTTGGGTTTTCGCCGTAGCGCCCGTCTGTGGGACGACGCGAGGGTGCCACGTATGCCGCGCGCCAAGGTTTGCTTCCTAGGCTGCGCAAAAAGGTAGCCTGATGATAGGTGCCTGCGCCCGCGGGCATATCGTAGGGCTGAACGAGCAAGCAGCCCTGCTCGTGCCAGTAGTTTTGAAGTGTCAAAATAATCTGTGAAAACGTCATTTTTATCCTTTTATCGATATGTAAATTTAAATTCTATCTTCCGAGTGCTTTTCAAAGCCCGTCTCAAAGGCTCTTCGCGGCTCTTAAATTTTTCAAATTTCAGCCGAGCATTCGCCTACTCTCGTAGGCTCGTTCGCAAAATCAAAAACCGCGTAATCGCCCGCTTCGATACGTAATTTATCGCCGGTTTCATCGCGCTCATTTTTACGGCACTGCTTCGCGGATTTGCAAGCTTCGTCGTGGCTTTCTTTATGGTGCTGCTCCTTCGAGCAAGTGCCTATTAGCGCGGAGTATTCGCCCTGTGCGCCGTTTTCGTAGTCGTAATACGCAGCATAAATTTCGTTTTTCTCGGCGCTGCTTCTGCTAGCGTTAAATTTTAAAAACTCGCCCCACAAATTTGCGATCGCCCCTCGCCCGCTAATCTCATCCGCGTTATTCGTGCGAGTCTTTAGCCCACAAATTTCAAAGCCTTCGCTCAATTTTAAAATTTTCATAGATTAATCTTCAAGCAGCACTTCGATCTGCTCGGAGTCCTTTTTCAGAGCCTCCGCTTTTGCCGCGCGATCCGCCTTTAGCTTCGAGCTTAGCACCTCGTCGTTTAGAGCTAAAATTTGCACCGCCAGATACGCCGCGTTTTTTGCGCCCGCCTTGCCGATCGCAAGCGTCGCGACGGGGATACCCGCAGGCATCTGCACGGTCGAATACAGCGCATCTACGCCGCTAAGCGCGCTGCCGCCGAGCGGGACGCCCAGCACCGGCTTGGTCGTATTCGCAGCGACCGCGCCCGCAAGATGCGCCGCCATGCCCGCCGCGCAGATGAAAACCTGCGCGCCCTTTTTCTCGGCGTCCGCGACGTATTTAGCCGTGCGGGCGGGGCTTCGGTGCGCCGAAGATACGATCATCTCGTACGCCGCGCCAAATTCGTTTAGAATTTTAGCCGCCTCGTAAACGACCTCGTAATCGCTCTTTGAGCCCATTATTATAGAAACAAATTTCATTCTATCTCCTTTCTTAAAAAGCAAAACTCCGCGAGCTTCGCAGGCAGCTTAATCTCATTTAGATTGCCGCTGTGAATCTCGCTAAATTCCTTACCGCTACGGCTTTGCAGCCTCTTAAATTTTAAATACGGCTTGCCGTCAAGCTCAAAAATTTCGCCGATTTCATTATCGCAAGCGCAAATTTCAAAGCCGCGCGGGGCAAAAATTTCATACGAAACGCCGGGTAAAATTTTATCCTTGACGCTTATAAACTCGCCGTCCTGCGAGATCGCGCAAACCTGATGCGTGCCAAGCTCGATGCTGCGGTCTAAATTTTGCGTATCCTCTCGCTCGTACGGGCGCTTTATCAAATATCCGTCGCTAAAGCCGCGGTTTTTAAGCGTCGCGATCTCGCGCTCGTAAACACTGGCCTCAAATTTATCGCTCGCGGCATCGTCGATCGCCGCGCGGTAGGCGTTCGTGGCGCATGCGACGTAGTATTCGCTCTTGGTGCGCCCTTCGATTTTGAAGCTGTCGATCGCGCCCGTTTGCATGATCTTTTGCACGTGCGAAATGAGGCTAAGATCCTTCGCGTTCATTACGAAAGTCCCCTCCCCCTCGCGCTCTTGCAAGCGAAAAAGCGCGCTGGTTTCGGGATTTTTCGCATAAAGCTCGTAGTTAAATCTACAGTCGTTCGCGCAACTTCCGCGGTTGCTGAAGCGCCCGCTTTGCATCGCGCTAACAAGACAGCGCCCGCTGTATGCGAAGCACATCGAGCCGTGCACGAAAATTTCAATCTCTAAATTTGGAATTTTATCTTTGATCTGCACGGCGTCTTTGAGCGTCATTTCGCGCGCCGCGACAATGCGTACGGCGCCCAGCTCCGCCCAAACCTGCGCATCTAGATAATTTAGCACGTTAGCTTGGGTAGAGACGTGAATCGGAATCTCAGGCGCTACGGCTCGCGCAAGGCTCGCGACGCCCAAAGTGGCGATTAAAATTCCATCTACGCGCAGGTCGCGAAGAAATTCCAAATGCCTTTCGATGTTTCCTAGCTGGCCGTTGGTCGCAAAGCCGTTTACGGTCGCGTAGAGCTTCTTGCCGCGCTCGTGAGCGTACGCGACGCCCTGTGCAAAGCTTTCCTTGCTAAATTCCTTCGCGCTTCGCTGGCGCAGCGAAAATGAGCCGGTGCTTGCATACACGGCGTCCGCGCCGTAAGCTAGGGCGATTTTTAGTTTCGTTAAATTCCCAGCAGGAGCTAAGAGTTCGGGTTTTTTCAAATACATTCCTAGTGATTTTTTAAGCACGATTTTACTACAATTTAGCCAAAATTTTATTTAAGGAGCAGTTGATGCGAGCCGATCTACACAACCACACCTATCTTTGCAACCACGCTAACGGCGAGCCGCGACAGTATTTGGAAGCGGCGATCGCACGAGGCATAGAAATTTTCGGCTTTGCAGATCACGCGCCGATGAACTTCGATCAAAAATACCGAATGAGCTTCGAGCAGATGGAGCTTTATGAGCGGATGATTAGGGATCTGCGGGACGAGTTTAGCGGGCGGATCGACGTGCGGCTGGGATATGAGGTCGATTTTATGACGAAAAAAGAGCTAATGGATGAGCGGATTTTCGCGCGCGAGGTCGATTATCTCATCGGCTCGGTGCATTTTTTAAACAACTGGGGCTTTGATAACGAGGAATTTTTAGATCAGTGGAGTGGGCGCGAAATAGACGACGTTTATCGCGAATACTTTGCGCTGATCTGCGCGCTGTGCAAAAGCGGTAAATTCGACATTTTAGGGCATATGGATCTGATTAAAATTTTTAAATTTACTCCGAAAAAAGATATTAGAGTTTTGGCAGGCGGCGCGATAAACGCGATCAAAAAAAGCGGCATCGTCGTGGAGCTAAACTCCGCGGGGCTTCGCAAGCCCGCAAATGAAATTTATCCAAGCGACGCGCTTTTGGAGGTGCTTGCGGATGCGGACGTGCCGATCACGCTTAGCTCGGACGCGCACTCGGTAGCTCAAGTAGCACTAAACTACGATAAAATTTACGCCAAAGCGCGCGAGTTCGGCTACGAGCGGATCGCAGTTTTCAAAAACCGCGAGCGACAGTTCGTAAATCTGGCGTAAATTTTAACGCCAGCCGCCTTTAAATTTAAAAAGGCGTGGCGGCGAGAAATTTTAAAATTTTAAAATTTTCGGCGGCGAGAAATTTTAAAAATCGCGACGCGCAAAATGGCGCAGATAAAGTCGAATTTCAACTAAATAATGTTAAAATCCGCCGTTAAATTTAGCCCGAATACGGGCGAAAAAAGGAAAAAATATGGGAAAATTTGTTAATGACGTGAAGGAATTTTTTAAATTTTGCGATGAAAACGAGGTCGAGTTCGTGGATTTTAGATTTACCGATCTGAAAGGCACCTGGCACCACGTCGCTTATAACTACAAGCGCCTGCCGAAGGACTTCGCTGACGGAATTCCATTTGACGCGAGCTCGGTAGCGGCATGGCAGCCGATCGATAAATCCGATATGATGCTAAAGCCCGACGTAGGGACGGCGTTTTTAGATCCATTCACCGCGGACGTTACGATCATCGTCATCTGCGACGTTTACGACATCTACAAAAACGAGCTTTATGAAAAATGCCCGCGCTCTATCGCTAAAAAAGCCGAGCAGTTTCTGCAAACCACGGGCCTTGGAGATACCTGCTACTTCGGACCGGAGAATGAATTTTTCGTTTTCGACGACGTAAAGATCATCGACGATATGAACTGCGCGATGTTTAAGGTAGATACCGAAGAGGGGCATTGGAACAGCGGCAAAAACTACAAAGACGGCTTTAACAGCGGCCACCGCCCGGGCGTAAAGGGCGGCTACTTCCCCGTCCAGCCCGTCGATTCGATGGTCGATCTGCGCGCCGAGATGCTAAAAGTACTTGAGCAGATCGGGCTTGAGACCTTTATCTGTCACCACGAAGTAGCGCAAGGCCAGGGCGAGATCGGCGTCAAATACGGCACTCTCGTCGAGGCCGCCGACAACGTGCAAAAATACAAATACGTCGTAAAGATGGTCGCGCACCTAAACGGCAAGACTGCGACCTTTATGCCAAAGCCGCTCTACGGCGACAACGGCAGTGGAATGCACGTGCACCAATCGATCTGGAAAAAGGGCAAAAATACCTTTTACAAAAAGGGCAACTACGCAAATTTAAGCGACGCGGCTAGATGGTATATCGGCGGCGTGCTAAAGCATGCGCGCAGCGTCGCGGCGTTTACGAATCCTAGCACCAACAGCTATAAGCGCCTAATTCCAGGCTTTGAGGCGCCGTCGATTTTAACTTATTCGAGCCAAAACCGCTCCGCTTCGATCCGTATCCCTTACGGCAGCGGCGAGAACTCCGTGCGCGCGGAGATGCGCTTCCCCGATAGCACCGCGTGCCCATATTTGGCATTTGCGGCGATGCTGATGGCGGGAATCGACGGCATCAAAAACAAAACCGAGCCGGTGGGGCCGATGGATGAAAATTTATTCAAGCTGCACCTGGATGAAATTCGCGAGCGCGGCATCGAGCAGCTTCCGCACACGCTTCGCGGCAGCCTAGAGGCGGTGATCCGCGATAATGAATACCTGCGCCCGATAATGAGCGAGCTTTTTATCGAGACCTATCAGCATTTTAAATTTGAAACTCAGGTTTGGCCTTACGAGGCGCGCCCTACGCCGTTTGAGTTTGCGACGAATTATTCGTGCTAAGACCAAATTTTATACCGCGCCGCCGGAATTCCACCGGGCGGAGCGGCATAAAGCTTTGGAATTTTAAAATTTAGCCGCGCGCGAGCTTTTGAAATTCCGTCGCGCGAACTGCGAACTTAGAAACCGTCCGTGAAGCTTCAACTCTTTTACCGCAAACGTGAAATTTTATACTTTCTGCTTATTTTGCTTGGAATTTTATCGCTAAATTTAGGTCTGAAATTTTATAAATTCAGAGAATTCCGCGAGAAAAACTACGCCTTTTACGACGCGCAAATTTTAAACGCCTACGCCAAAACCAACGAGCGCGGCCGCACCTACACGGTGCTAAAGCTCAAAACGGCGGATTTCACCCTCTACACGACTGCCGGGCTCGGGCGGGAATTTCACCGCTTCGCGCACGTAAATATCGGCATCGTAACGAAAAACGTAAAATTTTTAGATTTTTTAAAGCAGCGCTTTTACGCGCCAAATTTTAAAATCGGAGACGAGCTTGCGCCCTCCGGAGCAAAATGGCGCGCCATAGAGTTTGTCCGAGCCCAACACAAAGATGAGATGACGGCGGATCTTTACTCCGCGCTGTATTTTGCGACCGAAATTTCAAAACCGCTGCGCGCCAGCGTGACGAACTGGGGCATAGCGCACATTATTTCGATCAGCGGTTTTCATCTAGGCATTATCTTTAGCACGGTCTTTCTCTTGGTGATGCCGATATATCGCTATTTTCAGGATTGCTACTTTCCGTATCGCAGCGCTAAGCGCGATCTTAGCGTCTTTGTGATCGTGCTGATGAGCGGGTATCTCTTCGTGCTTGATTTTACGCCGAGCTTTCTGCGCTCGCTTGCGATGTGCTGCGTGGGGTTTTACCTTGCGATGCGAAATTTCTACGTACTTAAATTTACGAACCTTTTTCTCACCATCGCGCTTCTGCTTGCGTTTTTTCCACACTTAGCCTTTTCGATCGGATTTTATTTCTCCTGCCTCGGCGTGCTGTATATTTTCCTCTACCTGCACCACTTCGCGCCTAAATTTAAGTTCTGGCAGAACGTCATACTTTTTAACCTCTACGTTTGGCTCAGCATGAACGTAGCGGTCTATTATTTCTTCCCGACCGCTTCGCTGCAGCAGCTTAGCGTAATGCCGCTAGGATACGCGTTCGTGATCTTTTATCCGCTAAGCATATTTTTGCATCTATTCGGGCTCGGCGGCGCGCTCGATACGCCGCTGCTTGCGTTTTTAAATTTTACTTTGCCGAGCTTTCAAGCGCAAATTCCGCCGCTTCTTTTCGCGCTCGCAAACATCTGCGCGCTTGCTGCGATAAAGCTTCGCTACGCAGCAGTTGCGTGCGCGATAATCGGAATTTCGCCGATATTTTTTATAACGTAGCGCACGAAAATTCCGGCGGGAATTTTATCCGTTGGAATTTTATGCTAAAATCGCGCTTTAAATCTCACAAAGGATCAAAATGTTTATTGCAAACCTCACTTACGTTAAAGAAATTAGCGAAATCGATCGCTTCATCAACGAGCATAACGCGTTTTTAGACCGATTTTATGCGGCGGATAAATTTATCTGCTCGGGGCGCAAAGTCCCTCGCACCGGCGGCATTATCTTAATCAATGCCAAAGACCGCGCGGAGCTTGATGAGATCATCGCGCAAGATCCGTTCTTTCAAAACGGCGTCGCAAAATACGAGATCATAGAATTTACGCCGACGAAATTTGCGCCCGAGTTTTGGAGGCTTTTCGGCGAATAGAGGCTTGCGCGGGTTAAATTTTAAAATTTACGCGCCTTACGTAAAGCAAACGGCGATCAGCTTTGAATACGACGTGCCCAGTGCCGCGGAATTTGCGGAGCGAATCGAGCAGACGCTGCAAAGATACCCATATCTGCTCGCTTACGTAAGCGACGAGGCGGCATGCGCGGACGACGAACGGAATGAAAATTTTAAAATTTCTGCGAGTGCGGCGGGCGCAGAGAATGAAATTTTGCCCGCAGACTAGGCGCGAAATTGCGCAAGCGGTGCAGTGAAACAAAATGGCGCAAATTTAAAACACGGACAAATCCTCGGCTACGCCCACGCTTCGGCTTTCAAAGAGCGCGCGGCATATGATTGGTCGACGGAAAGCTCCGTTTATGTATCGCAAAACGCGCACGCTTTTGGTATCGGCAGGCTGCTCTACGAAGCGCTAGAGCGCACGCTCAGAGCTCAAAACATCGCAAACATGAACGCTTGCATCGCTTGCAGGGATGACGAATATCTAAACGACGCGAGCGTGCGATTTCGCGAGCGCATGGGCTTTCGCTTTGTCGGAAGATTTCAGCGCTGCGCCTATAAATTAGGTCGCTGGTACGATATGGCGTGGATGCAAAAGCCGATCGGCGAGCATCTGCAAAATCAGCCTGCGATGAGGCTTTTGCGCGCTTTAGAGATGAAATTTGCGCGAGCGCGGGCATTGAAATTTAATTTAAAGGAAAAACTTTGACCCATTTTATCATTGACGACGAAAATATCGACGTAGATAATATCTTCGACGTCGTAAATCTCAAAGAGGGCGACGAGCTAAATATAGTCTCCAACACCGCCAAAAAGATCGGCGCCTTGACCCTTGCGCGTCTATCGAAGATGGGCGTTAGCATAGGCGAGGTCTTTACGATCGGCAAGCAAAGAAAGGACTTCGCCGATAAGATCATCGTGTTTTTGATGGGCAAGCTCTGCGGAGCTGAGGGCAAGATCGGCATCGTCAGCAACGACAAATTTTACGACGACGTGATAGAATTTTTTAACAATCTAAACTACCGCAAAAATCCGAAATTTGAAAAGATCAGCCTAACCTCGCATGCCGCAGGAGCGGACACAAAGCAAGGCAAAACAAGTGGCGCGGCGGAGAAAAAAGCCCAAAAAGCGGAACCGAAAGCCACAAAGCAGGAGCCAAAGGCCCAAAAGCAAGGGGTAAAAACCGCGAAGCAGGAGCCGAAGGCTGTACAACAGGAACAAAAAGCCGTAAATTCTAAAATCACCAAAGCGGACCTCGCCGCAGCGGAGGCGCTGATACCCCAGTGCGTGAGCCTGCAAGCCCTCTATGCCGCGTGCGTCGCAAAGCTCGGCAGAGCCAAGGGCTGCGAGGCCTACCGCGAGATCAAGGACGACGCGCGGGCGCGATACGCAAGCATCGCCTACGATAGCGACCTAAAAGACGGCGCCGTAAGACGAAACGCGATCAAGCTCTACCGCGAAAGCGGCGGCGATATGGCGGAATTTCACAACAAGCTAACGAGCGAATACAAACACTCAGGGCCTGAAATTTATAAAGAATTTAAAGAAAAACTCGTCGGAAAGATGATCTAGGCATTTCGGCACAAGGGTTTGAGGCGCAGCGATAGTATGCGTCGCGACGTAGCGGCAAAGCATAGGGTCGGACGGCGTTAGATTGAGTTACAGCGTGAGGTATGATACGGCGTGGCATAAGTGCGCCCGAAATGAAACTATTTGCTTGCGCGGAGTCGGTTTTATTTTGCCGTATATGACGAAGCAGAGCCCAGGCACTTAGACATAGCAGCAGATTAAAGATATATAGGATAAATTTCATTCTGCTAAGTCTAATCCGGGTTTAGTCATAGTCGAAGTCGTCCAAATCATATCCGAAGGTATACAAAGTCTTCAAGGCTAGTTCTCTGACCTCTACCCAGGATGGATTGAGATGGACTAGGTATTCGTAATCATCCGCCTCTAATAAGCTGCGGTCGTTAAAATTTTTATCTATAAGTTCCACAAGTACCATTAGTGCATCCCTTTCGTACGGTAGGAAACAAAATTTAAATTGCTCCAATAAAGCACTCTTGCATTCGGTATATAAAAATTCTACCATTTCCGATGGGCTTTCGTAATATTCAACTGCAGGATGTATCAAATGATCAACTTGATATTCCAAAGAAGTCATACGACATAGATTAACCATAAGCCCGCTTTTCCTAAATATCTCTTTTCCGTTAATTTGCATTTGAGTTTCCTTTTATTGGGATGTGGGTTTGCGCACATTATATCGTAATATATTTTTAAAATTCTCGCAGAAATTATCATTTTATAAAACTACTATTTTAAAAGTGCAATTTGTTTTAAAGCCTTTTTTGCACATTCCCTTAAATCCTCTTCGCTTAATGAATCTCCTACCGTATTATCGCCTTTTAGCTCTTCGTCCGGTTTGAATTCATCGATATCGGTAAGAAGCCTGTTTAGCGGCTCATAATATTCATCGGGGAAATTTTTATCATTCATAAATTTATCCCAATATATCTTTTCGAATTCAAATACGTCGATTCTATTTTGCAAAAAATCCTCTATTATTTTTATATATTCCTCTATCACAATGAGCCCTTTTGGGTATATTTTAATCGCCCGCCGCTTTAATACTTAGAACCAACCATAAATTACTATCGACATTCACGCCTTCGCATAAATTTTTTATAATTGTTAAGTCTTTAGAAGAAATTTTTATATCATATTCATACATTTGAACCAAAAAATCTTCCAGCGCTATACCATATTCTCCAGCCCTAACCAGCTCTTCCAAATAAATTACAAAGTCGCGCCGACCGACTCCGGTAAATTCATCTTTGTAATTACGAAATAAATTTAAAAATATCAAATCGTTATATCTCATTCGCTGCTTTCCTTAAATTTATTTCTCATCGCCGTCCATTTTGAAAATCTAAATTTAATACTACAAAATTTCATTCCGTAATGAACTTGCCTATAAGAATCCAATACTGTCGGATGCTAGTAAGATGATAGAAATTCATCAAATATTCTTCCGTCATTTTTCCTCGCCCCAACTATGCTAACGCATATTTTCTTAAAATTCTAAAAATCAAATAAGCGTAGATTAACGCAAACTCGCCTTTATTAAATTTTAGTATAAATCAGACCAAAAAGGCACATACGGGCATTTTCCGACCGGCTCAAGAGGATTTTTACCAAATTCCCTCAAAAAGTAGTCATATAAATTTTTCCCATAATAAATGACATCGGTATAGTGTATAGATAAGACCGGTGGATCCGGTAATTTAAGACACGGCATATATCTATGGGAATATACGGGTATAATCTTAGGCGCGATTTTGGCTGCCTCTAGTATAATGGCTCGCTTGCGAGATTTGTCTTCGGGCATCGGACCCCATTTTTGCGTATTCCAATAGCTCTCATTTGGAAAAATTTCATCAATAGGATCGTTTTTTAAGTACTCAAAGACGTAGTTCATAGCCTGCTTTATCTCCTTTATATTTTCATCGCTAAAGTCTCTCCAATTATAAAATTCTACCGAAATAGGCAATGTATATGACAAAAAATCTCTTAGGCTTTTTGGAAATTTAAACTCATAAATTTGCTCTATTTTGTCTATTTCGCCCTCTTTCAAACCATCGCTCAATTCTATGCCGCTCTTTTCTAGAAGATCTTTTATTTGCTTATACATATTCTATTTTATCCTTATAAGGCTTTTAATCGTAGTCGAGGCCATCAAGTTCATAACCAAAATTTGGATTGTTTTTAGAGCTAGTTCGCGTAGTCCGCAAAAGGTACTATTGTGGTATATAAAGTCTTCGTAGTCTGCCATAGAAGCCCTTCCCTCTTCCTCCCAAAATTTTGAATCACACTCCGTAAATTTATCTAGCATTTTAACTATCGCTTGACGCTCCTCTACGCTGAAATAAATTCTGTTTGATTCCACTAGGGCTATTTTGCAAGCGTTCTCGCAGTCTCCTATTAAATCTATGCACAACAAATACTTATCCTCTGTTGGGTTGAGCATATATTTTTCTTGACATTCCAATGAGGCGAGGCAGCATAATTCTTTTAATAATCTTTCTTTTATTGACATTTTATTCTCCTAAATTTTATATTCCGTACCACTTAGTTACATTTCCTTCTTCGTCGATATCGACCTCTATGTGTTTGTATTTATTGTAAAGGCTCGGAATCAAAATTTCATCATAATATTTTTTGCCGCATTCTGTGATAAACATATACACATTATGATGGCACCACCGATTAGGCTCTTCCCAAAAGGCGCAGTCTGCGCGAATATAATTTTTTAGAGGTTCGTATGAGCGGGCTACAAAATTATCTAAATTATAAAAGAAATTTTCTCTTAAAATTTTCCATTCTTCAAATTTTCTTATATTTAAATTTATATTAGCGCTAGTTTTATATTTTATGTCGGTATCTATAAAATTATTTAGATAAAATTGCCCAAAGAACATTATCAAAATATCTCTTACATTCTCATCACATAAATTAAAATTATGAATTAATGTGCCGGCGATAGAGTCAGTCTCATAAACTTCAGTGCTTTTCATTAGGCTAAACGCCTCAAGCTCATAAAAATCCCAGCGATCTTTTCCCGCTTACGGCTTGAAAATCTTTAAAAATCTTAAACCTAAAATCTTCCGCTTTACTAAAGAAATAGACGTACGGGCTTAAATTTAAATCAAGCGCTTTTGCTCTCATTTTATACCGTCCAAACTATTGTTTTTCGCATTTTAGTCTTGCCTCGGAGTATTTAATCGCAATGCCAAAGAAATAAATTTCATACAATTACATACACCGAGCTTTGATTAAATTTAGTCTCTGAAAAATCTACGATCTTTTCATTATCTCTTAAAGTATAAAGCTCGAAATCCGCGCTCAGCTCATCGATATTATAGAAATCCAAACATAAAGCAAATCTGCTGTTCTCAATATTCATATTTTCGATCTTTTCCTTTACCAATTTCAAAAATAAAAGGCATTCTTTGATAAAATCATCTTCCTTTAAATTTGGATTTTTGATCTCCACTTCATTGATCGACCACTCAAAATCGCTTAAGCCTTGATATATTGAAGAATTAATTAAAATGTTCTCTGTTGTGGCTATTCTTTCTCTTTTAAGATTCTTGATAAAAAATATTCCTGTGTCAAGATAGATCAGGCCTTCGCGCAATAGCTGCTTTAATTGCGATATTTTCAGATCTTTGATTGAGCCGCTAAGAGCAATAAATTTAATTAAATTCGGATCGGCATACAAAGTTCCTCTTTTTATCTCTCTTGCTTCTTGCACTCTGGAAAATAGCTCTTCATTATTTTTAGGCAGAAGAAAAACCGCTTTGTTCAAATTAACCTCTTTTTTATCTATCGTTACTTTTGCATTGCTGTTTTTCTCGCAAAATTTTAAAAAGTTGATTCCATATTTAATCTCGTCGTTTAACCCTATGCAGCCAAAACCCTTGCTATCATGCGGATAGACGGCTAAATTTAAACTCGGAAAAACTATAAAACACCATTCGTTTATAGAATAATCATAGCACATTAAAAATTTAGCCAGCTCTTTTATGTCGTCCCATTTCAGAATGTCCATTCTTATGCACATAGCGGGCAGCGGATATTCTTTATCCCTAGCCAGAGAAAAATACTCATTTTGTTCTTGCAAAATTTCAAGATCTTTAAATTTATCGTATAACGGCTTTACCTGCGAGATTGCTTTATATTTTTTGTATACTTTATCATCACACATTAGAGCGCTTACGATAAATACTTCATCGCTATATTTTCTAAAAAAGTTATCGAATAATTTTATCGCTAAGCTTACTCCGCTTAGCCAGCCCCTGCTTTCGATCTCAAAGAAACCGATCCAGTTTTTAGAAGCGCTGAAGCTGCTAAAATTTATATCGCTCAGCCTTAAACGACTATTTGTCAAATTTAATAACTTTTTCATCTTTACCCACCGTAATTTTTACTTTTGCTAAATTATACACCTTATTTGCGAAGCAAAGATCATTTATATTAATTTTCATAGAAAAATTTGATTTTATAAAAATTTTCATCCCCTGATGCAACCGCCAATAATAAGCTTTTTATACGGCGAAATCTATCGAAAATATTCGGCTTTGTATCTTCTTGATATTTATACGTTTTAAAACATTCGCTTTTTGCGTCTATATCTACGTCGCGCCAACTTCCGTTTAGAAATATATCATTAGAGATAGAAATAATGCCTTGCATTATTTCTGGGTCCAACTCTTTGTTTTTATAATGCCGCAAAATCTTTTTTAAATCGGCTTCCAATTTCCAATATTCATCATCGGACCATAGATTATTATCCAAAATCATACCTATAAAGGAATTTGCATCATATCTATCATCAAATGCGGTATTTCTATAAAAATTTACAAGATTCATTGCATCAATCCTTTGGAGCATACCAAAAACCGCTATTGCTAAGCTTTTCTTTGAATACGATGCTGTTGCACAGAACCTTTAATCTTTCAAATCTATCATATATGCTAGGCACTACGCCGTCGCTGTTTTTCGCACACAATATATTGCTTACATAAATTTCCGATTTGTCCTCCACGCCGATAACATCATTAAATATCGCTAGTATTGCGATGAAAATTTCTCTTGGAAGCGTTTTTTTATGATAAAAGCTCAAAATCTGCATTAAAGTTTTATCTAACTCCCAATAGTCGCAATCCGACTAGGTTCTTTGATATATAAATTTCCCGACAAACGAATTGATGCTGAATTTATCAGAATTCGTTGAATTTTGGTATAAAAACTCTAAGTCCATTAATCACCGTACTTTTTCATTTATTCATTAAATTTAGCCATCTTTATGGCGAATTTGCGTTTATAAAAATCTATTATTTTCTATTTGATAGCTCTTTAGATAGAATTTCTGAATCAGGATACAATTTTTTCAAAAATTCTATCTCTTCTTGATCTAGCTCATCTAAAACCTCTTCTGTCGGTCTTTCGCTTAAAATTTTTCCATAAACCAAACTCAGCCTTTTATATGCGCGCGGGTTGCCGTTCTTTTCAAATTGCCTTATTATAGCAATTCTACACTCTTTTGTTATTTCAGAATTGCCCATAAAAAGATCTTTTATATCGCAAGAGGCGCTTTGCTCTTTATATAGATAAAATATCCACGCAAATAATATTATAGCGGCGGCAATAAAGTAAATTTTATTTTTCATGAAATCTCTTATTCTTTTGGCTTCCTATCTACGTCATATAGATGCATGACTTCATCCATGTTAATCTCTTTTTCCTTTCCGATCCGCTCGGTACATAATGTGAAATTTCCCTCTTTCAAAACGCACTTTTTTAATAAACCAACTATAAAGTCGTTATTTGTGCATAGATCTAAATTTCCAGAATGAAATTTTTTAATAAAATTTAGTTCCTCTTTATCTAATTCTTGCTGCGTTTTTTGATCTATACAATATCTATCTAAAAAATAAGATTCATAAAAATAGAAAAGTCGCCTATGCGCCCCACTGTTGCCATTATTAGCCCGTCGTATCAATTTTAATCTGCATTTTTGCTCCATACGATTGTAGTTTCGCCTCAACATATCGTTAATATCACAAGGCGAAAAACTTAGCACCGAAAGAACAATATAAATACAAAGAAATATACTAATTATTTAGTGATAAAAGTGGTGTCCTGCGTTGGATTCGAACCAACGACCCCCTCATTAAAAGTGAGATGCTCTACCTACTGAGCTAGCAAGACATCGTAAGAAGTGGCGCGACGAATGGGGCTCGAACCCACGACCTCCGCCGTGACAGGGCGGCATTCTAACCAGCTGAACTACCGTCGCACCAAAAATCACACTTGCGGTACAAGTGCTAAAGAAGTATGAAATCCAAGGATTTCAAAATGGTGGTCGCTGTAGGGATCGAACCTGCGACATCCACCTTGTAAGGGTGGCGCTCTACCAGCTGAGCTAAGCGACCGTTTGGGTTTAAAAAAGAAATGTGATTATATATCTAATACGATTAATTTTCACTTAAACAATGATGAAAAGACTGAAATTGTGCTATACTTGCGACATAAAATTTTATCAAAGGCTCGGTAAATTTAGATGAAAAAGTTGGTTTTCGCCCTGTTTTTGGCGCTTCAAGCCCCCGCTTACTCGCCGAACGAGATCGTAAACGCCATCGTCGCAGTAGCGCAAAACGAAGGGGTAAAGCCTGAAATTTTATACACCATCGTCAAAATCGAAAGCGACTTCGAGCCCTACACGATCTCCTTTTTGACAAACAAAGCAAACGCCGATTATTTTGCAAGCCTGCGCAATCAAAATGTCCGCATCAAAACGAGCAACTACAGCCTAAATTCCAGCAAATGGGTCGTTACGATCATACCGGCAAACGAAATCTACGCCGTGCAGATCGCCAAGTACCTGTATGAGGACGGCTTTAGCATCGACGTAGGGCTCGGGCAGCTAAACGCCGTAAATTTCAGCCAAAATGAGATAGATTATATATTCAACCCTATGTACAACCTCACCAAATGCGCCAAAATCCTACGCAAATGCTGGAACGCTAAAGACAAAAATATCAAAGACACGATCGAGTGCTACAACTACGGCATGCGCAAACGCTACTCAAACCCCTACTACAAGCGCTTTTACGAGCATTACGAGAAATTTTTCGGCAAGCCCTATTAAGAGTTAGTAAAATTTCGCTAAAATCGCGCAAATTTTAAAAAAGGATATTTCATGATACTGATCGCAGGACCCTGCGTGATCGAAAGTCGCGAGCTAATAATGAAAGTCGCGGAAAGTTTACGCAAATTTAATGAAATGAGCGGGGTGGAATTTTACTTCAAAAGCAGCTTCGATAAAGCCAACCGCACTAGCATCTCAAGCTTCCGCGGCCCGGGGCTTGAGCGCGGCTGCGAAATTTTAACCGAGGTAAAGGAAAAATTCGGCTATAAAATTTTAACCGACATCCACGAGAGCTACCAGGCGGAGCCCGTCGCGCGCGTCGCCGACGTGCTGCAAATACCCGCGTTTTTGTGCCGCCAAACCGACCTGCTCGTCGCCGCAGCCAGCACGCAAGCGGTAGTAAACATCAAAAAAGGTCAGTTTTTATCGCCGCAGGCGATGAAACACAGCGTCGAAAAGGTGCTGCAAACCCGCGGTGCGCGGGCTTATACCCCGCAAAGCGGCGCGGCATCTAGCGATACAAAGGCCGCTCAAAACAGCGCCTGCTCCGGCGATACCGAAATTTGCGGCGTGCAAAGCGGCGCTCAAAGTAATACAGATAGCGGATCTTCGGTACTAGGCGTGCAAAATTCTTGCGGTGCACAATCGGGCACACAAAATTTTATTCATACTTGCGGCGCTGGAAGCGGTGCCGAAAGTACCGCTAAAGGTACGGCGACGCCTTGTGCCTCACAAAGCGATAACAAAAGCGAAACGCAAAGCACCTTGCAACCAAACTTCTCTCATACTTGCAACGCGCAAGACGGCTCGATAAGTGCCGCACAAAGCGAAGCGCAACCAAGCGGCGAAGGCATGCACGATCTGGCGCGCCGCTACGGCGTTTGGCTCACCGAGCGCGGCAGCACATTCGGCTACGGAAATTTGATCGTCGATATGCGCTCGCTGCCGATAATGCGGGAGTTTGCGCCGGTCATTTTCGACGCAACGCACAGCGTGCAGATGCCTAGCATCGGCGCTACGAGCGGCGGCGACTCGCGTTTCGTGCCGTATCTTGCGCGAGCGGCGGCGGCCGTGGGCGTGGACGGCTTTTTTTACGAAACGCACCCTGATCCCGCCCACGCGCTTTCGGATGGACCGAATATGCTAAATCTGCAGCAGCTAGAGCGCGTCGTAGCGCAGACGCTTGCGATTCAAAAAGCGCTCGGATTTTAGAGCGGGCGGCTACAAAATTTCAAATTTAGGCTAGCGAGTTTAAATTTTAATTTCGCCCCATTGCGCGCGCTATCTGGTTTCACACTTTGCGCTAACAAATTCTATATTCGCAAGGGCGGGTTTCAACCGCACTGGGTTTTATCGCACGCTAAAATTTCAAACGTATCGCGCGGCTATAAAATTTAGCGTATTTGTAAAATTTTAAACTCCGCGCGTGCTTCACCAAACTTCGGGAACTTCGATAAATTTACGCAGTATGAGACGATCTCCCAGGGCGTGAGAGAGGCAGTTTCGCGCTGCTAAATTTAAAATTTTAAAAGTCTAACGCGCAGAATTTAGCTATAAATTTTGCGCTAAATTTCGCAGCCGTCCGCATAAAATTTAATACAAATTTTACGCACAAATTCGGATTGTCCAATCCGCCATTGCATGAGCCGTCGTCGCAGAAAATTTAAGTCAAGATTAATGGGGGGGATATAATTCAAGTCTCAAATTCTTTTAAAGGATATTTATGGGTTACGTAGAGTCTAACCTTCTAAATAGCGAAAATGTAATTGCTAAAGCTAAAATTCACCGGGCGGTTTTTATCTCCGCTATCGTCATATTGATTCCCGCGATAGTTGGAATCATAAATAAAGACGATAGACTTTCATTCATATGCTTTGGCGGTTTTATAGCGGCGCTAATTCACGGGTTTATTGTTTTAAAGACAAACGAGCTTGCTATCACCAATCAGCGTATAATCGGCAAAAAGGGTCTTATTAGTCGAGAAACGGTGGAGCTAAAATATGAAAAAATCGAAAGTATATCCGTAGCGCAGAGTATCTTGGGGAGAATTTTAAAATTCGGCACCATAGTGGTGCGAGGCACCGGTGGCACGGCGGTTAGCTTCCAATTTATCGCTAATCCCGTAGCGTTTAAAAACAAGGCGATGGAAAAGATCGGCTAGACTTTTTTCATATATGAAATTTCAGCCAAATCATAAAATTTACGTCGCAAATTTTATCTATGCCGCGCCGACTTTTAAATTTATAAACGATTTGCGCTTGCACCGCCGCAGGCATTTTATCTAAAATTTTGTTTTTGTCGCTATAATGCGGCTTCTTGACCTTTTCGTCTAGTGGCTCAGGACGTTGCATTCTCAGTGCGAAAACGCGTGGTTCAAATCCCGCAAGGGTCGCCATTATGGACTTATACAAGCCTCTTGATTTTAAACGATAAATTTATCTATGATTTTATCATGGACTTTCATACAGCCCGTCAGATTTTAAATAATAAATTTTATCTGCGATTTTATCGATGAAGCTTTTATCGTGCGAAACGATGATTTCGCTTACGTCAAGCCCCGCCAAAATCCCCGCCACGCGCTCCTGCATCGCCTCATCAAGCGCCGTCGTAGGCTCGTCCAGTAGCAGTATCCTAGGCTCGCATACCAGCGCGCCCGCAAGCGCCACCAGTTTTTTCTCGCCGCCACTTAGATGAAAGGGCACCCGCTCGCGTAGATGTTCGATTCCCAAGCGTCGCAGCGTCTCCAGCGCCTTGCGCTCGATCTGCTCTTCACCTAAAATTTCAAGCTTTTTTAGATGGTCGTTTTCGCTGCCCTGCCTTAAAATTTCCGCCTTACGACCAAAAAATTTAGAAAAAATTCCACGCCTTTGCTCCACATTTCGTGCTCGTTTTAACCGCTCATTTTGCGCACGCAGGCTAAATGCGACGTCCTCAAACACGCTCGCGCACAAAAATTGATCGTCGCTGTTTTGAAATAAAAACCCGATCTCGTGGCGAAATTTTATAAAATCCTCCACACACTCAAGCTTCTCGCCGAAAAGCTCGATCTCGCCCTCGCCCCATTGCCTTAGGCCGCCTAAAATTTGAAGCAAGCTCGTCTTGCCCTGCCCGTTCGCGCCCAAGATCGCTACTTTTTCCTTATGTCCTACGCTCAAACTTACGCCGCGAAAAATTTCTCGCTCGCCGTTTTTAGCACTTATTCCATACGCCTTAAGCGAACAACTCATAAGATCGCTCCGATTTTAACAGATACGCACGCCAGCAAGAACGCCAAAAACGAGGTCTCCAAGACGCTCAAGCCCTCGCGACGCTCGTAAAATAGCTTACCGCAAAACCCTCGCGCGCTCATCACCAGGCTTAAATTTCTTGCTTGCTCAAGTGCCGAAATCGCTAAAATCCCGATCAAATTCGCATAAATTTTATAAGTGAAAATTCCACTCGTCCCCACAAATCCGCGCATGCGCAAAAGTGCTTGCAGCCTTGCTAGATCCGAGCGTAAAAAATTTACGAATCGCCCACAGCAATACACCAAAGCGCTTAGCTTTTCGCCGAGCCCGAGCCCGTAAAATCCGCGCGCGAAAAAATATTCGTCTTTGCCGTAAAATAGCAAAATTGCAAACGCCATTATCAAATTCGCGCGCAAAAATATCACGCCCGCAAGCTCGTAGTTGCCGACTATGGTGGGGCTTAACGCGCTTAAAATCGCAAAGATATTTAATACCGCAAGCCTTGCGCATACTGCGTGCGCAATCGAAATTTTAAGCGCAAAAAGAAGTAGCGGCGGGGCAAAAAACGCTGCGTAAAGCTGTCCGCTAAGTCCGACGCCGAAGCTGAAGATGAAAAACGCGAGCAGTGATACGGCGGGGCTCATTTGCGCGCTCTTTTCGCTAGCCACATTAAAGCAAAAAAGCCGAAAATCAAGGCTAAACAAAGCGCGATTTTAGGCGCCTCAGCGGACTGGCTTTGAAACGCCATGCTCCTAATATCGCTCTTAGAACTTTCTTTTGGCGAGATGCTTCGCGAGGCGGAATTTTCCAAAGGCTCGGAAGCACTTGAAATTTTATCTTTAGACACACTGCCTTTCGGCGCAATATTTTCGGGCGCGCTGTCTTTGGGCAAGGAATTTTTAGCGACGTCTAAATTTTGAGGCACGGGATTTTCAAAAACGTCAGAATTTTGCGGCGTGGAATTTCCGGAGCCGCCGGAATTCTGCAGCGTAAAGTCTTCGGCGCTAAATTCCATCTGCGCGCCGTGTCCCGCGCCTCCGTAAATTTGAATAGTAAAATTTTTAGCTGGCATTCGTATGCTCGCAAGTCCCTCTTTATCGGTCCTAGTGCGCAAAATTTCGCGCCCGTCCGCACTGATTAAAACTTCGCACTGCATGCAGGGAGAATTTTTATAAAAATAGCTATAAATCGCCACTCTATCGCCCTCTTGCGTCGCAAAAAGATGAAGCGCATGCGAAAATGCGAAGGAGCTCAAAACCGCTAAGAAAAATAGCGTTCTCATCGTCTCTGTCCGCCGTAAAATTTCGCAATAAAGCTAAGCGCAAAAAGGGTGATGATTCCTTCCAAAACAGCTAGAATTGCGCCTTCGAGCGAGATGAGCGTCGCGATAGCAAAAAACTCCCGTCCGCTGATGAAAAGCACGAGATCAAGAAGCAGCATCGAGCAGACGATCGGCACGAAACCCGCCAAAAATAGATAAATTTTTTGCGTGCGCGCTTTTAGCTCTTGCGCTTTTGAGGCGGCGGCAAAGAGCCCGCCCAAAACCGCTGGAAAGCCGATGACTGCGGTATTTACGCCGAGCACGCTAAGCCCTCCGAAGCCGAAAAACACCCCTTGCAAAAACAGCGCGACAAAAATCGCCAAGATCGCGCGCGAGCCCAAAAACGCGCCCACGAGCCCGCTTAGCATCAGGTGCATGGAGCTGACCCCCACGGGCAGGTGCACGAAAGAGGCGACGAAAAATAGCGCGCTAAAACATGCGATCCTAGGGATCTCAGACTGCCTTACGCGCCATAAAATCGCCGCTACCGCAGGCGCCGTAACCGCCCAGCCAGCTAGCAGCACGGGCGCGCTCAAAACTCCTTCGCTAATGTGCACGGCTCGCCTCCTTTAAATCGCCCCTGTTTTTTAGACGCGCAAAAACGCGCGAAGTAGCTAAATTTAAGGCATTTGCGAACTTTGCGATAACCGCTTTGATTACTACAGGTCTTGCTTTTACGGCTTTAGTCGCGATAAAATTTGCGGCTGTAAAACTCGCGGTTTGCGTCCTATCTGCGGCGGCTGTCAGCGCAAGACTCGGAGCGGTCTCGGAACCGCTTACGGAACCGGCAAATTTGATAAATTTTACAGCTCGCATGGCGCAAAAATTTTTGCTTGCTACATTTATAAGAATGACAAGCGGATTCTGCGACGCAAAATTTAAAGCTCCGAGCGATCTCGGCGCGGTGCTTGCGCGGTAAAACAGAGCCTGCAAAATTTCAAAAGTCGGGGTTTGTAAAATTTCAAAAAACGAAATTTTACGTGCCGATATTTTGCGCTCATAAATCCATGGATATGAAATTTTACGACTCGAAGCTCCTAAGCGCGGATTTCTACCGAGCAAAATTCCACGCAGCAGAGCTTCGTTTCTTAAAATTTTACTCGGCGGAATTTTGCTCCGTAAAGTTTTAACCAAACCCCGAGACGCAGACTGCGCGCGGGTGCAAAACGACAAAATTCTGCCCCGTAAAATTTCAGCCGCAGAATTCGCTGGAAATTTTACGCCCAAAAGCAAAACGCGCGAAAATAAAATTTCAAAGCTCCGCTCAAGCGTAAATTTAAATTTATCCGCAGCGACGCAAATTTCGCCAGAAAAAAGAGATCTCACCGAGCCGCTCCGTTATTTTTTCAGCTCGTCTGCCTTGATCCAAAGTACGGCTCCCAGCTCATTTACGGGCTGCTCGCTTCCTTTGGCGGCTTCCTCCTCGCTAAGAGCCGCAAAGCCCCACCAGCCGGCAACCGGCATCACGAAACTAAACTCGCCCGCGCCGTTGGTTTTAACGACCTGCGTGACATGCGCCTCGCTAGGGGCTTTGTAGCCCTTATCGTTATATAGCTCGATCTCCACGTCCGCGCCCGGGACGGGCTTTCCGTGCAGTAAAAAAACTCCGCTAAATATCTCTCCCGCATACAGCGCATAAGGGCGCACGAGCGGCACGATCTCCGCCTCTAGCCCGAGCGGCTTATCCCAGCCTTCGCCCGCGTCGTAAGCATCGACGTAGGTTTTGGTGATATGGCGGATCATCTTGCGCTCAGCCGGCTCGGCATAGGGTTTAGGATCGAAATAAAACGCTAAAAGCGATGGCTTGTCCGCTTTAAATTCCGCCGCGAAATAGGAATTTTCGCCCTTTTTCTGCTCTTTTAGACCGCCTAGGAGCGATTTTTTCTCGCCGTCAATAAAAACGCCGAATTCTGCGGGCTTTTGTAGATTCATAGATTCCTGCAAAAATGGATGGGAGAATTCCAAATTTAGCTTTAAAGTAGCATCTTTTTGATCCTCTACGACATTTTTATCCGTTGTAAGAACGCCGAAATGTGCGAACGCAAGGCTCGCCGCGAAAATTCCTAAAAAAGCAAATTTTGCCTTCATGTAATACCTTTCATAATAAAATATTACGGAATTGTATCACTTTTTTTCATCCGTATTGCTTAAATGTGGGTTTATTTTGAGTATTTAAAGCAAACTTTAGTTAAAATGTCGCAATTTAAATTACCAAAAAGAGGCAGAAAATGATAAATTTAAAACTTATCGAGACGAATTTCGACGAATTTAATAAAAAACTCATCGCTAAAAAAGTCCCTCCGCAAACTCTGCAATCGCTACTGGATGCCTACAACGAGCTAAAATCTAAAAAGACGGAGTTAGAGAACCTTCAAGCCGTGCAAAATGCAAAGAGTAAGGAGCTCGGTCTCGCCGCGCGCGAAGGCAGGGACGTAGGCGCGCTAAAATCGCAGCTTGAGGAAAACAAGCAAAAGATCCAAAGCCTAAGCGAGCTCGTAAATGAGCGCGAACAAAGCTTAGAAGCGATCGCCGCGTGCGTGCCGAATATCATCGACGACGACGTGCCGATCGGCGCGGACGAGAACGAAAACGTCTGTATCAAAAAGGTGCTGCAGCCGCGCGCATTCGACTTCGCGCCCAAGCAGCACTTCGAGCTCGGCGAGGCGCTGGGATGGCTTGATTTCGAGCGCGGCGTCAAACTCAGCGGGAGTCGCTTTACCGCGATCCGCGGGTTGGGCGCAAAACTTAATATGGCTCTCATCAATTATATGATAGAATTTAACAACTCGCGCGGCTTCGAACTCGTAAATATGCCGTTTTTGGTGCGCGATCAGATCCTCTACGGCACGGGTCAGCTGCCTAAATTTAAAGACGACCTCTACCGCGTTGACGACGAGGAGCAAAACCTCTACCTCATCCCTACGAGCGAGGTTACGGCGACGAATCTCTTTAACGATGAAATTTTACTCAGCGAGGAACTGCCGATCAAGCTCACCAGCTACAGCCACTGCTTTCGCAAAGAAGCGGGCTCGGCGGGGCGCGATACGCGCGGCATGATCCGCCAACACCAGTTTGAAAAGGTCGAGCTCGTCGCCATCACGCGCCCGGAAGACAGCGCAAAGATGCTTGAAGAGATGATTTCATGCGCGAGCGATCTGCTAAGTAGCCTTGGCCTTCCGCACAGACACATGCTGCTTTGCAGTGGCGATCTTGGCTTTAGCGCCGCAAAGACCGTGGATTTGGAGGTTTGGCTGCCGGGGCAGAACCAATACAGAGAAATCAGCTCGATCAGCAACTGTCGCGATTTTCAGGCGCGCAGAGCCAAGATCCGCTTCAAAGACGGCAAGAAAAACAGCCTCGTTCACACTCTAAACGGCTCCTCGCTCGCGGTCGGCCGCACGCTGATCGCGGTGATGGAAAACTACCAGCGCAAGGACGGCAGCATCGAAATTCCGCGCGTTTTAGAAAAATATATGTAGGCAGCCCGTGCGAAAGCCTTACAAAAACCCGAATTCTAACGCCCGCTTCGCAACCGCTGGATTTTGCGCGGTAAAATTTATGGATCGCGGCGTTAAATTTTTCGCGCTACAAAACGCAGGATTTTTTGCAACAAAATTTGGTAGCACGAAATTTTGCGGCACAGAGCCCGGAGCGCACAATGCCGCGCTTCGCGATTTTAAATTTTGCAATGAAACGCTTCGTCATACGCGGCAAATTCGGCAATCACGACACTCGCATTTTAAATTTCTTGGCGCGAAATTTACGACCTACGGAACAGAATTTTTAGGGGCGAACTTTCGCAGAGCGGAATTCTGCAAATCAAAATTTATGGCACGTGGCGTTAAATTTTACAAAGCAGAATTGCGCGAGACGGATTTTTTAGCTCGCATTGCGAAATTTTATGCGGCTAAATTTCACGGCGCGAAATTTCACGAGATGAAGTTCCAGACGCCAAATTTAGAGCTTAAAATGAAATTTAACGCAGCGAAATTCGGCGAGGTAAAATTCCGCGATGGCGCGCTTTTTAAATTTATCGCCGCAAAAGGGCTGCGACGCAGTCCTAGCCTTTACGCCGCCACGCCCTTTAAATTTATCGCGCTGCAAAACGCGGGATTTTTTGCAACAAAATTCAGCGAAACGGAATTTTGCGGCGTAAAATTTCATAAAACAAGATTACGTCGCGCAAAATTTTATACCGCGGAATTTGTGGCGAAGTGCGAGAAATTTCGCGGCGCGGAGCGGCACGGAGCGGGTGCGTGAAAATCGCACTTTTCGGCGGCAGTTTCGATCCGCCGCACGCAGGACACGACGCCGCGGTGAAGGCGATCTTATCAAGTCTAAAGCCCGATTTGCTGATCATAATGCCGTCGTTTCTAAACCCGTTTAAAAAGAGCTTTTCGGCGCCGCCGCAGCTGCGGCTTAGATGGTGCCGCGCGCTGTGGAGCGATGCTCCGCACGTGGAAGTGAGCGATTATGAAATTTCGCAAAACCGCTCGGTATCCACGATACAAAGTGTGAAATTTCTGCTCGAAAAATACGACGCGAACGGCAAAATCTCGGCGGAGACGGCAAGCAGAGCGAGCGAGACCCCGGCAACCGTAACGAATAAGGCTCTACCTAACGGCGCAAATATTGCGAATAAAATTTCTGCCGGTGCTTATACTTCGGGTAGTACAGACGAAATTTTACCCGAGAAGACGGACGGGGCTTTGTCGTGCGATATAGGTAAAATTCTAAGCGGCGACACCTGCTACGCCGATATTACGGGCGGGACGAGCATCCCCGCTAACGCAAAAAACGAAGCTCTGCAAGACGGAATGGCGAATCAAATTTCGGTTGGTAGCAAAAGCGAAATGGACGGAATTTCACAAAGTAACGCGGGCAGCGAGGACGGCGCGAGTAAAATCCAAAACGCAGATAAAATTTCAAATGCGAGCGAAATTTTAAACGCAAAAAACCGCGAAATTCCAAGTAGCATAGCGAGCGAGAGTTCGGATGCGGATGAAATTTCGGGCGCGAATAAAATTTCAAGTGGCGACGCAGACGACGTATGCAACGTAAGCGGTAGCGCAAATGAAACAAACGGCATGGGTAGAGCAAATAACGTAAGTAGCGCAAGTAAAGCAAATGATAACGCAAACGGCGCAAATGATACAAACGGCGCAGGCCAAACAAACAACACAAGCGATGTGAGCGACATAAATGATACAAACGACGCGCATAGCGCAGGCGACGCAGTAAATTGCATAGGTAGCGCAAGCGGCACGGATACAACACCAAAGCTCTACATCGTCGTGGGTGCTGACAACCTAGCCGAGCTCCATAAATGGCGCGATTTTAGCGAACTTCAGAAATTAGCGGAGTTTGTCGTGCTTACGCGGCCCGGCTACGAGATCCCGCGGCAGTGGGCGAGCCTAAGGAGGATCGAGATTGCCGTAGATGCGAGCTCAAGCGGTTTTAGGCGAGATTTCAAAGACGAAATCCCGCCCAAGATCGCAGCAGAGGTCATAAAATTTTATAAAAGGAAAGATATGCAAGATCCAAAGCAAAGGGCGGAGCGGATCGCCGAAATTTTAAACGAAAAGAAAGCCGAAGACGTCCAGATCATCGATATGGAGGGGCGCGAATATATCGCGAAATTCGTAGTTATCGCCACTATGCTGACCGCCCGCCACGCAGCCTCGCTCATCGAGGAGCTAAAAAGCGTGCTTAAGCCGCTCGGCGAGGAGTTTTTGGCTATCGAAAGCGGCGATGAGTGGAGCGTCGTCGATCTCGGCGACATCATAGTCCATCTCATCAGCGAGGCTTACCGTGCCAAATACAATATCGAGGACTTCCTCGACAAGCTCAAAAAAGAGCAATTTTAAGGAGGGAGCGTGCCGAGACAGACCTGGAGCAGCAAGCTCACATATATCTTAACCGTCGCAGGCGCCACGATCGGCTTTGGCTGCACGTGGAGGTTTCCGTATTTAGTCGGCGAAAATGGTGGCGGCGCCTATGTGCTCATATTTTGCATCGCGATGATCGTGCTTGGAATCCCGATGATCTTGGTAGAAAATGTCATCGGACGCCGTGCGCTAAGAAACTGCGTCGATGCCTTCACGGCGCCTAAAAAGGACGGCTCGCGCATAAAGCCGGCATGGAAAATCGTAGGCATCATGGGCGTAATCGGCGCGTTTGGAATTTTGGCCTACTATATGGTCCTAGGCGGCTGGGTGCTAACCTACATCGTAAACATCGTAAGCGGCAACTTCGACCTCTCCGCGCGGATCACAGACCCCGCATTTACGCAAAAATTCTACGCAGATCACATCGAAAATAGCCCGCTCGGCGTCGGAGCTTACACGCTCGTTTTCATAGCGATCAACTGGTACATTTTGAAAAACGGCATCATCGAGGGGATCGAAAAATTCGTAAAATTTCTAATGCCCGCGCTATTTTTATGCTTCATCGCCGTAATTCTTACAAATTTAACGCTTGAGGGCGCAAAGGAAGGTGTGAAATTTTATCTCGGCGTCGATTTTGCCAAGATCACGCCCAAGCTTTTGATCGACGTTTTGGGTCAGGTCTTTTTCGCGCTCTCGCTCGGATTCGGCGTGATGATCACGCTGTCGAGCTTCCTTAATAAAGACGAGAAGCTGATGCAAACGGCCACCATCACCGCAGTCGTAAACACCCTCATCGCCGTGCTTGCGGGCTTTATGATCTTCCCATCGCTCTTTAGCGCGGGGCTTGAGCCGAGCAGCGGCTCGTCGTTAGTTTTTAAGAGCCTGCCGATCGCGTTTTCGCACATGCCGTTCGGCAACGCCGTCGCGGTGGTCTTTCTCTCGATTTTGCTCATCGCCGCGCTTACGACGTCGATCACGATCTATCAGGTCATCATAAATTTCGTCGAGGAGCGCTTCGGCTTTTCGACACTAAAGGCGGTAAATTTAACGCTCGGCGGCGTCTTCGTGCTCGGCAACCTACCCTGCATACTCTCAAGCAGCGTGCTTGCGGACGTTAAAATTCTGGGGCGCTCGGTTTTCGACGCTTTCGACTTCGTAAGCGCGAACGTATTTTTCGTGCTAACGGCGCTGCTGTGCTGCATCTACGTGGGCTGGGTGCTGAAAAAGGACGCGATCTACGAGCTTACTAACGAAGGCGATTTGAGCGCGAGGCTCGCGGGAATTTGGTTTTTGTATGTCAAATTTATCCTGCCGCTTATCATCGCGGTGATCTTCGGATACGGGATTTTCGGCTAAATTTAAAGCCGTAAGAGTTTTAAATTTTAAATTTGCCCGCGGCGGTACGGCGAAATTTTAAATTTTCATTCGCTGCATTACATGCGCTGCGGCGCGGGTTTTACGCGATGCTGCACATTGTATTGAAACTTGCGGCACGGCGGTCTTGCGACTAGGTGCGAGACACCGCACCGCAGTTATAATATAAATTCAGCGCAGGCGTAGCCTGCCCCTTGTAAAGCATCGTCGGGGGTTAGGTGGGGTTTGGGGCGAGCAGAGCAATGCGGTGCCGCAGAAGCAGCGCCGTCTCTGCGAGAAGTGTGACCTCGCAATTGTGGACCCCTTCCCGCCCCATGAAAAGCTTGGACGCGTATAGCGAAGCGGACGTCAGAATTTTAAAATTTTATCTGCACGTGCCGTGCAAGCGTGATGATAATCGCAAAAAGACGCGGCGGAATTTTAAAATTTCATTCGCCTAGACGCCTTAAAATTTCCGCGACAGGCTCGCGATAAATTTTAAATTTAGCTGCAATTTAGGGGTTTGCAATGCTTCTGTTTTTTCTTACGATCTTTCCGATATCGCTGATGCCGGGCATCAACATGACCTACGCGCTAAATCTCGGCATCGCGCGCGGCTATCTTAGGGCGCTGCCTGCGCTGCTCGCGCAGGTGCTGGGCGTCGCGGCCGTGGCGCTTGCGTGTATATTCGGCGTCGCGGGCATTCTGCTTGCGCACCCTGCGGCGCTTAGCGCGATTAAAATTTTAGGCGGCGCGTATATTTTCTATCTGGGCGTCGCGACCTTTTTAGCGCGCGGAAATTTTAAGCTGCAAAAACAAAAGCGCAGCGAAAATATCTTCCTACAAGGCTTCGTAGTCGCGGTTTCAAACCCCAAGGCGTGGATATTTTTTACCGCGCTCTTTCCGCCATTTTTGGATGCGGACAATCTTTTCGGCGCGCGTACCTTTGCTCTCGTGGCGATCTTGTGCGCCAGCGAAAGCATCTGCCTTAGCATCTACGCGCTGGGCGGAGCGGTGCTAAAAAATCTGCTGAAAACCCACCTGAAATACCTCGAAATTTTCTGCTCGGTGCTGATGTGCGCGATCGGGTTGTGGATGATTTTGGGCTAAAATTTTGATTGGGCTTGGCGCCCGAGTTTTGATGAAATTTTAAATTTAAAAGATAGATTGAAAAGAAATATTGCTTCGGCCAAATTCCGAGAAAAATCCCGAAATTTAGCCGCTAGCTTTGAATTAAAATTTTAAGCGATCGACCGCATATGCCAAACGCTGCGACGATTATCGTCCGCAGCGGATCCACGTCCGCAGCGAACTCGCAGCAAACCGGCGGCGCGTTTAGGCGGTTTTGGCTTTGTGTAGCATCGCCTCGCCGCGTGCGCTTAAATTTTAAAATTTAATCTCTGCCGTGAAGCTCGTCGATGTAAAATTTCACAGAGCCAAGACCCTCTTTTTTAGCCCATTCGTAGGCGCTTGAGACGAACTCCCAGTTGATGCCTGCGTAGAATTTCTCCAGATATTTCGGGCGCGCATTGTACTCATCGATGTAATACGCGTGCTCCCAAACGTCCACGACCAGAAGCGGCACGAGCCCTTCGGTCACCGGTGTGGCGGCATTTTGGGTCGCTTTAATGCAAAGCTTGCCCGATTTCGGATCGTAAGCGAGCCACACCCAGCCTGAGCCGAAATGCGCCGTAGCAGCAGCCAAAAACTCGCCTTTAAAATCCGCAAAATTTTCCGCTAGCGCCGATTTTAGTTCCGCGGAAGCCTCGCTAGGCTTTGCGATGCAATCCCAATAAAAATCGTGGTTGTAAACCTGTGCAGCGTTATTGAAAAGCCCGCCGCTAGCCGCCGTTACGATCTCGTAAAGCCCCTTGCCCGCAAACTCGCCTGATTCGGTAAGTTTATTTAAATTTGCCACATAGGTCGCGTGGTGCTTGCCGTGGTGATAATCACAGGTTTGCTTGCTTACGACCGCGTTGTGCGCCACATCGAACGGCAACTCTCTAAGTTTGAACATCTTTCTCTCCTTGAAATAATTTGGAGCGATTATAGCCTAAAATTTCTAAATGATTAATAAAATTTATTATTTAGGATTAATTTTAAGACGAATTTCAATCTAGCTCGCTCCTAATATAATCGTGCTTTAAATTTAAAATTTAGGCGGTTTATGAAGACCAAAGGCTTTGCTTCTGTCCTCATCGTAGCTCTTTTTGAGTGCCGCTGAGCGTACAGCTCAAATGCGCTGCTAGTACACACGAATCGCTGCTCACCATCATCTGGGTAACTGCAAGCTTTTTTATATTTATGCTTGCTTTTAAATACATAGCTCGGTACTCGCATACGCCCATACACGGGGCTCGGCACGCTTTTATCGCTTCACTCTAAACGATCGTCGCGCTAAAAGAGGGCGCAGAGATTAACCTGCTTCGTATATTTTTCATATTCACGCCAAGCTTATACACAGGCATCGGCACGATCGGCACCGCAATGCCAGGCGTATTCGTTCGCTGCGAGAAATTTCTGCGCGCAAAGCGCCTACTATTTCTCATAATTTCAAGCGCCGCGATGCTGAAATTAATTTAGAATTTTGGCGAATTTAGCTAAGCTTAGCGCTAAATTTAACGCAAAGGAAAACCATGAAAATCATCGAAGGCTCGCTTGCTCTTAAGGGCAGCGAAAAGATCCTAATCATCAACGCCCGCTTCAACCACATCATCACCGATCGCCTGGTCGAAGGGGCGCACGATGCGTTTTTACGCCACGGCGGCAAGGAGGAAAATTTAAGCCTGATGCTGGTACCGGGCGCTTTTGAGATCCCGCTCGCGCTTGAAAAGGCGCTAAGCTCCAAGCTCTACGACGCCGTCGTCTGCCTAGGCGCGGTGATCCGCGGATCTACTCCGCATTTTGACTACGTAAGCGCCGAAGTAAGCAAGGGCATCGCAAACACCATGCTAAAATACGGCGCTCCCGTGACTTTCGGTGTGCTGACTACCGATAATATCGAGCAAGCGATCGAGCGTGCAGGCGCAAAGGCCGGTAACAAGGGCTTTGAAGCGATGAGCGGCGCGATCGAGCTTCTAAGCCTATTTCGCAACATAAAGGCGTAAAATGGCCACCAGACACCAAGCCAGGCTCGCTGCGATCTCGCTGCTTTACTCCCGGGATATGAACGGCGGCGGCGAGGACTTTGCGGACGAGTATCTGGAAGAAAAGCGCATTCGCAACGAGCAGCGCAACTGGACTCTGGCGCTTCTGCGCGGCGCTAGCGAAAATCTCACCGCGGTCGATGCCCTGATAGATGAAAATTTAAAGGAATTCAAGCTTGCCGAAATTTCGGCTCTGGAGCGCGCGATACTGCGGCTCGGGGCGTATGAACTGCGCTTTACGGACACGGACGCGGGCATCGTCATCAACGAAGCGATCAACTCCGCCAAGGAGCTTGGCATCTCGCCAAGATTTATAAACGGCGTGCTGGATGCGCTAAAAGATAGCCCCGTGAACATCGAGGCGGATAAAATTTCCAAGCCGAATACGGCTGGCGTAAATTCCGAGCTATCCACGGCGACAAGCGAAAATTTCAAGCCCACTGCGGCGAAAAGCTCCGCTATTTCAGACAGCAACGTTGTGGCGAAAAATTTCATCCCTACAGGCGCGGACGGCGAGACGAAAAATTTTACTAAGGCAAAGAGGAGCGGCACGCCGAAAAATTCTACGGCGAGCAGAAGCAGGCCATCCAAAAAGCCCGCTAATTTAAAAACTCGTAGCGCGCCCACCAAAAAATCCGCCGCGAGCAAAAAATTTAAAACGGAGAGAAATTTCAAGACCGAAGATAAATTCAAGACGGAGAAAACTGGCAAAAATTTCAAAACAGGCGAGCGAGGTAAAAATTTTAAGGCAGGCGAACGAGGCAAAGACGCCACGCCAAAAAAAGAGGGCGCGGATAGAAATTTCAGAGTCGGCAAAAGCGCTGCACCAAAAAAGGGCACTGCTGGTAAAAATGCTGCGCCCAAAAGTAGCGCGGGGCGCAAAAGCTCTACCGCGCCGAAAAAATCTGCGGGCGGCAGAGGCGCCGTCTCAAAAAGACCTGCGGGCAGCAAAGGCGCAGTGCGCGGCAAGGATAAACGGTGAAGCTATGCGTCGCGCTTGATCTGGGCTCAAAGCAGGAGTGTTTGCAGCTAGCAGGTGAGCTTGCGAGCTTGGCTGATAAAATTTGGCTCAAGGTGGGCTTGAGAGCTTATTTGCGCGACGGAGCGGGCTTTGTGAGGGAGCTAAAAAAGATTGGAAATTTTAAAATTTTCCTCGATCTAAAGCTCTACGATATCCCAAACACGATGGCTGACGCTGCCGAGGAGATCGCTAAAATCGGCGTTGATATGATAAACGTGCACGCAAGCAGCGGCAAGCGCGCGATGAGCGCGGTGATGCAGCGACTGGATAGGCTCGGTTCGCGCCCGCTAGTGCTTGCAGTCTCTGCGCTAACGAGCTTTGACGAGGCCGAGTTTAGCGCGGTTTACGAGCAAAATTTAAGCGACGCCGTGCGTAAATTTGGCGTGATGAGCTACCAAGCGGGCCTTGACGGCATGGTTTGCTCGGCATTCGAGAGCCGCCTAATCAAGGACGCCACGAGCGCAAATTTTATCACGCTCTGCCCGGGCGTACGGCCGTTTGGCGAGAGTGCGGCAGATCAAAAGCGGGTAGCGGATCTAGGCGTCGCGCGCGAGGCGGGAGCTGATTTTATTGTAGTCGGTCGCCCGATTTATCAGACGCAAAACCCGCGCGAAATCTGCGAGCGAATTTTGGATCAAATTTAACGCTCGAGCTTGCGTAAAATTTGACGCAAGCTCGTTTTAAACGGTATTTTCGCGCGAAAGAAATTTTAATCAAAATGCGCACAAAGGCGGCTCGGATGACGTCGAAGCGCCGTCGTCATCTTTTTACAAAATCCGTTGGAGTTTGAAACAAACGCATCAGATTTTTGCATTTGGCGCAAGGCAGAAGCGTAAATTTACTCCGTTGGGGATTAAAAACGTTCAAACTTTACCGCGCCCAAGCCTCCCTGCTAGCTTACGGATAAAATTTCCGATAATGAGCGCGGCGGCGGACGTCTTAGCACTAAAAAGCGGCGCGCATAAGCGCGGCGGCGGCCCGGCGGCGAGGTAAATTTTAAAAATTTTCGCACCGCGTGGATAAAATTTTAAAACTTGCCTCGCACGAGTGAAATTTTGAAATTCCGCACTCTCAAGGGGTTTTAAAATTTTATCCAAATGGCGAGCCGAGCGAAATCTAAATAAAGATTGGAGTAAAATTTGAGTAAAGGCGCAAGCGATTTTAAGAAAATCCCCTATGTCGGCGAGGCGACAGAGGCTGATCTGCTGGCGCTGGGCTACGAGGACATCGCTTCGCTAAAGGGCGCGGATTCAGACGAGATGTTTGAACGCACAAAGGCGCTCGGACGCGGCAGATGCATCCTCTACGTTTACCGCATGATTTGCTACTACGCCAGCACGCCCCGTCCCGACAAAGCCAAGCTGAAATGGTGGCTTTGGAAGGACTAAATTTACAAATTTGACCCGCGCGAGCCATTTGAATTTGAGCGGATTTACTAGCGACCGACGCGGCTGCATTTGCGGCACGAAACGGCGGTACAAATTACGAGTGGCGCAAAAGAGCGTAAATTTTACGGGCGCGGCGTAGCGGCTAGCGCAAAGTGCAAACATAGCCGCAATATGAAATTTTGATTTTATTCACAGGCACGCTTTGCGACTAAGCGGCCTGTACGAAATATAAAATCGCCGATTTCTGGCAAGCGCGCGCCGAGCCGTATATGCGTCGTAAATATAAAAGCGGCGACAGTCGGTGTCTTTAGGCGCACACGGCGCGGCCTTTCACGACGGCGAGCGGTGGCTGATATTTAATAATCACGCTATGGAGAAAATGAAATAGGCGGCGCGAGTTTTGCTTTTTATGGTAAATTTTACAAACGCGGCGCAGATTCCCGCGCGAGCTTTGCGAGCACAATGCGATAAAGCGACGCAAAGAGCGTAAATTTAACGGGCGCCGTATAATGGGGCGCTGCAAAGCGAAAGGACGGTAGGGATGAAATTTTTTGCTATTTTGATTTTATGCGCGAGCGCGCTTTTTGGCGAGACGATCAGCGCGAAATATGAGATTTCGTTCGGCGTTTTCGGCGCGGTCGGCAGCGCAAATACGCGGCTCGTGCGCGAGGGCGATCGCTACGAGATCGTAATGGACGCCGTTGCGCAGGGCGTCGCGGGCAGCCTGAGCGGACAAAGACGCGAGAGCTTCCGCTCAAAGGGGCGCGTCGTGGCGGGGCTTTTGATGCCCGATCTCTACATCCATGAGGTCTCGCGCAAAAAGGGCAAAACGACGAAAAACGAGCGCAAAACCTACGCCTTCGACTACGCGCGCAAAACGATAAAATTTAAAAAGTTCAAGGGCGCGGGCGGCGAGCTACAGCTCGTAAGCGATGAAATTTTGCCCTATTTTGCGACGAACGACCTGTTGAGTTTGTTTTTCAATTTCTCTAAGATCCCGCATTCGGGCGATAAATTTTTCGTCCGAGCCGCGGGCGCAAAGAGCGCCGACGGAAGGATCGACATCGAAAGGCTGCGCGGAAGCGCTGCTGCAAATATCGCGAGCGAGCTTGGCGTCGCGCCGCCTAGCGATGCGGATGCAAACTCCAGCGCAACGGCAAGCGCAAGCTCTAGCGGAGCAGATACGAAAACCGGCGCAACGGACGCAAATTTTAAAGGGCGCGGCGCGGGCGCAGATAAGCAGGCTGCGGCGATTTACGTGGTTTTCATCAACCAGCCGATATTTTCGAGCAGCCGAGGCGAGCTGCACCTGAGCCTAAACGAGCGCGGTTACGCCGATCGCGCCGTTTTGAAGGATGTGCTGCTCTTCGGCGATATCCGCGCGCGGCTCGTGGAATGAGACTTCGTAAATTCGAAAAATGCCTGAGTTAAAAATTTTTAACTCTTAAAAGATAATTTGGCGCGTCTAGGTCTTTATTAAATTTTAATTTCATATATTTTTTAAGCTCGTTATATTCTTTATTAGTGGGTATAAATATAAAAAATTTGTTGTAAAGCGCGTCTATAATTAAAGCATCGACAAACCTACATGAAAATAAGCCACCTTTAAACAGATGAAAAATCATTTGCGGTATAAAAAGAAAGATAACCGCTCCCATGCAGCAAAATAACATTATAAAAACTATCATAGAGTCATCAAATATCGCACCATAAATATAAGCGAGTACGTATATGGCGAGGCAGGTTTTTCCTATGATTCTTTCCGTTTCCGTGTATTTTCGCGTTTCGCTTTCATAAACAAGCGCGAAAGTCTTTTTAAAATATAAAATATTATCAAATTTCATTACGAGCTGCTCGCCTGATTTTATACATTTTATGCTTGAGTTTAAAAATATAAATTTCCTTCCGTAATGCTGCGAAAAGCCCTTAAGAGCCCTGGCAACCAAAGGTCCAGTAAGCAGAATATTCGCAACTTTTCTATCATAGGGAATATTAAATACTAAATTTATAAACATAACAAAACAAAGCAACGCTACTATAGCTATAATATTTACGATCGGCATATAATCTTTGATGACCAACGGCTCTTTGTCGTAGTCACGAGTTTTAGCGCCCCGCGATGAAATACCGCCCGGGTTTAAATTTTGAAATTTTACCTCATCTTTTGAGTTTAAATTCATCTCGTTTAAATTTCTATCTCGGAAATTTGCGCCGCAAAGATGATCGGGTTGCAATTTGGGGTCTGTTTGATTAAAATTCGCATTTTTAAAGCTTTTACTAATCAAATTTGTATCGTTTAAATTTAATGAGCTGCGATCCGTTATCCGCATCGTCAAAGATGTCGGCGCTAGCGCCTTTTCGAAGCTTTTGATTGAAAGTCCGACATCGTTCGTTTAGAGGCTTTTTAGATTCCTCAAGCAGCACTTTATCCAAAAAATATCCTTAAGCTTAAATCGCTCGTATTTTATAACTTCGAGCTTAAATCGCAATAAATCGCGCCCGTTTCGCGTGTTTTTGCATCGCGCCGCATACAGCGCAATTACGACAGCAAGGCGCGCGGCAACAGAAACGGACCGCATTTTCGGATCGATTCATTTCTTAAATTTTCTTATGAAATCGCTCGCGTCCCGCGCCGCCATCGCTGAGCTCATAACGGCGATCCTGTCGACTCCCGCGCGTAGGACGGAGGCGAAATTGCGCGACGTTATGCCGCCCAGCGCGTAGATCTCGCCGTCGTAAAACCCTCGCACGGCGCGGATCAAATTTAGCCCCCTTGGCGCGAGCCCCGCCTTGCAATCGGTCACAAATATATGGCTCAGACAGATCGCGCCGGCACCCAGCTCCAGCGCCTCGCGCGCCTCCGCCTCGCTGTGGCAGGAAGCGACCAGTTTTTTGAAATTTGCACGCAAAAACTCCGCGCCGTGCGCCGCGCTAAAGCTCCGCAAAACCCCGAGCGGCAGCCATAAATTTCTCTCGCCTGCCCGCAGCGCAAAATCTGCAAAATTATGCACAAAGATCGTAGGCTGGCGATTAGAACTCTTTGCATTCTGCGCACTCTCTGCACTCTGCGAGTTTTCCGCCTTTTTCGCGCTCTGTGAATTTTCTACGCCCTTTATACTTTCCGTGTACTGCGCGCTCTGCGAGTTCCTCGCGTCTACTGTGCTCTGCATGCCCTCTGCGTCATTTGCACTGTCTGTACCTTGCGCGCTCCTCGTCGCAGGTTTCGTTTCGCATACGGCGCCGCAAAGTGAAATTTCACCCGGCGCACTATCACCCGCGCGATTTGCGGCGCCGGTAAAATTTTCAGACAAAATTTTATCTAAAACGCAAGCGGAATTTTTAGGCCGTGTCTCATCTGTAGCGGCACCGTACTTGTGGGCCGCATCCGCGCAAAGCCCGCTCCTGCCGCCGCTCACATGGAGCTTTTTTAATAAAATTTTATCCTCGTCGCGCTCGCGGAGCGAAATTTTATCCGCGCAGGCCGCGCTCGCGTCTAATTCACTCGTGAAAGCATGGGTTTCGCCAAATTTAGCGGTACGAGCTTCATTTGCAAAAATTTCGTCCGCGCGGACCGTATCCGCACAAAATCCGTTCTCGCAAGCGAGTAAAATTTTACCAAACAGCGCTGCGTAAGCTTTCTCGCTCAGGTCTTTTTCGCGTACGACGATCTCGCCTACGCCCGTTGCGGCAAAATCCGCTATACGCGCAAGCAGTGCCGCCTCGCCGCCGCAGAGCGCGCGATTTGTGATGATCGTAATGCGCGAAGCAAGCTCAAAATCTAGCATCCGCCTGCTCCTTTAAACTCAACATCCGCGCGTGGCGCCGCGCTCAAATTTAAAATTTTGCCTGCGATGCTAGGGATTAAAATTTTACTTGCTAGAGCGAACGCCGAAATCCCCACCGTCACGCCATATTTCAAAATTTCGCCCGCCCGAATAAGGTCTGAAATTTCCGCCGCAGCGCTAAAACTCAAAGCGTTCACCCAGCTCCTCGATTTTAGCGACCTTGCGTTGCCGCCGCATAGGAATCTGAAGCTCGCGCCGTTTTTAAATTTGAAATTTATGCCACCCTCGGGCTTGGAATTTGCACTGCCCTTAAATTTTAAATCCGCGTATGTGTTCCGAGGTCTTAAATTTACGCACGCATTTTGTAGCTCAAAATTTCCCGCGCGAGCCGACACGACATCGAAAATTTTATCATCCGCCATAGCGCCATAAATTTTATCACCGTGTGCGGCGCTGTAAAATTCGGCGTAGTATTTTACGCTACGAATTTTGCTGCGTCTAGCGGCGCCAAATCTGCCCGCAAGTAACGCACCGCAAATCTCGCCTCTTAAAAAGGCGTTGCAAATTTTACCCATGCGAGCGCAGAATTTCGCCGCATAAAATTCTAGAAATTTCGCCGTCAAAGCAAGCCTCTCGTGCCGAAGTTTCGCGGCGTAAGCTCGCATATCCGCGCTTTTAGACATAGATATACTCGCTCATCAGCGGCTGCAGCCCGCCTGCGCGGATCGCCTCGCAGACCTCGCTTACGCTGCGCGCGTCGCTGATCTCGAACTGCTCGTCGCCCCTCTGCTCGCTGTGCCCGCCGATACCGACGCTCACGCCCGCCGAAATTTTACTCGCCGCGATCCTGATCGCGTTGTCGCGGAAGCCCGCCCTCTCGCGCGTGGAGATCGTGATCTGCGCACTTGGCAGCAGCAGCCGATACGCGCACATCACCTGCAGCAGCTCGCGCTCGCCGACGTCTTTCGGGTTTATTTTGTCGTTGTTGATGATCGGGCGCAGACGCGGCACCGAAAAGGAGATCTCGGCGCGCGGGTACTTTCGCTGAAGCAGCCACGCGTGCACGCCCGTGGCAAAGGCATCGCGGCGGAAATCCCCGAGCCCCAAAAGCGCCGCGAAGCCCACGCCGCGCATACCGCCTCTAATCGCGCGCTCTTGGGCTGCGAAACGATACGCAAAAACGCGCTTGTTGCCCGCAAGATGCAGCTGCGCGTAGCGCGCGGGATCGTAGGTTTCTTGAAAAACGGTGACGAAATCGACGCCGCAAGCATGCAAATAGGCGTAATCGGCGGAGTTTAGCGGATAAATTTCGACGCCGATTACCTTAAAATACTGCCGCGCGAGCTCGCAGGCGCGCCCGATGTAGCGCACGGGGCTGTTTTTCTCGCTCTCGCCCGTGAGGATTAAAATTTCTTCTAACCCGCTCGCCGCTATCGCCTCAAACTCCGCCTTTAGCTGCGCTTCATCGAGCCTTGCGCGTGCGATTTTGTTTTTGCAGTTAAAGCCGCAGTAAACGCAGAGATTGTCGCAGTAGTTTGAGATATAAATCGGCGTGAAAACGGCAACGTTGCTGCCGAAATGCGTCGCCTTTTCGCGCGCCGCAGCTTGCGCGATCTGCTCCAAATGCTTGCCCGCACGCACGCTCAGTAGCGCGGCGAAATCGCGTAGACTTCTATTTTTCGCGCCGATCGCCCTTTGCACGTCAGCCTCGCTCGCCTCTTCGCAAAAGCCCTCGCGCAGAGCGAGCGTGTGCTCCATCATCTCGCTTCCGATATCCTCCATGCCCGCTATATAGCCGGTTCCCATCATCTTTAAAATTTTCCTTTTAAATTTTCATTTAAATTCCACTCGGCACGCTTTTGTGCGAAAATTCTTGCCGCGCAAATTTCTCATCATTTGGTCTAAAGGTGCATTTTAGCAGGATTTAGGTAAAAAATTGCAAAACGAGGGGGCGCCTATTCGTATTTTAAATTTTAGTGATTATTAAAAGATGAAAGAATATACTTTCGTAAAATTTAAAGGAAAAGTAATGAAAAAAATCATCTTAGCTTTAGCCCTATTTGGCTCTGTGGCTTTTAGTGAAACGGAGTTTCAATCGCTAAGAAAACAATTTGAGCAAAAGTGCGAAGCAGGCGATTTTGAGGCTTGCAGTTACGCCGGCGCTATTTATAAAAATCCGACCTTGTTCGGGGGAAACGCATCCGATAGGGATTATAAAAAAGCACTTTACTACTTTAAAAAGGCTTGCGACGGAAACGATTATGTAGCTTGCTCGGATTTGGGAGCAATGTATCATGGTGGCAAAGGGGTGAAAAAAGATTATAAAAAGGCTGTCGAACTATTCGATAAAGCTTGCGACGGCGGATATACAGACGGCTGCAACAATTTAGGTTATATGTATGCAAATGGTAAAGGGGTTAAAATGGATATGACGCGGGCTATGGGATATGCCAGAAGAGCCTGCGATGCGGGAAGTTGGATGGCGTGCGGGAATTTTGCTTCAGTTCTTGAAGCAGGTGGCGACAGAGCAAGGGCGACACAATACTATCAAAAGGCCTGCGAAATGGGCAAAAAACACCCAGGGTTATTCGGCTACGATAAAGACTCTTTACGAGAATACTGCGATAAATACGACATACTAAAATAGCCCGCTGATTAATAAGGCTTCTTTCGATCGGGCTACTTTCAGCCCTATGAAATTTTAAAATTTGATCGCCGAGCTTGCTGCGCGTTACACCGCTACCAAATTACTTTTCGCCGCAGCGCCTTAAGATGCCTAGCGAAGTGCGGAATTTATATCGTTCGGCATAGGGCTTAACAAAGCACGCTGAGATTTAACTCACATGGCACAAAAACCTTGCGCGATATGTATCTATAACTCAAGAAAGGCAAATTCCGCGCAAAAAAACACGGCTCGCACAACCAAGCCGCGTTTAAAATTTTAACCGCTACCTCAAAAATCCCGTTAGCGGCGAGCTTGCGCAGGCCGTTTTGCAAACGGCGCCAAGCCCCGCCAGATAGGCATCGCGCCCTGCCTGCACGCCGAGCGCAAACGCCCGCGCCATCAGCGCCAGATCCCCGCTCGTGGCGATCGCCGTATTTACCATCACCGCAGCGCAGCCCATCTGCATCGCCTCGCAGGCCTCGCTAGGCGCGCCGAGCCCCGCATCTACGATGATCGGCACGTCGATTTCGCCTAGCAAAATTTCGATCATCCCGCGCATCATCAACCCGCGGTTGGAGCCGATTGGCGCAGCCAGAGGCATCACGGCGGCGGCTCCTGCGCTTACCAGATCGCGCGCGACGCACAGATCGGCGTGCATGTAGGCAAGCGGCGCGAAGCCCTCGCGCGCTAGGGCCTCACAGGCTTTGATCGTCTCGGCGTTGTCGGGCAGAAGGTACTTGCTGTCGCCTATGATCTCGATCTTTACGAAGTCGCCGCAGCCCAGCTCGCGCGCGAGCCGTGCGATCCGCAGCGCCTCGGCGGCATTTCGTGCGCCGCTGGTGTTTGGCAGCAGCGTGACGCCGCGAGGGATGAAATCCAAGATATTGCGGCTCTTGCTTTCGTTCACGCGGCGCAGCGCAAGCGTGACGATCTCGCAGCCCGCATACCGCACGCAGGCGTCGATCATCGCGTGATCGAACTTGCCCGAGCCCATTATCAGGCGCGAGCTAAACTCCTTGCCGCCTAAGATCAGTTTATCGTCCATCCTATCCTCTTTAATTTAAATTTTCGTTTTTATGCGCAGCGCAAATGGCGCATATCGGCGCACGGCGCATTATACACAGCGCGAGATTGCGGCACAGATTGTGCACCTTGCTTCTATTGCTATTTTTACGTGCCGCACGGACCGCATCGAAACCTAAAATTTTCCGTCAAATTTTATGTCGCAGACAGACAGCGCAAAATTTCAAAGCGCTGTTTAAAATTTTGCGGCGGAGCAACGGCTTTAAATTTATACGCTGCGTTTAAATTTACGCGGCGCGCGGTAAATTTCACATCGTTTTTAAAACGCGCTGTATACCCGCCGAAACGCCCTATGCTTTTCAAAAACAATCGCAAAAAGCCTAAATTTAGCAGCAATGCACAAGGCGCGTAAATTTAGAAATGCAGGCGCGCGATGAGCGCCGAGCCTAGCCCTCCTCGCCCAAAATCAGCCTAAGCGCGACGTTTGCCTGATGTGCGGCGCAGATCGCCACGCGCGGCGCGAGCAGCCCCACGCCCTGAGCTGCGGCGCTTTTGCGGTCACCGCAGACGAAGACGTTTTTGCCGAGCCGCGTCGTGCGGATCTCGTTGGCATCGCCGCTGCCCGCCATACCGCTAGCGCAGATCAAAAAGCTATCCGTGCCGCCGAATGCGCCAAAAATCATCGCTTTCGCCGCCGCGTCGTCGAAGCACTCGCAAATTATACGCTCGTTTTTTAAAATTTCGGCTACATTTTGCGCGGTAAGTCGCTCGTTTAAGGTTCGCACGCGTACGAACGGGTTTATGCGCGCGATTTTTTCGCGCAGAGCGTCCGTTTTGGGCTTGTAGAGATCGCCGATCTCGTACTGCTGGCGGTTGAGGTTGGTCGGCTCGACGACGTCGAAGTCGATCAAAAAGAGCTCGCCCACGCCCGCGCGCGCAAGCAGGATCGCGACGTTTGAGCCGAGCCCGCCGAGTCCGCAGATCGCCACGCGCGAGCCTTGCAGCGCCTCGTTTACGGCAGGGGCGTTGCGAGCAAGCATCAGCTCGCGAAGCTCCTGCGGCGCCAGCTCCGCACCGCGCGCGAGTAAAAAGAGCTCATCGCCCGCCTTCAGCTCGCAGTTTTGCGCGCTCGCATAGCCGTTTATCACGGCGATCTCGCCGCTAAATTTAACCTCGCGCTTCAGCCCGTCAAGATCGCTTGCGCCCGTCTCGTAAGCTTTGCCGTTTAATTTTATCTGCATTTTGATCCTAAATTTTATCTTTTTGCCGTCTAAATTTATCGCGTAAATTTAAACTTGCGCGCGGCGCCTCATATCTGCGCGAACATAGCGCGCATTTATACGGTATTGCGGCGCGGTTGCGACAGATATCTACACAGCTGCGGCGCACTGCGCAAACGCTCGCGCGAATTACGGCGCAAGCGGACGTACCTAGCGCATCGCACGCGATTTTGATCTGCAAATTTCATCGTGCTTTTATGTGTAATGTTTTAGCCTACTGCAAGCATTGCGTTCAGCTAATACGGCGCGTAGAGCCTCTGTACGAAATACACAGCGCAAGCCAAATCCGCCAAATTTAGCGCGTTAACCTAACTTATCGATTAAATTTAAAGCCGCGAAACGCTAGAGCGATCCGCCGAATTTAAAAGCTTAAACGCCCGAACAAATCCGCGCTGTGGCTAAATTTAAAATTTCAAGCCGAACCGAACCGACGAAAAAACGGCACACAGCAGCATACGTTGCAGCGTGCATGGCGGCAGAGATCTCGGGGTAAATTTTAAAACCCCACGCCCAAATCTCACAACTTCGGCATAAATTTTAAAGCCATGCGCTCAAGCCTATAGCGCCGATGCGGTTTTAAAGCCCATATCATGCCACCGCAGCTGGCAACGCAAATTGGCGTTCCACCGCCGCAATAAAATTTAAACTCTATCGCCGCGGAGCGAATTTTAAAACTCCTGCGTTCGGCCGCTGCGGCCTAGCTCGCTTTCAAAATTTAAAGGCTCGCCTCAGGCGCCAAACCGCCCTGTCCTTCTAATAAATTTAAAAACCCAAACGCCGCTATCTCTCCGCTGCGTCTATTTATGCAGCTGCGACGCTACGCGCTTAAAATTTTAACGACGCCCGCGCAAATTTTAAGCCCCAGCCGCTGTGTCGCCGTACCATTTAAAATTTAGCGGCCTCCTTGGCAACTTCAGCGCGGATTTAAACCTCGGTCGCCATAATTTTTAACGCAATTCAAAGCCCAGACCTCAGCCGCCGCCTACGAACTCGACGATCTCATATTTTTTGCCGCTTGATATCTGCGTGCGCTCCCACTCCTGCTTTTTTAAAATTTCGCCGTCGCACTCGAGCGCCACTAGGCGCAGATCGTGTCCGCGCCGGCGTAGAAACTCGCTCACGCTCATATCCTGCGCCAGCTGCAGAGGCTCGCCGTTTACGCAGATCTCAATCATCGCTCGCTCCCAAGCTCTCGCGATACTCCTCGTAAGTGCCCCTAAAATCGACGATTTCGCCGCCTCCTTTGAGGTGCAAAATTCTATTTGCAAACGCGTCGATGAGCTCGCGGTCGTGGCTCACGCAGATCGCGCAGCCCGCGAAGTTATACAGCGCCTCGCCAAGCGCGATGATCGCCTCGAGATCAAGGTGATTGTTGGGCTCATCTAGCACCAGCAGGTTCGGGCGTTGCAGCATTAGTTTGCTTAGCATCACGCGGTGCTTCTCGCCGCCGCTTAGGCTGCCCACGCTTTTCTCCTGCTCCGCGCCGCTAAAAAGCATACGTCCAAGGCATTTGCGAATTTCATCCAGATCCCTATTTTGCGGGCTTTGTAGATATTCGTAGAGCTTGAGCTCGCCTGAAATTTTATTATTCGTATCCTGCGCGAAGTACCCAGGCTCGATCGTGGCGCCCATGTGCACCTTGCCGCGCTGCGGCGTGAGCTCGCCCATGATGATCTTGCAAAGCGTGCTTTTGCCCACGCCGTTTCGCCCGATTATCGCGATCTTATCGCCGTGAGCGAGCTTGAGGTTAAAATTTTTCAGAATTTGAACCTCGCCGAAGCTCATATCCACGCCGCTTAGCTCCAAAATTTCATTGCCGATCTCGCGCGCGGGCTTAAATAAAATACTAGGCTCCCTGCGCGAAGAGGTCGTAAGCTCGCTAAGATCGAGCTTGTCGAGCTGTTTTTGACGGCTCGTGGCCTGCTTTGCTTTGCTTGCGTTGGCGCTGAAGCGAGCGATAAATTTTTCAAGTTCCGCCTTCTCTTTGAGCTTTTTCTCGCGCTCGAACTGCGCCTGTTTGAGGGTGAGATTGGACGCGATAAACCAGTCGTCATAATTGCCGCTAAATTCGCGCACCCGCCTAAAATCGACGTCGAGGATGTCCGTGCAGACGCGGTTTAAAAAGTGGCGGTCGTGGCTGATGACTACGAGCGTGCCCGTGTGGCGATTTAGCTCAAACTCAAGCCACGAAATGGCGTCGATATCGAGATTGTTCGTAGGCTCGTCCAAAAACAGCACGTCAGGGCGCGGGAAGAGCACCTGCGCGAGCAGAACCTTAAATTTATCGCTCGTCTCGATCTCGCTCATCTTTTTATCAAAGTCGTTCAGCCCCAGCGAACTTAAAATTTTCTCGATCCGCGTTTCGTACTCGTAAGCGGGATCCTCCTCGGCGCAGATCATCTCAAGCTCGCCGAGGCGCTCGTTTATCTCGTCGTTAAACTCGCCCGCTTCGTAAAGCTGCGTCTTTTCGCGCACGGCGTCATAGAGGCGCTTGTTGCCGTAGAGTACGGCGTCTTTGACGCTGAAACTTTCAAAGGCGAATTGATCCTGCCCCAAAACGCCGATTTTAAGCCCGCTTTCGATCAAAATTTCGCCGCTGCTTGCTTCGATCTGCCCGCTTAAAATTTTAAGCAGCGTCGATTTGCCCGCGCCGTTTGCGCCGATGAGACCGTAGCGCCTGCCCTTATCGAGGCTTAAATTTACGTTTTCAAAAAGTAGCTGTTTGCCAAAGCGCATCGTTAGATCTTTGATTTCAACCATATTTTTCCTTTTAAATTTCTCTTTGCATTGCCTTGTGCGCGGGCTTCTACCGGATTTTGCGCACAAATTTCATCTCGCGGTTTATTGCGGCTTTTGCGCCGCGGCGAACCGCGATAAATTTCTTCTATTGTAGCTTAAAATTCTGAAATTTCGCCGAAGGAGCGCGCGAGAAAGCGAGAGCCGGCGCGATTAAATTTAAACCGCTAGAGCAATTTAAATTTTAGCCGCTGTAATCGCTATCGCGAGTGATGATGAGCGTGTAGTTCGGATACGCCGCGCGCACTTGCTTGCAGACCGCGCGAAACGTCGCCTCCATGTCGGGCGCTGCGAAATCGACGATAACGTCGAAGCTGATCGCGCGTTTGCTCTCGTCGAGATAAAATCCGTGTATCTGCGAGACGAACTCGTGCGACAGCGCCATCTGCTTGATATGTTCGCGGATCTCGGCGGCGCGCGGATCATTTTTATTAAACGCGTAAATTCCTACGGTGTCTAGGATGATATTAAATTTCGCAAAAACGGCGTTTTGGATGCGGCGCGTAAGAGCGTCGATCTGCGCTGCGGTCGTACCCTCTGCGACCTCGATGTGGATGCTGCCGACCATCTTATCGGGCCCGTAGTCATGAAACATCAGATCGTATGCGCCGATGACGCCCTCAAAGCCGCGCACGACGTCGTAAATTTCATTCGTCAGCTCCAGGCTCGGACGCGAACCCAAAAGCTTGCTGATCGTATCGCGCAGAATTTCATACGCCGTTTTGATTAAAAGCGCCGAAATTATCGCGCCCAGATACGCCTCCAAGCTCAGAGCGAAAATAAGCGAAATAAAAGCCGCTACGAGGGTAGCTAGCGATACGAGCGCATCGTATTTGGCGTCCACGCCGCTAGCGATGAGCGAGTCAGAATTTACGCGCTCGCCCGTCTTTTGCGTATAAAGCCCTAGGCTAAATTTCGCCGCGACGGCTACGGCGATTATGGCAAGCGAAACCGCATTATAATTCGCCGCCTGCGGATGAATGATCTTTTTGATCGATTCGACGAGCGAGACGCCGCCGGTGTAGAGGATGATGACGGCGATTACGATCGCGCTTAGATACTCGATCCTGCCGTGTCCGAAGGGGTGTGCACGATCGGGCTGCTTGCTAGCAAGATGCACGCCCACGATCGTAATGACGGACGAAAGCGCGTCGCTTAGGTTATTTACTGCATCAAGTACGATCGCGATCGAGCCCGAAATCAGCCCTACGACGCCCTTAAATGCCGCTAAAATTATATTTGAAATGATACCGATCGCACCGGTGCGAATGATGATTTTATCTCTGCTATACGCCGCTTGAGGCACTTCCATTATCTCTCCTTTGAAATTTTATTCCAAGCCACAATCGCTGCGCGTGTAGGTCAGATCGGCGATTTTTTCGCCGCTTTGCAGAAATTCTCGTACGCCTATGCGATTTAGACTGCCCGCTTTCATCATCTCGCAGACGTCCTTTTGCCTGTTGGTGCGCAAAATGCTTTCAAAATTTTGCTTGATTTTGGGATCTACTTTATCCCAAATTTCATTTTTTAGAATCGCGGGAATTACAAATTTATCGCCCTCGCATGTAGCCGCGCTCAACTCTATATTTTTAGTCGCGGGGTGACTGTGCCCATTTACGGCGTCCGCCAAAGCCTTGCAGCGCTCGGCATCGGCATCTACATCTCCCGCAAGTGCTGCGCTGCAGATAAATACGCCGAACAGGGCGAGTATAAATTTTTTCATTTTAGCCTCCTAATTTTATTTGAAATCTACCATATTCAAATTTTAAATTCAATCTATTTTTGAAATTCTAAGAATCCTCTACACGGCAAAAATCCGCGAGCCGCCAAAATTACTTGCGTTAAAATAACGGCGTAAATTCCGCAAATCACCGCTAGAAATTTTCTAAATCGCGGCAAAAATTCTTTAAATTCCATCCAAAATTCTATAAGCGGAAATTTCGCGGCGGATCGCATATACTCGCTCAAAGCGGCGCGCGACGAGATCGTCCGCATCTTTTTTAACTCGCCTTTAAGTTATAGATTTAACGCAGCTTTGAAAAGCTCCAGTCAATCCGCGTCCACCATTAATTTATAAATTTTTAATGCAGTTCCGCGTTGAGTTTGATCGCACGCTTGCTAATGCTTGCCGTAATCTGCCCGCTTTGGCTGTTTTGGCGGAAGTGCAGTCCGCTAAGCCTGGCAAGCTCAAGCCCTTTATAAATTTCGCGATCGAACGCAAAGCCTGGATTTAGCGCTGCTAGCGCCTCGCGATCCTTTTGTGCGATAAAAACCTTCGTGCCCTCAAGTACCGCAATACCGGCATCCACGATGCAGCGGTCGCCTAGCGGAATGCCCGTTACGGAGTTTGCGCCCAGCAAGCAGTGCTTGCCGATGCTCACGGCATTGCCGTTGGTGCCGCTTAGCACGCCCAAAATCGACGCACCGCCGCCTATGTCGCTGCCCTCGCCCACGACGACCGAGCTGCTGACGCGCCCTTCGATCATAACGCTACCGGTCGTACCTGCGTTGAAATTTACATAAGCAGCACCCGGCATCACGGTCGTACCCGCGGCGATATGCGCACCCAAACGCACCTTCGCGTCATCTAAAATCCGCACGTTTTGCGGCGGTACGACGTGGCTTAGGTAGCGCGGAAATTTATCGACGCTGATGATACGCGGATAGCGGCCCTGCATTTTTAAATGGATTTCGTTTTCATGCAGCCACCAAAGCTCGATCGGGCGGGCGTTCTCGTCCCACGCGACGTTCGGAAGCACGCTAAATGCGCCGTCTAGATTGAGCGTGCGCGGCTCGCAGAGATTTAGCGAAAGCGCGTAAAGCTTGAGATAGACGCTCTCGACGCTTTTCGGCGCGGTATCCTCAAAGATAAAGCTAGCGCAAAAGCTCGCGTGCTCGTCCGATTTCATCGCCTCTTTAACCGCAAGCAGCACCTGCAGATTTTTGTGCGCGCCCTCTTTGGTGTCTGGCTGTAGAAATTTTAAAGCCTCGATCGCCTTTTTTAGGGCTTTGTGCGTTAGCGGAAGGACGCACTCACTACCGCTAAAATCCACGACCTCACCGCATTCGGCTAGAGCATGGATTAGCACTGCTGCGCTTGTTAGCCCATCTTTAAAATTTACGTGCGCATAATTTACACTTAAGCTTTTGTGCCCCTCTGCACGCCCCTTAAATACGCGCCCGATCGCCCACATGATCGGATCGCGGTAGCCCTTTTTGGCGCGAACTTTATCCGTAAAAGCCTGAAGCTCGCTTAGGCTTTTAATCTCTTTCATATTTAATCCTTGATCGCAAAATTGCGCGGGAGTATAGCTAAATTTAATTTAAAAGGGGATTTGAAAAGGCGCATGAATGGAATTTAAAAGCGAAAACATGCACTTTTAAATTCTTAGTTGTTTTTCAAATTACTTTACTTCTTGATATTTTGTCTCGGGCTACTTATCTTGTTGTCGCTCTGGCGGAACAGGAATACTTACATCCTCGCTAGGGACTTTTTTTCTTATCGTTTGGTCACAAGCAACATCAATACCACCGCAATTGCTATCCGTACGATTAAATTCTACATAAGCATATTTGCCGTCGTCGAAAATTAGTTTGCCAATAACGGATTCGTTCTCATTTTTTAGATAAATTTCAACACGATCGGAAGCCAAACCACAAAATTTTAAAAAACTATCATAAGAATTTACAAAAGTACTTGGATAAAATATTAGAAAACTTACATATCCACATATAATAAGACTAAAAATAGTAGCTACAAACCAAATTTTCCTATCTTTTTCAATTTCAGATACATATTTTAAGCACCGCCGTAAAAAAGGTACTATTAATGATATGAATAGTATTATACCTACTATCCAATTACTCCAATATACAAAACGCACAAAAATATTTTCTTGGTTCGCAAAATATAGAACAATTCCCAGAAAAACAACAATAGTCCAAGCTAATATCATAAACAAATTTCTACTTTTTCTACTACTATCATCTTTGTGCAAACTATAATAGAGATACATTATAGTTGAACCAAATAATGCCAAAATAGTTAAAAAAATCAATAATGTAAAAAAGGCAAATAACAAAATATGATTCGCACTAAATATTTCGTATGTGAAAAACCCATAATACCGCATATAAGAAAAAATAAATCCAATAATGCCAATTAATGCAAATATGGATGTTATGAAAGAACATATCTTAAGCATTTGCGTTACTCTTTTTTCTACTAAGTCGCCTTTGGCTAGGGCGTTTTTTACATCAGTTTTATCTTCCGATTTATTGCTCTCAGAAGCACTTAGTGGCTCAATCTTATTTTCATCTTTATTATTCATTTTTTCCTCCAAATTTTAAATTTCATCCTACCTAAACACATCATCCATTGGCGTGCTTTCGCATTTCTTGCGGTCCGCTTCTACCGAGAGTAGGCGAGCTTTGCTTTCGTCTAGAATTTTTGGTGTAATAACAAGCCCCGGCAGATCTAAGGAATTTACGGCGTGCTTGCCGGCAAACGCCCCTAGGCCTCTGCCAAATATCCCGTTTACGCGCCCGTTCATATCATAAATCTCGCTGCCGTCGCAGTGAAAGACATTACCCGAGATACACTCGCATTTAAGCCCATCTGCAGCCTCCGTGTATCTGTAATCCTCGACGTAAAACGCACCGCTTACGCCACGGACGCTACTAATGGGATTGTAAATTAACACGGCTAGAATTTCGTTATTTTGAGGATTTGAGATCTCCCACTCCACGGCGCGATATGAGCTAAGCAGTAGCACAATGGGCTTGGCGGATTTGGCTAAATTTAGCTTGACGCGATTATTCATCTGCGCACTTTCGTAGATCGCGCCCAGCCACAGATCGTAGTCCTTATCCGCAGGGATCTTGGCTACGGCGTCTTTTTGACGATAAAAGGGCTCTACGTCTTTAAAATCCACGAAAAGCTCGCTGGAATGCGCGTCATTTAAAAACCACGCTTCGATCTTGTGCTTGCCCTTGCTAAATTTATACGTAAGCGGGCGCTTTTGATTGCTAGATGTTCCGCCTAGCACGTCCGTGCCATCTACGGCGATTACCAGCGTAGACCAGCCGTAATCTCCTAGCACCATCTTTTCGATATCGGCGTCAAAATTAAACTCGCCGACCCAATACGCCATAAGATTTGGAGATGGAATTTCATGGAAGGAATTTCCTTCATAATTGACGCTGATGCGATCGACGTTTTCAGAGAAAACCACCTTCTTAGGCTCATCTTTATTCAGATAAAACGCCAAAAACTTATCCTGCGGGATCTGCGCATCCGCAGTAATCTCTCTCGCCCATTTTTGCATATTGCTCTCTTGCGCGAACGCCGCAAATGCAAGCACCAAAATAATCAAAAACCTCATTACCGACCTTTCTTATTTCGTATAAAAGTAAAATCCCTAAACCTAAAAGCCCTAGGCTTAGGGATTTTGCCGCCTTGGCTCCCTGCCTATACGAATAAAATTCCAACTGCTTAAATGTCAGCTGCGCGAGAAATTTCCTTGCCGCGACCGCTACGGATAAAATTCCATCCTAAATAAGCTTTACAGAGGCTTTCGCAGATAAGCTCCACTGCCATGAAACCCGGCAAAATAAAAATTTTAAACTAGCGCAATGCTGTGGCTACCGCTAAAAAGCTAGACGCGATAAATTTCAAGCCTAAAATTCATATTAAAGCCCCATCTTAAAATTTTAAAACAAAGCTTTAGCGATAAAATTTCACATTTTAAAATTCTGCGGCAAAGCTTTATGCTTAAAATTTTACATTTAAAACTCCAAGGCGGAATTCTACGGCAAATTTTACCTCGCTGAATTGTGCGTTTAGAATTTAATTTTCGCCGTAAAATTCTGCGCTTAGAATTTTATCTGAACCCTCACGCAACGAAGCTTGGATAAAATTCTAGCTCGAAATTTCAAGCTTTAAAATTTAATGCTACAACCTCTACACGAAATTCTATACACAAAAATTTTACTGGCGCCATAAAATTTCGCGCAAAATCGCAGCGAAATTTTAACGCAGAATTTCGAGCTACAAAATTCCACGCGAAATTTGACGCCGCGCCCGCCAAAGCCCTAATTCGAGCAGGCGCTCTTGCCGTCCATCACTGGCTGGATCGCGGAGTTATCCGCCAGCTCCTCGCGGTCGATCTTCTCGATCTTTTTCCATAGCTTGCGCGCGGCCTGCTCGTAGCGCTTCGCGCTCAAAGAATCTGGCGCGTAGAAGCTTACCGGCTTGCCGCTGTCGCCGCCCTCGCGGATAGCGATCTCGATCGGAATCTCGCCGATTACTTCGGTGTTGTATCGCTGCGCCAGCTTTTGCGCGCCGCCGCGACCGAAGATGTCGTACTCCTTGCCGTTATCGGGGCAGATGAAGCCGCTCATATTCTCGATAAGGCCTGCGATCGGGATGTGGAGCTTTTCGAACATATCAAGCCCGCGCGCGCTATCGTCCAGCGCGACCGTCTGCGGCGTCGTGACGCACACGCCCGCCGTCACCGGCACGCTCTGAGCGAGCGTAAGTTGCGCGTCGCCCGTACCCGGAGGCATATCCAAAAACAGCACGTCCAGATCGCTCCACGCCACGTCTTTTAGCAGCTGCTCGATCGCTTTCATTATCATCGAGCCGCGCCAGATGAGGCTCGCGCCCTCCTCCATCAGCACGCCCATACTCATCATCTCCACGCCGTGGCTTAAGATCGGCTTTAGCTTCTGCCCTACGACGCTTGCTTGCGTCTTATCCTCGCCTAGCATTCGCGGCAAATTCGGTCCGTAAATATCGGCATCCAAAATCCCCACTCTCTTACCGAGCTTTGCCGTGCTGATAGCTAAATTTAGCGTCGTCGTGCTCTTGCCTACGCCGCCCTTGCCGCTGCTGATCATCACGAAATGCTTGATCTGCGGCGCGATATTTTTGCCGCTGCGAGAGTTGCTCTTTTCCTCGGCGATCTTAGGCTGTTTGATTAAAATTTCCACGTCCGCGCCGAGTGCCTTTTGCACCGCCGATCTGAGCTCTGCGGCGATCTCAGGCTTGGCGCTTGGAATTTCGATCCCTACGAAAATTCTATCGCCGATCTCGACCTCTTTTACAAATCCAAAATCCACGATGCTTTTAGAAAAGCCCGGATAGATCACGCTTTTAAGCAAATTTAAGACTTCGTCTTTACTCATTCTTTCTCCTTATTTTCGGTTAAATTTCTACTGATTTTATATGCGCAAAATTTCGGCCCGCACATCGAGCAAAACTCCGCGCCTTTGTAAATTTCATCGCACAGGCTCTCGTCGTGCAGCTCGCGCGCATGCGCAGGATCGAAACTAAGCTCAAACTGCCTGTTCCAATCAAAACCATATCTCGCATCGCTCATCGCATGATCGCGCTCTATCGCGCCCGCTTTGCCTAGCGCGACGTCTGCGGCATGAGCGGCGATTTTGTGTGCGATGATGCCCTCTCTGACGTCGCTTGCATTGGGAAGGCCTAGATGCTCCTTGGGCGTTACGTAGCAGAGCATGCTTGCGCCGCAATACGCAGCCATCGTCCCGCCGATAGCCGAGCTTATATGATCATAGCCCGCACCGATGTCGGTCGGAAGCGGCCCCAGCACGTAAAACGGCGCGTCGCGGCAGAGCTTGCGCTCTAGCTGCATATTAAACTCGATCTCGTTAAATGGAATGTGCCCAGGACCCTCGATCATCACCTGTACGTTTTTTTCATTCGCGCGCAGGGCTAGCTCGCCTAAAATTTCAAGCTCGCTAAGCTGCGCCCTATCGGTCGCGTCGTATAAGCAGCCAGGGCGCAAGCCGTCGCCTAGAGATAGCGATACGTCGTAGGCGGCGCAGATATCGCAAATTTCATCAAACGCTTCGTAGAAGGGATTTTGCTTATGAAATTTCATCATCCACGACGCTATCAGCGAGCCTCCTCTGCTTACGATACCCATCTTGCGACGGGACAGCAGCGGCATAAACTCGAGCTTAAAGCCCGCGTGGATCGTGAAATAATCCACTCCCTGCCGCGCTTGCTTCTCGATCGTGCTAAGAATAGCGCTCGTTTTTAAATTTTTAATATCGCCCAGCTCATGGATCATCTGATAGATCGGCACCGTGCCTATGGGTACGGGCGAGCGCTCGATTATCGCGGCGCGGATCTCGTCCAAATCGCCGCCCGTGCTTAGATCCATCACCGTATCGGCGCCGTACTTTAAGCAAGCTTCAAGCTTTTCCAGCTCGCCCTCGATATCGCTCGTCGTGCCGGAAGAGCCGATGTTTGCGTTGATCTTGCACCGCAGCGCGCGCCCGATACCGATGGGCTTTAAGCTTTTGTGATTAACGTTTGCGGGGATGATCGCTCTTCCTTGCGCGATGAGATCGCACAAGGCCCGCACGTCCATGCGCTCGCTTTGCGCGACCTCTCTCATCTGCGGCGTCACTTCGCCTCTTTTTGCAAAATAGATCTGCGTTACGCAGCTTTCGGTCATTTTCGCCTCGCTTCTTAAAAATGCGCGTATAATATAACAAATTTCATTAATCCTTACTTTTCTTTTGCCGTTTATTTTCGTAACGTAAGCTGAAATTTCGCCGCCGCACCGCGTAAATTTGCGCCTAAACTCAAGATATTTTAGCCCGCAAGCCGCGATTAATTTTGCTTTCATTTTTAATACGTATAATTTCGTAACAAAATTTCAAGGATAAAATTTGAAAGATATATCGCTGATTTTGCTCGCCGCGGGCGATTCGAGCAGGTTTGGTCTCCTCGTCAAAAAGCAGTGGCTGCGCGTGGGCGAGCTGCCGCTTTGGCAATACGTCGCGCAAAATATCGCGCAGGCGCACCCCTTTAAAAAGATCGTAATCGCCGTAAACGAGGAGGACGTGAGCTATTGCGAGCGCCTCTATGCGTGCAGCTCGGCTTCGGCGCGCGGCAAAAGCGCGGAGTGCGGCACGAGCGAGTATAAATTTCAAAGCGAGCGGGACGGGATCGGATGCGGCGCAGACGATCTAAACGACGCAAGCAAGCCGCGGAGCGCGGAAAATTTTAAAGCTCAAGTCGAATGCGACGCAGATGAATGCGGCTCTGCAAATTTAAAATTTCACTTCGTCCCAGGCGGTGCAAATCGCCAAAGCTCGCTAAAAAACGCGCTAAAGCTCGTAGAAAGCGAGCTCGTGCTCGTAAGCGACGTGGCGCGCGCGCAAATTTCGCCCGAGCTGATCTCCTCGCTGATACGAAATTTAGGCAGCGCGGACTGCATCAGCCCCTATCTTGGCGTAAATGACACGACCTATCTCGGCGAGGACGTAGTAAAGCGGGAGGAGCTGCGCCTCATCCAAACGCCGCAGCTTTCGCGCACGGCGCTACTTAAAAAGGCGCTTGAGGGAAGCGAAATTTTTACCGACGACAGCGCGGCGGTCGGCAGCGCGGGCGGGCGGTTGGAATTTATAAAAGGCGAAGCGGGCGCGCTTAAGATCACGCGCGCAAGCGATCTGGCGGCGCTAAATTTAAAACCCTGCTCGCGCGATATTTTTTGCGGTACGGGTTACGACGTGCATGCGCTTGAAAAAGGCGCGGGCATCGTGCTTGGCGGCGTACAAATTCCATGCGAGTTCGCGCTGATCGCACACAGCGACGGCGACGTAGCGATCCATGCCCTAATCGACGCTATCTGCGGTGCGGCGATGCTAGGCGACATCGGCGAACTTTTCCCCGACAGCGACATTAAATTTAAAGGCGCGGACAGCAAGGAGCTGTTACGAAATGTAATGCGGCGCATCAGGGGCTACGGCTATGAACTCGTAAATGCCGATATTACGATCATCGCGCAGCGCCCAAAGATCGGAGCCTACAAAGCACAGATGCAAGAGGCTTTGAGCGAAATTTTAAACTGCGCGCGCGTCAATGTCAAAGCGACCACGACCGAAGGGCTGGGATTTACGGGCAGAAGCGAAGGTATCGCCGCGCAGGCTGCGGTAAGCTTAAAATTTTACGACTGGCAAAAGCACGCAGCAAAGACGCAGGACGTATGAAAATTTTAATAATCGAGAGCGAAAGCTATCTTGCTCAAAGTATAGCAAACAAGCTGGGCGCGCTGGGGCATGAATGCACTAACGCGGCGAGTTTGGCGGCCGCGGCGGGCCTTGCGGAGGAGTTTGAGGCGGTGTTACTTTCTACAAGCTGGAGCGGCGCGAGCTTTTATCCGCTGATCGAAAAATTTAGGCGCTCGATCATAATTTTGATGGTCGCCTACGTCGATAGCGAAACGGTGCTAAACCCCGTAAAAGCGGGCGCAACGGACTATATCCAAAAGCCATTTATGATAGAGGAGCTCATCAAAAAGATCGAGCATTACGCGCAGTTTCGCTCGCTAAAATCGCAAAACGAAGCCTACGAAGCACTGCTTAAAGAAGTCTCCCTTTCGTGCGAAATACCGCCCGCGCGTTTAGCGCAGATAAAATTCCCGCTTCTTTTGCGCGGCGATGCGGCGGCTCGGGCTGCGGCGGTATTTAAGATCGCGCTTGCGCTAAAATCGCGCCTTAAAATTCTATCCGCGCAAAGCCCTGAACTGCTAGAACGCGGCGCGGAAATTTTTTACGCACCGGATTTTGATAGCCTAAGCGGCGCGCAGAAGGAAAAATTTCTAAGCAAAACCAAATCCACGCGTGTAATCGCCGGATCCATCGGCGCACAAAAGGGCTTTAGCGACGAAATTACGCTTGGCAGCAGCAAAGAACGCAGCGAAATTTTAAGCATCGAAGAATACGTAAAGCTCACGATCGTAGCGCACCAAGACGAGTATTTCGACTCCGATCTGGCGGCGGCACTTGGGATTTCGCGAAAATCGCTTTGGGAGAAAAGGAAAAAATATGGCATCGCAAGAAAAAAATAGTCGCGCGCGCTCGGTACGGATCGCAGGCGAGATAGAAATTTCGTGCGATACCGGCAATTTAAACGAAATAAAACCGCTTGAAAGCAAAGGGATTTCAAGCGGCACAAAACCTCTAAACATCGCAAAAGCTTCGAGTGACGCGGCGCAGAATTTAGAAGCGAAGCAAAATTTAAAAGCATCACAGAACTCAAAAGCAAAGCGTGATTTAAAAACAATGCGGAATTTAAAAATGTCAAAAGCTAGTAATGCCAGAAAAGACGAGGCGCGAGCTAAGGACGCGGCAAGAAATTTAAAAGCAGAGCAAGCCGGAAGCGAGAGCAAAGGCGCAAATAATGGCGCAACGCAAATCCGCAAGATAGTGATCTCGCGCTCCGACCTAAACGTCTTGAGCCTGCTCGCAAACGGCGCTTTCGGCAAGAGCTGCGAGCTACTGCGCCCAAGCAAACTTAGCATCTGCGGCATAAATTTCGTTTTTTCCTGCGCGGACGCAAAAAAAGGCGATATTTTGGAGCTTTATCTTAGCAAGGACGGCATAGCTGAACGCACCAAAAATTCGCTTAGCAGCGAGAACGGCGCGTATTTGCTAGCCAAAGGATCGCTCAACTTGCAGGATGGAGTTTCTGTTGCGGCGCAAAATGAGCAGAGTTTTGCGAAAAGCGGCACGGATTTCGCGCGCACTGCAAGTGCGCAAAGCGCTATAAACGCCACAAGCGAGGGCTTAGACCATATAGAAAGTCTTGCTGCGTCGTGCTATGATCAAACTTTTACTCGCAGCACAGATGCAAAATCCGTAGCAAATTCGGCGGGAAATTTTATCTCAAATTCCACCGAAAATTTCATCAAAAATTCCGCTGCAAATCCCGCCTATTGTGAGCTTGTCGCGCGCATAAGCGTTAGCGACGTTTATGCCCCAAGCGCAAGCGAGGTCGCAGGCTCAGTATTTCAAAACGCATACGCAGGGCAAACTGCGGTGCAAGGGCGCATCACGCTGCTAAAAAATGGTCTTGCAGAGCAAATCGCGCGCATAAAAAAAGTCGCAAGCTCGCTTGCCGCGCCTAAAATTTCAGCGTTTTTTACCTGCGCCGATCCGATCCACCGCGTGCATGAGCGGCTGATTAGGCATATGATCGACAAAGCGGATTTTGTGGTGATTTTTTTAACCGGCACGAGCAGCACAGACGCCCTGCCCTACGAACTACGCAAAAAAACGCTAAGCTATTTGCTGCAAAATTTTTTGGTCGCGCAACGCGCCATGATGATCGATCTGGGCTCGCTTGCGATTTTTGACGACAAACCCGCCCTACAGTGCACGATCGCAAAAAATTTAGGTATAAACAAAATAATTTTTGGGCAAAATCACGCGAATATGGAGCTATTTTTCGATGGAGGCGGCGTGCATTCGGTGCTAGACGAGTATCAAAAGCGCGGCGACATCGAGATTTTGCTTATGCCGGAATACGTCTATTGCGAGAAGTGTAAGGTGCTAGTAAGCACCAAAAACTGCCCTCACGGCGCTCATCATCACGTGCATTACCGCACGCAAAATCTAAAAGCACTGCTGCGCGCGGGGATTTTGCCACCCGCGATTTTTATGCGCAAAGAGATCTCGGCGATGATTTTAAGCGAGCTTTTTCCCGCGCGATTTTCGGATCTGCAAAAGCTCTACGACGAGCTTTTTCCAAACAGCGGGATCTTACAGAGCCACGGCGAGAGCGAGTTTTACGAGCAGCTGATGCAGCTGTATCAAACCAGCGCGCTAAAGACGTAGCTCTCGAGGTCGCAACGCAAAAAATGACGTGGAATTTGCGGAAGCTAGGCAGAGGGTAAAATTTCGCGGCGTTAGAATTTACGGCGGCTAGACGTAAAGTAAAATTTCATAGTGCGGAAAGAAAGGACTGCGCGGAATTTTGTAGAATAAAGAGCGTCGGACGCAGATTTGGCGTAAAATTTTGTAGTGCGACGAAGCTAAATTTTTAGAGCATTAGCAGCGGTACGATAAAACGAGCTTTAAATTTTAAAGTCTTGGCTTCGTAGCAAATTTATAACGGCGCAGTAAATTTTGCGGCGAAGCGAATTTAAAATTTTAAGGCGCGATGTATATGTAAGGCAGCACGGCAAATCTAAATTTTAAGCTTTCGGCAAGCGAGTTTAAATTTAGCCAGATGCTCGCAGTAAGTCGCAGTGCATAAATTTGGGCGAGGCACAACGACTGCCACTCGCGCAAAATGCCGTGCGTTTGCGGACGGGTTTGAAATCTCCACGCAAGCGAGCAAAATTTTAAAATTTTTACGCAAATGAGTAGAATTTTAAAATTCCTACATTAACGAGCGAAATTTTTGTGGCGAGCGAGTAGAGCTGATTTCGTGTAGGCGGGCAAATTAATTCTACATGCACGAATGAAATTTAAAATTTCCTAGCATGCACGAACGAAATTTAAAATTTTCGCACGCGAGCAGATGCCCTAATTAAAATAAGCGGTAAAATTTTAAAAAGCAAAATTTAAAAGGACAATTATGGATAAAATTTTCGTTACATTTTTCGGCACGGGGCTGCTAAAGCCCGCGCCCGGCACCTGGGGCAGCATCGCAGGCTGGATAGTAGGTCTTGCGATTTTGATGCTAGCGGGCGAGGTGACGCTGTTTTTGTGCGCCGGCCTCGTCTTTTTCGTCTCGCTTAAGATCGTAGGCGATTACGAAAGGCGGGTAGGCGCGCACGATAACAGCGAGATCGTCATCGACGAGGTAGTGGGGGTGTGGATCGCGATGTGCGTCGCCGCGCCCGTGGGCGAGATCTTTTCGCTGCCGCTACGGGAGCTGATCACGGGCTTTGAGAGCAGCAGGATATCGATCGTCGCAATGATTTTGGCGTTGCTGTTTTTCAGGGCTTTCGACATCCTCAAGCCATCGATCATCGGGCGCGTGGATCGCGACGTAAAAGGCGGGCTCGGCGTGATGCTAGATGACGTGCTGGCGGGCTTTTTCGCGGGGCTTGGGGTTTTGATAATTATCTCTTTAGGAGTCAAGCTCGGCGCCGCGGGATTGATTTTTTAAGCTTTTTGGATGTGCTCATGGCAAACACAGCACGATTGCAGCGAACGCAGCGCGATTACGGGCACTATCAAGCACCGAAATTTTAAAAACCGCATCTTAAGTGGGGCTTATGAATTAGCGCAAATTTTAACTTCTGATGCGCGAGCCCGCTTGAAATTAAAATTTAGCGGTATTTATTCGCGCAGCCTGCAAATAAAGCAGGCGTAAAATTTTAAAATTTTGCACGAGTCGCGATAAAATTTGCGTGGTCTTAAATTTTAAATTTCGCAGCTCGCGAAATTCTACGGCGTAAAAATTTTAAGACGCAAATTTTAGGGCACGCGCAGTTGCGATATAAAATTTCGTAGCAAGAATTTTTACAGTCTGACGGCGCAAAATTTCTACGATATAGAATTTTAATTGCGCTGCAAGAACCAAAATTATGCCGCCTGAAATTTCGTGCGGCTAAATTTTAAAACAAAGCGGCAGGCACAGCTCGCGCGTAAAATTTTAAAATTTATCGCTAATCGCAGGCAGTCTAGCAGGGCGTGTTATTAAATTTCAGCAATATTTATGGTCTTGCTTGTAGCATTGCCGCAAAATGCGGGTATCGACGCAAAAATTTAAAGGAACGAAAAATGCAAAAGAGCGCTATTGAGATACGCGGCATTCCCGCCGCCGTTTGGGGGAGCCGCTCGAAAAAGGTTTATATCTACGCTCACGGACAGGGCGGAAGCAAGGAGGATGCGGAGCTTTTGGCTTCCGTCGTTTGCAAGCAAAGCTGGCAGGTAATTAGCTTTGACCTGCCCGGACACGGACAGAGGCGGCACGAACCCGCTTCTTGCGATCCGCGGCGCGCTATTTTGGAATTTCGCGAAATTTTATCGTATGCAAAGAAGCGCTGGGACGAGGTCGCGCTGTTTGCCGTTAGCCTAGGGGCATGGCTCGGCCTGCAAAGCTTCCGCAACGAAAAGCTTAGCGACTGCCTCTTCGTCTCGCCGATACTTGATATGAAATACGTTATTTCAAATATTATGCGTAGGGCTGGCGTCAGCGAGGAGCGATTGAAGCAAGAGCGGATGATTTTGACCCCTGCTGGGCAACCGCTTTTTTGGGAATATTGGAGTTTTGTTTTGAATAATCCGATCACTAAGTGGGAAACGCCCAGTAGAATTCTATATGCAGAAAACGACGATATCACGCCTCTTTACATCGCTAAAAATTTTGCGCAACAATTTGGCTGCACCTTAAGCGTTATGAAAAACGGCGAACATTGGTTTCATACGCCGCAGCAGCTAGATTATTTACGCAGATGGATCAAATCGGCGGTTGAGAATCGGCAATAAAATTCTATAAAAGACTTTTAAAACTCGTGCTCAAGCCCGCGCCGATAAAATTCCGCGCGTTTTCGGGGTGCGAATTTCATAAATTTAAGATAATCTTGATATTTTACCTTAATACGCTTGTTTTATAAGGTGCTTTTCGTAAATCTCAGCTGACATCGCGTCACACGAGGGGCATAGCTTCAAAGCACACATTTCATAAATTTAACCGCAATAGCATAAATCATGATCGATATGAATTAGAAACTAAAATATGATTAGAATTTAACCGATAGGCTGTCAATATAAATGCAAAATGCCAATTTTAAAGCTAAATTTTAAAAAATACCTATAAAGATGAATTCTTGAGATCTTAACATGTTTTTGGCACGAGGTGCGAGCCGATATACGGCTACGCACTTCACTAGCATTATCGCGCTCATGCTACACGTACGCTTTACGAATCCATAGCAGTCACGCGATTAAATTTTAAAAATTATTTACCTATCCTAAAGCCATTTAGCTTCATATAAGTCGTATCTTTATGAAATGCTTCGCAGCGCTCCCTGTTGCGATTTATATTCGAGGTCTCGAAAAAATATCCATCACTATCTTGACGCAAGGTGATCGTCGCGCAAAAGATCATATCGTTTTTCAGTTTCGGTCCTACGCCATAGGTAAAGCTTTGATTGACTGCTAAGCTACGTGCCAGATCGCTATCACTAAACTGTCTGGAGCCCGTCATACTTTTAAGCATTCTAAATTCACCTTGATTGAGGTAATCTCTTTGTATATCCTTAAATACACCTTCAAGCTCGACTGCGTAGGCTTTTACTAAAACCTCATCCTTAGCACCGCTTAATTTAGGATATATTATTTTTACTATCACGAAGATTATAATAGCTAAAAATATTATCCCACTTACGCCGCCGCCTACTGCCGCACCTTTTCTCATTTTCATCATTTTACTCCTTCGTCGATGTCCTTTACCAAGGCATCTATTTTTTTATTAAGCATAAAATTTTCATAGCTTTTTTGGATATAGGCTTCAAGCAGTTCGCCCGCATCCAGATGATCGCTGCCGCGAGTTAAAATCCGCCAGTCCCTACCAAAGACCTTTGCAAAGTCATCATCCAGGCTTATCGCGTATTTTTTCGTCAAAGACTTACTCGTCAGCTGAACCGAAATTTCTTTCATTTCTCGCCTAAATTATCGCCTGCCAAAATATCGTCGATCTGCTTGCTTAGATCCTCATCGCTCATCTTGCGATATGCCAGATCATTTTCTAGCGTACCAAGCTGCATTCCCAAAGCCTCGTTTTGCGCCTTGACCGTCGCTAGCTCGGTGCGTAGCTTTTCGTTCTCGTCTCTAGCTTCGCTATAGCGTCTAATCAGCTCAGCTACTTTATTGCTTAAGCCCTCGACCTTTTTCTCTTCGTCAAAGATTGATTCCATTATTTCGCCTTTTCTGATATAATTTAAATGAAAATATTACCCAATTTTGGCTTTAAAAAAGGAAAAATTTTGCAAAATTTTAAAATCGAGAGCAAATTCTCTCCAAGCGAGGATCAAGAAAAAGCAATCGAAGGCATCGTTGCGGGCTTTCAAAGCGGCAACAAATACCAAACTCTTCTCGGCGTTACCGGCTCGGGCAAAACTTTTACCATGGCAAATATCATCAAGCGCCTCGGAATTCCTGCGCTCGTAATGACGCATAATAAATCTCTCGCAGCACAGCTTTATAGCGAATTTAAGGGCTTTTTCCCGCAAAATCACGTCGAGTACTTCATCAGCTACTACGATTATTATCAGCCCGAGGCCTACATCCCAAGGCAGGATCTTTTCATCGAAAAGGACAGCGACGTAAACCAAGAGCTCGAGCGATTGCGGCTAAGCGCCACTGCGAGCTTGCTAAGCTTCGACGATGTCATCACCGTGGCGTCGGTTTCGGCAAACTACGGCCTGGGCGATCCCGCCGAATACAAAGGCATGGTGCTGTTTTTTGAGATCGGATCAAAATTTAGCACCAAATTTTTGCTTCGCAAGCTCGTCGATATGGGTTACAAGCGCAACGACGATTTTTTTGATCGCGGGAATTTTCGCGTAAACGGCGACGTGATCGACATCTACCCCGCGTATTTTAACGATGAGGCGTTTAGGGTCGAGTTTTTCGGCGACGAGATAGAGGCGATGTATCATCTGGACGTGCTCGAAAATAAAAAGACGCAAAGCGTCAAAAAATTTATTCTCTACCCGACGAGCCAGTTCATCGTGGGCGAGCAGCGCCTGAAATCAACGATCAAAGGGATCGAGGAGGAGCTTGAGCAGAGGTTGAAATTTTTCGAGGACGCGGGCAAGCTCGTCGAGGCGCAGCGACTGAAAGGGCGAGTGGAGTTTGACCTTGAGATGCTGGGTGCTACGGGGATGTGCAAGGGGATCGAAAACTACGCGCGCTATCTGACTGGTCAAAAACCGGGCGAGACGCCCTATTCGCTCTTCGATTACTACGAGAGCAAGGGCAAGGACTACCTCGTCATCGTCGATGAAAGCCACGTGAGCTTGCCGCAGTTTCGCGGGATGTTCGCAGGAGATCGCAGCCGCAAAGAAACGCTCGTGCAGTACGGCTTCCGCCTGCCTAGCGCACTTGATAACCGTCCGCTAATGTTTGATGAGTTTATCAATAAAAAGGCTAAATTCCTATTCGTCTCCGCAACACCTAATGATTACGAGCTGAATCTTAGCCGCGGAGCGGTATATGAGCAGATACTGCGCCCGACGGGGCTACTTGATCCGCAGATTATCTTAAAAGACAGCGACAACCAGGTCGAAATTTTACACGATATGGCAAAGGAGGTCATCGCACGCGGCGAGCGAATCTTAGTGACCGTGCTAACCAAAAAGATGGCGGAGGAGTTGAGCAAATACTATTTGGAGCTTGGGCTTAAGGTCAAATATATGCACTCGGACATCGATGCGATCGAGCGCAACGAGCTGATCCGCGGCCTTCGCAGCGGCGAATACGATATGCTAATCGGTATAAATCTGCTCCGCGAGGGGCTCGATCTGCCCGAAGTAAGCCTAATAGCAATCATGGATGCCGACAAGGAGGGCTTTTTGCGCTCGCGCACGAGCCTCATTCAGACGATGGGGCGAGCCGCGCGAAACGTGCATGGGCAGGTCGTGATGTTTTGCAAAAAGATCACCGCTTCGATGCAAGAGGCGATCGACATCACCCAAAAGCGCCGTAAATTTCAAGATGAATACAACCGCGCCCACGGCATAACCCCGCATTCTGCGAGCCGCAATATCGAAGAGAGCCTAAAAATCGAGGACGGCACCGAAATTTTAAGAAAGGGTGCCAATTTAGAGAAAATGCCCGCCGCCGAGCGCGCCAAGATCGTAAAGGAGCTTCGCAAGCAGATGCTCGACGCCGCGGCCGCGCTGGAGTTTGAAAAGGCCGCAGCGCTGCGCGATGAGATCGCAAAGCTTAGGAAGCTGTAAATCGCGAGACTCGAAACGTCGTGAAATTTGCGCGTTAAATTCCACCTGGCGGAGCGCGAAATTTGCGCGCGAAATTTATACATCGATTTTCCGCTAAATTTGCGCTCCGCGCCGTTGCCATCGCATACACCCGATCCGCAATTTGCGAGCCAAATTTGCTCGCGCTTAAAATTTCTACTTTCAGCTTGCTTTGATCTCAAATTTTACTCGGCGGCGCTTGCGCGGCGATCTGCTTCATAAATTTCAAAAAAGACCGCCAAGAGCTTTAAAATTTCACGGGCAAGCTCTGCAAGCAGAATTTTAAAAAGCGTAAATTTTGCGGCAAAATTTCGCTGCGCGCCTCTTTGCTTACGGCGCTTTTTGATTCGCGTTCTGCGCGCCAAATCGCTAAATTAGCGGTGCGCGCCCCGTCCTTTCCTAGACGCGCGATCCGTAAATCTACGCGCCGAGCTTTTGATTTCAGCCCGCTTTCGATCCGCAATTTACGAGCCCGATTTGCGGCAGTCGCACTACCCCACTCTATACCGCTGCGCGCCTTTCCGTTTTTTTTGCATCTCTCCGCACCTATCTTCGACTTTTTCCTGCGCGCGCCCTGCGTTTAAATTCTGTCGCTTCGCTCGCCCAATCCGTAGCAGCTATGAGCGGGCATGCGTCCAAACGCCGAATTTTCGCGCGCTTTTTACTTGCCGTTGTGCGCGGATACTTTCAAAATTTTTCGTAGAATTCCGACGAGCCCGCACCTACATTCACGCCGCCGTCATAAACGCTAGCTTTTAAGGGCACGAAAGAGGGATCTGCGCGACACAGCGCAGGAAATGAAATTTAAACGCTGCCTTTTCAAAGTGTATCTTAGCCGCTGCGGTGCGCCACAAAATTTCAAAAAGGATAACGAGCCGCGATTAAATTTATCCGCGAGAGTGCGCCATAACGCGCCGATCTGCGCGCTACGTAAATTTTAAAATCGCCTCTAAATTTAAAATTTTATCCGCGGTTAATACTCTCTGCTGAGCTCTAAATTTTCCACGCACAGCGGTTTTTCGCCCTCAAAAATCACCCCGATGCCGAAAGGCTCGCAAATATCAAGCGCACCCTCGGCAAATCTCAGCAGCCACTGCGTATCGCGCGCGTAAAACGTGCATTGCGGCAGCTCAAACGGCAGATCGCAAACGGGCACGTCAAGCAGTCTAAGCTCATCCTCGCCCAAACGATACTCGCGCCTAAGCTCGTCTCGCAAGAAGACAAGGGCGTCTTTTACGTACCGATCGATATTTCGGGCGATCCGCCGAGCAAGCGAAATCGTCTCATCGTCCACATCCGCCGTATCTGCAGACACGAGGCAAAACGGCACCTCACCGAAGCTTTCGCTTTTTAACGCCAGTTCCGCGTACCAAATAAAGCCCTCGTCCGTTGCGACCTTTTCAAGCTCGCCAAATTCCCAAGCCTTTTTTTGCATTTTATTTCCGCCTCATATTTTCGCGTCGTTTTTTAAAATTTCGATGCTGTGCCTGTTTTTGCGCGCTGTGTTTAAATCCGCCGCCGAAATAGAATCCCGCTCGCTTCTTAAGCGGACGAGCAATGATAACGAAACAGGTTGCTTTTAAATTTTAAAATTTCAATGCAAGCCGCTTTAAAATTTCAAAAGACCCGCCGCTTGTCCGCCGCGAGCGGTAATGAAATTTTAACGTCTCGCCTTACGGCGAAATTTTAAAATTTTAGCGCGCCGCGGGGATCGCGCCGTAAAATTTCAAGCCGAAATTTCAAAACGAAATTCCGCGCCGAAATTCTAACTCAAAATTCCACGCCTGCAAGCGTAAAATTTAGAGCTAAATTCCATCGCGGCGACTTAGAATTTTGCGCTCTTTTAAATCCGCAAATTTAATACGCCTTTACGAGCCGTAAATTTTTTAGATATATGACGCCGTCAAAAACGCCGCCCCCATTCGGCGCGGGCCAAGAAATGGCGATTCTTTTCGGTTCCCTGTCATATTCGGGCGAGCAACGATTCTTGGAGCAGTCTATTTTAAATACCTCTTTATCGTTGCTATCAAAATCCGTCAGGGTAGAATTTTTAGGAATTTCCAGCGTGTGGATTATACGATACGGCTCGCCCTCTTTTGTGCGGGCGGACGTTATTTTTATTAGCGTATCTGCGCTGTCGTCCGAAGTCCTATAAACCCCGTCTTGCCCCAAGCCCGCCAGCTCGAATTTTTTCTCCTTGCTATAAAATGCCGAGATTATGGAGCAGCCGCTTAGAAGCAAAGCCGCTGCAAATAATGCAAACGCTCTCATTTTTCCTCCTTAAGCGGGTTAAGCTTTAATTCTTAAAACTATGAATGGGTGCTGGTATCTGGCCGCCGCGAGCGATGAAGTCTGCCGATGAGTTTTTATTTACGCTCATCACGGGCGCGCTGCCCAGAAGCCCGCCAAACTCCAGCGTGTCACCCTCTTTGCCTTTTGGGATGATGCGCACGGCGGTCGTTTTTTGATTTATCACGCCGATCGCGGCCTCGTCGGCTATGATCGCGGCGATCGTCTGCTCGGGCGTATCCTGCGGGATCGCGATCATATCGAGCCCCACCGAGCAGATCGCAGTCATCGCTTCGAGCTTTTCTAAGCTTAGCGATCCTGCGCGCACCGCGGCGATCATGCCCTCGTCTTCGGAGACGGGGATGAACGCGCCGCTAAGCCCGCCTACTTGGTTGCACGCCATTACTCCGCCCTTTTTGACCGCATCGTTTAGCAGCGCCAAAGCCGCAGTAGTGCCGTGCGTGCCGACGCGCTCCAGCCCCATCTCCTCAAGCACGCGCGCGACCGAATCGCCCACCGCAGGGGTTGGGGCTAGCGAGAGATCTACGATGCCAAATTTCACGCCCAGTCGCTCGGACGCCATTTGACCGACGAGCTGTCCAATGCGCGTGATCTTAAACGCCGTCTTTTTCACGGTCTCTGCTACCACGTCAAAGCTCGCCCCGCGCACCTTCTCAAGCGCGCGCTTAACGACGCCGGGGCCCGATACGCCCACGTTTATGACGACTTCTGCCTCGCCCACGCCGTGAAATGCGCCCGCCATGAAGGGATTATCCTCGACGGCGTTGGCAAACACGACTAGCTTTGCCGCACCAAGATCCGAAAGCCGCGCCGTTTCTTTGATCACGCGCCCCATATCGGCGACCGCGCTCATATTTATGCCGGTTTTGGTCGAGCCGATATTTACCGACGAGCAGACCTTTTGCGTCGCGGCGAGCGCAGCCGGGATGGAGTTGATTAAAATTTTATCGCCCTTTGCGTAGCCCTTTTGCACGAGCGCCGAAAAGCCGCCGATAAAGTCGATACCGACCTTTTGTGCCGCCTTATCCATCGCTTTAGCAAGCGGCACATAGTCAGTAGCGTTCGTCGCCGCGCCGATGATGGCGATCGGCGTTACGCAGACGCGCTTATTTACGATCGGGATGCCAAGCTCGGCTGAAATTTCATTGCCGACTTTTACTAGATCGCGCGCTTTGTCGGTGATCTTGGCGTAAATTTTCTCCGCTGCCTTGTCGATATCCGGATCGATGCAGTCAAGCAGGCTGATGCCCATCGTGATCGTGCGGATGTCGAAATTTTGCTCCTCGATCATCGCGATCGTTTCGGTTACGTTTTTGATGTCCATATCGGCGCCTTAGATGTTGTGCATGGCGTCAAAGATCGCCGAGCTTTGGATGTTGATCTTTACTTTTAGCTTTTCGCCAAGCTCGTTTAGCTCCTCGCGCAGAGCCGTAAAGTCCTGCTTTTTGTCGCTGGAAACCACCGCCATCATTGTGAAAAACTCATCCAAAACCGTCTGGCTGATGTCGTCTATGTTTAGTCCAAGCTGCGCGAGCTTGGCCGAAACGCCCGCCACAATGCCGACCTTGTCCTTACCGATCACCGTTACGATCGCTTTCATTCTTACTCCTTTTTAAAATTTAGCGTTTTTGAGCGCGGAAGCCGTTTAAAATGACTAAGCTTTGCCGCCGTTTGAAATTATCAGCGCAAACACGATTGCGACCAAAGCGTAAAATATTACCGCGAGCCATATCGCCCATCTATTCACGCCGCCGCCCCGTCTTAGGGCTTCATCGTCCTGCTTATCCAATAGCGCGACAAATCTATAGCAAACGAAATATTCCGCCATAGCCGCACTAGTAACGCTGACTGCGATCCCTACGGCACTATCGTGCCCGTCTAAAAACGGAATAAAGCAGGAGATCACTATAAAGGCAAACAGCATTGCGGCAAATTTATACTCCTTGCGGTACAGAAAAAAGAACAGCGTGCCGAAAAATCCCCACCAGCTCCACGTACTTACGTAATTTAACTCGCGCTGCTTACCCGCGGCGAAAAATTTCTCGCAGGCGCGTGCGTAAATTTCAACCTTACTAGGAGTTTGCAAGAAAATTTCCAGCTTCTGCCGAAGCAGCTTGCCGTCAGATAAAATTTCTCTAGCGTAATCCGTCATCTCACTCTCCTTAGCGATAAATCCCCACGGCGGCGCGAACCTTTTGCATCAATGAAGCAGCCGTCGCAGCCGCTCTTTGCGCGCCCTGCCTTAGCATCTCGTCTAAAATTTCGCGGTGGCTTTGATAGTATTCGAATTTATCTCGCGCGTCTTTGAAGTAGCTAAGCACTAGCTCGTTTAGATACGCCTTAAAATGCCCGTGCCCCTCGCCTCCGCGCTCGTAGCGAGCCTGCAGCTCCGCCTGCTCCGCTTCGCTTAAAAACAGCTTCGCGATATTATAGACATTACACCCGCGCCACTGCTTAGGCGCCTCTAGCGGCTCGGAGGTCGTTACGATACTTGAAATTTGCTTCTTTAGCGTCGCGGCATCTGCAAAAATATCGATCGTATTGCCGTAGCTCTTGCTCATCTTCGCGCCGTCTGTGCCCGGCACGATCGCTACTTCATCATTTACGCGCGCTTGCGGAATAGTTAAAATTTCGCCGTGGGCGTTGTTAAATTTAAGCGCGATGTCGCGAGCGATCTCGACATGCTGGATCTGATCCTTGCCCACGGGCACGATCTCCGCGCTGTATAGCAGGATGTCCGCCGCCATCAGCACGGGGTAGCTGAACAGATCGTGTTTGCTCTCAAAGCCCTTTGCGATCTTATCTTTGTATGCGTGTGCTCGCTCGAGCAGCCCCATCGGCGCATATCCGCTTAAAATCCAGTAAAGCTCCAACACCTCTTTCACGTCGCTTTGCACCCAAAACACCGTCTTTTTCGGATCGATCCCGAGAGACAAAAACGCCGCGGCGGCCTCGTAGGTGGAGTTTTTAAGCTTTGCGCCGTCGCTTACGGACGTGAGCGCATGGTAGTTTGCGATAAACATAAACATCTGCTCGCCCGCGTTTTGCGCATCTACCATCTGCTTGATACTCGCGAAGTAGTTGCCCAAATGCAGCTTGCCGCTAGGCTGAAGACCCGTTAAAATTCTCATCATTGCTCCTTTAAATCAAAATCAGATCGCCGTCTATAAAGCCTACGGCGACGTGCTTGCACTTAAAAATTTTAGCGCCAGGCATCTGCTCTCGCAGCTCGCGCAGAGCCTGCACGAGCATTTTTAAAACCTGTCGCCACGAAAGCTCGCTTAAAAAATCAAGCTGCAAGCGCGAGCTTTGCGGATAAAATTCATCCTCGTCCTCGCACGCCCAGTCGTCGTCATCCGCATCAAAGCTGCTCGATCCCGCGAGCTCAAGCGCGTAAGGCTCGTAAAGATCGAAGTGCCACGCGATCACCCGCTTTGGAATTTGCTCGCGTTCTAAGCCCTCTAGTAGCTCGCGCAGCTTTTGCTTTAGCGCCTCTTTCTTTTCAAGCTTATCGCTTTTGCCCTCTTTGCCGTGCAGCTTGGAATTTTTGCCGCCGCCAGAGCACTTCTGCTTAGACATCTTTTTCCCTTTTAAATTTAGCCCGTCGCAGGCGGAGCAAATTTCTTTTACGATCTTTTTTACGCTTTTATTTTCGACGTTGATTACGATGTCGGCCTTTTTTTCATACGCCCCGTCTCTTTGAGCGTGCAGCGCTGCGGCCTTTTGCAGATCCGCTAACAGCGGGCGCTTGGCAAATTTTTTCTCCGCGTTCTCGCTATTTTTTAAGCGATCAATAATCCCCTCAAAGCTTGATTTCAGATACACGACGGTGCCGATTTTATTTAAATTTTTCACGGCGTAAAAACCGCCGCCCGTGGAGATCACGGCGCAGCGGACGGACTTTTCTAAAAATTTCGCAAGGCTCGCTTCCATCTTTCTAAAGCTCTGCTCGCCCTGCTCTTTAAAAATTTGCCCAATCTTTTTATTGGCGTAGCTTTCAATCATATCGTCGCAATCAAGCGCGAACATCCCGCTTTGCGCAGCCAGAGCCCGTGCTACCGTGCCCTTACCGACCCCCATAAAGCCGATGAGCACGATTTTACCGCTCTTCATCGCTCTCCCCTTTTTTGCGCGGCAGCAGCACTAGCGGACTGCCCAAAAGGGCAAAGCTCGCGCGCAGCCTGTTCATCAAATAGCGCTTGTAGCTAAAATGCAGCGCTTGCGGGCGGTTCATCACAAGAGCGATCTTCGGCGGCGCAAAGCCGATCTGCGCGGCGTAGTAAATTTTAACCGATTTGCCCCGCTCACGAGGTATCGGATGCGCCTTTATCGCGGCCTCTACCGCTTCATTGATCCTTGCGGTGCCGAGCTTGCGCGTGAAATTTGAATAAACCTCCAAAATGAGCGGGTAAATTTTATGTATCCGCTTCCTGTCCGTCGCGCTGACGCTGATGATCGGCGCGTAGGAAAGAAATTTAAACCTATCGCGCAGATCGCGGCAAAACTCGTCGTAATCGCGCTCGCAAAGATCCCATTTGTTTAAAATTATGATTAGACCTAGTTCAAATTTAGCCGCAAGCCCCGCTATGCGCTCGTCCAGCTCGTTTAGCGGCTCGCTTGCGTCAAGCACCAAAAGCGCGATGTCGGAGTTTTGCAAGATTTTTTCGGTGCGATTTAGCGCGAAGCGCTCGATGCCCTCGATCTTGCCGCGACGGCGAATGCCCGCCGTATCGATAAACTCGAGCGTGCGCCCCCCAAATTCCGTGCTTTCGTTCACCGGATCGATCGTCGTGCCCGCATAATCGCTCACGACCGAACGCTGCGAGCCGACAAGCGCGTTTAGAAGGCTTGATTTGCCGACGTTTACCCGCCCGATGATGCCCACGCCGATGGTCTTGTCTGCATAAAATTCCTCGTCGCGCCCCTCTTTCGGCTCGCCCTCGTCGTTAAAGCCCTCTATAAAATCATCAAAAATTTCATCCTCGTCCTGCCTTGCGGGCGCGGGATCCAAAAAGCCGTAGATCCACTCTTTCAGCTCATCGATGCCGCTGTTGTGCGAGACGGAGATCGGGAAAAATTTAACGCCGAATTCGTTAAACTCCCAGCTGCGCTCCTCGTCGCGCTTGCCGTCGATCTTATTGACCGCCAGGGCGATGGGCTTGCCGAGTCTCTGTAGCGAGAAAAATATCCGCCGCTCATCGTCGCTTGGAAGCAGCTTGCCGTCCGTCATAAAGATTATCAAATCCGCGCTCTTTGCCTCGCTTAGCGTCTTAGCCTGCACGCGCGCAAACAGCTCGGAGGCGTCGTCCAAGCCGCCCGAATCGATCACGCGCACGCGACGATCGAAAATTTCGGCTTCGGCTCTATTAGTATCGCGCGTCGTACCCGCAACGTCGCTCGTGATGGCGATACGAGCGCCCGCTAGGCGGTTAAAAAGGCTCGACTTGCCGACGTTGGGGCGCCCGATGATGATCAAACTTTTCACATTCGTCCTTGTAGTTTTTGGCGCGATTATAACCAAAAATAGATTAAAGCCAAATTCTACGCGCTCGCTCGCGCAAGTCGGGCGGCAAAATTTTATGAAATTTAGGCGCTAAATTTAGCGAAATTTTATCGCGACACTAGCAAAACACTGCTCGTAAAAAGACGCCAAGGCGCGCGATTCATCGCCTCAGACGGCGCAGAACGGGGCGATGCGTAAATTTTATAAAATTTAAAGACCAAAACCCGAGCACGAAAGCTAGCGATCAAAACACAAAAAACGGGCGCAACTGCGCGAAAGCATAAAAGCCCGCAGCTACGCAAATTTGGCTGCTTTGCGCATACAAGCGCCGAATTGCAAAAACGAGCCGTCGCGTCCAAACGCGCAAAAGCAGGCGGCGCGGCGGAATATTAAAATTTAATCATTATGCGTGTATAATTCCGCAAATTTAAAGGGGCGCGATGAAATACAACAACTTCTTGCTGCACCATCTAAGCGTGTATTATATGCTGATGGCGTGCTTTTACAACTCTCTTACGGGCGTTTTTGCCAAGCTTTTGGGCGCGCAAATTTCATCGCTTGAGGTCGTGCTCTTTCGCAACCTGCCCGGACTTTTGATCCTGCTTTATAAAATCAAGGCTCGTCCCCGTACGGCACGCTTCGCAAACAAAGGCGGTCATCCTTTTACGCTCGCGTTTCGCGGCATTATCGGGATTTTGGGGCTGATGGTATTTTTTTATAATGTCACCAACATCAGCCTCGGCGAGGCATTTACCTTTCAAAAAACAGCGCCCATTTGGACGGCGATCATCGCGTATTTTACCCTCGGCGAAAAATTCGGCACGATGGGCTGGTTCTCGGTCTGTCTCGGATTTGCGGGAATTATTTTGGTGATTCAGCCGCAGTTTGGCTTACAGCCGAGCGATGTTTTTGGAATTTTAAGCGGATTATTCGCCGCAATGGCGCTTACCTCCGTACGTGGGCTGCGCAAATACTATAGCTCCGATACGATCATCCTCTCGGCGCTTCTTGCCGGCACGCTAATGCCCGCAGCGCTTATGATCGCGGCGGAATTTATAGACGCGCCCGCGCTGAGCTTTATGCTTTCTAAATTTAAAATTCCAAACGCGCAGGGCTGGCTCTTTGCCGTGCTTCTGGGGCTGCTGGGGCTGTTTTATCAAACCTACGTCACCAAGGCCTACGCCGCGACGCGCAAAGCGGGCATAGTAGCTACGATCAGCTACACAGACATAATCTTTTCGACGCTATTTGGGCTGCTGCTAGGCGACGCCCTGCCCGGTTTCATGGCGCTTGGGGGTATGGCGCTCATCATCGTCGCGGGCACGCTAGTGGCGAACCGAAAGTAGGACGGCGTGAAGCAGAAATTTTACTCCGCGTTTTGGCTGAAACATCTTGGCGTTTATTATATGCTCGTAGCGAGCTTTTATTTCGCACTAAACGGCGCACTAGCCAAGGTTATGGCAGAGCGGATGAGTAGCGCCGAGATCGTGTTTTTCCGCAACGTCGTAGGCATCGGCATCGTGCTGTTTTCGCTAAAGCGGGTAAAAAACCTGGGCCCGGGTGGCAAGCCGTGGCTGCTTGCGTTTCGCGGCTTTATCGGCAGCTGCGGGATCTTAGCGACTTTTTACAACATCGCTCACATCGATCTTGGCACCGCTTTTACCTTCCAAAAGACGGCGCCCATTTTCACCGCGCTATTTTCGGCGTTTTTCTTAGGCGAAAAGCTAAGCTCGCGCGGTTGGTTTGCGATACTGCTCGGCTTTGGCGGAATTTTACTCGTCGTGCGCCCGCACATCGGCATCAGCGTAACCGACGCGGTGGGAATCTTCGGCGGCATGTGCGCGGGGCTTGCATACACGAGCGTGCGCGAGCTTCGCAAACACTACGCCACCAACCTCATCGTGTTGGTTTTCGTCTCGTCCGCTACCTTTCTAAGCGCGATGATGATGGCTGCGGGCTGGGCGCTTGAAGGTAGCGAGGTTAAAATTTTAGGACTTTTCAGCGGCGCGGATTTAGCGAGGCTTGCTTACTTTAATCTACCGAGCCTGCTCGGCTGGGTGCTCGTGGCGCTTCTGGGCGTCAGCGGGATCTACTTTCAAATTTATATGACGCGCGCCTATGCCGCTTCGCGCAAAGCGGGCATCGTCGCTGCGATCAGCTACAGCGATATCCTCTTTAGCATGGCGCTCGGAATTATGCTAGGCGACCATCTGCCCGGTCCGATCGTGCTAGCGGGCATCGCGGTGGTGATTTTAAGCGGAATTTTAATCGCCCGCGAGCGCTAAATTTAAATTTAAAACCGATTCAAACGCGGTGCGAGGCTAAATTTAAATACGCACCAAGCCCGTGCCAAATTTCAGCGATATAAAAGTCTTAAAAAGCTAAGATTGCGATAAAGTTCTACGGCGTAGAAATATTTTTCGACGGATTTAAATTTTATGCATTTTATCGGTATCGACATCGGTTCGACCTCATCAAAGGTCGCCGTTATGAACGAACGCGGCAAATTTTGCGAACTGTTTTTGCTGCCAAGCGGCTTTAGCGCGGTCAAGGTCGCGCGCCAGATCAAGCAAGCCTTAGAGCAAAAAGGCTACGCAGAGGGCTTCGTGACGGCTACGGGCTACGGACGCGTTAGCGTAGAGTACGCGCAGCTTAGCATGAGCGAAATTTTATGCCACGGGCTTGGGGCACACTTTTTATTTGAGCAAGACTGCACCGTCATCGATGTGGGCGGGCAAGACACCAAAGCGATCAAAATAGAAAACGGCAAACCAGCGGACTTCATCATGAACGACAAATGCTCGGCGGGCACGGGTAAATTTTTAGAGATCAGTGCGGGCCGCTTGGGGCTTGAGCTTAGCGAAATTTACAAAACCGCCCGCAAAAATCCCGCGATTAAAATTAGCTCAACGTGCACTGTTTTTGCAGAAAGCGAGATCGTCTCGCTAAGCGCAAACGGAGCCGAAACTAGCGAGATCGCCTACGCCATCGTGGATTCCTCCGCGCACAAGGTCGCCTCTCTCATCAAACGGCTGGAAAATCAAATTTATTTTTTAAGCGGCGGACTTAGCAACGTGCCGCTCTTTAAGCAGCTTCTAGGTGAGCATCTGGGGGCTGAAATTTTTACTCACGAAAACGCAATCTACTGCGGCGCGATGGGCGCTTCGCTTATCGGCGCACGCAAAGCAAACGAAATTTCAAAGGAGACGAGATGAAGATGGATTTTGACGCGCTTAAAAAGCGTAACGCAATGGCTCTGCACGATCTAAAAGAGCAAGGCAAACACGTAGTTGGGATGTTTTGCACCTATTCGCCGAAGGAGCTTATTTACGCCGCGGGCGCCGTGCCGGTTGGGCTTTGCGCCTATGACGAAAGCCCGATAGATGCCGCTCATGCCGAGCTTCCGCGCAATCTTTGCCCGCTAATCAAAGCAAGCTACGGCTACGCGGTTACGAAAAAATGCCCCTATATGAACGCTAGCGATCTCGTCATAGGTGAAACGACCTGCGACGGCAAGAAAAAGATGTATGAGCTGCTTGCAAAGCATAAGGACGTCCACGTACTGCAACTGCCGAATATGACTGGCGGCAAGAGTTTGGAGCTTTTTACCGATGAGCTTAGGAAATTTCGCAAAGTTTTGGAGCAAAAATTTAATACGAAAATCACGGATGAAGCGCTACTTGATGCGGTGCAAATTTACAACGAAGAGCGCGATGTGATGATGGAACTTTTAGAGCTTGGCAAACTAAATCCGATGCCGGTAGCGGGCAGCGAAATTCATCAAATTTCATTTGCGAGCGACTTCATATACGACAAACGCGAAAAGCTTAAAATGATACGCGCTTACATAGCCGCCGCAAAGAAGATATCGCCGCCGAAAACTTGCAAAAAGCGGATCATCATCACAGGCTGTCCGAGCGGAGGCGTGTATGAAAAGGTTATCAAGCAGATTGAGGAGCTGGGTGCAGACGTAGTGGCATTTGAAAACTGCTCCGGCACCAAAGGCTATCAAAACCAAGTACAAACTAAGGGCGATCTGGTCGCAAATATCG